>Ga0209296_1000229_pt1 | contig 49760 bp, 46 predicted proteins | sample S_130206_EF_Meta_FD_187319 | JGI IMG/M metagenome (GOLD analysis project Ga0209296, IMG submission 187319) | Freshwater microbial communities from Lake Simoncouche, Canada to study carbon cycling - S_130206_EF_MetaG (SPAdes) (version 2) | ecosystem: Environmental > Aquatic > Freshwater > Lake ...
GTATTAAATTTAAATGCGGCCTACTCGAGCTACGTCAAAGCAGGAAGCTCAGTTACGGGTGAGATTAGTGGCTACTGCCAAGGCACTAGAGTATGGAATTTGGGTGCTACGTACTCAGGAACAACTCTCGACGGTAAACCAGCACTCATTTCAAACGATACTGAGTCCGATGTCATGGCTGCGAACTCTATTAAATTTTGTACAAATCTTTATAGCAGCAATATGGGTGGTAAGGTTTATAAAATTTATTATGATCCCACGACTTTAGTCCCTATCACTAACGGCAGTAATCCACCTGGGACTGTCTACTCAAACCAAGTTCCCTTGCCAACTTTAGTTACAGCTGGATCATCAGGCAACTGGTTTACGACTCTCACTTACGAAAACTCGGTTCCTGTCATCGAAGGTGTCTTGACTTGGTCAGTGACTGCAGATACTCCTACCACCCTCTTATTTACGACGCTCGACACCGCCTATACGGTTGCAGGTAAATTGTTACTTTATAAAAGTTATACAACCTACCGCATAAATGCCGACAACACCCTTACAGATTTGCGTAAAAATATACAGGTAACCACAATAGCTACAGGTGGGCAGGGGGATCAGAATATTTATGAGGTCTATCAACAGCCATGACGTGAAAATCTGACTATGACTGAAACATACCAATGACGTAAATAGGAAGCACCTACCCGCTAACTCGGCATCTCAGTCAGTGGTTTCTTAGTTACGCTCAAGGTTGATCGCATCAGCTGTCTTGCGCCAAGTTGCAAGCTGATCTTTGTTGAATTGATCCATCTCAGCGGGCGTCGAGCTCTGAAGCTCAAAGGCTATCCTATCAAGCTGCTCTCGTACGTCTTTGCGTGCCGCAACATTTTTCATGGCGAGCGCAACACGGTTCACCACTTCTGTCGATATTCCAACCGGTCCGTACAAGCCACCCCAAGGGCTAATCGACATATTGTTGATACCAACCTCTTGCGCAGTTGGCGCAGTAGGGGCCAGAGGGCTGCGACTTGGTAATAACGTCATCAAGACTCGCACGCGACCTTCTTCAACCTGTTGCAAGGCGCCGCCTGGGGTACCAATCAGCATTTGCACGCGCCCGGCAATCAAATCCGTAGTCGCTGGTGCATCTCCCTTATAAGGAATATGAACCATATCTAGCTTGGTTTCTAATGCAAATTGGGCTGTCGTGATGATGCTGGTTCCGTTGCCGCTGGCGTAGTTCACTTTACCCGGATTCGCGCGAACGTAAGCCAGAAACTCTGTCATGTTTTTTGCAGGAACCTCAGCGTTAATCATCAGAAAGAAGCCAAACTTTCCGACCATTGAGATCGGGGTGAGGGCAGTTAAAGGATCATACGGAGGAATTTTGCGCATCGTCGGCGCAGCATTCATGCCCGTCGTAGTAGCGAACAGTAAGGTGTAGCCGTCAGGCGTAGAATTAATCGCGGCTAAACCTGCAATCGCACCGTCCGCGCCGCCTCGATTATCAATAATGATCGGCTGCCCAAGATCTTCAGACAAGGCTTTTGCCACAATGCGGGCGGTCACGTCAGCAGCACCAGCCGGAGGGAAGGGCACAATCATCTTGATTGACCGGTTCGGATACGCCTGCGACCAGCTCGTAGCGGGTAGTGCGCCAAGCACGAAGAGTGCCATGACGAGTGTGAGGATTTTTTTCATTATTTTTCCTTTCAAAATATTCTTTGACTAAAGTAGTCGCTACTGCTTGCGGAGTAAACAAGGGTTATCCATTGCCAGCAGGCCTAGCGGCTTACCCTCCGAGCGCGCCTTGTGTATTCACATATAACGAATAAATTGAATGTGAAGAAGCCATAAACAAGCGGTTGCGCTTGAGCCCTCCAAAGCACAGGTTGGCGCAGCGTTCTGGCAAAGCGATCCGACCAATCATCTTTCCTGCAGGCGAGATGACCATCACGCCATCAAGCTCAGGCGCACCCATTCCCCAGCCGCACCAAAGATTGCCATCGATGTCTGCTCGTAAACCGTCGATGCTGCCAGTACCTGCATCTAAAAACACTCGGCCGTGGGCAATTTTTGTGCCGTTGTCGACTACGTCGTACACCTGAATCAAGCGATTGGGTGTGGCGCGTGATTCAATAATGTAGAGCAGGCTTTCGTCGGGTGAAAAACATAAACCATTTGGCCCTTTAAGCTGGTCTGTCAGTAGCGTGGCAACACCTGTGACGCCGTCGATGCGGTAGACCGAGTGCGGTAGTTCGAGCGGTGATTTGACACCTTCGTAATTACCTAAGCTGCCGAAGGGTGGATCCGTAAACCAGATTGACCCATCTGACTTCACGACGACATCATTAGGGGCATTGAGTTTTTTACCCTGAAACGAATCCAGCAGTACCGTGATGCTGCCATCGTATTCGGTGCGGGTGACGCGACGCCCATGTTCGCAGCTGACCAAGCGACCTTGGCGGTCGCGGGTATGGCCATTGGCCCAGTTTGAGGGCTTGCGAAACACGCTGACTGCGCCTGTTTCTTCTTCCCACTTCATGATCCGGTTGTTGGGGATGTCGCTCCAGAGCAGGTAGCGACCGTCACCGAACCAGACAGGGCCCTCTGCCCAGCGAAAGCCGGTCGCGAGCCGTTCGACCGAGGCGAGTGCCAATCGATAGGCATCAAATGAGGGGTCTAACGAGATGACGCGAGGATCGGGGTAGCGTTCGCTTTCTTCCCACATGGCTGACTCCTGAGTGTTGATTATTATGTTGTCAATATAACTGTTTGGAATGAAAAGGGGGGCAAGCTAAAAGGCTTCCCGTATGATGTCATTTTTATAATTGCTTCTTAGGTGTTGTTTTGATGGCCTCCAACCCTCATGTCGCGTCTGCTGTGACAATGCTGACGATGACAAAAACCATCTCACTTGGTTCGTACCGTTCAATTCCGTTTGTGCGCCTTGAGGGCGTAGCCCATGGCGAGTTGAGTCCTACAGAAAACATCCCTGACTTGGACAAAGCCCCGCGTAACGCGCGCGGCAATGTTGAATATCAAACACGCGTTGTTCTTATTGCACCAGCGGACCCTAAGCAAAGTCAGGGGCGCTTGTTGGTAGATGTGCCAAACCGCGGCTTGCCGGTGAGCCATGCTTTTTATAACAGTCCACGCCAGCGCCCCTTGCCGATTGGGTCGCTTGATGCTGGCTTAGGTTTTTTGCAAGAGCAAGGTTTTATATTGGTGTCGACGCAATGGGAGCTTGGGCAGGGGTTCGAGCCGCCGCAGTTTGTCGATGAACACGGTGAGACACGTTTTGTTGAGGGGGTAGGGTTTGCTGCGGTGCGCGATATGGCGCGTTTTTTGCGTGACAGCGTACAGAGTGACAATCCACTTGCAGGCGCGGTCAAGCGAATCTATGCCGCGGGCTATTCGCAAACCTCACGGTTTTTGAAAAGCTTTTTGCTCAATGGTTTTAATCTTGTAGAAGGTAGGCAGGTTATTGAGGGCTTTCATCTGGTGGGTGGTGCGGCAGGGCAACTCCCTTTGATGGCTTCAGGCACGGGCCCTGGTACGGTGGCTGGCAGCACACCGGCACCGCCTAATCTTGAGCATCGAGGCGTGCACGAAGAGCCGTTGACTTACGGTGCAGTGATGGCAACACTCCAAGCGCGCAACGAATCGCTGCCCAAAGTATTTGTGACGCACTTCAATATTGACTATATGGGGGGCCGCGCCTCGTTGACTCGTACCGGTGCCCATGGCGTTGTTGATCTTGCTATGCCCGAAACCGTGCGAATGTACGATATCGCTGGCTCTGCGCACCTCAATATGCGCGAACAATACAAGCTGTGCGAGTCGATGCATGGGCAACTGGATTGGTCACCGCCGTTGCGCGCGCAATTAATCGCGCTCGACCAATGGGTAGCCGAGCAGCTTGAGCCGCCGCCAAGTTGTCTGATGCCCCTGAGGCCTGCGCGTGCAGATGAGACGGTGTATGGCGCGCCGCGCTACTTGCCCGAAGCCACGGTACTGGTGCCGCAAACCGATGCCGACGATAATCCACTTGGTGGGATTCAAGTGCCCGATGTTGCCGTGCCTTTGGGTACCCACGGTCGACCCAACGCCCCAGTCACTCATGTGATTTGTCGTTTAGCCGGCACCTACAAGCCTTTTTTTGCTTCACAACAAGAGCGGTTGCAGGCGAACGACTCAAGGTTGTCGCTTGAAGAACGTTATCCCGAGGGCTTAAATCAGTACGTGCAATGGGTGCGAGAGGTGATCGATCAACTGGTTGCGCAGCGATATCTGTTGGCAGCCGACGCAGCGGTGATTGTGAACGCGGCTGCTGATGAGACTCTTTTAAAACCGAAGCCAACGCGGTCAATTTTTCGGTTGTAAAACGGTATCGATTCAAGGCATCAGGTCTGCGACCAAGACAAGTCAGCGAAGGGCTTGAAGTTCGCCGTTTCGGGGCGTCAGTGAAATGCTTAAGGTCGGCTACTGAGACAAACCGCCCTTAAAACAGCGCGCGGCCCCGTAATGCCTTAGTTTCAGAAAGCTTACGCTTGCCTTCAAGGCGTCGTTGCTTTGAGCCATAGGTTGGCTTGGTGGCATGCCGGGTTTTGGGCGGCCGCGCCACGCTGTTGACCAGTTCGTTGAGCCTTGCCAACGCCTCAGTACGGTTCATGTCTTGGCTGCGGTGGGTTTGAGCCTTGATCACGATCGCGCCATCGCGCGTAATGCGGTGGTCGTTCAACGCTAACAGGCGTACTTTAACGTCTGCGCTGAGTGTTGAGGTGGGGATGCTGAAGCGCAGGTGAATGGCACTTGAGACCTTATTCACATTTTGCCCGCCTGCGCCCTGCGCACGCACAGCGGTAATTGTGACGTCGTCTTCAGAAAGGGTAATTTGGGCGTACATTGTGAGATTAAGCAATTGACCTGTAAACTATATTATCGTTTATCTCAGGGAGCTTATCGTGGCCAAAGGTCAGCAGAAATCCAGTAAAGAATCAAAAAAGCCGAAAAAAGATACTTCGACTCCAAAACCCGCGTCAGGGCTGGCAGATCCGGTACGGGCAACGACCGTCAATACGGTTTACACACGCATCAAGAATAAAGATAAATAGTCTGAAAGACTCTGCGCGTTGAGGTTCATATTTTTACGTGTGACTCAACGCTCAATCTGAAGCCATAAAAAACGGGCATTGCGCCTCTGAAGAGAGGTTCAATGCCCGTTTGTATTGCTCGAAAGCTTAGGTGGCTTAAGCTTTGACCAACAATGCTGCACACGAGCGTGTAGTTTCTGTATCAAGTTTGGCGATGCCTGGCATTTTGCCCCAGCCACCTTTTTCAATTAACGTGGCGCGCGCCCACTCATCGGCTTTTTTCAGTTCGACTAGATTGGCTGAAAAATTCGCATCGCGTTTGAACATTTCTGCGCAAACAGGTGCCAGCGCGGCCGCGACTGCTTTGTTGGCCGTTGCCTTGCCTATCGTGGCAGTGCCGCCCGCGGTATGCCAGTCGGCAAAACCAAAACCAATGAGTGCGACTAAGCCGGCTCCGGCAACGGCGCCCCAGAGGGTGGGTTCGGTCTGTGCAGGAAGTTTCATAGGTTGCCTTTAGTTGATAAGCGGAAGGCCGTCCGCCAGCGGTTCAGTTCACTGTACGCCCTAAGCGAGTTTTAAAGGAGTTTTAAGACTTTTTTAAAGGGCTTTCGAGGGAATACCCCCCCGCTTCGAGGGAATACCCTTCTGCCTTTGGGCTGATTTCATTGCTTTGGATTGTCATGCTCCGCTTCTGGAGTGTCTCGTCAGGCTAAAGGTCGGGGATTCGTTCGCGTCAGCAAGCGAAGTGTGCAAGAGTAGGTTCTATCGTGCAATTGTGCAGGCAATTCGCGAGTTCTAACTAGACTGTTTTATTGAATCCCTCCACACTTAAGTTCAATGATGTCAGGGTTTGAGAAGGTTCTGGCTAGGCTGGCACGCAATAGGGATTTATCAAAATATATGACCGCTAATATTGAGTCTCTTCAGCATGAAAACGAAGAGTTGAACGTGATCTTCGAAACAGCGGAGTTTGGGATTTTATTGCTCAGAAACAGAACCATCGTTCGCGCCAACGCTGCCATAGATGCTATTTTTGGCTATGAGCAAGGCAGGATGATTGGTCAAACCACTGCGTCGTGGTACGTCACTGATGCCGATAATCAAGCGATGGTTGCGGGCTACGAAAAAATGTGGCGTGGTGAAATGAATAACCAAGAGATGCCCCTCTATCGAAAGGATCGCGGCAGCACCTTTTACGCCAGAATGTGTGGGCGCGCCATTGATCGTAGTGACCCGAGTCGCGGCACGGTCTGGATGATCGAAGACATCAGTATTCGTAAGCAACAAGAGGTTGAATTAAAAATTGCGCGAGACAAAGCGCAAGAGGCGGCACAAACTAAAAGTGATTTTTTGGCCAACATGAGTCATGAAATTCGAACGCCCATGAACGCCATCATTGGACTGAGTAATTTGGTTCAAAAGACTGAATTAAATCCTAGGCAGCGAGACTACATTCAAAAGATTCATCAGTCGGGTAAGCACCTTCTTGGCATCATTAACGACATCTTGGATTTTTCAAAGATCGAGGCAGGCAAACTCACTGTCGAGAAAGTTGACTTTAGCCTGCAATCTGTGCTCGATAACGTCTTAACCTTGGTGGCTGAAAAAGCACATACCAAGGGACTAGAGCTCATTTTCAATGTGGCCGCTGATGTACCTCAACGGCTTGTAGGCGATGCCTTGCGCTTGAGTCAGATCTTGGTCAACTACGCCAATAATTCAGTCAAGTTTACCGACAAAGGGCAAATTGAAATTGTCTTGCGTGTCAATGAACGTAAAGGCGATGAGTTACAGCTTTACTGCGCCGTGCGAGATACTGGTATTGGTTTGACGCCCGACCAGATCAAACTGATGTTTCAAAGTTTTCAACAAGCCGATTCGTCGACCACTCGCAAGTACGGTGGCACAGGTCTTGGGTTATCGATCGCTAAAAAACTAGCCGAGTTAATGAACGGTGCTGTTGGCGTAGAAAGTGTTGCGGGTGAAGGCAGTACGTTTTGGTTTACGGGTTGGGTGGGCTTGAGTCACCAGACCTCCCACTATCGCAACCCAGTGCACGATCTGCGTGATAAGCGGATCTTGGTGATTGACGATAATGAGGCAGCGTCAATTGTCTTGATCGACTTGCTTGAACACATGGGGCTTGCTGTGATGTCTGCACCAAGTGGTGAGGCTGCACTTGAGTGTGTCCAACAGCAGGGGGCTGCAGGAAAACCGTTTGAATTACTGTTGATCGATTGGCAACTTTCGGGGATGGATGGCGTTGAGACTGCGCGTCGCATCAAAGCGTTAAAAATACCAGCGGCCCATATGGTGATGGTGACTGGCTACGATACCGATAGCTTGCTGCCATTAGCCGCGGCAGTCGGGATCGATCAAGTTTTACTCAAACCGGTGAATCCGGCAAAGCTTGCTGAGGCACTGATGTCGTTTTACGTCGATGCCTCAGAAGCTCGCGGCGTGGCGACTGAACCGCAGGGCCAAAGCTTGCTTGATTTGGTATCGTCTATTGCAGGTTCAAATATTTTATTGGTTGAAGATAATGAAATTAATCAATTGGTCGCGACTGAACTACTAGCCGAAGGTAATGTCAACGTTGTAGTGGCGAATCACGGCAAAGAAGCGTTAGACATGATTCTTGCTAGGCCTAATCACTGGGACGTGGTCTTGATGGATATGCAAATGCCGGTGATGGACGGCGTGACGGCCACCATCGAGGTTAGAAAAAAGATTTCTGCCGAGCAGTTGCCCATTGTTGCAATGACCGCTAATGCGATGGTGCAAGATAAAGCAAAATGTATGGCGGCCGGGATGCAAGATTTTGTGACTAAGCCGATTGATCCCGATGTGCTTTGGGAGACGTTACTGCGGGTGATTCGTCCCAAGGCCAAAGTTCAAGAGTCAATTGAGTTGACAAAGGTTTCGCAAACGCAACCCGATGCGACGGTATCCGACGCGACCCCACCCGTGATCGAAGCGAACGCCAGTACCCCAAGCGTTACCACCTCGAGTCTCGCCAAAGCGACTGGGACGACATCGAAAGCTGTGACGCCTGTCGGGACTGATCGGTTCGTGCTGCCAATCGGGATCCCTGGACTCGATAGCGAATTAGGTTTGCGACGCGTTTCAGGAAAAATCGCACTCTATGAAACGATTCTTCGCAAATATATTTCGAGCCAAACGACTGTGATTGACGAGTTGCGTGCCGCTCTCGCGAATCAAGATTTTGAGTTGGCGAAGCGACTGGCGCACACAACGAAAGGTGTGAGCGGCAACATCGGCGCAACCCAGGTTCAGGACATCGCTGCCGAGATTGAAGCGGGTTTAGGAGAAAATGTCGACTCTGTTTCGATCTTGGATAGGTTAGCGGTGCTGGAGGCGGCACTGGCTCCGTTGCTTCAAAGTCTTGCAACTTGTCTGCCGCAAGAAGCAAAAGCAGTGACTGTCACTGTTGATGTCGAAAAGCTCGCCGAGTTGCGCGGGCAATTGACTGACTTTTTGAAGGACGACGATTCGCAAGCCGCCTACCTCTTTGAAGAACATGCCAGCTTATTTCAGGCAGCATGGCTTGAGCAATTCAAAAGTCTCGAAACCGATTTAAAGAATTTTGATTTTGATCAGGCGCTTAAAACGCTAGAAGCGATTGATTGAGTGGCTGAGTTGATCGCTCATGCAGCGCCTGTTGCCGCTTGGGCAAATCTTTAATGGTTCATACAATCTGCCTAATCGCTTAGGCAGAGTCGTTTGCCGTCTAGGTTGATTCTGATATTGCCTAAGCCGCCTTCTTTAAAATATCCGCTTTATTCTCGTCTAAATACTCTTCCATGACGTAGTAGCCAATGTCATGACGACGCTTGATACCATGGGCTGAAAAATCCATACCACCCGTCATCGGCATGTGAGGCGCGCCGACCGAATGCAGATTTTCGAGTGCAAGCAACGGTTGTAAGGTTTTAAACGGCTCTGATTTTCTGATTTCAGAGTTGGCTGGCAACTTGTCAGACAGCAGCCGAATCAAGTCGTGCGCGTGCTTCACAACATTGTCAGGCCCGTTTAAGCGATTCTCATATTGAATTTCGAGCATGCGGTGCTGCACTTCGTGCAAGGTCTTAGGGATTGGACCATTTTCTGGAAACAGATCAATACAAAAAATTGGTAGATTCTTACGCTCTTTTTCGGTCAACATCCGACACAAGGTCAAAGCGGGAGTGTTATCAATGAGGCCACCATCCCAATAATGATGGTGATCAATTTCTACGGGTGCAAAGCTTGGTGGCAAGGCACCGCTTGCCAAAATGTGGTCAATTCTGAGTGGTTTCTTTTGACCATTCATAAATGACTCGCCTTCACCCGTGCGAACATTAGTCGCAACAATTCCGATGCGGATCAGTTCGGCATTATTGAGGCGTTCGAAGTCAATCAGCTCGGTTAAGGTTTTGCGCATCGGCGCGACGTCGTTCAGACTGTTCCAGTTTGAACTACTAAAAAAATCGGTGCGCGGCTTCCAGTAGTTGGGGTTGCCAAACATCGAAAGCCAAGATTGATTGTCTGGCTGAAGAAAGGGGTGGTGATCGATCGTGACAGAGTGCCAGAATTTATCAAGATTTTCGAGAATGTTGCCCCCCGGAGCCCCCGCGATGATTGCAGCGGTATAGGCGCCGATGGATACGCCGGTAATCACTTTGGGCGTAAAACCATGTTCGAGCAGACATTGCATCGCACCCCATTCGTACGAACCTAAAGCGCCTCCGCCTTGCAATACGAGTCCGATTTCAACTGTCTTCTGAGCCATGTCAACCGCCTTTTCTAGAAAAACTTGAGAGCCACTCGGGCCATACCGGCTGATGTGTACCCAAGGGGACTGGAGGTAAATCCCAATTTGATACCGTATCCGAGTAACGGATGACGGGTCCTAAAGAGTGCAGACGCCCAAAACCGGTGTCACGCTCAAGCATGAAACGCTGCAACACATCAACGGGTATGACCGGCGTTGTGGCACTCGCGTCTGTCAATCCTTGTTGCATGAGCATCATTGCGGTACGCGTCAGAGAAACGCGGACGTGCCAACTGCCGCCTTCGGTTGCGCGACGAATCAGGGCCGCTAACACTCCGGTCGCCGCTAAGTGACCGGTGAGATAGTCATTCGGGAAGAAAAATTTCGTGAGCGAAGGGCTTTCTTCGCTGCCTTCTGTGACGGCGATACCCGACACCGATTGCGCCAATTGCTCCCAGCCTGGTTGAAGTTTCCAAGGGCCGTCAAAGCCAAAGCAAGAGATCGAAACATAAATGATGCCAGGTCGAATTTCGGCGAGTCTCTCTGGCGGAAACATTGCACTCACGCTTCCGGGACGGTAGCTTTGCGCAAAAACGTCTGCCTCGCTGGCGAGTGTCAAGAGTTTTTGTTGACCCTGAGGCTGCTTGATATCTAAAAAGGCTGAAAGCTTGCCGTGCCCAGTATCGATATCGAAAGGTGGCATGGTTGCGCGGTAGGGCGAATAAATGTGAAGCGGCGTGGCGCCCTCTGAGGCAAGAGCCTTAGCGCTGGTGGGGCCTGCAATCACATGCGTCAAGTCGAGTATTTTGATTCCGGTCAACGGACGCAGACCTGCAGCAGGATAAATATTGGGTTGTGTTGGAAAAGGCTCAATCGGTGAGTCTGCAATTTTGATCAACTCGATGACTGGCGTGTCGGTAAGGTGTTGGCCTTGCGGATGTGACAGCCATTCGGATTGACTGCGTACCATCACGCCCGGAAGCTTCTTGTCAGCGATCGCTTGCTCAAGCGCAGCGGCATCCCATTTTAGAATTGCCTGCCCGATTGCGTGGGCGCTATTGCTGCATTCAAGCAAGTCAAGAAAGCCGTTGCGCAGCAGCGGATAGCCGCCATCAATCATGACATGGCGACCATCTTTAGTCGGATACATGCCAACTGTTGGGTAGTCTGGCTCTGGCAGCGCGATGGGGTAATCCCAAATACGTTGATGAAAGACGCTTTGCATGGCGAGTGAAGCGCCCTGCAGATCAAACGAGGCGGTCTGTGAGCGGCCAGTGCGCATCTTCCAGATGTGATTGATCAGCATCGCCTGAGCACTGAGCACGGAGGCACACACTTCAGCTGCACGCAGACGTGTCTGCAAAATTGGGGGGGCATCGTTAACCGTCACGCTATTCGCGACTGGTCCGACTCCGGTCCCCTCGAGTATTTCTTGCGCGAGTTGTTGTATCAAAAGACTTCTCCTGATCGGCATGAGAGCAAACCTCTAGGGTTTTCCCGATCAGACTAGCAGAGGAATCTTTAATCTATCAGCGCACGTCGGCAGATTGCTCAGTGTTGGCACTTATGCTGGGTGTTTTGCGATTTTTGTATGCGTTCGAAAGGGTCGCTGTTGGGGAGCAGTATTCTTGTTGATAACGATTGCTCTTGTCGTTCAGCCTTGCTGTTGTCGACGAGGGCTATTCTTTCGACTCTTGATGCATCTTGTTATAAAAATCAAGCATCGCGACAACGTCTTGGCCTCGATAGCCAGCGGCTAGACCCATCGCCATCATTTCGCGAATGACGGACGCAGCCGGGGTTGGGTGGTTCATCGTTCGGCCAAATTCAATGGCCAAGGCCAAATCTTTTTCACCTAATTCGAGTTTAAAGCCGGGCTTGAAGTTTCCCTGGATTGCATTTGGAAATCGTTTTAGAAAGTGATGCGACCGCCCACCTGAACCGGACAACACAGAAAATAGTAACTCTGGTTCGACCCCTGCTGCGGTACCCAGCGCAAAGGCTTCAGCCGCGACGAGAATATTGCCCATCGCCATCATGTTGTTGACGAGTTTCACGGTTTTTCCGGTGCCTACGACTCCGGTGTAGTGATAGGCAGAACTTAAGGCTTTCAGTATGTTGTCGACTTCGGCGATGTCTTCGGTATCGCCTCCAACCATCAAGACTAATTGTCCTGTGGCGGCTTCTTCTGGGCCGCCACTGACGGGCGCATCAATCATTCTTACGCCCTTTTCGTGCGCGGCGATTGCGATTTGTCGCATCGTCTCAGGGTCAATTGTGCTCAGTTCGATTCCAAAGCTGCCTGGCTGGGCGAATTGCAAGATGCCTGTGGGGCCCAACCAAGCTTGCCGCGCGGTATCTGCGTTAGGCACGCTGCTTAACACCACTTGGCGATTGTGCATCGCTTGTTGCAAATCACCTTGCGTGTTTAAGCCGCTTGCCTCGGCAAGCTCACGACTACGCGCGCTGATATCAAAGCCTAAAACATCAAAGCCCGACGCACTCAAGCGTCGCGCCATTCCACTGCCCATTTGCCCGATTCCAACGAAGGTAAGCGCGTGTTTCATTTTTTGTCTCTCGTCGAGCGGTATAAGTGCTTTGACACGTTAATTCATTACGATGCCGGCGGTTTTCACAATGCTGGCATATTTTGCTGACTCAGTTTGCATCAGCTTGCTCAACTCGTCTGGCGACCCGCCAAGTGCTTCAAACGATAGGTCGGCAAACCGATCTTTCAGCGCGGGCAACGCAAGGGTACGCTTGAGCTCTTGAAAGAGCTTTTGCGTGATGTCTGCAGGCATTTTTGCTGGGCCCCATACGCCGTACCACGACGGTAATTCGAAATCAGGTAAGCCACTCTCAGCGACAGTGGGGGTCTGTGGCAAACTCGCGGCGCGTTTGGCACTTGTTACGGCCAGCACCTTGAGTCGGCCAGATTTGACGTGCTGGATGGCCGAGGGAACAGGTTCAACCATGGCGGTGGTATGGCCAGCGATGACATCGGTGAGTGCTGGGCCACCACCTCGATACGCAATCACCGGCATTTTTAAGCCAGCGCGTTGATTGATGAGTTCTTCGGCCAAATGGCCGGTTGTGCCAATGCTTGAGGCGGCCCAGTTGTATTGACCCGGTTTGCTTTGAACCATTTTGATGAACTCTTCGAAAGTCGAGGCCGGAAACTCGGCCCGCACAACGACGAGTTGTGGCACATAGCCGATATAGCAGATTGGCGTGAAGTCTTTAACGGGGTCGAATGGCACAGCGTTCGAAATCAACGGCGTAATAATGTGGTTTGCAGCGTTCAGTAATAGGGTATAGCCGTTAGGCGAGGCCTGGTTGACTTGGTTTGACCCAATGGTACCTCCAGCCCCACCTTTGTTTTCGATAATGACTTGTTGTCCAAGTTGTGTGCCAAACGCCGGTGCAATGATACGTCCAAGCGTATCCACTGTTCCACCGGGTGGAAACGGCACCACGAGTTTAATCGCGCTGTCCGGAAAGCCGGCCGCCCGCACCCAAGGTGCTGTTAAACCCAACCCAAGTATTGAGGCGCTAGATTGCAGAAGTTTTCGACGTGTAGGGTTTGCAGAGTTGAATTCGCTCATGTTGTTCTCCTGTTTTTTATTTTATGTCCGCAAGTTTACTGCTAACTACCTGATTTGTTCGTTCACCTCGCAAATGGTTTGCCAAATCACGACAGGTAAAAGCAGGCGATGAGCCGCACGGATCGCACTTGATCCATATTAAGTTGTCGCCATACTAAAATAGTGGTCTCCTATTACATAATTTAGTGATTTCATGAAACTTCTTTCAAAGACAAATCTGGGCGCAATCGAACTGAGTAACCGTGTCGTGATGGCGCCGTTAACCAGAATGCGTGCTCAATCCGGTGATGTGCCAGGCGATCTGGCGGCACAGTATTACGCTCAGCGCGCAAGTGCAGGGTTGATAGTTTCTGAGGCAGCTCAAATTTCTGCTCTGGCGAAAGGCTATCCAGCCACGCCAGGCATTTACAGCGATGCGCAGGTTCAAGGCTGGCGCAAAGTGACCGATGCGGTTCACGCAGCGGGCGGGAAAATTATCTGCCAGTTGTGGCACGTTGGCCGTATCTCACACAGTTCGTTGCATCCAGAGCAAGGTCTGCCAGTTGCACCCTCGGCGATCGCGCCTACCGGCAAGGTGTACACAGCCTCTTGGGGTCTTGAGGCGTTTGAGACTCCTCGGGCAATGGAGTTAACTGAAATTCCAGGCTTAATCCAAGACTATGTTCACGCAGCCAAGCAGGCTAAGCTTGCCGGCTTTGATGGTGTTGAAGTGCATGGTGCAAACGGTTACCTGTTAGATCAGTTTTTGCACAATGGCTCGAATAAGCGTACCGATCAATACGGCGGCAGCGTCGAAAATCGTAGCCGTCTGTTGCTTGAAGTCTTGCAGGCGGTCTGTGGTGTGTGGGGCAGCGATCTCGTTGGCGTGCGTTTGTCGCCGTATGGCACGTTTAACGATATGTCTGATACCGATGTGAAAGGGCTCTTTACCTACCTGATGGGTGCTTTAAGTAAGATGCAGTTGGCGTTTGTGCATTTCATTGAGCCGCGTTCAACCATGGCCGGTGGCACAGACAAAGTGGCCGAAGATCAACCCAGTACGTCGAAGCTCTTTGGGCCTATGTTTGGCGGTAAAGTGATTTCAGCAGGTGGCTATGGTCGCGACGATGCCGAAGCTGTCGTCGAAAGTGGTCAAGCCGACGCGGTGGCGTTTGGGCGCTTCTTTATCTCTAATCCTGATTTGCCCAAACGGTTTGAGTTAAATGCACCTTTAACGCCGTACAACCGTAAAACGTTTTATGGTGGTGACGAGAAGGGTTATACCGATTACCCCACGCTCTGATTCTTGCTTTGCTCAACCGAAGTCATTCGCTCTGCTCAACAGAGGGCGAATATTCGGTGAGCGCAATAAGGTCTGATCTCAAACTAAGAGGTTCAATCGACGCTGATTTTTCTGGTGATGATCAGATTTTTCCAGCGTTGATTTTCACTCGTGACAAAACGAGTGAACTCTTCAGGGGTGTTTGCGACAATCGTAATGCCAAGGTCTTGCAGCTTCTTAACGGTTGCAGGATCTTTCATGGCCAAGATCGCCGCGTCGCTCAGTTTCTTTTTGACGTCGGCTGGTAAGCCTTTAGGTGCGGTCAAACCTTGCCAACCATAGACCTCCATTCCTTGCACGCCTGCCTCGCCAAACGTTGGTACGTCGGGTAAAGCGGGTGAACGCTTGTCAGAAGTAATCGCAATTGGGTGTAGTTTGCCTGCGCGAATCTGTGGCAAGACGGCATTGATGTTAGTCATAAAGAAATCAACTTGTCCGCCCAACGTATCTTGCAGCGCAGGTGCACCACCCTTATAGGGCACATGTACGCCCGTGGTGTTGGTTTGTTGCCAAAGTAGTTCAGCCGATAAATGATCTGAGGCGCCCACCCCAGAACTTGCAAAGGTGAGTTTGCCTGGATTATTTTTTAAGGCCGTCAATACTTCAGCGATCGTGCGTTCAGGCCGGGCCGGGCCGGTCACTAAGACGTTGGGCGCCTGAAAGGGCAGACTAATGTAGTCAAAATCAGCAATTGGGTCGTACGTAACAGACTTGATCAGATGCGGCGCCACCACGAAGGTGCCGATCGAAGAGACAAACAAGGTGTAGCCATCAGGCGGTGCACGCTTGACTAGCGCACCCGCGATTGTACCGGTGGCACCAGGCTTGTTTTCGACAATGATGTTTTGGCCAAGTGCTGCTTGCAACGCGGGCGCAAGGGTGCGCGCGGCTAGGTCGGTCGGGCCACCGGCTGGAAACCCTACGATCATGTTGATGGGCTTGTCAGGCCATTTGTTGGTTTGTGCTTGAGCGCTTAGGCTCAGGCCTAAGCTTAGGAACAGCGCGAGTGAATACCGAGTTACGCAGCCGATCTTTTTCATTTTTATCACGCTCACTAAGTTTGGGTTTCTGGGTTCATTGCAACTGGTGAAGCCGTCGTGCTTATCCAGTTAAGGTTTCTGGATTGACGACAAATTCAGGGGTAGTGCCGCTCAAAATTGCAGCCATGTCGTTTGCCATCGATTCATAGATTCGTGTCATGGCACCCTCGCTTGTCGCCATCGCATGTGGTGATACCAGACAATTTTGCAGACTAAAGATTGGGTGCGTGTGGTCGGGCGGCTCAACCAAAAATACGTCTAAGGCAGCGCCACGCAAATGGCCGCTGACTAACATTTCGTAAATAGGGTCAAGGCTTTCAATGACGCCGCCGCGCGCGAGGTTCACCAAGAACGAACCTCGCTTCATGCGTTGCAACCGTGCGCGATTAATCAAGCCCATGGTTTCATCATTTTGTGGGCAGTGCAGCGTGACATAGTCTGCCTGCTCCATCAGCGTATCGAGGTCGACCAGTTTGACGCCAAGCGCGTCGGCAATTACAGGATCAAGGTAGGGATCATAAGCAATGACATTCATTTCAAACGGCTTGGCCATCTTAGCCACGATTTGACCGATGCGACCCAAGCCGATAATGCCGAGTGTTTTTTGATCTAAGTCTGTGCCTTGCGAGGCGATACGTGCTTGCCAATTACCCCGCTTGGTTTCGCGATCCCAGTGCGCAATCATTTTGCACAAGGCCAACATAAAGGCAAAGGCGGCTTCAGCGACTGCGCGTGCACCCGCACCTGGCGTGTACACCACCGCGATGCCGCGCTCAGTTGCGGCCTTGATATCCACAGTGTCGTAGCCCACGCCAGTGCGACCAATCACCTTTAACTGTGGGGCGGCATCCATGAGGGCGGCCGTGATTTGTACTTGACCACGCACGACTAGTCCGAGAGCCGGGGCGATTTCGCGCATTAAGCCTTCGAGGGTAGGCTGTGCCGCGACCTTGAACTGACCAAAACGCGAAAGCGTTTGTTCGGCGTACAGATCGAGCGGTTGGGTAGACAGGATGATGGGCTGAGTCACGTGAAGGGCCTTTGTGTAAAAGGGCAGAAAGGAGAGGGGACGTAATCGATCAGCCAATATTACACGCGGCACATAATTCCGATTGCCTCGCGAGCGGCCCGACCTAATGATGCTGCGGCGCAGCGCAAAGTTCACGCTTAGGCCTGTGCTAATCTGAACTTACATTTTTGAGTCAAAAAAAGAGACTGAGAGTCTATGCTCGAGTTCATGTTGCGCCGCACACTTATTGCCTTGCCAGTGTTATTGCTGGTCAGTCTGATCTCGGCTTTAATCATGGAAATGGTACCCGGAGACCCCGCTGTGTTGATCGCGGGTCAAAGCGCAACGGATCTTGAGCTAGCACAAATTCGTGAACAACTCGGCTTGAATCGCCCCTTTCTTTCAAGACTGTTTGATTGGTACGTGGCGTTAGCCCGTGGCGATTTAGGGGATTCAATACTCTTGAATCGACCCGTGACTCAGGCAATCGTAGAGCGCGTTCCAGTGACACTCGCATTAGCGGGCTCGGCCTTATTGCTCACCATCTTGCTTGGCGTGCCCTGTGGCGTGCTCTCCGCTGTTTATGCGAACACTTGGATTGATCAAGCGTTATTAACGTTTTCGTTATTAGGTGTGTCGATCCCAAACTTTTGGCTCAGTTTGATGCTAATCGTGCTGTTTGGTGTCATGCTCGATTGGTTACCTGCGGGTGGCTACATCCCCTTCGCCGATGATCCGCTTGGTTGGGTGAAATGTTTAATTTTGCCCGCGTTTTCATTAGCGCTCTTGCAGGTTGGGCTCTTGGCTCGTATCACCCGAGCCACCATGCTCGAGGTCTTGCAGCAAGATTATGTGCGTACCGCGCGTGCAAAGGGTTTGCCCGTGTTGATGGTCGTGGGTAAGCATGCTTTTAAAAATGTCCTGATTCCCGTGATCACCGTGATCGGTATTAGTTTTGGCCTGTTGTTATCGGGCTCAGTGGTCATCGAAACTGTGTATTCACTGCCAGGAATGGGTCGGTTGTTAGCGAACGCAGTATTTGGTCGCGACTATCCCTTGATACAAGGTGGGCTCTTGGTGACCGCCGCGGTGCTGGTGCTGTTGAACTTGGTGGTTGATGTGCTCTATGCCATGGTTGACCCGCGAGTGAGATATGGCAAGCGTTGACACCTTAGCAACACCCGAGCGCCTTGAAGCGGCGCGCCCGCCATCCATTTGGCGAAAACTCTTGCGCCATCGTTTATTTATGACGGGCGCGACGCTTTTATTGTTGATGGTGTTACTCGCAATTTTCGCAGACTTGATCGAAATCAGACCTCCTGAAAAAATGCAAGTTCGCCTGCGCTTTAAAACCCCAGATTTCGCTTATCCGCTGGGCACTGATAACTATGGTCGCGATATTTATAGTCGCTTAGTTCACGGGTCTCGTCTGTCACTGGCGATCGGGTTTGCAGTGGCATTGATTACTGGGATTTTAGGAACGGCAATTGGCGTTGCGGCTGGTTATTTCAAACGACTGGACGGCCCCTTGATGCGGTTAATGGATGCGCTGATGGCGTTTCCAGCAATCTTATTAGCGATTGCCATCGCAGCGGCCTTGGGACCCTCTGCAATGAACGCCGTGATTGCGCTTGCCGTGGTCTACACACCGCGCACTGCAAGAATTGTGCGTTCAACCGTATTGGTTGTGCGAGAAACAGATTATGTGCAGGCAGCCAAGGCTTGCGGGGCAAGAGATCGTTGGATTATCTGGAGGCATGTTCTGCCAAACAGCATGGCGCCGTTGATCGTACAGCTGACTTTTATTTTTGCCTATGCGATCTTGGCTGAATCGATTTTGAGCTTTTTGGGGGTTGGGCCACCACCACCGATACCAACGTGGGGCAACATGATCGCGGAGGGTAAGGATTACCTGCGCGAAGCGTCGTATATCTGTTTTTTTCCTGGAGTGGCGGTCGCCTTGACTTGCTTAGCCTTGAATCTGCTTGGGGATGGTTTGCGAGACGTGCTAGATCCACGACTGCGAGTGCAAATTGGCTGATCCTATCCTTCGGATTGACGACTTGCGTGTCGTTTTCGGCTCGGGACGTGCAGAGCAAGTCGCCGTCGATGGCGTGAGTCTGACGCTTGCAGCGGGTGAGGTATTGGGTATTGTCGGCGAATCAGGTTGCGGTAAAAGTTTAACGGCCTTGTCGATATTAGGCCTGGTCCCCAAGCCGACAGGCCGAATTCAAGGCGGGCAGATTCTATTTAATGGTAAAGATCTCGCGCAAGCTAACGAGGTCGAAATGAATCGCATCCGTGGCAAAGATATTGCGATGATTTTTCAAGAACCGATGACGGCGTTGAACCCAGTGTTTAAAGTGGGTGAACAAATTGCTGAAACGATCAGAGTGCACGAGGGTGTGAGCCGCGAAGTCGCGCGTCGGCGTGCGCTTGAATTGCTTGAGCGAGTCGGCATGAGCAATCCAAAACAACGGATCGATCAATATCCGCATGAACTGTCGGGCGGAATGCGTCAGCGCGTCATGATTGCGATTGCCTTGGCCTGTCGTCCAAAAATTTTAATTGCAGATGAGCCAACGACTGCCTTAGATGTCACGATACAGGCACAAATTCTTGCATTGTTAAAAGAGCTACAGCAAGAGTTTGGTATGGCGATGATGTTGATTACGCACGATCTAGGAGTTGTCGCGCAAGTGGCGGATCGGGTCGCTGTCATGTACGCCGGGCGCATTGTTGAAGAAGGAACAACCATTGAAGTATTCGAGCAGCCTGCGCACCCCTACACGCGCTCTTTGCTGACCAGCATTCCCTCGCTCGATCAAGAATACTCGCGCTTGCAGACGATCCAAGGCATGGTGCCCAGCTTGGCGAATCTGCCTTCGGGTTGTCGTTTTCATCCTCGTTGCCCTGATGCTCGGGCTCAGTGCGCGCAGTACACGCCGCGCGACATGATGATCGGGCCTTCGCATCGCGCAGCCTGTCTGGCTTTGAACGGTTATCGAGACAATGACTAAGCCCTTATTGAGTGTTAGAGGTCTAGTGAAGCACTTTGCCTCGCGGACGGCAGGGGTATTTAATCGTACCGTCACGCACGTACGTGCAGTCGATGGTGTCGATTTTGATATTCAACAGGGCGAGACCTTTGGTTTGGTCGGCGAAAGCGGATGCGGGAAAACGACGACGGGTCGCTTGGTCTTGCGTATGATTGAACCCACCGCGGGTAGTATCAAGTTTAACGAGCAAGAGTTGTTGTCCTTGTCTGCTGAAGAGATGCGGTTGAAGCGTCAGCAGATGCAAATTATTTTTCAAGATCCCTACGGCTCACTGGATCCACGTATGACGGTGAGCCAAATCGTAGAAGAGCCCCTACAAATACATCATATCGGGGATCGAACGACACGCAGCAAGCGCGTGGCAGAACTTCTGGATATGGTTGGCTTGCGTAAAGAGTACTCGCAACGCTATCCACATGAATTTTCTGGAGGCCAACGACAGCGCATTGGGATTGCGCGGGCGTTGGCTTTGAATCCGCGCTTTATTGTGGCTGACGAACCCGTATCAGCGCTTGATGTGTCGATCCAGGCGCAGATCGTGAATTTGATGATGGACTTGCAAAAAGACCTGGGGTTGACCTATCTGTTTATTGCGCACGATCTCGGGGTGGTTAAGCACATGGCCGATCGCGTCGCTGTCATGTATTTGGGGCGGATCGTTGAGGTTGCCAGTAAAGCTTTGTTGTATCGCTCTCCTCAACATCCGTATTCACAAGCGTTACTGGCAGCGGTACCTTTGGCTCGCCCCTCGCAGCGGCAAACCTTGACACTACTAAAGGGCGAGATCCCGAGCCCAAGCCAGCCTCCTTCGGGCTGTCATTTTCATACACGGTGTCCGCAAGCTCAGCCGCGTTGCTCGCAAGAGGCACCCAAGTTACTAGAGATTCTTCCTGGTCATCAGGCCGCGTGTCATTTGTTGACGCCAATGAAGACGACTTAAACCATTGCAATGAGAGGCCGTATGTCAAAAGCTGTTAGCAGAATTAGTTCAGAAATCGACTTTAACCTTGAAGGTAAGCAAGTTGGTTTCTTACGATTACCGCACTCGGTTCACCGCTCGGCTTATGGCTGGATTCCGATCCCAGTGGCTTGTATCAAAAACGGTGAAGGCCCAACTGTCTTGCTGATGGCGGGCAATCACGGGGATGAGTATGAAGGGCAGATTGGGCATGGCGTCTTGCTAAGAACGTTAGAGGCACAAGATATTCAAGGGCGAATCATCTTTTTAACCTCGGCGAATTTTCCGGCAGCAATGGCAGGGATGCGGACGTCTCCAATTGATGAGGGCAACTTGAATCGTTCGTTTCCGGGTGATGTGAACGGCGGCACAACGGCCCAGATTGCCTGGTATATCGAACACGTGCTGTTGCCTCAGTGCGATTATGTGTTTGATCTTCATTCGGGCGGCAGTTCATTGATGTACTTGCCCAGTGCGCTGTGCCGGCGCCAAAGTGATCCAACAAAAATGGCTCAGGCAATTGAAATACTCAAGCTCATGGGTGCGCCTGCAGCCTATGTTGCCGATTCACCGCAAGGCGATGATCGCACCTTAACGGCCGCGGCAGGTCGCCAGGGTGTTGTGCACTTTGGCAGTGAGTTAGGCGGAGGAGGGACCCTGACACCGGCGGCACTGCGCGTCGCGATTGATGGGGTACGCAGAGCGCTAAAACATCTGGGTATTTTAAAGTCGTCAGTTCAAGTTGAGCCTGCGGCGCCGACACAATTGCTTCAAGTACGTGGCTCGGATTACTTTGTGTACGCACCTGATTCGGGGTTGTTTGAACCCTTGGTTGAGTTGGGCGACGTTGTCAAAGCGGGTCAAGCTGCCGGAAGAATTCATTTTCTTGACACGCCGTGGCGCGAACCCAGCGTTGCCTACTTTAAACACGATGGCGTTGCGCTATGCAAACGGATGATGTGTCGCACTGAGCGTGGCGATTGTTTATTTCATTTGGGCACCCCTTTCGAATACTAGAATCTTTACAAGGATGCATGATGAGTCAAAGCATGATTTGGACACGTGTGGATTACGAGAAAGACGGCAAGCAAAATGGCTGGCTTCAGTTGCCGCACTCGGTGACGCGCTCGGCGTACGGAAACGTTTCGATCCCCTTAACAGTGATTAAAAATGGCAAAGGGCCAACCGCCTTTTTGATGGCTGGCAATCACGGCGATGAGTATGAAGGTCAGGTGGCCTTATGCAAACTCATTCAATCGCTCGAACCTCACCATATTCAAGGTCGAGTCATTATCATCCCGGCGATCAATCTTCCGGCTGCGATGGCCGGTGTTCGCGTGTCGCCGATTGATCAGGGAAACCTCAATCGGTCTTTTCCCGGCGATCCAAACGGTACAGCTACCTATGCAATCGCACACTATATTGATACGGTGTTGTATCCGATGGCTGATATCCATCACGACCTGCATTCAGGCGGCTCGTCGTTGCAATATTTGCCCTTTGCCTCGATGCGTCAAAGCCAAGATGCGGCCTTGAATGCCCGGGCAACCAGTGCGCTGAAGGCGTTTGGGGCACCCATTGGTTTGATCTGGGCCTACAGTCCTGACTCAAGATTATCTTCAGTTGCAGCGGTCAATCGTAATCTCGTCGCCTTGGGGGGCGAGTTTGGCGGCGGCGGTTCCGTCACGTCATCAGGAGTCCGGATCGTGGAGCAAGGCTTAAAAAACTTGTTGGCTCACGCAGGCATCATTGAGGCATCGCGCGCGGTAGGCCCTTATGCAGGGCCCTCTCGCTTGATGGAAATCAAAAGTCGCGACTATTATGTTTATGCGCCAGAGGCGGGCTTGTTTGAGCCGGCGGTCGAACTTGGTGATACGGTGCGACGTGGTGATGTCTGTGGCAAGGTGTATTTTGTCGATAATCCTGGGCGCGCGCCCGAGCCATGTTATTTTGAAGGTGACGGCATGGTGATCTGTAAGCGACATTTTGGCCGTGTTGAGCGGGGTGATTGTGTTGTGCATCTGGCAACAGACGTTGCTTAGGTAACCAGACGCTTTGTTGCAGACCAAGCGTTGTTTGTTTGAAAGGTAAACATATGCCGAAACAATATTTGCAAAACAAGCCACACAAGCAGAGCTTTGTCTGGTTGACCAAAATGGCCCGTCACTCGTTATTGACGCTCGGATTCTGTCTGGGCTTGGCGGTGGCGCCTGTTGCCTCGCACGCTCAAACAGTCAAACCTCTTCTGGTCTTTGGTCAAGAGGCACCACCACCCACGCTCGACCCGTATTTCACAACGGCGATCTCGACGCGTAACGTGGCGATGCATATTTTTGAGCAATTGGTGACTCGCGATGAAACGAATGCGGTGATCCCCGAGTTAGCAGAAAGCTGGTCGGTCAGCCCTGATGGGTTGACCTATACCTTCAAGCTTCGCACTGGCGTTAAGTTTCACAACGGCAAAGTGATGACCTCGGCTGATGTCAAAGCGTCTTTTGAGCGCTACAAGCGTATGGCCTTGGCCAAAGTCACGTTAGCGTCTGTGACAGAAATCAATGCACCCGATGCGACAACGCTTGAACTGAAGTTAAGCCAACGGCAGCCGGTGTTTTTGGATGAGTTGTCAGCTTTTGTGACGCCGATCGTCATTATTCCAGCTGAGCAGACTGGTAAAGAGGGTGGCAAACTCGAGCCCATTGGTACCGGTCCGATGCAGTTTGTTGAGTGGATCCCAGATAGTCACATTAGACTGAAGCGCTTTGTTGATTATCAACCTGACGCGCGGTACAAAGGGACAGACGGTTTTGGCGGAAACAAAAAAGTTTGGTTCGACACCGTTGACTTTAAGTTTGTCAAAGAACCGGGTACCAGAGTGGCGGGGCTTGAGTCTGGCCAGTTGCAGATCATCGAAGATTTACCCTCAGAATCGGCCAAGCGTCTCGGCAATAACAAAAATATTGTCATCTACGACTTGAAAAACTTTTGGTTGCACGGTGCATGGGTGAATCATCATCGAGCACCGACAAATGATGTGCGCATTCGCAGGGCTGTGCAGATGGCGTTAGATATGGATGAAATCATGGAGATTTCAACCGATGGTGCCTATGCACTTCAACCGGGCCTGCAGTACCCTGGCAATCCTTATTACGTTAAGAATGGCGAGCAATATTACAACGTCAAGAATCCCAAAAAGGCAGCTGCTTTACTGAAAGAGGCTGGCTATAAGGGCGAAGAGTTTGTCATCATCACAAACTCAAGTTATCAAAGTATGTATAAGGCGGCGCAAATCGTCAGTGAGCAACTCAAGGGTATCGGCATGAAAGTGCGTGTCGATGTCTTTGACTGGGCCACTGCGATGAATCAGCGGCGTAATAAAGAGGGTTGGAATCTCTGGTTTACGGGCCAGGGGTCAGGGCCATCAGTTGGGCCGTTTTCTGCCTTGAAAGATGTTGTGTCACCGCAAAACAATCAATTTGTAGCGGATCCGGTGCTCGACAAACTCTTTGCTGAGTTAGTGTTGGGCGAAACGTTTGATGCACGTAAAGAAACGTTTGGAAAATTTCAAGAGCGGGTCTACGAGCAAGTCTTATTTTTAAAGTTCGGAGACTTGATGCGTAAGCAAGCTTCGCGTTCAAACGTTAAAGGTTTCATGCCCTATCGGATCCCAAGACTTTGGAACGTATGGATTGAGTAAGTGCTTGTTTGGCTTGCGTTAGTTGTGATTGTTATTGTTGAACAAACAATTATTTTGAGGTCAAGCTAAGTTTTTGCTTACAAAGCATCATTCTGATGCACAGTTGAGTTTTTATTAATAAACAAATCGTTCTGAGGCTAATCATGATTCGTACGTTGTTTTGTTTGGTGGCGGCGCTGATGTTTTCAAACTCTGCGTTCGCGCAGACTTTCCCGTCAAAGTCGATCACCATGATTGTTGGCGTGGCCCCAGGTGGCACACTTGATACCTTGGCCAGACTCTTGGCCAAGACCATGACGGCTGACTTAAAGCAGACGGTGATCGTTGAGAATACGACTGGTGCGGGTGGCTTGGTCGGGCTTAAGCGTTTGACGCAAGCGCCAGCCGATGGCCACACCTTAATGTTCACGAATATGTCTTTAGTGATCATTCCTCACCTTCACCCAACCGCGAATGTTGACCCGATTAAAGAGCTTGAGGCGATAGGTCTTGTTGCAACGGTACCGATGGTCTTGGCCGTGAGTAATAAAAGTGGCCTCAAGAGTTTGCCTGAGCTGCTAGATCGCATGCGTAAAGAGCCCGGGAAAATCAATTTTGGTTCTGGTGGCCCAGGCACCACTGCACACTTATCTGAAGCGCTGTTTTTGCATCTTTCTAAAACAAAGGGCGAGTTGGTGCAATATCGTGGCTCTGGTCCTGCGCTCACCGATTTAGTGGCGGGTGTGATGGACGGCGTGCTTGATCAAACGGTGGCGATGATGCCGTTGCATCAAGACAAAAGGATTTTGGCGATTGCGGTGTCATCGCCCACGCGTTTGCCGAAAATGCCTGATGTCCCTACCTTTAAAGAAGGTGGTTTGCCCGAGTTTGATCTGGCAATCTGGAACGGCGTCGTCGCACCTAAAGGATTGCCTCCAGCCGTGGCGGCGCGTTTGGCTGAGTCAATTTCTAGCGCGATCGATGGCCAAGAGTTCAAAGAGCGCTTAGCGCAGTTGGCAGCTCAGGCGCCCACTCAGGCGCAGCGCGGCGCGGCGCCGTTGATGAAGCTAATTGAACAAGACACCGTGATGGTGGCGGGTCTCGTCAGAGATGTTGGTTTGATTCCGAAGTAACTCATAAAAAAACGCCACGACGAACGCGCAGTTTAGATGGCGTGCACGTCGTAGCGTATTTTGTGAAGCTAGCTGCCTAGTACCACTTCACAAATTCATCAAGTTCCATTCGGGTACTTTGATAAGCATTCAGTGGCGCGTCTAAATCTGGATAGCCCATCGACATCCCCACGATCAATTTTTTGGTATTGGGGATGCCGAGGCAGTCGCGAATGGCATCGGGGTAACCGGCCAGCGAAGCCTGTAGACAGCAGCCAAGCCCAGCGCCATGCGCCGATAAGGTGAGGCCTTGCAAAAAGATTCCCATATCCAGTGTTGACCAAGGCCCTAAGGTGCTGTCCATGAACATGAACATCGCACAAGGTGCGTCAAAGAATTGAAAATTTTTCAGACGTAATTCGTTTCTGCGCTCGGTGTCTCCGCGTCCAACCCCCAACGCTTCAAAGCGACGTGTGCCGTGAATTTTTGAGCGTTGTTCGTGCGCGGCAGGCCAGCTTGTTGGGGTGAGCACGTCGTAATTGGTCGGGGTATTTGAGCGAGCGAGTTCATACAGCACACCGCTGAGTTCGTCGCGCTTGGCACCGGTCACGACTGCGACTTCCCAGGGTTGGGTGTTTGTGTAAGAGGCGCTGCGACCGGCGGCCGCTAAAACGGTGCGAATCAGCTCTTGTGGCACAGGCTTGGCTTGAAAGCCTCGAATGCTGCGGCGAGTCTGAAGGCCTTGTAGTAGTTCCATGGTATGTCTCCTTCTAATGATGCAAAGAATGTTAGCACTATCCCATACGCTCAATACGATCGCCCAAGGCCACCGCCTCTGAGTGGCTATGGGTCACCATGAGTGTGGTGACGCCTGTCTGCTTCAGAATGGTGCGTAGCTCGACGATTAAGCGTTCACGCGTGTCTGCATCGAGATTGGAAAATGGCTCGTCGAGCAGCAGGATATCGGGTTTAGGTGCCAAGGCGCGTGCGAGGGCGGCTCGCTGTTGCTGTCCGCCCGAAAGCTCGTGTGGAAAGCGCTTTGCGTATGGCTCAAGATCGACCAACTTAAGCAACGCCTGCACTTGTCGTTCACGCGCGTGAGACGACAATTTTTTTAGTCCAAAACCAATGTTCTGCGCAACATTCAGATGCGGAAACAAGGCGTAATCTTGAAACATAAAGCCTACCCGGCGATGTTCTGGCGCGACCGTGTGGGTGGCTGAAGAGAGCAGGGTGTCATTGAGGTAAATGGCACCCGCATCGATGGTTTCAAAGCCGGCAATCACCCGTAGCAAACTGCTTTTGCCGCAACCAGAGGGGCCCAAGATGCAAACAGTTTCGCCCGCTTGAAGCGTTAAGCTGTAACGCTTGAGCACTGAGATGTCTGCATCGTTCGAGGCAAAACTTAAACTGATCTCGTCAATTTTTAAAATGGTATTCACGACGCGTGTCCGTAAAGTGCAGCATGTGGAATCCAGACCATGTGGTGTACAAATGGATTGAAGAGCATAAGGTTTTAATTTTTTAGCTGAGATTTTTTTAACGTGGATTGCGTACGTGTTAACAGAATCACGGGCAAGACGCTGACTAAAACAATGATCAACGCCGCGATGGCACCTTCTTCATAGGTGCCGCGCGCGGCTTCGCCATACAGCCAGGTCGCAAGCGTTTCGATATTCAGAGGGCGTAGCAACAACGTGATCGGAAGCTCTTTCATGGTCTCAACAAAGACCATGAGCGCTGCGGCAAACAGCGCAGGGCGCAAAAGCGGTAGGTCTACGCGAAGCATTACCCCAAGCGGGGATTGGCCCAGCGAGCGCGCCAATTGATCAAGTGCAATAGGAATGCGAGCAAAACCCGCTTCGATTGATCCTGAGGCAACGGCCAACAGGCGCAAGGTACAGGCTAGCACCAAGCCAGCCATGGTGCCAAGCAGCCACAACCCGGGCGAACCGAGCGAGAGCCATTGGCGGGTTTGATTGAGCCCGCTGTCCAGCAGAGCAAAGGGCACGAGCAGTCCGATGGCGAGTACGGTGCCGGGCAGGGCATAGCCAATGGTCGCCGTGCGCGCCAGGCGCTGGCCGAGCGTGGTGCCACGGCGCGAGCCCCAACTGCGCGCCGCCCACGCTAGCATCAGCCCACTTAAGACGGTACAGGTGGTCACCGCCAGCGAGATGAGGATGGTGTTCAGCGCTGTCTGTTGAAGAATCGAGGATATCGCGCCGGTTTGACTCAAGCGCAAAAAGGCCTGCCAGCTTAAATGCGCGACAGGAATCACAAAGCCCGCCAAGACCGGAAGCAGGCAGAACAAACTGGCTGCGAGGCCCGGCCAACGTCGTAGCGGCCTAGGTTGCATCGGGCGCGACTGATCGGTGTTGATGAAACGCTGGCGTCGGCGCGCATACCGCTCAACGGCGATCAAGCCCAGCACCAAGACCAGCATCGTCAAGGCAATGTGGGCGGCGCCCGCTAAATCTGAACGTGTGAGCCACGTGGTGTAGATCGCAACGGTGAGTGTTTGCAGCCCTAAAAATTCTGAGGCACCGACGTCGTTCAGTGTTTCGAGTAAGGCCAGAGTTGTACCGACCACAATGGCTGGGCGCGCCATGGGTAAGGCCACGCGAAAAAACAGACTAAAGGGGCCGTGCCCTAACCCACGCGCTGCTTCGATCAAGTTGGCTGGCTGCGTTAAAAACATGTGACGTGCGCTGAGGTACACGTAGGGGTACAGCACACTGCCTAATATGAGAATCGCCCCAAACATTGAGCGTGTGTCGGGCAGCCGAAACTCTCGCGGCGAACTGTAGCCGAGCACTGTGCGAATCAAGCTTTGGAGCGGCCCGATTGGGTGCAGTAGGTCTAGATAAGAGTAAGCCACGACGTAGGTGGGGACAGCGAGCGGTAACAGCAGCGCCCAGACCAAGACCTTACGACCAGGAAACTGGAAGGCGGTGACAAGCCAAGCCGCGCCTGTGCCGAGCATCACCACAACAACCCCTACGCCTAGCATCAACACGAGCGTTGTGAGCGCTGCGTCGGGGATGACGTAGCGTGATAGGTGTGCCCATTGAGTATTGTTTGCACTGACGGCAGACACGAGCAAAGACGCGATGGGTGCAAGCACACAGACTGCTATCAAACAGGCGAGCGCGGTAGGCCAAAAGCCAGTTGCGAGCCAACTGTTGCGAAAGGGTGTCAGCGTCATCGTGGTATCGGGTTAGCGGTCAAAGCCCAGGCGATCTACGAGCAAGCTTGCTTCTTTGCGATGCTTCGCAATTTCGGTGAGTGGGGTGAGATCAGCCTTGAGCAAACCGAAACTTTCGACGATGGGGTCAAGCGCCACACCTTGGCGCACTGGGTATTCAAAATTGACACGCGCGTAGAGGTTTTGCGCAGGCGGTGAGATTAAGTATTCAAGAAAGGCGATGGCGCCTGCTTTGTTGGGTGCATGGGCGGCCACCCCAGCGCCTGAAATGTTGACAAAGGTGCCTCCGGTTTGCGCGAAGGTTGGACGAATCACTTGTATAGCGTCGCCCCATTTGCGGGCGTCAGTACCTATTGCGGCAGTCTTCATTTGACCTGCGTAATAGGCGTTTGCTAAGCCGAGGTCGCAAATGCCACCTAAGATATCTCGCGCAACGTCGCGGTCGCCTCCGGCGGCTTTGCGGGCGAGATTCGCTTTGATCCCGCGTAACCATTGCTCAGTTTGCGCGACGCCTCGGTGTGCAATCATGGAGGCAATCAGGGCATTGTTGTAGGGGTGTTGCCCAGAACGAATGCAGACTTTTCCTTTGTAGGCGGGGCTTGCTAAATCTTCGTAACGAAACGACTCAAGCTTTAGGCTTTTGTCGGCATACAGCACACGATCGCGTAACGAGAAGGCAAACCAGGTGCTGTCGCTGCTTCGAAGCGGGGCAGGGATCGCTGTGTTTAATACTTCAGAGTTAATCGTTTGAAATAGTTTTGACTCATACAAATCCAGAAGATTACCGATGTCAACAGCCATTAAGACGTCAGCGGGCGAACTCACACCTTCGGCTTTGACGCGTTCAAGGAGCCCGTCTTTTAAAAAAACCGTTGCGACTTTAATCCCAGTTTGGGTCGTGAAGGCCTCAAGTAAAGGTTTCATGAGCCCAGGTTCGCGCGTGGTGTACAAGTTAATGGTTTGTGTTTGCGCTTGGACGCCTGAGCCTAGGGCAAGCGCGAGTACGCTCAACCCAACTGTGGTCACTGCGGTGACTTTAGAAAACCAACGTGCTGCGGTGGCTGCGATATTGTTGAGTTGCGCAGACTGAGTGGTGAGGCGATTAAAACCTAGATAAAAACGATGCAACACGGTAAACCTTTAACTTAGAGTAATAGAGTACTGCGGTTTTAGTTTTAAAAAGCGAGTTGAGATTCTAAATGCAAATGCGAATGATTCGCAACAAGATTAAATCGTAACACTTTTTTCTTTTTGTTGCTTTTGAGTGGTCGTCTGGCCGAGCTCCGACGACTAGCTGTTTAGATGGTGCCTCGGCCTGCCGAACTGCGACGACCAGCTGTTTAAACGAGCTTTGGCCTGTCGAGCCCCAACAGCCACTTGGCTAAAAATCCCTTTTATGAGCGATTTCGGGTAACGTTGTGGCTTCGCAAGATAGCGATTAAGGCGGCGGATATCCGCCTGATCTTCAGAACAATGCACCCGGAGGCTTTTATGTTGTTTCCCACCACAATCGTTGGTAGTTATCCACAGCCCGACTGGCTGATCGATCGCGAAAAGCTGGCGGGGCGGTTTCCGCCGCGTGTGCGTGCAAAAGAGCTCTGGCGTGTGTCTGAGCCGTACTTGCAACAGGCCATGGAAGACGCCACCTTGATTGCGATCAGGGGCCAAGAGCAGGCTGGTCTAGACATCATTACTGACGGTGAGATCCGTCGCGAAAGCTATTCCAATCGTATCGCCACAGCGCTTGAGGGCATCGATATCGACAACCCGGGGACAGCACTCGATCGTTCAGGACACCCAAATCCCGTGCCCAGAATTGTTGGCAAAATCAAACGTGCTCGTGCCATCGAAGTTGAAGACTTACTGTTTTTAAAGGCGCACACCACGCGTAAGGTCAAAATTACAGTCCCCGGCGCTTTTACGATGTTGCAGCAGGCGCAAAATGATTTCTATGCCTCTGAAGAAGAAGCCGCCATGGACTACGCAGCGGCGTTGAATGAAGAGATTAAAGATTTGTTTGCTCACGGTGCAGATATCGTACAGATTGATGAGCCTTACATGCAGGCGCGCCCTGAAAAAGCCCGCCAATACGGCATCAAAGCCTTGAATCGCGCCTTAGAGGGTGTCACAGGTCAAACTGCCGTGCATATCTGCTTTGGTTACGCTGCGGTAATTCACGCGCGCCCCTCTGGTTATGATTTTTTACCTGAGCTGGCACAATGCTCTTGCCACCAGATTTCAATCGAAACCGCGCAATCGAATCTGGATTGTCGAGTCCTTGAGTCTTTAGGCAATAAGCAGATCATGGTGGGCTGTTTAGATCTCAGCGATATGAAGATCGAAACGCCCGAAGTGGTGGCGGCTCGTATTCGCAAAGCCTTGAAACACATCAAGCCAGAGCAAGTCATCTTGGCACCCGATTGCGGCATGAAATATTTGCCTCGCGCTGTGGCCGATGGCAAGTTAAAAGCGATGGTCGAGGCAGCTCAGTTGTTGCGTGACGAATATGCCAGCCATTGATTACGGCGAACGCTTGCGTCTAGGCGTCATGGTGCCTTCGGGCAACGTGATTGCCGAGCCGCAGATTCATGCGATGCTGCCGGCAGGCGTTGTGGCTTACATCACCAGGCTTGAGTTACGGGGGAGCTCAGAGGCTGAACTCATTAAGATGAGCCGTCAAGTTGAATCCGGCGCCAAACTTTTGGCCGATGCCCAGGTGGGTGCGGTGGTGTTTCACTGCACTGCAGTCAGTACCTTCAGCGCGCAGATGGGGCAAGAGATTCAACAGCGCATTGAACAAGTCAGTGGTTTGCCTGCGTTTTCAACCTCTGAAGCAATTGTTGCAGCTCTGAGAGGCTTGCGAGCAAAAAAAATTATCTTACTGACCCCTTACCTTGAAGAGGTCAATGTGCGTGAGTGTGCTTTCTTGGCGCATCACGGCTTTGAAGTTATCGCGCAAATGGGCTTAGGAATCGATACTAATGCCGAGATGGGAAAACTGTCCGAGCAGGTGTGGGTCGACCAAGCGCTGAAGCTTCAAGATCCGCAGGCCGATGCGTATTTCATCAGTTGTACCGCAGTACGTTCGGCTGAGGCAATCGAACGGATCGAAGCGCTACTCGATCGGCCTGTGATTACAAGCAATCAAGCGATGGTGTGGTTTGGCCTGCGTAAATATGGAATAAGCGATCACGCACCGGGCTATGGTCGCTTGTTTGATTTGCAGTCTGTGTGATTGAAGGCCAATCGTGTGTGTGGTCGTTAACGTGTGTGATTGAACGCAGGCAGCTGTGGAAGCCTGCCGGTCGCCTTACTGGTTTTTAATCCCGGCTGCCCGAATCACGACACCCCATTTTTCAAGCTCGGCAGCGAGGTGGCTGGCAAGTTCAACAGGCGCACCGCCCATAGGGGTTGCGCCAATATCTGCAAGTTTCTTTTTAAAGGCTGAGTCGCTCAAAATTTGATTGACCTCAGCATTCATTTTGTCAATGATGGGTTTTGGGGTGCCTGCAGGCGCTAACAATGCAAACCACGTTGACGACATCAACTTCGGAAACCCTAGCTCAGCGGTTGTGGGCACGTCGGGCAGGGCAGGTGAACGCGTCGGTGACATGATCGCGAGCGCACGGACCTTGTTCGCTTTGACCTGTCCGGCAATGCCGGGTATCAACTGAAACATGGTTTGAATTTCGTTGGCGATTAAGTTGGTGGTTGCGGTACCTGGGGCGTTGTACGGCACATGAACCATTTTGGTTTCGGTCTCACGCATAAACAATTCACCTGCCAGATGCATAGAGCTGCCGATGCCGGTTGAACCAAAATTCAATTTTCCGGGATTGGTTTTGGCATACGCGATAAATTCTTGAATGCTCTTAACCGGTTGATCGTTATTGACGACCAAAATATTAGGCACGTCGCAGATCAAGGCGATTGGGTCAAAATCTTTTTGTGGATCGTAGTTGATGCTGGCGTACAAGCTTTTGTTGACCGCCAGTGTGCCCGCCCACGAAAACAGAAAACGGTATCCGTCAGGCGCATATTTAGCAGCGGCTGTTGCCCCGATGTTGCCATTGGCACCTGGCTTGTTTTCGATGATGACGCTAGTTTTTAAGCGAGGCGCAAGTTGCTCGCTTAGCATGCGTGCAATGGTGTCGCCCGTGCCACCGCCGCCTGGGGCTGGAACGGTGATTTGGATGGCTTTGTCGGTGTTCGGCCAAGTGTTCGCCAACACAGAGAATGACAGACTAGAAAGTAGCGCAGTGCTAGAGATCAGAAGTTTGGTGCTGAAGTGCATCATTAGCCTCGTGTTGAAAATATTGCACGTTGTTCGGTGATGTCCTACCTGCTTGGCACAGAGAGGGTCGTATGCGGCGCCTCAAGGAAAAACAGGCTCTCCAAGATTTAACATCAGTCGGTTCGCCCAGGCAAAAATTGCGACTGAGTGCATTAAATCCAAAATTTCAAGCTCGGTTAAGCCAACGTCTTTCAGCGCCTGTATATCGGCCGGCGATACTGCATCTGGAGCGCTGGTCAGCGCGATCGAAAACTGAACGATTGCGCGTTCACGCTCAGAGGGACCCGCCGTATGCGGATCGTTAAATACCTCAATAACCGCGTCTGTGCGTTTAGCCAATTGTTCAAAGCGCTGCGCATGTACCGACGCGCAGTACACACACCCATTCAGACGCGACACCACCGTTGCGCCGAGTTCGCGTTCAGCGCGCGGCATTCCGCCTGGCGCATACATGATGGCGTTGAAGGCTACCGAGCGCTGTTTAAGAACTTCGGGTTGGTGCACTAAAAAAAGATAATAGTCAGACACTTTGGCTTTGGGGTGGCTTTCTTCTAGCACGGCGATTTGTTCAGCCGTTGCCGAGTCAAGGCTCACCACGTCAAGCCAAGCCTTCCAGCCAAGAGTCGCGTTCGTGAAACCTTTGATTTCGATGAGGTCGCTCATGCTTGTTGCTCCAGGAGTTTCATTGCTTTGAGCCCAGCAACGACTCGGACCTGATAAGACACAAACGCGATGAGTTGCGCCAGCGTGACCACTTCGGGAGTTGAAAGGCCTGCTTTCGGCAGTGCTTGTAAGGCAGCTTTGTCGGCTTTGACCGGATCCGTAATGAGGGTGTGAGTAAACGTCAAGATTGAACGCAGTCGTGCATCTGTGAGTTGATTGAACGCACCGGTTGACACCGTGTCGATCAGGGCGTGATCTGTTCCTAAAGCGAGCAGTCGGTTGCGATACTCGGCTGCACAGGTGACAGAGGGGGTGAGCGTACAGGCGAGTAAGGCGACAAGCAGACGTTCGGCGAGGGTCAAGCCAGGTAACGTAGGGTCAAACAAGCCTTCTTCACTTTTTTGTGTCGCGGCAACAACTTTATCGCGCTGGTGACGTACCGAGTAAGTGTTGAGTGTCGGGCTGAGACCGACTAAGCGATCAATCGTGTCGGTCTGTTGAGCGTTTGTCATGAAAATCTGGCATCCATGTAAAAGTGAAGCGAGTCGAAAGCAAAAAAGTCAGTGTCTATTTCTAATTGAATTGAGTCTAAAGCAAAAAAATCAGCATCTATTTCGAAGTCATTTAAGTTCAGACCAAAAAAGTCAGTTTTTACGAAGTGCTCTTTGTTGCAGGCGTCCATTCATCGCCCAGTAGTTCGGGGTCGTCGTAAAGCTCCATGCGATGATAATGCTCAGCAATGTCTTCGCCATAAAACAAACTTGCAATACCTGCCGCTAAGCGCTTAGCGCCTTCACTGATCGCGGGGATATCACCCGAGACTGTGCCGTGTGAAAGCGCAGCAGGGTAACAAAAACAATGAATACTTGAGAGCCCTGGGCATTTGCCAGGCGTCACTTCTTTGAATTCAAAAGCGGGTCCAAGATCAGGTGAGTCGAGCATCTCTTGGCTAGCAGGTTCGGTGAGTTCAAGTTTGCGATGTTTCCAGGCCAGTACGTGTGGCGCGATATTCGCGTATTCGGGGCGCGTCCACCAGTCGATTTTGAACCCTGTCGAGAAGATCAGAAAATCAAGTTCAAACGGCCCTTTTGGGGTGTTGACTGTCAATGCATTTTGCTCGACGTTGATCGACTCGATCGGGCAGCTCAAATTAAAACGGGCATTTTTGTGCTGCGATACTCGTAGGGTGCTACCGCGTGGCGCAGGGACTTGTTCGACCCCTAAATAATGGCGGATGCGCCATTTCCAGTCATCGGGCAAATTGACAAAGCCAATATTCATGCCGGCGTGACCGGCGCCTTTGCCTTTGTTGATGCGGGGTAGATCAGGGCGACGGATCAACAGATCCACACTGGTTGCACCCGCCTCGAGTGCAGTGGCCGCGCTGTCCATGGCAGAAGCGCCGGCGCCGATGACGCCAACGCGTTTACCCGCTAGGGTGGCATAGTCAAGTGTGTCAGACGAATGTGCCCAAAGCGCGCGCGGCAGCGTTGCTGCAATCTCTGGCAGGTAAGCTCCGCCTAGGCCGTCGCGACCGGTGGCAAGGACCACACGTCTGGCATACACGGTTTGTTGCCCTATCGACGTGTTCATGATTAGCTGCACCAGACCATCGGCACGTGGTATGACCGCGGTGATGTGGTGTTCGTTGCGCACGTCGAGTTTTAGCGCTTGACGGTACCAGCGCAGATAGTCCATCCATTGCGTGCGGGGGATTTTGTCTAGTGCTGCCCAGGCATCCAACCCGAACTGAGCCTCAAACCAAGCGCGAAAGGTGAGGGCGGGTAAACCCAGTGCGGGCCCAGTCAATTGCTTGGGCGAGCGCAGGGTCTGCATACGCGCGGTCGTGACCCAAGGGCCTTCAAACCCTAAGGGTGCCCGATCAAACATGACGGCTTGGATACCCGTCAGTGTTAGCGAAGCAGCGGCGGCCATGCCGGCCATACCTGCGCCAATGATCGCAACTTCAAGCACGGGTTGACCCTCGTGCTCTCTGGTGACCACCCAGCGTTTGGCTGGTAGCTCAAGCCACGCTAAATCTTGCTCAAGACGAGCCTGCAAGCCAGCTAAACCAAGAGCATGTACAGAGGTGCCCAACATATGAACCTTGTTTATGGATTGATGTCTAAAAATGAACGAGCTAGTGTCAGCGTTAATTTCGGGCTCATCCAACGACTAAGTGCCAGCGACCCATCGACTAAGGATGATAGCCTAAGTCTAAATTGCAAAGGGCAAGCCCGATCGGCATCAAAACTTGCTAGACGCTACCAAGAATATAGTAAGCTTGCCTTCGTAATCAAGGCTTAGGCGCGAGCCGACCGATCATTAGGCGAGCCGTTCAATCATTGAATATCGAGAGATCATGATGTTAAACACGCACAGTCTGATTCGACAGGCCTTGGGGATCATGTTGCTGGCGCTTTGCGCAGTGATGGCCCCGGTGAGCGCTGCTTACCCCGAACGCCCGGTGACTTTAGTGGTGACCTATCCGCCCGGCGGCACTGCAGATTTGGTGGCCCGCATGTTAGCGCCTGAGGTGTCAAAAGACCTAGGCCAAAATGTTGTTGTTGAAAATCGTGGGGGCGCAGGCGGGATGATCGGAGGTGCCAGCGTCGCCAAAGCTGCACCTGATGGTTACACTATCATGCTCGATGCCGCCAATCACGCGCAAAATCCGGCGGTGCAACCCAAGATGTTGTTCGACACCTTAAAAGACTTTGCACCTATTACCTTGATTCAGCGCGTTCCTAACGTGTTGGTGGTACGCACTGATAATCCCCTGACGACGGTGGCCGAGGTCATCAGCGCCGGTAAGAAAAAAGAGCCCTCGCTGTATTACGCATCCTCTGGTCCCGGCGGAGCGCAGCATTTAGCGGGTGTCTTGTTTAATGCCTTGGCGGGCACGCACCTCGAGGCTGTGCACTACAAAGGCGGTTCGTTGGCGTTGACCGATGTGATCTCAGGTCAAGTGACGATGATGTTCTCAACGGTCGGTACCTCGTTGCCTCACGTGCGTGCTGGCAAACTTCGTGTTATTGCGGTCGGTAGTGAAAAGCGGACTGCTGTGTATCCCGATATCCCCACGATTGCTGAAGCTGGCGTGCCAGGCTATGCAAGTTATGAATGGAATGGTGTGTATGCCCCCGCCGCAACGCCGCCTGAGATCATTGCGCGCTTAAATCAAGCCTTTGTGAACGCCTTAAAACAACCCGCGGTAATTGCGCGTATCGGTGAGTTTAATGGCGAGATTATTGCTTCGACTCCGCAAGAGCTTGATACCTTCAGACGGGCTGAAATTGCAAAATGGCAACGCGTGGCTAAAGAGTTTAATCTTCAGTTGTCGCAATGACAGCCGTGCGACTTAGCTGCTTGCTCTCGGAAACTGCATGACTAAAATCTCGGCGCCCGCGATGTCTGTGGTCAAGGTGGCTGCAGGGTCGGTAGGTGCGATAAAAATTGCCGTACCGGCTTCGTGCGTTTGGCCATCAAACTTAGCAGCGCCTGCCGCAATATAAATAAACTGTCCGCGTCCAGAGGTTGGTTCGGGCCCGACAATCCTTTGCTGGGCGGGTGCCTGATAGATCGTGGCGCACAAGCCATCGGTTTGCATCGCAATGGCTTTGTGCTCGAGTGTGCTCGTCAAAGCAATGCGCTTGACGTCGTTTAAACAGCCCACGGGTGCCCCCATCACATGGCGGCGCGGTAGGTCTTTCATGTCACCGCGCTGTTCTGGCAAATATCCTGCGCCCGCGTCTTTGCCTAATCTAAACACCATGTAATGTAAGCCTTGCTCGCCCGCCGTGATGGGGCCATAGCCGGTGTGCTTGGCGGCAAAGTGTACGGTGTAGGGCGCGACCTGATGTTTACCTAACAGACCTTCACCTGCCACCATGATCTGAAACTGATCGACGATGTGAAAGTGTGATTGCAGCACACCATGCGGCTGCTGCTCGATCAGCTTGCAGTTTGGTGCGTCGGATTCAGCGTCGCCTGTTTCAGGGATTAAATCGCTTCTGAAAATATGCCCACCGCTGACACCAGGTGCCGAACGGATTGGCCGCTCGCGGCGGTTGTTGAATGCGTCAGTGACAGTGCCGATCATGGTCATAGTGAAAGTCTCCGGGTGGGCCTCAGTGTGCAAGCGGTTAAGGCCTTTGTGATGCTTTATTATGGCACGATGAACGTTATAACAACTAGGAGCGAACGATGACAAAACTATTAGAAGATAGAGTAATTTGGGTGGTTGGGGCCTCTGGGGCGATTGGCGCCGCGATCGCTCGTCGTGTGGCGGGTGAGGGCGCCATTGTGGTGGTTTCGGCCCGTTCCGTCGACAAGCTAGAGGCTTTAAAAACAGAAATCGTTGCGGCCGGTGGGCGAGCACAAGCCCTGTCGCTCGACATCAAGAATCGCAAAAATGTTGACGAGGCCGCACAAGCGATTTTGACGCAATATGGCCAAATTGATGGTCTCGTGAACTCAACGTCGATTTCGGATTTTGGCCCCCTGATGAGTCTGGACGACGATGTTTGGATGGATGTCTTGAACTCAAAATTGCTAGGCTATGTGCGCACGATGCGTGCGGTTTTGCCAGCGATGTCTGAACGTAAACAAGGCGTGATCGTGAATATGTCGGGCCGTGGTGGTAAGCAACCGACGGCGACGCATTTACCCGGCGGCTGTGCAAACGCTGCGGTGAATTTGCTGGATAAAGGCGTTGCTGATGCCTTCTTGCCTTTTGGTATTCGTGTCAACACCGTAGCCCCTGGGCCCATCGCTTCAGACCGACTGGATCAGATGATGAAATCAACCGGATCCATGTCAGACCGAAGCGCACAGACGTTTAATCGCCCCGGCACCCCAGAGGATGTTGCCGAGGCGACGCTATGGTTGCTCTCGGATCAGTCCAGACATGTGACGGGCGCGCTGATCCCTGTTGACGGTGGCGCAACCTATACCGTTTGATCGGTCGTGACGCAAACTCAGTCGCTAGGGGTCAGACGCTCGAGGCGCTTATTCGGGCTTTAAACCCACATCTTCAAACGCCTGTTTCCAGTCTTTGAGTTGACCTGCCACGAAGGTATTCAGCTCTGCAGGCGTTGAGCCTGCGAGGTCAAACCCTTGTCGTTCAATGCGTGCGCGTGAGGCTGGATCAGCGATTGCAGCGCGGACTGCCGCGCTCATTCGGTTGGCGATCTCTGGCGGTAGCTTGGCGGGCCCAAAGAGCGCAGCCCAAGTTTGGGCACCCAAGGACGGTAATCCCGCTTCAGCGAAGGTTGGCACGTCGGGCAGAATTGAAAGACGTTTATCGAGCATGATTGCGATTGGAACGAGCTTGCCTTCGTTGATGTGTTGCACGGTACTGATCGTCGAGACTAGGTTGAAATTCACATGTCCACCTAGCAAATCATTGACGTTTGGCGCTTCTCCCTTGTAAGGGATTAAGTTCATTTGCAGATCGTTTTGTTTAGTCATGCGGCTAAACATCAATTGCGTTACACCGCTGTGGCTGCCGAAGTTGAGCTTGCCAGGATTGGCTTTGCCGTAGGCGACCAACTCAGCATATGTTTTAAACGGTTGTTTCGGGTTTGCGACCATCACGAAGATATAGCGGCCAACCAACGCGACTGGCGTAAAACTTGTGAGTGGGTCGTAGGGCGGGTTCTTCTTGAGTAACGGCACCTGCATCATGGGGGTATTCGAGGCCATGAAAAACGTGTGGCCGTCGGGTTCAGAGCGCATCACATATTCAGCTGCGATCTGCCCATCGGCGCCAGGTTTATTTTCAACAACGACGGTTTGACCGAGAGTCGTAGTTAAGTGCTGAGCCAAGATTCTTGCCACCACGTCAGTCGCGCCGCCCGGCGGAAATTGCAGCACAATTCGAATATTTTTTGTTGGCCAGGTTTGTGCACTGACCCCGAGACAGGCGATGCTAAGGGCGATTGTTGCAAAAAGACGAGAGATAAATAATCGTTGCATAAAAAACCTTTCGCGATCAAATGTGAATATCGAAACCACTGTCGCGCTGTGCTGCGCACGTTGCGACATCGTGTCTGTTGCCCTTGGTTATTCGGGCTTCATTCCAGAATCAGCAAACGCTTTTGCCCAGCCCTTTAACTGTACCTGCATAAAGTCGGCTAACTCTGCGGGTGTCGAGCCACCTAAATCAAACCCTTGTCGCGAAATTTTTTCGCGTGCTTCAGGGTTAGCTATCGCGGCGTTGAGTGCTTCACTCATACGCGTTGTAATAGCGGGTGACATGTTGGCTGGACCAAATAAGGCGGCCCAAGTATCGGCGCCAAGGGGGGGCACACCCGCCTCAGCGGCAGTGGGGATCTCAGGCATCAGGGGCGAGCGCTTAGGTAATAAAATTGCCAAAGCTTTGAGCTTGCCTTCTTTGATATGGGCTTGAGTACTGGTGGGTGTTGCAAAAGTGAATTGGACGTGCCCACCCAAAATGTCGTTGATGGTTGGGCCTTCACCTTTGTAAGGAATCAAGTTCAGATCCATCTTGGCGTCGTCTTTAAGCTTAGTGTGCATCAGTTGTGTCACACCGCTATAACTGCCGTAATTGAGTTTGCCTGGGTTTTTGCGACCATAGTCAATCAACTCCGCCGCGGTGTTGGCAGGAACCGATGGGCTTGAGACCAACACATAGATATAACGCCCAACGAGTGAGACCGGAGTGAAGCTTTTGATCGGATCGTAAGGCGGATTCTTTTTAAGCAAGGGCACCTGCATCATCGGTGTGTTCGAGGCCAAAAAATAGGTGTGCCCATCAGGCTCAGAGCGCAAGACGAATTCGGCTGCGATCGCGCCATCAGCTCCTGGCTTGTTTTCGACCACCACAGGTTGCCCAAGCGCCGAGGTCATTGTCTGGGCCAGAATGCGTGCCACAACGTCAGTTGAGCCACCAGGCGGAAATTGCAAAACAATCCTTACGGGCTTGGTGGGCCAAGTTTGAGCCGTGGCTAGCGGTGTGGCAGTCAGGCCTGCGATTGCACAGGCCAGTAGGGTGAGTTGTCGAAAGAAATACAAGGGCATAGATTACCTTCTGTGAGCACGGATCCAAAAAAGCTTCGCAGCTTTCAGCCCCGATGTTAATACGCCTGACACACTCTTGACCATTTACACTAGAATAAACATCATGTTTTTTATAAGGGAAAACCCATGCTGCTCTATGACATGACGAGTGCCATGAATCCTCGCCGCGTACGAATTTTTTTAGCCGAGAAGGGGCTCACCATTCCAACTCGGCAGGTCGATGGCTTAAATCGTGAGAATCTGCAACCAGAGTTTTTATCAAAAAATTCACTGGGTAAAACGCCGGTACTTGAACTAGATGACGGGACGTTATTGACCGAATCTATTGCGATATGCCGTTACCTCGAAGCCTTGCATCCTGAAAAACCGCTTTTTGGTCGCAACGCCCTTGAACAAGCGCAGATCGAGATGTGGACGCGTCGAATAGAGTTTGAAATTGTGATGCCGATCATCACTAACTTTCGGCATACGGGTCAGTACTGGGTCGGTCGCGTGCCGCAAGAACCGGCCTGCGGCGAGTTTTATCATGCACGCGCGCTCGAGGCGTTTGAATGGCTGGATAAAGAATTAGTGGGTAAAGAGTTCATCGCAGCCGATCACTACACGATCGCTGATATCGTTGCACAGTGCGGTTTTCTGGTCGGTAAAGCAACCGGCACAAGGATTCCTCCAGAGCTGAAAGAGCTGACGCGTTGGTACGCGGCGATGGTGGCGCGCCCCACCGCGAGGGCCTAAGGTGACTGAATCTGCCGCGAGCGGCTTACCCCAGAAAGTTTGTTTAATCGTGGGTGCCGGTGACGGCACGGGTAGTGCTGTGGCGAAGCGATTTGCACAGGCGGGTTACACCGTATGCGTCACCCGTCGCACCCCAGAGGCGAGTCAAGGCTTGTTGGCAGCTATTCACGAATCAGGCGGTCGTGCCCTGGCGTTCACGCTCGATGCCCGTCATGAGGATGAGGTCGTCAGCTTATTTCAAAAAATTGAACAAGACGTAGGTGCTCTTGAAGTTGTTGTGTTCAACGTTGGTGGTAATGTACGTTTCCCACTCTTAGAAATGACCGCACAAAAATATTTCAAAACTTGGGAAATGTGCGCCATGGCTGGGTTTTTAGTGGGGCGTGAGGCTGCACGCGTGATGCTTCCTAGGCAGCGTGGCACGGTTTTATTTACGGGTGCCACGGCCAGTTTGCGCGGTGGTGTTGGGTTCAGCGCCTTCGCGGGCGGCAAGGCTGCACTCAGGGCCCTTGCTCAAAGCATGGCACGCGAATTCGGCCCACAAGGTTTGCACGTGGCGCACATCGTGGTTGATGGCGTGATCGACTCTGAACGCGTGCGCACCACGCAACCAGAGCGCGTGGCGGCCTTAGGGCCCCAAGGCTTAATTGAGCCTGATAGCATCGCGAAAGCGTATGTCTGGTTACACGAACAGAGCCCTGACGCGTGGACGTTCGAACTTGATCTGCGTCCTGCCAAAGAAAGATGGTGATTGAATTCATCCACACGTCGTGATCACCCGTGCATTTAATTTTTTATCTACCGAGAACTTCATGACTACCGAAACGCAAAATAACGCTGTAGTGAAAAATCAGGCTCATCCCATCTCCCGCTTTCCGATTCCGGCGTTGGCCGATCTGCCAACAGACATCCGAGAAAAAATTCTTGCGGTTCAAGAGAAATCTGGTTTTGTACCGAATGTCTTTTTGGTCCTGGCGCGCAGGCCCGATGAGTTTCGCGCTTTTTTTGCGTATCACGACGCATTGATGGTGAAAGACACGGGCAGTCTGACAAAAGCCGATCGCGAAATGATTGTCACCACCACCAGTGCCAAGAATAACTGTTTGTATTGCGTGGTGGCCCACGGTGCAATTTTGCGTATTTATGCAAAAAATCCGCTAGTGGCGGATCAGGTGGCCGTCAATCACCACAAGGCTGACATCACGCCTAGACAAAAAGCGATGCTCGATTTTGCTGTGAAGGTATGCCTTGATTCACAGTCGGTCGGTGATCAGGATTATGCCGAACTACAAGAGCACGGCTTTGATGACGAAGATATTTGGGATATCACCGCCATCACCGGTTTTTTTGGGATGTCTAACCGCATGGCCAATGTGACCTCGATGCGCCCGAACGATGAGTTCTTTATGCTCGGGCGTTTGCCAAAAAAGTAGGCTCAATCACTGGGACATTCATTATTTTTGGAGTGTGCCCGGTGATCTTTAGAAAGCGTTGTAATTCTTTGTGTTCAATGATGAGCGTCTCGGTATTGATGAGTGGGTGAGCCTGTATCGCGTTGGCTTGCCAGATATGCTTATCGATAATCAGCTCGACCTTCGTTTCAACATCGCGCATCAAAGCCAGTACGCTGACAGCGCCTGGTTCGACGTCTAAAAAATGTTTTAAACGCGCTGCAGAAGCGAACCCAAGCTTTTTTGCCTCTAATTTTTCACCAAGTTTGACCAGATCCACTTCATGCTCGGGTTGCGTAACGATCAAAAAATGGCGTCGTCCTTTTTTGTCTTGCAAAAATAGGTTCTTATTGTGGGTGCCACCTAGCGAGGGCACTAAGGCCTTAAATTCGGCACAGGTGTTAGCAGCCGCATGTTTAAAGCGTGAGACCTGCAGTTGGTGCGTGTCCAAAAATTGATCGACAAACATGTTGTTATCAACGTTGCGGCAGGGTTTGGTTGAGTACCCGATGCGCCGCAGTGTAGATCGACCACTGAGTTGCTAGCCTCGCAAGTCCTCATATTCTTGCGAACTTCACGCGAATGCCTCGCAAATGCTGACATTCGACAAGTTCAGCCATGCCGCAGACGTGACGTATCAAGCTTTGACGGCCGTGCGCGCCCCGCTTGAAGTGGGGCGCGTCGCACAGACTTACTCGTCAATCTTTGCGCCTGAGTCTTTGATGGCCTTGGCAAATTTAACGACTTCAGCACGAAGGTGAGTGTCAAACTCTGAGGGACTCATCAGCTTGGTGCTGAATCCCATGTCTTTGAATTTGTCTTGCACATCGGGCAGTGCCAGCGCGCGGTTCACATCTGCGTTGAGCTTGTTGACAATTGCAGGCGGAGTTGCGCTAGGCGCGTACAGCCCAAACCAAGAGACCACATCAAAGCCGGGCAAGCCAGACTCAGACACCGTCGGAACGTTAGGTGCCGCTACCACACGCTCGCCGCTCGAAATTGCTAGCACCTTGATACGTCCACCGCTCGCGTGCTTAATCGAGGTTGGGATTGGGTCGAACAGCATCGGGATCTGACCGCCTAATAAGTCGGTTAAAGCAGGCGAACCTCCTTTGTAAGGAATATGTCGCATTTGCACACCAGCCATCGTTTTGAAGATTTCGCCAGCTAAATGCGCACCACCTCCGGGCCCGCTCGAACCATAGTCAAGTCCGTTCGGTTGCGTCTTGATGTACGCAATGAGTTCTTTGACAGAGTTGGCCGGCACCGTTGCGTTCACAATTAGCAAAAAGGGTGCAATCGCAATATGGGCCACCGGGACAAAATCCTTTAAGGTGTCATAGGGTAGCTTTTTATAGAGACTCAGATTGATCGAGTGTTGGGTACCCTGAAGTAATAAGGTGTAGCCGTCAGCAACCGATTTTGCGACAAGCTCTGAACCGACCGTCCCACTGGCACCGGCTTTGTTTTCAATAATGGCTTGCTGTCCCCAGGCTTCAGTCAGTTTTTGACCTAGAATTCGAGCGACAACGTCGGTGCCTCCACCCGCAGGGAAAGGCACAACGATTCGGACCGATTTGGTCGGATAGGCCTGAGCGAGTGCCAGGCAGGGGGCAAATAATAGGGCGGCAAGTAAGCGTTTCAAGTTGGTCTCCTGGCTCGAGTTTTACCGAGCTTCTGTTTGAACCTCTACAATACGGCTTTTGTCACAAAATTGGAACCTTTCTTATGTCTGGCCCTCTCTCCCACATCAAAGTTCTTGACCTGTCGCGCGTATTGGCTGCGCCCTGGGCCGCACAAAACTTAGCGGATTTAGGCGCAGACGTCATTAAGGTTGAGCGCCCAATCAAAGGCGATGACTCGCGAGCCTTCGCCCCTCCGTTCTTAAAGGATCAAGACGGCAATGTCACCCGCGAGTCTGCATATTTCTGTGCCGCCAACCGAGGTAAGAAATCAATCACAATTGATTTATCCAAACTCGAAGGGCAGCAGTTGGTACGTGAGTTGGCAAAAAATGTAGACGTGATTTTTGAGAACTACAAGGTCGGTGATTTAGCTCGCTACGGCTTGGGGTATGAGGATATCAAAGCGATTAATCCTGCGATTATCTATTGCTCAGTGACTGGCTTCGGGCAGACCGGTCCAGAGAAAGACCGTCCGGGCTACGATTTTATGGCCCAAGGTATGGGCGGTTTAATGAGTATTACCGGCGAGCGCGACGACGTGCCCGGTGGTGGCCCGCAGCGTGTTGGTGTACCAATTATTGACTTGACGACTGGGATGTATGCCTCGATTGCTGTCTGTGCAGCGATTGCGAATCGTGCGGTCACAGGTCAGGGACAGTGGATCGATGTCTCATTGCTCGATTCGTGTGTGGCCTTCTTGGCGAACCAGGCGATGAATTATTTTGCCACCGGCGAGTCGCCTAAGTCGATCGGTAATGCGCATCCGAATATCGTGCCTTACCAAACCTTCAAAACCTCGGATGGTGCTTTGATTTTGGCTTGTGGCAATGACAATCTCTTCAAGAAGTTTTGCGAAATTGCCGAATGCACTCATCTTTCGCAAGACCCGCGTTACGCCACCAATGGTGAGCGCGTTAAAAACCGCGTCGAGATCACCGCGATTTTGGATGAGATTTTTTTAAAGCACACGACACGCGAGTGGGTCAAGCTTCTAGATGAGGCGGGGGTCGCGAACGGGCCGATCAATACCGTGGCACAAGTGTTTGAAGAGCCTCAGGTGCTGGCACGCGGTATGAAGATTGAATTGCCACATGCAGTGGCGGGCACGGTGCCTTTGGTGGGTAGCCCAATGAAGTTTTCGGGCACACCGATCAAACACGAGATTCCGCCGCCAGCTTTAGGGCAGCACACGGATGAGATTTTAAGTACGGTGTTGCATAAAAATGCGGAACAGATTGCTGCCCTTAAGGCGACAGGAATCGTTTGATGATTCAAAGCGAGGTGATCACCTCGCCTATATGTATTCAAGATAAAAAATGGAGACGCTATGTTCGATTTAATTATTCGTAATGCACAGGTATTTGATGGCTTAGGGCACCCTGCGGTGCATGCCGATGTGGCCATTAAAGAAGGAGTCGTTGCTGAGATTGGCAAAGTCACGGGTTCGGCAAAACAAGAGCTCGATGCAAAGGGCTTGTCTCTCATGCCCGGTATTGTTGACTTGCATACGCACTTTGATGCGCAGGTCACCTGGGATCGCACGATGTCTCCTTCGCCTGCGCTTGGGGTCACCACCGTTGTCATGGGTAACTGTGGTTTTGGCATTGCACCTTGCCCTGCGCCACAACGTGAAACGATGGTTAAGAATTTATCTGTTGTGGAAGGGATGGACTTGACCTCGTTATTGACTGGCGTCAACTGGGGCTTTGAAACCTTTCAAGAGTATATGGATCAGTTGCGCGCAATTAAGCCGTATCTGAACACGGCAGTGTTTGTGGGGCATTCGGTGGTGCGCACCGCTGTGATGGGCGAAGCAGGTTCAGAAAAAGCCGAACCCTCACCGCAAGAGCTTGAAGCGATGTGTCAACTCGTCCGTGACGCGATGAACGCGGGTTCAATTGGTTTTGCCTCATCGTTTTCGCCTAATCATAGTGGCTACGCTGGGCGTCCGATGCCTTCAACGATTGCCTCTGAGCAAGAGTTACTGGCGCTTACGGGCGTATTGGGCGAGACCAATAAAGGCGTGTTCATGATGGCAACGGGTTCGCGCGCTACGCCCGAAGTCATGGAAAAAGTGTCAATCAATAGCGGTCGGCCTGCGTTCATTTCGACAGTTTTGTCGATGTATAACCCAGCAAATCCAGATCTAGCCCTCACGTACTACAACAAAGCGGCTGAGATGCGTGCGCGTGGTAACGAGGTATATATCTTGACGAGCTGTCAGCCACTCTCGTTTGACTTCACTTTGGCTGAGCCATATCCTTTGATTAGTCACTCGGCTTTTGATGCAATCAAAAACAAGTCGGCTGATGACATTAAAAAAGTCTACTTGGATCCGGGTTTTAGAAACGCGTTGCGCGAGAATTTAAAGAATCCCAAAACAGGTATCTTATTTCTGGGTGATTGGAAATATCTGGAAGTGGGTGAAACAGCGCTTGTTGAACATGCAGACCTTGAAGGCCTGACAATCGAAGCGCTAGGTAAAAAATGGGGTAAAGACCCACTTGATGCGTTTTTTGATTTGTCTGTCAAAGAGAATTTAGAGACTCACTTTACGGGTAAGTTCTTCAATCATATCGACGAGGGTGTGGCGCCACTGCTGAAGCATCCCTCCGCGGTTGTGACGTTATCTGATGCGGGTGCGCATTTGATTTATATGTGCGATGCAGCGTTTGGCTTGCACTTCTTATCGCATTGGGTGCGCGAGACGGGTTATTTCTCATTAGAAGAAGGTATTCGCCTGCTGACCAGCGAGGCGGCCGATCGCTTCAAAATCCCAAATCGCGGGCGCTTGTTAGTGGGTAGCCCTGCCGATATGTTGCTGTTTGATCCGGCGACCGTCGGCAAGTCAAAGGTCGCAACCTTGAATGATTTACCCGGCGGAGGTTCACGAAAAGTTCGCTCAGGGCTTGGCATTCACGGCGTTTGGGTTAACGGTTGCTTGGTGCATGACGGCAAGGATTACGTCGAGCTTGAGCAAGGCCCAGGTCACGTGTTAGACCACTTCGACCACTAAGCGAGAACGATGGCAACCACCGCAGCACTCATGCAGGTTGCCATCGCACCAATCAACACCGAACGTAGTCCTAAGGCGATAATTTCTGGACGCCTGGCAGGTGCCATTGCGCCTAAGCCGCCGATCACAATGCCGAGACTGCCAAAATTGGCAAATCCGCACAAGACGTAGGTCATGATCAGTTGGCTGCGGGCCGACAGGGCACCTTCTGGTAGTTTGGCTAAGTCTAGATAAGCAATCATCTCGTTTAACGCAATTTTGGTACCTAACAGTTGCCCAGCAACGCTGGTTTCAGCCCAAGGGATTCCCAGCATCCACACAATTGGTTGCATGGGTATGCCTAACATGCGCTGAAGAGTGAGTGGTGCCTCTGCAACATTTGGCAGTAGCGCAAGAGCGCCATTCGCGAGTGCGACAAGTGCCACCAGCACAATCAGCATTGCAGCAATATTGACAACAAGTCGAACCCCATCGCCTGTGCCTGTCGCAATGGCATCCATGGTGCTGCCGTAGGCTGAGGTGGATTGAAAGGCGGTTTGAGCGGTGGCTGGACTTTGCGGAACCATCAGACGGGCGAGCATGATGACCGCAGGTGCACTGACTATCGAAGAAATCAAGAGATGGCTTGCTGCATCTGGGACGATCTGACTGAGCACACCGGCATAGATCACTAAGACGGTACCTGCGATACACGACATCCCAGAGGCCATGACAACAAACAGATCAGACCGACTGAGCTGCGCAAGATACGGACGCACGAGCAAAGGGGCCTCGACCATCCCAACAAAAATATTCGCTGACACTGCAAAGCTTGTGGCCCCATTCATTTTTAATGCTTTGCCTAGCAGCCATGAAAATACCCCCACAATCTTTGGCAAGATACGCCAGTGATATAACAGTGCGGCAAAGGCACTGATAAACAAAGCGAGCGGTAGCGCTTGAAACGCCAGAATATAGGCTGCTCCGGGCTGGCTTTCTTGAAAGGGAAGGGGCGCACCTCCTAGATAGCCGAATACCAATGAGGTGCCGGCTTCACTCGCCTTCTGTAACGCCAGCACACCTTGATTGATCAGCGCGACGGTCTCTTTGATGAAGGGGACCTTCAGCAACAGCATCGCAAAGACAAACTGTATGCCGACTCCAGTCGCAATGAGACGAGTTTTACTCGCTCGACGATCTTCACTGAAGATGATTGCAATGATTGTCAGTGCCACGATGCCGGTCAAGGGCTGCAGAAAAGAGGTCATCTCGGAATACCTTTGTTTAGGTCATTGGGTGAGTCGACTAACACTGCAAAAGTGATGTGCTTAAAAATGCAAAAGGCAACTATTTTTTGCAGCCTAAGCTAAACGCACAAAGCACCAAGGTTTTACTGCTTAAACTTCGCTTACAGCCGCGAGTCAGGCCAACACACGGCGTGTTTACCTCTGAACCCTGTGCAATTAGCGCACCCTAAGGCCGCATCGTAATGCATATTGAATTGGACTTGAAAGCACGCGGACTAAGTGTCTTGGTCTTCGTACTGTCATTTTGCTATCTAACTTATCTCTATCGTGCTTTGCCGGCGCTGTTCACGATCGGGTTGTTGGTGCTGATCTGGATACTTTACCGTGCGATCGCTGCAGCCGAGTTACCTCGAAAGGCCTTGGCCTACGGCGTTTTTTTTATCACACCGTTTTTGACCTATTGCGGACAAATCGCCGTGTTAACGGGGTTTGGAGGTGAGGGCGCTTCGTTGCCATGGGTGGGGGTGTCTTTTGTGACAGCCGCGCTAGCTTTGCATATTTACCACCAGAAATTAGATGTTCTAACGCTTTGTCTCAATATTTTGCAGCCAGCGCGCATGGATTCTGGGCCGGTCGCACTGAACAATGCGTCGCTTGGGCGTTCGTGGGTGAGACGACTGAGGGTGTATGGTAGTTGGATCGCACTGGGTATCTTTTTTTACACAGTACTCGCGACAGGCTTAGTGCCGTTTTTGGTATTACGAGACTCAACTGAACCGCTTGATATTTTGATTTTTTCAATTGTT
>Ga0209296_1000231_pt1 | contig 49545 bp, 48 predicted proteins | sample S_130206_EF_Meta_FD_187319 | JGI IMG/M metagenome (GOLD analysis project Ga0209296, IMG submission 187319) | Freshwater microbial communities from Lake Simoncouche, Canada to study carbon cycling - S_130206_EF_MetaG (SPAdes) (version 2) | ecosystem: Environmental > Aquatic > Freshwater > Lake ...
GGTCTGTTTAGATTGGTATGCGAGAACGGATTGGTGCTTAAGACCCAAGACTTCGGCGGTTTCAAAGAGAGACACACCAAGTTTACATTGGACTCGCTTAAGACCAAGATCGACGAGAAGATGAGCATCATGAACAAGACCGTTGGCACCATATCAAGATGGGCTGAGAAGGAGATGACAGCAGCAGAGAGAAGAGCATTCGCAACAGAAGCTCTATCATTAAGAATCGCCTCAGACAGACAAGCAGAGGAGTACGAGATCATGGAGATATTGAACCCAAGAAGGGACGCAGACAGAGCAAACACTCTATGGCACACATTCAATAGAGTACAGGAGAACCTGATCAAGGGAGGGTTTCAGATGAACAACCGTACGGCAAGGGCCATCACCAATCCTTTGGAGGACATGACTCTTAACCAAGGCCTGTGGCAGATAGCAGACCGCTTCGTAGCGGCTTAGGTAGTAAATATTGCAAATGACTTGCTAGTGGAAAAAATAATCCACTAGTTAGTCGCTAGCAACCCGTTAGCGTCACACCAACGACACGATTGTTGTAGACAGCGAACTGCTAGGGGGGCCCCTGGTCCCTTGGTCCGTCACCGAGAAATCCCCGGTTTTCACATTGTTAAAAGTATAAATACAAATATATGTCACCATTTACGCAAGAACAGATCAATAGCTACATTGAATTAGCTGCTTTAAAAACAGCTACAGAATTGGCACTAGAGGATGGGGAAGATTTTAATCCTGCCGATATTGGAAATTACGACGACGTATACGATAGAGGACTTTTGGACGCTCAAATTGAGAACGCTAGATTCATTTTAAATCTATTTAAACTGTAATATATGATCAAGCAAGACTTATTAGACATCGTGACCAAAGAGATAACTAGATTCGAGGTTATAGATCACACTAAAAAGAAGGGCGGCCGCATAGTAGTAGAGTACAACGTCAATGTTGAATTGTCCCTACAGGACGAGAACCGGACATTGAAAGTATTCTTAACGGATAAAAAATAATTTATAATAAAAAACAAATAAAATGCAAGAATTAAATTTCGTGGTAGTAGAAGCGCACACAATCTCAGAATTGGAAAAGAAGGTCAACGATCGTATGGCTTTCGGTTACGTAATCACAAACACGCCGTTAGTGATCGACAAGAGTAGCAGAGGAGAAATCTCTTTCTTTCAGACAATGGTAAAAGCCAAGTAGTCTATGAGAGGAACCATTGCTCCGGCTCACATAGATCTGCTAATAGATCTTATGACCAACATCAGTGCCATGAATAAGGCAACAACAAGACAGGACACCTTAAGGTATATCCATGAGTGCGAGGAGAGTTTAAAAGCTATTCAATTCAGGCTGCAGAATATTAAAGAGCGCACCATGGCCGACACCCCCGAGGGCATCCAATTTCCGTAAACTGTGCAAATAATAAATCTAAATATATGAGTAATAAGCTTTTTGACTGGTTCGGTAGGCATTTCTCTACCATAGCGCTAGTGGTTGCCATTTTAAACCTATTGTTGCAGAATTACATTATTGGTTCTCTGTGGGTTTTAATTTTCTTGACCGAGTATCAAAGTAAACAAAATCGTAACTAATGAACGAGCATGAAACAGACAAATCGAGAGGACGAGATAATGATCGAAATGATTCTAGTAGAAGCGGACTCGTGGGGCCTGAGATGGGAAGTGACTCGGGACGCCAAGCAATACCTAGAGGACAAAACGGCCGCAGACGAGGTGGAGGCCTACATTTGGGCGTACGAGGAGTGGATCAAGTAGAAAGCTCACCCTATCTACAGATACTCCAGGATATCCACGAAGCGCTAATCGCAATTAATCAAACATTAAAGAACAGATAATGAAACGTATCACCTCAGAACAGTCCAGGTTCTACGTGCCTCTGGACATAGAGAACGACAAGTACGCCTTGCAGAGAGCGAAAGCGTTTACTGTTACCGCTACAGAGGACGGATGGGAAGACGTTACCTATTTTGGTGAGGCGATTCTAGACCCAACCGGTAGCGTTAGAAAACCTCAATGGGTGTACGTTTTGGTGAACAAGGGCATGCCGGGAGTCTGCAAGATTGGTATGACAACTACTAGCGTAGATCAACGAACCCGTGAGATTAACGCGTCGACGGGAGTTATTACGCCTTGGTTCTCGGTATACAAACACAAGTGTATCAACGCTAAAGCCATAGAGAAAGCAGTGCACGAGAGACTAGAACGGTTCGGTAAACGCGTAAACAGAAAGCGAGAAGGCTTCGACTGCACTACGGAATTGGCAGTCGCTACAATTAAAGAACTCGCCGAGGCATACGAAATTTAAACTTACAAATATGAAAATACAACGTTACGAGGTCGTGTACGCAAACAGCGAGCAGGCATTCGTCGAGCAGATCAATAAGATGATCAAGGAAGGCTGGCAACCTTTGGGTGGTATGGCCGCAAACTTCCAACACAATGGACAGTTCCAACAAACAGTGTACCACCAAGCAATGGTAGAGTACGAGAAGGCCTCTGCTTACGAAGATTGTGGTCCTCTTTAGTGGATTGACTGTAATTTTAGATTTCTAGATTTACTGGTCTACTGGGACGATGGCGTGTTTTCTAATTGATATGGCTCGATATTTATTAACGTATAATTAAAACTGATTACATGAAGAATAACTTCGACTTAACTAACTACATGAAGAGCAACAAAGTTGGTGCTTATCAACAGCTTAACGAAATGTGGTATCAAGACATTAACCAAGCGTTGGGAGATTTCAATACAATGAAAGAAGTCGAAGAGAGAGAACCTGAGTACAACAAAGAATTAGAAGAAATGGGAGGTGTAAAGAGCATAGGAGATGCAGGCAAAATGGCCACTCCAAACTCAAGACCTAATTTAGGACGTCATAGATCAAGCGATATGTTGGACAAGATGAGTAAGAAAGATCACAAGACTAACACTGTTGTTGGTGCTAAAGCTGCGGCTTATAAGGCTCCACACATGAAAGAAGACAAATTTAAAAGTTTTGGGGATCCGGACTTAACTTTGAACGACTTAAATAAAGACATAGTAATTACTCCTTTCGAATTAGAAAAAACTTGGAAGGACGTTTACGGTGAAGACTTCAAAACTGAATATTCAGGCGCATACAGCTACTTAACAAAGAACTATAAGAACTTTACAATTGTGGATTTGGTCGATGTGTGGAAAAGAATGTACGGTGAAGACTTTTTATATGAGTATTCTGGCATTTCTAAATGGTTGTTCTCTAACCAAGGCAAAACGTCTTCTAAAGACAAAGTAGCGCCTAAGATGAACGAAGAAGAAACAGAAGATATTTTTGCTGGATCTGACACGGCAAAATGGGACAACTACGGAAACGAAACTTCTGAGTGGGATACAGAAATAGCTGGACAAACTGTAAAAGGTTGGACTGCTGAAGAAACTCAAGGCGGTGCAATAGCTTGGCAAAATCCTAAATATCCTAACGCTCATATCTACGCTACGCCAGGTTGGGAAGGAGTTGACGGTATTGCTTTTGAACTTCACGATTCAGAAGACGGATATATGGACGAGCCAAAGATACAAAAAGTAATTGGATCAGGTACAGAAGCATGGAAAACTAAAGAGGGCTATATGGCTTTAATGGCTAAGGCATTTACTGTAGTAGAAAAAATGCTTATTCCTTCTGACAATATGGATGAAGATCATGGCACGCAAGTTAACCACGATATGAACGACGATATTTCTATGGATTACATAGAGCCTGAGCATATGGTTCAGAACGAAGGCATACAAGATTATAATCATACTTTTGAAGAAGATATTATGGATTTATTAGATGATGGCGTAAGCAAACCTGAAATATTAACTCACTTTAAAGGTATTTTAAAAAATGCTAATCCTCGTATGGAGGAATCTATAGAAAACGAAGATGTAGATCCATTCGGTTCTATCAAAACTGGTATTGATAAAATTACTCAAGACGATGACGGCGATATGGATATGAGCGACGATGATAGATTCAGTCAATTGGGTGGAGATAAAATAAAAGCAGGTATCGAAGGTTTAATGGGTGACGGATTCGATTACAGAGAAATCTTACAATTCGTTAAAGATACTATTGCTTCTAAGAGAAATTATTAATATCAAAAAATGTAAGTTATGCAAGTTTTGATAGTGGAAGAGGCGGACGAACAAGCTATTGAATGCGACGAAATAAAACTGGTAGCATTCAGACCAAAAATGAGAGCGCTCTGTTTTGAAGAGGCCGCTCAGTTCGAAGATGCAGAACTTAAGTTAAAAGAACTCGGTGTTACATACGAATTATTATAAGAGTAGGGGCCACAGCCCCTATTTCTATGTTACTAGGAACTTAAACGAATAGATTTGATAGATTTTTCGTATATTTGATTACAATAAAAGTTATGAGATTACAGACATCACCTTACCTCACTAGACAGGAAGAGTACAGAGACGACCCTTGGAAAATGCTAATGGTCTGTTTCATGCTAAATCAAACACATCACAGACAAGTAGACGAAGTTAGAGAACACTTCTTTAACAAATGCAACACAGCAGAACGTTTAATCGACTGCCCTGACGCAGAGGTCATAGCAATAATCAAGCCTTTAGGTTTTTATAACAAAAGAGTAAAAGCTTGGAAGGAGTTCTCCTATCAGTGGTTGGACTTAGTAAAAGAATATGGCAATCCTATTTATATTCCTGCTCATAAATTAATTGGACTTAAAGGGGTTGGTAAGTACGCAATAGATTCATGGAGAATATTCCAATGTTTCGATTACGAAGTAGAACCAGAAGATCACGTACTAAACTTCTACGTTGAGTGGGCAAGAGTAGAAAAAGAAAGAGTACTAAGAGAGCAAGCCACACCTAAGCCTATGACAGTTTATTACGCACACTATACTAATTCGAGAGAGGAACAACCTAATTGGAATAATTTAAAAGATTACGTTTGCTGCGTTATGGCAAGAACTCAAGGCGAAGCAATAGAGAAAACTAAACGGATTGCATTAAAACGTGAAGGTGCAGTACATCTTAAAATTGCAGGTATAGGATTCGGTAGAGAGGAGTGGGTAGACGAAGAGCATTGGTTGGATACTGACGAATCTTATTACAGTGTACACGTAGATGCAATGCAAAAAAGAATGGAAGCAAGAAGACAATTAGAATCACAAAATTAAAATATGATTACAGCAAACCCAAAGTGGATTACAACCACACCGTATTACGAAGAATTTTTACGCTATTACCAAATGGCTAAAACACAACAAGAAGAGTGTAACTTAGGAATTATAAAACATGCAGATAGCTCTGTGCCCGATGACTTAATGAAACACGTTGAACTATACGACGTGGTTGAAAGAAAGTACGCAGGATTCTCACAGATAGTTAACGATGTTTTTTATGGTTTTTCCGAAGATCACCCTTACTGGAATAAAATGACTCAAGGTCATATGACAAAACAGAGAGAAACAGTTTCTAAAAATTGGACAGGTAAGCGCGACGTGTTCGGTTTAAGAGAGTGGATCTATTTGTTCTTGTTTCACAGATTAACAGGATCTGCTATTAACTATTCGATGAAACCCTCAGGGTATCACAACACGCTCTTGTTCGAGATGCATCAAGCTGACAATATACCTCAGCTGATAGACATCATAAAAGGAGCAACTAAACCATTCTACACATCGGTAGGCTATCAGTTCCCAAGTTTTCCTAAACCTCAAGGCAATTACAAACGTGGAGGAGATTATTTCCTTTGCGAATTCGTTCCTCAACTTGCAGAAGACGTAGCTAACTTCTTAGAGCAGGGCGAGAAAAAAGACTTGAGAGAAGTAGGAGACTTTATGTTTAAGTGGAACACAGACAGAGGCCTTAGAGCTTTCAGATTTCAGTACGCTGCATTTATTGCTGACATAGCCGATTGGTTCCCTGAATTCGTTAACCGTGAAAGTCCATTTTATTACGGTACGAACGCAAAGGAATGCGTTAGCTATTTAGCAAAGAAGTCTACTAAAATGCAAGAAGAAGTATTTTTGGATTCAGTGATGATGAAGATATACGACGACACTGGCAGTTATCCGTACAACGCAGAGGACGTAACGTGCGACTCAATTCGATGGATTGAGAACTACGTAAAACCCGGAGCAGACTACGATCACTTAGATTTCGATCATGTATGGAATAGCAGCAGTATTATAGACCATCCATACGGTCGACAGAAAGCAATGTTAGATCTTGGTCTTGTCCCAAGTTTTAACGGTATTACAGAACACCCTTCCGATGACAAGGTACTTAAATCACTTCTTATAACAGAAGAGCAATACAAGGACAGGGTACAACAACATTATAACAAATAATGGCACACACAACAAACAAATCTGCAAAGCAGACAAAAAACATCCACATCCAAGGATTAACAGGAGAAAAAATATTTAACAACGTTATGCAAGATATGGGCTACAAAGTCCACATCAATCCAGATCCATACGGATACAACGATCACTTAGTATTTTTTGATAGACAAACTCCAACCATTACTCAATTAAAAACGATTTCTCCTTATCATCAACACAATTGTTGGGCATTAGATGCCGATTCAGGTAAACAAGTAGAACACGCTTTAAAATGTGAGAAACTTTATATCTTAAGTATTCCTATGGTATGGGAAAACGAATACGATGGTTGGTTACTAGAAGTGGATCTTAACATTCTAAAGACAGAACCAAATTCAATTAGACCTTTACCGAACAGCACTCAGAATTCTTTGATTATTCCAAGATCTGAACGCTACGTTAGAAAGATATACAAATTGAATAAAACAGAAGAAGACATCATTTTAAAGTATGCAGTATCAGATTATGCAAAGAAGACTTCTACTTATGTTAAGAAAAAACCTACAAAAAAAATAGCAAAATAATGAGTGAAATTTTATTTCCAAACACTTGCGAAGTAGAATTTAAAGGCAAAAAACCAAAGGACTCTTGGATGCGAGATTGGTCGTTAGATCAGCGTATCGAAAAGTTCTTTGAGTTCTGCCAAAAATTCGATAACAGAAAAGATTCTCTATTAAAATCAGAGTATCAAATCTTTTCACATCGCTTGCATTGGCACGAGCATCCTTACTGTTACTACATGAGGGACAATGTTACAGACAACGAACTAAGAATGTTTTATACTTTAGTGTTTAGTTTTAGTAACGAACATTGGGGCACATTTATGAAATTGGCAGAAGAAGGCATTGATGCAACTAAACAACATTTCGTTAATAACCGCCACGCTAGAAACGATCTATTTCAAATCTATTATCCAAAAGGTACAGACGTTAAGAGTTGGTTATTAAACGGACCTAGAATTGCTGGTAAAGTGTTAGCCTATCTTTTACAAGACGTTGAAGAAGGCCGACGTGGAAAGTACACAATGATGGAGTTCGCTAAGAAGTTGGAGACTTACTTTAAAGAGTATCAAAACTTTAGAAGCCCTTTGTATCCATGTAAGAACACTGCAAGATATATCGCAATGAGTTATCCGCACTTGGTAGATCCTGAGTCCATTCTATTCGGTGGTACTGGTCACTTCGATGGATTGCACCAGATATTTGGAGGTCAGAACCTAAACGGTAAAGTTAAGTACACTATTAACGAAGCTGGAGTATTCACACCTGAGAACAAACAGGCAGAGCAATGGTTATATCAGATGGATCTGCTAGTGAATCACCCGTTAAACCCAATGACTGAACAGAAGTATCTGAACATTGAAGACAAGACCTGTTTCTTTTGGAAACACATCGCAATCTCTCATGGTGAAAAGAAGCCTACCAAGAATATTCCTTACACTTGGATTTTTCCAGACACGTTCAGTTTGGCAAAAGAAGGCCAAGAAGAGTTTTTAGAGAATATACAACATAGGAGCTTGATGTACTAAGATGTACTAATATTTATTAAAAACTTTTGTAATGGCACAAATTAATTTAAACGATATACTTACGGAGGCTAAAATAGATGCTTTAGAAGAAGGACTTTTTAAAAACGTTAGTATTGGTGCTGCATTGGCTGTAGCGGCTTTAGTAGGAGGCGCTCATAAATCAAATCAAGATTTCAAAGACGCTTTAAGAAAAGGCGCAACTGCAACAGTGCATTTAGATAAAGAAATAGGAATATTCAATAAACGCTCTAATCACAGCACAGATTATTTAGTAAAGGTAGACAAGTCTCAAAAAGAACCAATTAAAGTGGATACCTCATCGAATGTGATTACTATTAATAGTCCAGAAGTTGGGGGAAAAAATGATCTTATACACAAAGTAAATACCGCGGTTAGAGCAATAGATCCATCTTTGGCTAATGATTGGGAAAAATTTACGCATGTAAAGATAAACAAATAATATATTAGGATCATATAGTTAGTAAATAAGAAAGGGAGCTCATTTGGGCTCCCTTTTATTTTCGCTTAATATCTTATCGTAATTGTTACTACTCTTCGGCCTCGAGCTCGGGTGTGATTGGATTAACGTCCCTGCGGTACCATTTGCCGGCTATATTCTCGTTATAGCTTTCTACCTCTAAAACTCTTAAGGTCATTTGATAATAGGTCTCCCAATAGCTCATCTGTTTCTTCGTGGTGCATAACCTTAATATCTCTCTAGCGAATATCTCTTTACCAAACAGTTTAATATCGTCTATGATCAACTTACTAGATCCGTAGTAGTCTGCCCAATTGCTCTCTTTGATCTCCTTTCTTTTCTTTGGGATACGGCCTGGTTTTACCCACTCTGAAATTTCCTTCTTTGTTAGGGTCTTTGTTAGAACGTTTCTAAGGATTTTTTTGCCGACGTAAAATTTGCCGGTCTTATTGTTTGTGACTTTGTAAACGAATCCAACTACGTTCTCTGGAAAATCAGAAAGCTGAGTAAGCGGTTTTACAAAATTAACGGGATCGTGATTACCATCGTACGTAAACCAATTTGACATAGACTGTTTTCTAATAAATATCTTAGCTATCCCAACGAATAACAAAAGTCATATCTGTATTAGGAGGAATTGGGTACGGAGTAGATAGCTTTCCAACGACCAATAATTCGTCTGCATCGTTGTATATGCCCACGGTAGTTGCGTAAGGTCTAAACTCTGATCCTGTTACTGCGTCTATGTAAGATCCTGAAGTACCTGATCTTATAGCGCTGGGATTCAAGGTATAATTAAAATCGTTTTCATTCACTTGGCATCTAACCTCTTTTTGATAGATGGTAGACTCTGCTTCGAAAGTGACAGTAAATGGTTCGTATTGGATAAATGGCATACTCTAATAAATATTAGTTCTCTCGTCTTTCCTCTGGTTTATAGTGCGCTATTCTATTGTGGTGTATAGGACTAGCCAATAATACAGCTGGTTTTAAGTTACCTTTGATTGTCTCTTGGAACATATAGCTCATCCATGTTTGTTCGTATGGTCTTTCCCATGTAGTATCTAAGAACATCTTTTGGTTACCAGTCTTACCAGTTATAGTAGGCCAGTTAGCGTAATAGATATCTCCAGTAATATAACCTAATCCGTCTATAAATTCTATCTTATCGAATACAGTTCTTGGACAGTTAGGATCTAGTCCATGTTCTGGTAATTTATCATAATCAGGCCACTGCTCGGTTCTTACAAATTGAGGAACGTTAAACCAAGACACTTGAATGTTGTTGTCCATATAAACTTCTGTAAAAGATAACTTTAAAAAGTCTACTTCTGATCCTCCGTGCATTATCTTTAGAAGCTTATCGTATAAACCATCTACACACAATCTAAAACCGTTTCTGCAAAATCCAATCTCTTCTGGAGGATGAATGCCCATATCGTCTTCTAAGAATAGGTAATAATCGCTATCTGATTCTTGGAAGTGTTTAGCAGCTCTGAATCGTCCTCCGTTAATGCCTGTATTTTCGTTTGTTATGATATGTTCAAATCCGTATTTTTCACATAGCTTCGCGTTCTCTATTCTAGCTTCTTCGTTAGTAGAGTTATCAATTAGGATATTTCTAGTGTTAGTAATAAACTTAGGATGCTTTAACCAAGTTTGGATTGTATGCTCTACTTGGTAAGGGAAATTAAACGTCAACATGTAGATAGATACTTTTAATTTATCCACATCTACAAGTTTCTTTTGTAGTTTAATTCTCTCTTCTGGAATTGGTATTAATTCTGCTGTATCGTTTAATGCTTTCTCAACGAATTCTTGTATGTGACCGTTTATTCCAATTCTAGTAGCTCTACATAATTCTGGGTATCTTTCTGCTAATATAGAGAATAAACTTTCTTCTGTACCCATTAAACCTTCGTTCAAAGAATCGTTTAATAAATGCCAGTAATAAGAGTTAACTTCTTTTATTGCTTCTTTATTTCCGCCGAATAATCCACCTCTACATATCCACTCAACAGTTCCGCCTGCCATTCTATTCAATGCATCCCATTCGAATCCATGTACCTCTTTAACGCCCTGTCCATAGTACGGATAAGGATACTGTACGAATAAGAATGGATCTAGATACTTCTCTAACTTATCAAAGAATTTATCGTGAATCAATAAATTGTAGTTTACCGTATTAGTAATTCCTCCGTCTACCCAAACAAGATTATCTGTATCGAAAGTGTTGTATACGCAAGCATCGTGTAATAATGACATCTTTGACATTACGATTGGATTATACCATTCTAAGCTGCCTTGAGGAGAATTGTTCAACCAACCTGCTTGATCTAACCAACTTTCAGAAGTTCTAATTGCTTGTGCCTTGTCCCAAAAAGTACCAAACATATTTTTAACATCGTCTAATTCAAAGTATTTAATCGAGGTATTAACTGGGCTTCTTCTCTGCCAAATAAAATCTTCCAATTCTCTTGGTATAAAGATGAACATATTAACATCAACTTTCAATAACTTATCGAAGCACTCTAAGTAATGATCGAAAGATCTTCCTGGTCTACCAATATTCCAAAGACCTGTTACTACTGTTAATTTGCTTTTTTCTTTTTTAAGAGCAACTTCGTTGGGTAAAGATTCAAATAAATTAATATCTATCGCCTCTATATCTGAATTGCCTAATTCGTAAACGTATCCGTTAGTAACTAATTTTTGTTCCAATTGTTTTTGATCTTCTTCTGATAGATTAATGAATTCTATCTTTATACATTTTGGTCTGTACTTAGTAAAATCCAATTGCTTAAATATTTCCCATTCCATTCCTTCTGTGTCGGATACAAAGACATCTATTTTTTGAACGTTGTGTTTGTTTAGAATAGAATTCAAAGTAAAACAAGGCACACTTATCTTTTCTCCAAAATTATTTTTAATGTCTATATCATTTTGAAAATCAGAACCAAATCCATTTTTTGGAGGAAATCTAGTGGACATTCCAATGTAACCTATTTGTAAATTATTTTCGTGTATAGCTTTTAATGGAACGTGTAGCATCTCTAACTCTCCATCATAATCTGCAATGGCAGAGTTTTCAAATATATGATTGTTTCTATTAGATAAGTTGTTCTTTAATTTTTCGAATACGTCCGGCATTGGTTCTACAAATACTCCACCCCAATTATAGTTATCTACGTACTCTCTAATTTCATCGAAAGTTACTCCATCCATTGCGCCTGCTTGGAATACAAATACTTCTTGAGTATTTTGTCCTAAATAGTTTAAAGCTTTAGATAGAGTGTTCTCGTATGTTTTTACATAGCCTTCTTTAATAACCTGTTCTTCTTCGTTGAATTGGGTAATAGAAGAGAGCTCTCCTTTTCCAGACCCCGTTTTCTTTATCACTAAGTAATTTCCACCAAAGAAGTATTCATGATCTTTTATGAAAGGAGTAACTTCGTCTTTTCTTTCTACAAACAAATTTACTTCTTCTCCCAAATCTTCTATAATATAATAACCACCAAATTTAACTCTACTCAATAAGTTCTTTAGCGTCTGTAATTGAGTATCTGGTTTATGAGATCCATCGTCTATAATGATATCGTAGGTGTTCGCTTGTAGTGTTTGATCCAAAGCTCGCTTGTCTCTTGAATCACATATGAACGTAGTAAGTCTATCTTCTGATATTAAGCAGTCTTGCGCAATATCTATTCCGTGTACTTGCGCTTTAGGAAAGTAATCTCTCCACGCTCTTAATGATCCACCTACTTGGTAATCAGGGAATATGCTTTTTATTTGATAAAAATGCCCTTCGACATTTACATCTAGAGTTCCCACTCCAACTTCTAATACTGAGGATACTTCGCTTCTAATTTCGTTGAATAAATACTCGTATGCTTGAGAATAACCGCTTATTTTTTTATCGGTGTAATACTTGTCGATATAAAAATCTAAATTTTTGAACATGTAACTTATTTTTGTTTCAATATATAATAATCTTCTATTAATAAACCGTCTAATTGGGTTTTTTCTAAAATTGTAAATGCGTCTTTAAGAGTAGAAAGTATAGGGCTTCCATCAACATTGAAAGAAGTATTTAATAAAACACCTACTCCAGTTTTAGCATCCATTTCTGTTAACAAATCGTATAACCATTCGTTCTCGTCTCTTGTAACAGTTTGAACTCTAGCGGTTCCGTCTACGTGAGTGATTGCTTGTAATTTCTCTCTCCACTCCTCTTTAACCAATGGACAAAAACTCATCCATCTAGAATCTCCTTCCCACTCAAAGTATTTAGACACATCTTCCAATCTAACTACTGGTGCAAATGGTCTGTACCACTCTCTATGTTTTACCTTTTCGTTTAGTATCTCTTTCATATTCGCGATAGAAGGATTGCAAAGAATGCTTCTATTACCCAATGCTCGTGGTCCATGTTCGGCTTTGCCTCTTGCAACTCCAATGATTCTGCCTTCTATCAAATCGTCAGTCATCTTATTAATATCGAAGTAAGAAGTAACGGTGTTATAAGAATTCTGAATGAAGTGAGTTAAAGATCCCATATCCATCAACTCTAATCCTGAATATGTCACATCTATTGGTTGCTCTGGTTTTAATTCGTTTAACATTAATCCTAGTGCAATACCGCAGTCGTTTGGATTAGGGCCAACAAATACTTTTTTATTAAACTCTTGTACTAATCTTGTGTTTAGCAATATGTTTAATCCGCATCCTCCCGCCATACACACCGGCAACTCTGGATGCTTCTCTAAATGAGGTTTGGCTATTTCTAAGAAGCACTCTTCAAAAGCTCTCTGTGAAGTCGCAGCTACATCGTAAGCTGTCTGGCCTGTTAATCTGGCTTCTACACTAAAAGTAACTCCTATCTTTTCACCTAACTCTTGAATTTTCTTTTCGTAGTCATAGTATCCTGTAGAATCCCATGGACCAGTGTGAGATCCATCTGGTCTGCTCTTGTAAAAATGCATGAAGTGAGGTACCCATTCTTCGATAGCATTTCCGTAAGACGCAAGACCCATAATTTTACCAGAGTAAACTAGGTTACCTATATTAAGAGGTTCTTTTTTAATATCTCCCAAGTAATCACCGAATACCATGTAAGGAAATCCTAAGTCATAATAAACGTGTTGTGTATTCTCGTATGGATTCAAAACGCATTCTAATAATTTTGGAGACTCACCTCTTTCACAGTGGTATATATTAAAACATCCGTCGTTTCCTCCACCGTCAAAAGAAAAAGCTAAAGCTTCTTTATAAGGAGACTGATAGAAAACGCCTGCAGCATGAGACTGGTGGTGCAAACCATGATAATAGTTCTTTGCTTTTATGAAAGTTTGTAATTCATATCTTTGTTCAACTAATACATCACAATTTAAAAAATAACAGTTCTCAAATTCTGAGATGTTTAATTTTTCCATTATGAACTTAGGGATGAACTTAGCAAAGAATACTATATCGTTATATTTTGGACACAAGTATTGCGCTAAACCGCTGTTTTTAAAATTCAGAAATCTTTCTACTTCTAAAACTAAAAGTATCTTTCCGTCTTCTTCTACTACGTAAGCAGCATTGTGAGATCCATAAAATGATATATTCGCCATGTGCCTTTTTTATTTGTTTAAATCGTAAATAACTTCGTGAACTCTTTCAGCAGGAATACCATTTTGATTTCCGAAAAAAGGTATTAGTGTATCTTTATTCACTTCGTAGAATTCTTGTCTGCTTGAAGCTCTCTGTAATTTATACATATTGGAATATAAGAAATCATGATGTAAACCGAAGTAATCATTTTCTGGGTGGTAGATATGTTTTACTAATCGTCTTGAGTTAAATACGATATCTTCTATTAAGACACCATGTTTTAAAGCAATCATTTCCGCGATAAGAGCCGTTAGTCCTTCGTCTGTAACCGTCCATGGATTTTGCTTTAAATCGTCAGAATCCATTTCATATCCGTATTTGATAATGTCGTCCCAAATATTAAAGTATAACTGAACCTTATCAGTACTATCAAATAAGAAACCTCTCATCCAACCGTCAAAAGCTCTTATAGATTCTGGTAATTCCAAGATAAGTTCTTTTGGAATACCGTGCTTATCGAATATATGACCGTATCTTTCTATGTATACTTGCTTGTTATAAAAGTGACTCATAACTGGACCGAACATTACATTTTGTCCTTCGTAATTACTGTTCATATAGTCGAACTGCTCTTGCAATTCACCATCAAAATTTATCAAACAGTCTGCATTAACCAAAGCAAATCTAGTAATATTGTTTTTTACTAACCAAGGCATGATCCATCTGTTAGTGATATCACAGAATCTTTTATTCTCTTTTAAATTCTTTTGTAATATTTCCATGTACTTATCGTGATCCGTTTCTTTGATCACATTGTCAGTACGTCTAGTGAAATCGTCTATCAAGTCTTCTGTATCTAAAACTATTAAGTTAAAATCTACTACGATGTCTTTTAATAACTGAGGAGTAGGCGTCATGACTACTACATTACAATCTTTTGGAATGTACTTAAAGGTTACCAACATTGTATTGATAAACTGAGGTCCAACTGGATGGAAAATGAAATAAAAATCTTTCATGATTATTGTTTATAAAGGTGTTTGAATCTGTTGTAAAATTGAAAATGGTGTACTTCTTCTGTGTCTTCTAAGAATGTTAATCTATTACAGAATAAGAAATATCTATTGAAAAAATCAACTGATATAGTATCGAAATGTTTGTTGTGCATGTATTTTAATAAGCACTGATCGTCTTTGCATCCGTAAGGAAAACCTTTTTGCGAGTCTTGCATCATGTATTCGTAAGTCTCTTCTAACAATTCTAGAACCGCTTTTTTCTCGCCTAAAAAAACTCCTGCGTTTAAACTTTTTTGTGCATTTACTCCGTACTTTTTTTCGTTTAAGTGTTGGCATAGTCTAAACTCTTCTTCATATAATTTACTAAAATAGCCCTCGTAAGGCGGCATAAATCCTGTATGTCCGAAGTTGTGTTCTCCATTAAATAAAATTTTGCAATCGTAGAAATCCAACATTTCTTTTGGATTCGTAATGTCTTTACCAAACATAACATCAAATCCATCTACATACAAAATATATTCTGGTAAACTATCATAATTGTCCTTTATGTGTTTAATACTTTCAGCTATTTTAGTTTCCCACTTAATGTATTGATCTACTAGTATATAGTTTATTTTATTATTATTTATTTTTACTATATCCAAAGTAGAAATCTCTGTAGACATTTTATCTACTATGGTATAAATGTAAATGCTTGGATCTATAGAAACAGTTATATCTCTATGTTTAAAATATTGGATAGCTGTTCTACCATGAACTACATTATAGTTTAGTACTTCGTTTTTAAAATCGTTCATTAGATCAATTTTATTTTAGGATATACGTGAGTATCAGTAACTTCTACTTCAAATTTATATTCTTTGTAATAACTTTCCAATTTCTCTTTATTATTAGCTACGAAATCTTTTATAGTGTTTATACTACTATAATCGAATGCGTAATTATACCAAGCGCCTCTAGGAGGAATTGCTCCATAATATAAATTGTCTTCTGGTTTTGGTCTATGCCTGCAAATTAATCTGTCTTCCATTCCATACTGATTTCTTATTTCAGAACTGTATGGATATGTATCGCCTGGATTAATTATCATATTTGCAATGTGATGATATCCTAAGTTCTTGTAAAAGAAAAAGAATAAATTGGAGCAAACAAATTCAGGAGACCATATTTTCCTTCCATCAGAAACTGTATCCAAAGACATGTTATCTTCGATTTCCTTAGGAGCTATTTCCATTTTTCTTTTTAATAAATGAGATACTCCGCTATTCCAAATCTTATAAAATAGTTTCATATCTTCTACACTATTAAAATGAAAGCCTTTCTGATATCCATCGTTAATACAACCAATTTTGCCTGAATCGAATAGATCTGTTAAATCGTCTGCTACTTCTACAGTTGGAATACTTAGATCTAATTCTACTGCACATATGTCTTTTATCTCGCTCCAAAATTTATTTTTTTGAGATATCTCTGTATGTTCGTACATATAAAATGGAGCGTACATACTTCCCTTTGGAACAGAATCAAAAAATTGTTTTACTTTGTTTACATCGTTTACTACAGAGGTATCGCTATCTATAATACAGAAATTGGTAATTCCCTTCTCTATCATGATGTGAAAACAAAATCTATTTATATCGTAAGGATAATTTGTTTTATTCTCCTCATAAAAAGATTTTAAATTCTTTATGTGATCTTGTTCGTCTGTAAAATTGCTAGGAATCAATTCGTACTTCAAACTAATCTCGTCCCTAACTACGTCGTCTATGAAAAAAAATTCGTACTTATTGTGATAGTCTTTGTAAAATGGATAAGACTTTCTATCTGTCATTATAATTACATAGTCGCTAATATCTGGATTACAACGATCAAAGACGTCTAATCTGTATTTTAAAGCAGGACCAAATAAATTAAATACAAACATACTAAGCAGTAACGTTATAATAATCGCCTATTGCAAACTTCATCTTGGTATATATGGAACCAGCGCTAGGGTCTTCTTGATATTTTGAAATAGGAATTACTCTAAAGTCCACACTAATTCTTGTATTAGATGTAGTGTTTAGTTTGTTTCCATGAGATAAATGACAGCCATTCCACATTACTGTTTCTCCGTATAGAGCATTCATTGGAGCGTAGTCAGCTTTGTCCTCTTCTGATTCTACCCAAATAGTATTTGTTTCGTAAGCGTCGGTGATAGGCAAAAAGAAATTTAATTCTTCTTGATTGTGTTGATAGTCCCTGTCTTTGTGAAAAGAAAACACTCCTAAATTACTAACCAACTGAGTTCTAAATGTAGGTACTTTTTGATACACAATCTCTTCTTTAAAATGAGGTCTTATCACTTCGTATATAAACTTTTCGTAATGAGGTAAAAACTTTTCCAAATTACTGTAGTACCTTCTATGCCAAGTTGTAGATTGATCTGTGCCCTTTACAAACACTTCGTACTCTTCTTCTAAGTGTATCTTCTCTATAAACTTAGTGCCTAACACCTCTTCTATGACTTCTCTAAAAGGGAATTTTTGTACGTCGTAACTTATTTTTATTTGTGTATTTTTATTCATCTTATATTCTATGTTCTATTCTTTCAACCCAACCTTCTTCTTCTGTGAATCCCCAAAATACTACTTTAGTTGGTTTCTCATCTGTTAAGAAAAACTCTTCGTAGTGTATCTGTTGCCCTTTGTGCATAAAGTTTTCTAACTCTTGACCTGTTATATACTTGTGATTTACTGCTTTACCAGTTTCATCGTCGAAAGCTACTAAGATATGTTTATAGTTCTTTCTTGGAAAGTCGTGAGGATATATAGTTACCAAATGATAAAAAGATCCCATAAAAGATTGCTCCCATAATTGGTTGTCTTCAATATAAGGGTTCGGTGGATAGTTATTGTCTAACGTATACTTCTGAACTGCCTTTCTTTTGAAGTGGAAGCCTGCGTACTTTTCAAAATCTCTTAAACTTCTAACAGTTCCTAAATCGTATCCAGTCAAATCGATGGTTGGGTCCTCTTCAGTTCTTAATAGTACTCTAATCTTCTTTCTTGCATACTCTTGTTTTTGGAACCAATCCACTCCATTTTTATAATCGTCGTCCCACTTCAACATACCAGATCTCTCTTCTCTCATAGTAGAATGCCAAACAACTAACTTGTGTGGATGGAATAAATCGTATCCATGAGTGTAAGATCTAACTGTCAAGTTTAGCTCTTCTCCACTAAAATAAATATCGGTATCGTGTTTTATTTCCTTTGCCCATTCAGCTCTCGCAAAACAGAAATGACCTGATAAGAACCTACTCATTGGTGGTTCAGTCATATCTTGCCAACCGTGTAGCAATCCTGGTCTGATGAATATAGTTCCGTGAGGATAGAAGCAAGCAAAGGTCTGCTGCCATGGCTCCATAGTACGTCCTTCTGGATCGTTAAACGGAGTGTACAATGGCAAATAAGCCCCTAAGATTGGTTTGTGCCCTTTAGCTTCTAAACCGCTATGCATTTCAATTAAGGTCTCGTCCCAATCCTTTGCGAATCTGTGATGAGAATCTAACTGTAAAATGTAGTCTTGAGTGGATAAAAGTTTCTCGTTGATTTGAGCCCTTGCCCATGGTAAACCCTTGGCCTCAGTGTACAAAACGTCCATAATATGAAAGCGCTTGTCCTTTCTATATTCGTCTACGTTATCGAATGTATCTTCTGGGTTGTATTGTCTGCAGATACCAAAGTGTACTCTTTTTGGGTACTTGGCATTTTCTAGTGCGGACTTAATTGTTGGTATTAATTCTGGGTCTCTGTAAGATGGGAGATGCACCAAAATTGTAGATTGTTTTTTTGCCATAACGTAATTTAAAACTTTTATTGTATATTTTGCTGTTTATCTTTTTAGTGTTAGAAGCTTCTTACAGCTCTAACTGGATAAGGGAATGGAGTATTTTTTGAAGCTTCAAATTGGCCGCCGAAACCAAATATTTGAACCCATGCTGTAGTTGAGCTAGCTTCGGTAGACGTCCAATAGTAATTAGATGTAAATCCTCCAATTGCATCCTTATTTAAGTATAGTTTATTTAACTCATCTTTACTAGGTAAATACCAATCAGAATATCCGCCCTCTACTAAATCTCCGCATAGTCTAGCTGCAATACCGGCATCTGCACAACCAGCCATAATATCGATAGTGTTTTGGTTACCTGTTCCTAATGCAGTGCCATCAGCTCCTGATATAGTTGTTCCTTGACATCCCCATATAGCGCCTGAAGATATGTCTGCTATTGTCGCCACTAATCCTTTAGTTACCCCAGCATCGTATCCTGGATCTCCTGATTGTAGTATGTATGCGATAACTCCACCTTTAGTTACTTGACCTATGTAAGGAGCTGGTGTAGTAGGAGTTATAGTAGGTGTTATGCTTATGGTAGGTGTTATAGCTGGAGTACCACTTATCGCTGGAGTACCACTTATTGCTGGAGTAGAACTTATAGAAGTTGCAGGCGTAACTGTAGGGAAAGGGGTAACGCTTACAGCTGAAGTAACCGACATACTAGGTGTAGTTGATACTGTTTGAGTAACTGATACCGATGGTGTAACCGAACTTCCTGGAGTAGCTGAGATTGTTGGAGTTACCGAAATAGTAGGAGTTGTTGATACCGAAGGAGTAACTGTTGGAGTTACTGAAGATCCAGGAGTAGTCGAAATAGTAGACGTAACAGAAATAGTAGGTGTTATCGATAGAGTACGAGTAGGAGTAGGCGATGGAGTCGGACTAGGAGCAGGTTCTTGGAATCTAGTATTGTAAGTAGCGAATAAGGATTGAATTGTTGATAAGCTCAATACGCCATCGTAAACTTTAATGAATCCAATATCTGCAGTTTGAATTTCCGTGCCGCTAGCTCTACTAAACAATCTTAATTGGTTAAATCCTCCACCGCCTGCACTTGTAGCAGTGTACAAATAAGTGGAAGGCGCAGTACCTAAAGGAGTAGAACTATATAGTCTTCCTGTACTAGTAGTATTGTCCCAAGTTGCCCAATCCAAATGCCATGTAGTATCTATAGGTCCTCCGCTTAAGTTAACAGTAAAATTTGGATAGAATGTATTTGCACGACCGTTATAAGCGCCCATTAACCAGTCTTTAGGCGTTTCGTTTTGTGTATTCAGCAATCTACCCGAAGAAGTAGCAGACAGTCTATATACCATAAACACAGTATAGCTTTGGCCTGTCACGTAGTTAGGGCCTCCGTAGATGTAATCTGTTCCTATGCCGTTAGACTTAGAAAACATACCGCCATAATTAGCTTGCCAACTAATACTGCCTGCGTTGTTTACCGCGAGTGTGAATGCGCTTCCACTTACCGTAGATCCGTTGGTAGGTACAGCTGAATAATTGGCGGCGTCTAAGTTATAAATTAAACTAGGAACAAAAGCAGATGTAGAAGGAGTTATGGATACACTAGGAGTTACACTCGTAGTTATTGAAGGAGTTATTGAAACTGACGGAGTTTTTGAAATACTAGGTGTTGCAGATACGGTTACACTCGGAGTTATCGATACGCTATTAGAAATAGATATTGATGGAGTAACAGAAATAGAAGGCGTTATTGAAACCGTAGGAGTTATTGAAGTACTTGGAGTTATTGAGACTGAAGAGGTCACGCTAGGAGTAACAGAAATAGAAGGCGTTACTGAAGCGCTAGGCGTTACTGATATTGAAGGAGTCACCGATATGGTTGCTGTAACCGAAGTACTTGGAGTAATTGATACGCTAGGTGTAGAAGATATGGATTCGCTTGGAGTAATTGAAACGCTTGGAGTAATTGAAACTGAAGGCGTAACTGATATTGAAGGTGTGATAGAAATACTTGGAGTAACAGAAATGCTAGGCGTTACAGAAATGCTAGGCGTAATAGAAACTGAAGGTGTAACTGATACTGAAGGCGTAACAGAAATAGAAGGAGTTATCGATACGCTTGGAGTAGATGAAGGACTAATTGATACTGTAATGCTTGGAGTAACTGAGATAGAAGGCGTAGTGGATATAGAAGGCGTTATAGATATAGAAGTAGTAACTGAAGGAGTTATTGATGCAGAAGGAGTGGCAGAAGGATTGACAGCTAACTGCTCAGGAAGTTTATACCCCTGAGTGCTTTTGACTGTATTCAATACCTTTAAATCCACACCCTTACCATTAATAAAATTGGTATAGTCTGTATTTGGTAGTTCTCTACTCAGTCTAGATGATTTCCTAATTAACGCCATTTTATATTTTTAACTTTATCTTTTTAGTATTATACTTCACCAACATAAGCGGCAATTGCTCCATTTGCTGTTGGGTAATAATTGCCATATGAATTGCTTGCAGGTGATCCAGGATTATATTGATAATCACAATTATTATATATTAAGGTGCCTTGTGGATCTTCTACATCTAAACAAGCTACAGTTCCTATAGAAGCATTAGCGTATGCATACATATTTACGCTTATATAATCACCAGGAGTTACGTTGAATGAGTTACTTGTATTTGCTCCATTTTCATATACTACTTGAGTACCATTTACTAAAATCTGTAAATATCCACCACCACCATTGTTATTAACCCAACTCCATTGTATGTTGTAGAGCGCTACTGATAGACTAGGAGTTATTGATGCAGCCGGTGTACTACTTACTGCAGGAGTACTACTTACTGCTGGCGTACTACTAACAGCCGGTGTATTACTTACCGCAGGTGTACTACTTACCTCAGGTGTACTACTTACCGCAGGTGTGCTACTTGCCTCAGGTGTTAATGATATACTTGGAGTTCTACTTATAGAAACCGAAGGAGTAACTGATGCGCTAGGCGTTGTCGAAGAATCTGGTGTTACTGAAACTGAAGGCGTAACAGAAGCACTTGGAGTTTTAGTAGGCGTTATTGAAACAGAAGGAGTAACGGAAACGCTAGGCGTTACACTAGGTGTTACTGTAATCGAAGGCGTTGTCGAAGATGCCGGAGTAACTGAAACCGAAGGAGTAACCGAAGCACTTGGAGTTCTAGTAGGCGATATTGAAGCACTAGGTGTTGTCGAAGATGCAGGAGTAACTGATATGCTAGGAGTTCTAGAAATGCTTATTGAAGGCGTACTTGAAATAGAAATACTAGGTGTAACTGAAACTGGAGCAGTTACGCTAACACTAGGAGTTACGCTAATACTAGGAGTTACACTAATACTAGGAGTTACACTAATACTAGGAGTTGTGCTAATACTAGGAGTTGCGCTTATAGAAATACTAGGCGTAACAGATATTGAAGGCGTAACTGATATACTAGGCGTAATAGATACCGAAGGCGTTGAAGATAAACTAGGAGTTATCGAAATACTAGGAGTTACTGATTCACTAGGTGTAATAGATTGACTAGGCGTTCTAGTAGGTGTAATTGATACCGATGGAGTTTCAGAAACGCTAGGAGTGATAGAAACTGAAGGAGTATTAGAAACAGATACAGACGGTGTTATAGAGATAGTCGCACTAATACTAGCACTTGGAGTTCTAGAAACCGAAGGAGATAGAGATACCGACGGAGTTATAGAAATGCTAGGCGTTCTACTAGGCGAAAGCGAAGGCGTATTTGTAACAGATAGACCAGGCGTACTAGAAATAGAAGGCGTTACCGATATACTTGGAGTGATTGATACACTAGGCGTAGTAGAAGGCGTTCTAGTTGGTGTAAGAGTAACGCTAGGAGTTATTGATATAGTAGGAGTAATACTTGGAGTAAAACTAGGAGTTCTAGAAGGATTCGGTGTACTTGTTATAGATAAAGTCGGTGTAACAGATATGGAAGGAGTTGCGCTTAAACTAGGAGTATTACTAATAGAAGTACTCGGAGTAGCGCTTGGGGTAAGAGATAAAGTAGGCGTAACCGAAGGAGTAATCGAAGGAAGCGGCGTAAGAGAATAAGGAACTCCGTCACCAGGCACACCAGGAACATATAAAATGTCTGATCCCATTTCAACTTGGGTCTTGAAATTAGCTGTTTTTATCCTTGTCTTATCAGCGTAATATGGAGTATTTGTATAATTCTTAACCTCATTATTAGTCAGATCCGGAGCAAACTTAGATTTTTTATGATTCCTTAACTCGTCCACGCTTGTTTTGTATAAATATTTGATAAAAGCTTATTCGTAACTGATCTTCTCTTCTATTCTGTCCATCCAGCCCTTAGATTCGCTGTGGGGCCAAACTCTCCAAGAAACTGGCTGCTTATCGCTTTCGTACTCCCTCCAGATTTGAATGAACTTATCGTCAGGATTCATACTTATTAGACCTTTTAATTCTCCTCCGGAAAGATCTTGTCGGTGCAGATCGTTACCGTCAGAGTCTAAAAAAGCTACTGCTGCTGAATCGTAGTCAGTTTCTGTTAGAACTCCCTTATATACATTTATACAATATTTTATTTTGCTAACCAGCCCTGTTTCGTAGTCAGAAATTATGGGAGGAAACTGATTGGCTATAGTCTCTTGGTGGATCTGTCTTGTTTTAAACTTAAGGCCAGCGTATCTTTCATAATCTTGTAAAGTTCTTTCAGTTCCAAAACCAAAACCTTCTAAACTCTTTCTTTTGCAAGGCGGACATCCGCCCTCGTCCATTTCAAACAAGGCTCTAAATCTTGCGTAAGAGGCTTTGTCTAAATCACCGTAAGTAGAGTGATCGTCCCAATGTCTTTGCTTTCCTTTTCTTGTGTATTCGTGCCAAACTATAGGTCGGTGTGGAGAAAACATATCGTATCCATGAGTGTAGGCTCTGGCAGATAAACTGGTCTCTTCTCCATGAAAATAGAATTTTGCATCGTAAGGAACCTCTTTAGCAAACTTACCAATAGTGAATATAAAGTGACCTGATAAAAATCTAGTTTTAAATGGTTCTATTCTATTTTCCCAATTAGGTACATGAAATGGCTGTAAAAACACTGCGCCTTCTGGTAAAAATCTCATGATGTTTAATCCCCACACTTCTTGTACTCTGCCTGTTGGATCGTTCTCTGGAAAATAGCCTGGAATGTAAGCGGAGATAATTGGTTTTTTGTGGCCTTTAACTTGTAAATAGCTAACGTAGTCCTTTAAAGTTCTGTCCCAATTCTTTGTAAATCTGTGATGAGAATCTAATTGAAAGTAGTAGTCTTCTCCGTTGTAGTAATCTTGAATTTTATTTCTTACCCAACAAACTCCTTTAGAGTCTTTGTGATTGATATCCAGTATGGTAAATCTATTGTCATTTATAAACTCAGTTAAAGTATCCCAAGCGTCTTCATCAGAGTGTTGCCAACCCACACAGATATGTAAGTTTTCTGGTTCTTGACAGTTATTGATTAGATCACGTAAAGTTGGTAAAAGTTCGGGGTCTCTATAAGACGCTATCGAAACGAAGATTTTTGACATAACTCAATATTAAACAATTTTTGGAACTTAATAAAATTTTAGTTTAAAGTGCTATTACTAAAGAGGTTGACAACTTGTGGTTATGTTAACTGTAACGGTGGTAGCGCCTCTAACAAAAGTGCTTCCATGAGCATAATAGTCTCCATCTATATATACTACATTAACCATTCGATAAGAACTAAATCCGTAAACGTGGTATTCGTTGGTAAGAACATCTCCATAACCGTATTGGCCTCTTGTCACCGTTGTTGATGGAGTATTTCCAAAGGTAACTTCGCTTCCATCAGTACAACCAGCATTAAAATACATATCTGCCTGAACTCCGTTATTTGCAGTGACTGTAAAATCTCCATCAACTGCTGTGTCTAAATAAAATTGGAAAACGTACTTATTCAATCCGTTTACATAAAGTCCTCCAAAACTTAAAGTAGCTGATGTCGGCCAACTGAAGTTGGTAGAAGCCCTAGCATAATAAGTTCTACCTCCTACTACACTAAATGTTTTATTTGTGTTAGAATCGTAATCTACAGTAACATCGTTTATTGTATTACCAGCGCTATCAAAAATATGAAGTCTTCTTGTTGAAGTTCCATAAGTAGGTTTTGGATATGCCGGCTGATCTGCTGTGGCTTGCACAAATAAAGAATCATCTTGATATATTATTCCGCCTGCATATAAAACATCACCAGGGGTTGCAAATACCTCGTTAACGATATTACCTCCATTTTTATTTATGGCTATGTTTCCATCTAAGAAAATTAAACCAGTTTCATTGTATTCAAAATTACTATAGTATAATGCAGTTATAGGTATTGCAGGTCTAGATGTACTAACTGCAGGTGTATTACTTACTGCCGGCGTATTAGATACTGCTGGCGTTGTTGATATCGAAACGCTTGGAGTACTAGATATAGAAACGCTTGGAGTGACAGAACTAGACGGCGTAACAGATATAGAAGGAGTTACCGATTGACTTGGTGTTCTAGTAGGCGTAATAGATACCGATGGAGTTTCTGATACAGATGGAGTTACAGATATGCTAGGAGTTCTAGTCGGAGTAATAGATACTGAAGGAGTAACTGATACTGAAGGCGTTACCGATTGACTTGGCGTTCTAGTAGGTGTAATAGATATTGAAGGAGTAACAGAAGTCGATGGCGTAATAGACACCGATGGAGTAACAGATATCGATGGAGTAGCAGAAAATCCTGGGGTTACAGATATACTAGGCGTTCTAGATATAGAAACGCTTGGAGTACTAGATATAGAAACGCTTGGAGTCACTGTAATACTAGGAGTCGTAGATATACTTGGAGTTCTAGATATGGATACACTAGGCGTTGCTGATAAACTAGGCGTTGCCGATAAACTAGGTGTAACAGATACAGAAGCTGTAACGGATGACGCTGGAGTAACCGAAACCGATGGAGTTACGGATACTGATGGAGTTACAGATATACTAGGCGTTCTAGATATAGAAACGCTTGGGGTCATGCTAGGCGTAACTGTAACTGTAATTGAAGGAGTAACAGATATAGAAGGCGTCGCTGAAATAGAGACGCTCGGAGTAACTGAGAATGAAGGCGTTACTGATGGTGATGGAGTTGGACTTAAAGGAACAATATATCTAAAGTTACTATTTTGTCCGCAAGCGTCCATATTTTCCAAAACTATGTATTGAGCTGCATCAGGAACAGATACAACATAACCAGCGTCCAAAGTACTAGCTTTAACATTCTGTTCAACTATATTGTTAAAGTTGTCCCAATAGATAGTAAAAGGCCCCGTTGCCATTCCTCTCTTTGTAATTTGTATGTATATTGATTGTGCCATTTTCTATTAACAAGTTGAAAATTGTGCTTGTACAACACCTCCGCTAACAGAAAATATTGCACCAGCACTATTAGCTATAGAAGTTATATTTGTAAATAAGACGTTGTATGATTGATACAGTTTAACTCCGCTTGCTACATCTGTAACGCTAACACCTCCAACTAATCCGAAATAAACATTACTTGCATTTGCTACAGGGAATCCGTTAGACTGTATAAAGCAAGGATTGTAGTAAGTTCCTATTGTATTACCCAAAATAGGAGTGATTGATACCGAAGGAGTTATGGATACGCTAGGAGTTCTACTTATAGAAACGCTAGGCGTAACTGATATCGAAGGAGTGACAGACAATCCTGGGGTTACAGATATACTAGGCGTTGATGATATAGAAATACTCGGAGTAATTGATATGCTTATCGAAGGAGTCAAAGATATTGTAGGACTCAAAGATGGAGAAACAGTTATCGATGGAGTCTTAGACGGACTTGGAGTGATAGAAACGCTAGGCGTAACCGATATAGAAGGCGTATTTGAAGGAGTCAATCCAGGCGTTAAAGAAATACTTGGAGTTGGACTAGGCGGCGGTATTACTGATTGAATAAAGAAATCAAATGTTGGATCTTGAAAAATACAAACATAATCAGGATCGGTAAATACTATTACTCCTTGAGCATAGAATACATTTCCTACTTTTTTATTATTAACTAAGGTATCAATTAAGTTACCGTTTCCGTCGTCAACAATGTGATAGTTAGTACTGTCTGGATTTAGAGGCAATAGATGCAAACTATTTCTAGCTACTTGCTCCCCAAATTCGTTTCTTGGAATATAGAAAAAAGCTATTTGAGAGTTTTGAGCCAAAGGAAAGTATCTAGTATCCTCGTCGCCAGATCCAGATGCGGCGGTAGATTGCCACTGAGGATCGTAACCGCTACCAGTTGCTAATAGAGAACCTGAGATATATTCTTTATAATAAAGTTGTTGAATCAACTCGTAGTTAAGAGCGTTGTTATCCAAAGAACCAGTCACGGTCATAGGATGATTAAAGCCCCTATTTATTGTGATTCCAACATCGTCTAAAGATTGACTATAATATGATGAAGAATACTTTAATTTAATAGGAGCTGAAGATATATCTGAAAACCTTATCGTATTCTTCGAGCTGCTCATTGTTTATTTTTACCAGTCTAATTTAACTCTAATTAATGCCTCTTTTGTAAAATCCTTAGTTAAAGGTTTTGACATTTTAGCCACAGCCAACAATTCATTATTGTCATTGTACATACCAACAGTTGTAGGGAATGTTTGAGGGCTATTAATAAAGTTAGAATAAACCAAGTTACCAGAACCAGATATGAATGAAGGGTTACTAGTGTAATTGTATTCTCCGTTTTTAACTCTTACAAATATATAGTTAGAAGAAATTGTCTCTTGAGAATTTAATTGGAAACCAGATCCTGTTGAAGAAAATGCTCTAGCTCCGCTTACAAATAGTTCTAGTGCTTTTAAGTGATTTGATAATAAAGAGCTAGCCGCAGTACTACCAGTCATTTGGGCATTTAATCCTCCTGAACCAACTGGCAATGCCAAAGCTGCAGGGTTTAATAGGATTGTGCCCATATCAGGTAAGTAGAAACCATAAGATCCCGAAACTGTGTAGCCTTTTGAAGCTCCTGTTAATGTTGGAGATGAAGCTGCACTACCATTAGATCCTGAAATCAAATTGTATACTCTTCCACCGTCAACGTAAGTTATAGTAGAGATATCGTTAGAGTTATCAGTTAAAGATAATAAAGCAGATCCTGTACCTAACACTAAATTAAAAGTGCCTGGCATTAAACTTTCCTTGTATCTGTTTCTATCAACCGGGATAGCAATCAAATTTAAAGAGGAAGTAATGCCTGTTCCGTTATAAGAGAAATCTATTGGAGATTCTGCATCTCCGTAAATTAGGTTTCTGTATTGACCGAAAGTAATTCTACTTGGAGTATTTTGAGGGATCAAAGCGTTCAATGGCGCAGAACCAGATCCGTAAATGTGTCCGTAAGCAATAGAAAACTGAATGGCAGCATTGCTAAGATTAGAAGCTGTTTGATATACATCTAAATAATAGCTAGATGACAAAGATGCTTGAGTAACCGATGCTGTAAAAAATTGAGTAAGAACGGGAGAATTTGTGCTCCATGCTGGTGCCGTTACTGAGTCTGCTGAAATCACAAAGTCTGTTGCGTCTAATCTTGAGAATGACATAGTTTAATATTATTGTGTTACTTTTGTAATGTTTACTGGTACGCTTATTCTAGCTCCTGAATCTCTACCAACGATAACCAAAGTGGTATACAATGTAGAGTTATTTCCGAATAAGGTATTTAATGTTGTAGCTGACAAGTTGATTGTTGTACCGATTACAGTCTTACTAACGTTAGTACCGATTGTAGTCGTAGTGTTCAATGCTGTAGCTTCTGGAGTATTAACGCCCAAACCATTGAAGGCACTCATTGTTCTAACGTCTCCGATAGTAGCAACGTAGCCTGATTGTTCGTAAGTGCTTGTAGCACCTAAGTAGTTCAAAGTTTGAGGAGTAATAGAAAGAGAAGCTCCTTGACGTAAAGAGATTGAGTTGTAGCCCACATCAATGATAGGAAGCTTAGCAGTACCTCTTGGTAAGGTAACTAACTTGTACTTCATAATCTCTTGATCGTTAGGATAGGCCTGTAAAATAGGCATTGCCTCGATAGCCTCTCCGTAGAACGCTGACCCAGATGGGTGGTTCGGATTGTAAAGGGTATAATCGATCTCGTCGTCAGACAAAGAAAATTGAGAAATTCTAAAAGAACCATCGTTTCTTGCCAAAAGTTCTCTGCCCTTTTTGGTTAGGATGGCGTCTACTACTACTGATGTGTTACTTAAATATGACATTTTGTGTGCTTTGTAAATAAATATTGTCTAAAACCGTTTTGAAATATAACCTTTTTCTATCTAACTAGTATATAAATATTTGTGGTACCTTATATTAAATTCTGTTGTTTCAATGCTTTAACTAAATTTCCTGAATTTCTGCGTACCAACGGGTTAATATATTGCGGGAATATTAGACCGTCTTGAGGTATATTTGCGCTTGAGGTATAGTCCAGTATTAGATTGGTCTCATCAGGAATATGTTTCAGCACTATGTATCTAGATACATAACTTGGAAACCCGATACTTGCAGGATTGTCTATATTGTTTAAGCTTAATCCTCTATCAACAGTTACGTAGTAATATGACGTACCAGCCTCTTGAGCTTGATAAGTTGATACTACTCTGAATTCATCCTCTCTTCCGAATGCTCTAGAAGACGAATTATAGAATCTTAACATGTCCCCTTTTTCAAGAGTGAATGGGAATACTGGGGTTTCCATTCCGTAAGCTGTTGGACCTCCGAATGTAAAGCTACCGTAATATTGAGATTGAACTGGAGAAATTCTTAAAGTCGTATTGTTTATTGCGTACCATTTACTATTAGATGCAGATTCGGTAACAGAATTAAAGAAGATTGTTTGAGTTTGATTTTGAACAACTCCAGGCGTAAAAGCGGAAACATCGAGTAATTCTGGGGCTAAGAATAAACTAGGATCTCCTGGCATTACTTGGGTTAAAGTAATTGGGAAGGTAGCACCGGCATTATATTCTACAAAAAGTGTTTGATCAGAGTATCCTAAATTTATACCTGCAGAGGTAACTGGCCTTCTTAAACCGATTCTAACATTCTGAGTAGTATTAGTAAAGAAATAATTAATTGTAATGGTATAACTGAATTGAACTCCGGGAGGTACTAAAGTAGAACTAATGGAAAAATTGCCTATGCTATTACTACTATTAGGTGTAAAATAATCTGCAGATCCAGTAGCTCTAAAAGAATCCTGAACAGCAAAAGGATCTTTAAACAAATAGGTAAGAACTCCAGTAGATCCTGTATTATATAAAACTGGAGAATATCTAAATCCACCTTCAAACAAAGATAAGTTTTGGTTGTTTGTTAAGAATTGAATATTTTGATCCGAAGGATCATAGTCGAATAAAGATATGTCTACTGTTTCTCCTGATTTGAATACATTTTGAACTGTAAAAATATTTTCGTTTGCCTTTGTTAAATTTAATACATTTTGATCGTTATTGAAAACATATTTGATCTGAGCATTTACTCTACCAGGCAATTGAAAAGAAGACGAGTACATATCCACTAAATAAGCATACTGAAACTTTACCTTATCTATTGCTGCTGTACTACCGTAAGATTCATCTCCTTGAGTGTAATCTGTGTACTTAGCACTTATAGTTTTAGATCCGTAATATCTTGGTATCGTAAAAGAATTCAACCTATAATTAGTATCCTGTAATTCTGCATAAGGATTGTTAGGATTCGTGTAAGTATTATAGTTATCAGTCAAAGCTCTGTTTATCGATTGAGTGATTAATCCCAAATTAATAGGAGTTAACTGATCGGACGTATAATCTAAATCCAAGAATCTTTGTGATCTAACAGAAGCAGATATATTCTGATAAAGATAATTTAAAGAATATGTGGTATAAGTTGTTTGAATGCCATTATATTCAATAGAAGAAACTTCAGTTTGATCTCCTATAGAAGTCTGAGTAGTAGCAGTAATCACTGTGCCTCCAAATTCTCCGTTATATAGCTCTATTCCATCTGTACTAGTGTAAGGAATTAATCCCAAAGAAGAAGTGTAAAAACCAGAATTATTCGTACTTCCTGAAATAGCTCCAGCAATACCTCCATTCACATAAATCATATCTATTGATTGAGATAGATTATTATCCATGCTCATGCTAGGCTCGTGTCTAGCGTACTTATTTCTTTCTAGAATGTGACTTTTAACAATAATACCTGCAGATAAATTGGCTCTAGCAGGCACAAAATCTCTAACCGTCTTGAATAATACGTTGTTATAATACTTAATCAATCTAATGTATTCCCAAACGCTGTGAGGTTTTGTATAAGACGCAAAGTAAGCATTTCTTTGTAGATCCAAAGCCGGATAAGATCCTGATGTTGCGTAGCTTGGTTTACCTATTAATTGGTTTAGATTCAAAGAAGGCAGAGACCCTGTTATGTTTGCGTTGATAGTATTTGCAGGAGAAAAACCAACTTCTACATTTGTTGAGTTAATTCTTTTATCCGTATTATAATATTGAAGTGTAGCATAAGGAGAAAGTACAGAAGCACTCAGTTCAGTAGGAGTCATGTATTCGTCCATGTGACCAAATATCGTGTGAGGACTTTCCATTGAGCCTGACATGATATCAATCTTATCGTTGTTTATTTCGAATATGCCAACGCTTCCGCTCCAATAATTTCCTCCAAACTCGTTAACAGTTAACATACTTTCAGGAATACCAAAAGTAGAAATTAAGGCTTTAACAGATCTTTGTGTTCCTCTTGTTTTTAGTAAGTAGGGTAAATTGTGGTAAAGTCTTTTGTATAATTCTCCTTGTAATTGCTCATTTCCTATAGTAGCAATACTAGAAGTAACGTAAGTATTGATCACTTCCGATCCTGTTGGAGGCAGCAATGTTCCATCTTGATTTATACCAAATAAAGTATAAAATAAGTTATCGGATATATTTGAGTTAGTGTATAATTCAAATCCCAATCCTTTTAATGCATCAGATACCATGTCCAAAGAAATACCGGTTTCTGGATTGTTAGTAGCTTCGTATCTTGTAGTAACGTCTTTATAGTACAACCAAATATTATCGAAGTGTTGGCCAATCATACTTAAAAATGTAGTATAAGGAGCATTGCTTGGATCGTCTAATAAGTACTGAGGAATGGAATTTATTAATTGATCTTTGTTAGTTGCGTCATAAAGAGAAGCAGAATATAACAAAGAAGAAGTATACTGATTAGGCACGGTTTCTGATGTTCCCAACCAATTGATAGCTTGAGAAGAAGTTACTGAATACAATTGATACGGCTGTTTAGTATTTCTTTTTGGCCAAGCAAAACTCGCAGAATCAAAATATAAATAATACTCGTATAAATCAAATTTTTCTATAAGATTATTTATAGAATTTTGAATTATACCAATAGAAGACGATACAATGTTTATGTTAGTACCATTATTGTAAAGATCGTTTTGAGCGACTATTTGAGCGTTGTAACTTTCTAACAGTTCTAACTTGTATACAAAATTATTTACTCTATCCGTAGCGTTAGAGAAGTGTACGAAATTACCAAAGTTAGTGTAATCTACGTTAATATCTACTGACTTATCTTGATAATAAGACAGCATTTTTTGATAAGAAGAACTTATTTCGCTTGTTAAAAGATTAGAATAAGAGTAGTATTCTGTGGTTTGACCATTCTTATCGTTTACCGCTATTTTAAAATTAGGACCTCTTAAAGAATTTGTAGTTATTTGTGCGTCTGCTTCTATTTGAAAGTCAACGCTAAAGCTAACTGATTCTGCAACCTTGTCCACCATCCATAATTCAGACTTAACGTCGTAAGCATCAGGAAGCGGTTCGTAAAGTTTAATAAGTAGAGTAGATTCGCCTGTGTCAGGATCTTCTGAGTACGCTACGTTATTGGCTATGATTAGTTCGTTATTTCCAAAGTTTAAATAAAAATCTGGATAATAATTTTTTGCAGAAACGTAGTTTTGATACTGACTAAAAGCATTTAGTATTAATGTATTACTTAATACTTGAGAAGCCAATCGTATTTCTGTTCTCGATGAAGAGATCTCTTTTATCCAATAAAAAGTACCAAAAGAAGAGTTAAATAACTTTCTTAAAAAATTGTATTGAGTATTAAGAATGCCTCTATTAAAACCTAAAGAAGTTAAATCTTTTTGAGGGTCTAATACTAACGCTGCGTATCTATTACCATTGATAGTATTCTTAGAATCTGGGTAGTAGTCTTCTAATTGATAGTTAACGAACTCTAAGTTTCCGTTTTGATCGTATACAAAGAATTCTATATAATCGCTTGAGTCTCCAAACTCAGCTGTTATATAGTTTGACGTGATTAATCGATCGTCCTGAACTGAATAATCCTGTTGAACAATTCCAGGGCCATCGTATATTATGTTAACTTTTTCCATTAAAGTACTTTATTGATAGTTAGATATGTTTGACTTAAGTCTAAAATTTGTTGACGAAGAGTATTAATCTCTTCTATCAATGCCTGCTTCTCAGGATCTAATACAGATCCACCTATATATTCTTGACTTCTTGCGATCAACGACTCATGAGATTCAGACTCTCCATTTGCCGGGATATCAAAAAATAATTGATCGTAATATCTAAAAAAATCTTCTACAGTAACAGTATCAGGAGCAACAACAGGTATCGCAGCTGGTACCAATTCTGTAAAACTGGAATCAATTACCTTATTATACGTATTAACGCCTCTTACTTCTTTTACTAAATCTACCGTTGTTGACATTCTTATCTAATTATTTTAAAGATGTAATTGTTATCCACATCTATATTTTCTCCGGTTGGCAAGACAGTTTTTATTAGTATTTTGTAGTATCTTTCAGGCTCTAATCCTGTCATGTATAAGTCAAAATAACTACTAGTCGCATCGCAACTTATTTTTGTGTATGTTGTATCGAAACCTACAATAACTTCTTCTGATTTTAAATCGTACAAAGACCAATAAGAGGCTTGAGATAGGGCTTTGTTTACATTATATATAGAAGATGTAGTGAAAGTTCTTGCTGGGTATTTGTCTCTTGCGTTGATTCTAAATCTATATTTTGTAGTATCAGACTTGTAATTACCTACGTTATTATCCAAACTCAATATAAATTGATTATTATTTATAACGCTTAGACTTCCTGTTGTATAAGAGCTATCGTCCCATTTCATTTCTAAAGTAGTAGGATATATCGTGTGAGTGTCTACGGAGAAAAAGTTAAGAGCTACAAAACTAGCTGAGTAGTTTTCTACAGCAGTTGGATGTTTAACAATGAATCCACTATTTTGAGATCCACTAAACCAACTGTTCACTATCGAAGTAACCTCTACGTTTATGTCTTTAGCATCTTTGTAAGTAAACGATTGAGTTGAAAAAGAACCAGTCCAGTTTCCACCACCAGGCGTTAAAAAGTAAGATGCATTAGCCCAAGAGTTAGATGCGGTAACATAAGCGTTTGGACTGAACCAAGAAACTCCATTAACTGTTTCAGGAAAATCTGTGTATTTACCAGTACCCATTTGCCATGAAGAAGAGACTTGTCTAACTTCAAGACTATAAGTTGTAGATAGATTTTCTGCGTTTGCCAAGTATAATTTTAAACCTGCTTTCCAAGATCCTGTACGATAACTTTTTATTGTATTGATATCTTCATCGCTAAATAATATTAAAGCTCGTCTTAAATCGTCATTTGTTATTATCGCTCCTGGATTGATATCAACCGAATAGTCAACTAACGTAGGGTTGTTTTTAGCTGACACTTCTAATATCTCGTCAAGACCAGTATTTTTTACTGGAAATCTTGAGTATACCGTTGCATCCGCTGTGGGAAATATTTTATATATGGCCATTTTTTATTCTTTAAAATGTTACTACTCTACCTTTTATGTCTGTTTGTGGAAACTTTAATTCAAATATAGACGGATCCAAAGAAGGGTATATTACATTGTTTAAAGTTGCAGCATTGATATCATAAGAATACTTAGAGTAACTGTTTGCTTCTCCTGATTTATTTACTATAGCCACCTCTTTAACTGTTTGCACTCCATCTATTTGATCTAATAAAGCGTATAGATCTCCCAATATAATAGGTTGATTTATTTGCCAATTGTCTTTATCGAAATAATTTTGTAGCGCTAATATGCATCTTGCCAATACGTCTTGACTCGTATAATTAGGTCTTATTACAATATCAAAATCGCAACCAATATTAATAATATAAGCGCTCTTAATGTTTATTGAGTCAGTTAACATTCTATAATCTGATATATAATTCTTTAAATTGGTCATAAGAGGCATAGAAGGAACGGCCAAATGATTGTTATTGTCCAAACCTAATACGTAAAGACTCACTAATATTTGATCTCTTTGGCTATTATCTGCAGCTAAATAGTTTGTATAAGTAGCATCGTCTTTTGTGATATAGGCTTTAGAAATTTTACCAAACTTAGAAGGCATACTTAAACATCTAGCTAAATAGTCCTCTTGAGTAACTGCTCTTAATTGACTAGAAAACTCTGCTTGAATATTTAATTTTAATTCAACATCAGAATCTCCGTCTCCACCGCCAGAAGCTGGGTTCGTATTATTTGTTACTATGGTATTTTGAAAGGACGCGTCTGCGGCACTTACTGATTTATTTACGATATATGTTAATTCGTTGGATAAAACGTTAGCAGAAGCTCCGCCTCCAACTAAATAAGTAAAAGTTAATGTGGTATTTTGAGGAGCCAATCCGTAAGTTTGTGTAGTAACAAAGTTAGTAGGATCAAACGCTGTATTTAATAAAGTCAAACCAGAGGTAAGGCCAACACCAACTGCGTTAGGATTAGGAATCACGCTAGTATCTGCAACTTGATTTACACCAGATCCAAACTCTATATTCATTGTACCGTCTGCTTGATATCTTGTAGTGAATCTTCTAGGAACTGTTAACTTTTCTATCATATAAGGAACTTGATTAGAGCTCTGATAGAATTCTGGGTAGTTAGCAGCGGTATTAGTCACAGGGTTTAAGATATAGTCTTGTGCTAAGTAAGGAACTTCGTACCATAGGTTACCGTTAGAATCTTGTACTTTTAGAATAGTAATGATATCTGTGTCCTGTAAATTTATTGTAACAAATCTTTCAGCCGCTCCAAAATTAAATTGTTGAGTTTTAATTTGACCTGATATTGCTTGTGTATTTTTTTTAAGCAAGAAACTAGTGGGTACGCCAAAAGAATCTATCGTATAGGTAGAAACCGTAGTAGGATCTAAAGAGGAAGAAGTAGTAAAATCAACTTTATTTGGAACATAAAAGAAATTAGCGTTATTAACACTAGATCGTACTTGCATTCCTTCTGCAATAATAACTGCGTAAGTAAAATCAGGAACAATAGAACCAGCGTCATTAGCTGAAGGAACCTGTTGATAAACTTCAAGATCAGCTACGGCAGCAGAAGTAGTTTTTGGTCTGTATCCCAACATATAGGCCATAGAATACAAATTACCTTTTTGCTTTGCGTATTGTAAAAATGTTTCTTGTAATTGATTGTCCAAATAGAAAGATAAAACGTCTCCAACATAGGCAGCCATTTCTATAAACATAGAACCTGGAGATGCTTGAGTAAAATCGTTGTACACTGTAGGATAATACGATTTAGCATATTCTATTAAGTCCGATTTAAACGAACTAAAATCTTTATTGAGATATTTTACATCTGTACTGTTTGGCATCTTTATACGTTTTGTATGGTCAATAACACTTCGTCTGACTCTTTTGTATTTCTAATATTATAACTAAATTCTATATTAATAGCTCCTATATTAACGTCCGATGTAACAGCTAGACTAATTATGTTAACGTTTGGAAAATTACTTTCTATCTGACTAATTAACATGGTTTGCAAATCCTGAGTGGTATTTGTCTCTAACTGTTCGAATAAGAATGATCTTAATCCAGCTCCAAAATTAGGACTAAAAGGTCTTTCTCTAGGATCAGTTAACAAGAAGTTAATCAAGTTATATTTTGTTTGATCCTTTGTACTATAGACAGTATCGAAAACGTTCAACGCAGAAAAAGGTATTTTAACTCCTATGCCTGTGGATGGGCGTAAATCAAGGGGCGATATTTTTCTAGCGTTGTATGCCATTAGATCGCGCCTTTAGCTTTTAATTTACTCATTAAATCAGAAAAGTCTGGAACTTCATTTATTTGTACCATGCTTATATCCGAGCTAGGTCTTGCTGTTGCCAACATACCGTTAACGTCTCCTACGGCCACTTGCTTTGGTTGAAAGAAACTGGTTGGATCTATGCCTATCGAATCAGGACCAATGTCCGAAGTGTTAAAAGACATATCGTCCATATCACTCATTGCCATCGCAGTCTCGTTTAACATATTTGCCAAAGGATTGCCTGCGAAGTTGGGTGTAGGGCGCACTGGTTGTGTGTTTAGTGTGCCTGGTATAGCCGTTTTTGGTCTCTTAGATTCTTTTATAACCTCTTTAGGAGCGCTCGAGGACTGACTCTCCTTTAAAATGGTAGGCATTTCTTGGCGAATCGCTTTTGCAACCTCTTCCCTTATTAGCCTTCTAAGTAAGTCTACTTGATTTGTTTTTGCCATATTCTATAAATATTGGTTTTATAATATTCCTTTTTACTTATAATTTTGACTTGAATTAGAACTTCCTCCAGAGTAAGATCCTCCACTGCCTGCATAAGTTACAGGTGTTCCATTAGAACTTGCAGCTCCGCCTCCAGTGGCAGCTGTAGAAGTTTGAGCTGCTTGATTGGAGTTGTTTACGGGTTGACCTCCCTCTAATTGTTTTATTTCTGCTTCAAGTGTTTTTATTTCTTCTTCTGCCTTTTTTATCTTAGGATCTAAAGTCTTTTTTGCCAAAGCAATAGCTATAGGACCTAAAAGTAATGCTGCGGCCCTTTCTTTTTTCCAAGTAGAGATTTGCTCTTTTAGATCGCTTATTTTGTTTTTCTTTTCTGCTATTTCCTCTTTATTGGCTTGTTTTGCAGCTAGTTTTCCTCCGTACTTTCCTGAAGGATCGGCTTGTTTTAAGTTATTTGCAAGATCTGATGAGGATTTCGCCATCATCTTTCTCATTCTTTTTCTTAATTTCTTACCGCCTTTAATGCTATTGATAAATCCATTAAGACCTAAGCCGCTTGGTGGATCGTCGTCCTCGCTATCAGGATCATCGTCACCGGTTTCAAAATCCATAAACTCTATATCGTCTATATTAATGTCGTCTTCTGTTAAGAAATTCATAGACTCCTCCATTACAGCAACATCGCTAGCAGAAAAACCTGAGAATCCTAAATTTGGTTGATTTCCTCCAGATTGAGCTTTTTGGCCTTCTAAATTAGATTGCTTTCTTTTTGCGTCTTCGGATAAGAAAGAATCGAAACTCTTTCCGTAATCGTCTCCATCAACATTTGTTATCATAGCATCCAATCCTACGCCAAATCCATCACTACTTCCATTAGAAATTGGTATACTTGATGGAGATCCATTTACGTTTGTTCTGTTTGCAGCAGAAGATTGATTATTAAAATTTCCAGAAGACATTCCAAAAGCCATTCCATTCAGACCAAATCCAGCAGTTTGATTACTAGAAGCTACTCCATTTAAACCTAAAGTTTGTGAAGTTCCACCATTTTGATTTATATTTTGACCTTGTTTGGAAGCGGCTAAGTCTCCAAGTCCAGTAAGAATCATACCATCGAGTCCAGAACTTCCTGCGACTCCAATTCCAGAATTCCCTGTTACTCCATTTGCATTAGTACCGCCTAATCCATTAAGTATTAAATTAGACTTTTGTGCGTATCCAAGAGCATTGGTATTAACAAGCCCTAGTGATAATAACTTTGCTTTAACCTCTGCAATAATTATTTTATCGTCAGAAGCATATGTGGCGTCTGATTGTACAACAATGATTGCATTCGCATCTATAGCTATTCCGTACCTTCTTCTTAATCGTATTTCTGTATCTACTGATACTTCTGTTAATATTTCTATTGTATAAGGCCCGAATGTATTATTCTTAGCATTTTTTTTGTCGAAGTAATTATTTAAAAATTCTAAAAGTCTTTGAGCTCTATCTCTTAAAAGATCTCTTACGTCTTTGAATTCTTGAAGTAAAGCTGGGTCTATATATGTGCCTACTCTTCTAGCGTTTAATTCGTTTATGTTTGGAGTTATACCAATTACTCCAAATCCATTTCCTGAAGAATTAGGGTCTAATACTCGGCCTGATATATTAGTATTTGAAGCTTCGTTTCCTAGGCCTCTAGAATTATTAAGTCCACTTGCATTACCACCTATACCACCTGTAGCTATTCCTCCGCCTAGGCCTATTCCTCCACCTACGCCTGTTCCTCCTAATCCTCCTCCACCAACTCCACCAACTCCACCAACTCCACCAACTCCACCAACTCCACCAATTCCACCGACTCCGATACCTCTACCCGTTCCTCCGCCACCAGCGGTTCCTCCTCCAGATCTGTTATTCGGATTTATATTTGTGCCTCCGCTTGCTAATTGATCTAAACCGTATTGATCTAATTCAGATTGTAGTGTTGATGGATCGTCTAGCAATTCGTTAGGATCAGTAAAACATGATTCTATATTGAATATTAAAGCAGTAATTTTTTCTACTAAAGCAAATAGTTTTGTTACTAAACTGCTTAAGAATTTAATAATAATTTGTAAAAGTTGATTTATTTGCTTTAATCTTTTCAAGAACGTTAAAAATCCTTTCTCTTTAATGATCTCTTGTAGTGTATCGGATACTGTAGTAGTTACACCGACAGTGGTAACTAAATTAGGAATAGGAATTCCCATAAAAAACTTTCTTAAAATCCAAAAGATCTTTACTAACAATAAGAATAGAGTTATAATTTTGCTAAAGAAAGAAATGACTCTTAGTATTTGATTTGCAATTCTTATAATTACTTTACATACATCTATAATAGTTTTTAAGAAAGGAATAATTCTTTTTGGATCTATTATTTTAGAGATCATTTTAATGAACTTAGAAATTTTACCGTCCAAAAATCTGTCTGCTAAATTAATTGCTCCGCTAACTGAAGATAAATTTTGTATTGATATTGCTATAGTTCTAATATCGTCTATCTTCTTTAGTGCCTTTTGCACATCTTGACTTGGAAAGTTTCTAACGTCTGAGTATTTATTAAACACTCTATATACGTCTTCCATATAATTAGAAAACAATTGTAATTCAGGAAACGCAGCAACTAGTTCAGCGTCTCTCAATCCATCCGTACCTAGTAATTCTTTAATGTCTTGCACCCTTTGATCAGTTGTTAAGGCATCAGTAAGTCCGGAAGACTCTTGCTCTATTTGTTGTTCAGGACTAAGGACTTGTTCTGGTGGAATTCCTAAAACCTCTTCTAGTATTGTTCTTACTTTTTTTATTAATCCAACTAAAGCGTTTTTCTTTTTAGAAGTGGTATTATCTCCATATAAAGAGTAGAAGTCGTCTATTAATACTTGTACTTGATAGGCTTTGAGTTGTATTTCGTATTTTTTTCTAGCTAAAGGATCGTTTATAGTGTCTGGACTTACTTTAGGGTCAAACTTTTTGCCGCCTGGTATTTGATTCAATGCATAATCTAAAATATTACACATGTCAACTTCTAGTAATTTATCCATTACATAGAATATCCCCTTGTCCAAAGTCTCTTTAAAGCCTGTCATTGGATTAACCGCGTCTGATTCTTCTGCTACAGCTATTTCAAATTTGCCGTAGAAAAGATCGTCCATCTTTCCTCGTATTTGGTTTATAGTCTGACCCGCTACTATAATTGCCTTTTCAATTCCTTCTGCGGTATTTTTATCCGCATTAAGTATATTTGTATTAGAACTTAATTTTTTTATTGCGGCTTGATCTTCTGCTGAAAGTTTTTCAATAGCAGTTTTAGGTCGGACATCTGGAGCCGTCTTGGGTGGAAGTGATTGCGGTGCTTTAGGTACTAAATTGTCTCCCATTATTTTGTATATACTACTTTTGAAAGATTAAATGCTAATTTTGGATCGACTCCTCCTCCTGTAACTTGATTGTTTACCGCTTCTGCAGCTTTTAAAAGTAAAGGACCAGCTGTAGCCAATCTAAACATAGAGCCAGGAACGTCTGACTCTGATATAGTGCCCAAAGATTGCCCAAGCTCTTCTAACGCTTCGCTTAATCTAATTAGTATTTGATTTGTTTTGTAACCCAATAAAACTGGTTCTAATCCAAGCATGTTTTGAGGGTCTATTTTATTTCCCAAACTAATTTTAGGAGCGTTTATAAAAACCTCAGCTCTGGCGTCTATATGTACTTCACCGCCGGAAGAGATACCCACATTTTTCTTTCCGAATAAAAATACACTATCGTTTTTAGCGTGTACAATAACTCTACCGCTACTTACAATTATTTGCTTGCCTTTATATGGAAATTCTGGAACGTACATTATGTATTGCTTATTGCTGTTGAGTCTTGTTCTTGAGCCGATAAAACATCATTAGAAGTAGGAGCTTGTTCTATTTCTAGTATTGTTTGTGATTGTTTTGCTAAACTTTTTCCGTAAGAATTAAAAGGAAAATTTACTAGATCTTCTAAAACTATTTTTTGAGAAGAGGTCAAGTATATGGAAGAATCGTCAGAATTGATATCCTCTATGGTTGCTGCAAATGGATCGGAGTCTATAGGTTGACCTTGACCATTTCTAATAATCGTTATAGGATCGCCAGTAACTCCGGCCTCTGACCAAGGGTTTAAAGCTTTTAATCCTTTCACAGTACTTCCAAATCTTATTGATTGACCAAACCTTGATTCTAATATAATATCTCCTTCGAAAGGTCTTAGGTTCTTTATTCTTTCGTTCTCTATAAAAGTTCTACCCAAAGGCAATCTAAATGTAAGCGTATCAGATTTGCCTTGAAACTCTGGTTTTGAACTTGCTTTGCTTACGTATTGACCATACTCTTCCATGTTTGGAAAAGCATTGTGATTGACTCCGTTCCATAAAGCGTAAGGAGGAAAATAGAAAAGCTGTTTAGCATTAAAATCCTCGTTTAAATTAGGAGATGGTCCGCTCATAATTAAAACAATCTCACCTAATAAAGGGTATTGTTTTATAAAGCTAAATATTGGGAAAGCAGGTTCAGTTACTTGTTTTAATTTTGATTCGGATAAATTAGAATACATTATTTCGTATCTTATTTTACCAATATCTTTCCAACTAGTAAAATCAGGGTTAGGTTCTAATACGTCTCTAACCGCAGGAAGACCATCAGGAGCAGTATAAGCTAGTATGGATCTTGTAAAAGGCCCTTGCACAATGGATTTAACTCGACCAATTATGAAGTATTGGCCAAATTTACCCGATTTATCGGCTTTAAAATTATTACCGAATATACTCATTATGCTTTTGGTAATTGTTTAGCTCCGTTTCCTATTGAAGTTACCTCACTCATTAACTGCTCTATATCCTTCTCGCTCAAAAGGCCTCCATCTTCAACCGATTTGTCTTTGGCATCTGCAGACTTTTGAAAAGCACTAAGTATTTTCATTAAAACTTCGTCGTTCTTAAGGCTAGAATCTAATAAGCCCTTGATCATAGGCACCAAAACGATAGCATCGCCTGGTCCTTCAATCATATCTGCCAAGCGTAATATCTCTGATTTTATTGTTGAGTCCTGAGACTTGTGTTTATTGTATACCTCTTCCACCAAATGCGCCAAAGTCTTTCCAGGGAAGATTTCCTTTTCTAGTTCCATAGGATTTTTTAAATAAATATCACTGGTCTACGTTTTCAATATGGTGGTCAAGTACTTCCTTGTATACCACCTTTAGCTTTTTGATCACCTTTGTAATAGTATTTGATTGGCACTCGGTGATCTCTTTTATGTATATGAATAGCGCTTTCTTATTGAATATGTCTATGTTTTCCCTCTTTTTAAATACCTCTAAGATAGCATCAGCAACCTTGATCTCGCCTTCTTTGTCAAATAACGTAGTTAAGTTATCGTCTACATGCTTTATGAATTGATCTATTACAGAGACCCTATTAATATCAGAAGACTCAGGCTCAAGTATTAAGGTTTCATGGGTACTATTAGCATTGTCAATCTCTTCTACTTGTATCTTAGAAACCATTTTTTTGTAGTTCTTTTGATTGTAGATGATCAAGTATCTCTTTGCAATAGTGCCAAAATATGAATACGCCTTGCCCTTTGATTGATCGTAAAGGTGCAATTTTTGTAAAAGAAACGATATAACTTCAAACTTAAGATCCTCTATATTATCTACTTCTGTGTAGTAAAATTTAAAAGTATGAATAATGTTTTCTGCTAATTTATAGAATGCGTAGTGAATCTCTTTATTGTATATCTGATTCGCAATGGCTTGATTTGACGCAGCTCTATATCTTAAGATCGCTTCTTCAGTTTCAGAAGTAAAGTAAACATTTTTTGTTTTTGGTTTTCTTATTCTAGGTGTACCTTTTATGGTAAGACCCATATCCGGTTCCGGTTCAACCATTAATTCTTCTGCCATGATTTATTTTCTTCCTGTAAATTGTTGAACTCTAGCTTGGATTGCTTTTATGGTTTCAAAAAGTTGTAATAACTCTGGGTCGGATTGTACCCACATTGTCATATCGATCTTGTTTACTAATCCGTTGAAATCGTCTGTTAATGCTAAAGTGTCGTTAACGAAGCTGCTTTGATTAAGTACGATTTCTTCTAATCTTTTATTTTTTCTATAAAGATTGTATACTATTGCACCAAAAATTGTGCCAAACCATAGTACTATTGATATTATTCCTGTCATTTTAATTAAATTTGTGTTTCAACTCTACTTGCCATTAAATCGGCTTGGTGAAGAATGTAAGGTAAGTTACATTTTAATTCAACGTCAGAGCTGTATGTTATGTAATAAGGTTTGTTTGCCTCTTCGTAAAGGCCGTCGTGTAATTTGATTGCTAAAAACTCGTTCTCTGTAACCGGTATGTTTGCTTGTTGTAAGTAGTACAAACTTCTATCAGCAACTCTCATATGAGTCATGTTAGTGTTTATCTTAAAATAAGCGCCTTGCTTTTCTACATGCCAAGAAGAGTCGTTAGGAAGGTAGAAAGGCTCTTCATTAGTACCCATCTTACCAAGGTCATGATTAATTGCAGAGAATACTAATTCTTCAATAGTATAAGTTTTCTTCTGACCAAAGCGTTCCCATACTTTATCTAGTACTAGAGAAGCTTCAACAACTCTATTAACATGATCTACGTATCCACCTGCAAAACAGTTGTGGTGACTAAGCTTAGTAGATGCTGGGCTAATAGCTAAAGTAACTTCAATGCCTTTATAGAATTCAAGTAGCTTGTCCTGTCTGTCTCCAGTTGGAATGTACTTTGTAATGTAACCATAGAACTTACCTAGGTTCTCAAGGATTTGTTCCTCTGTTAGTTTTTTCATAACTTTTATTTTTGATTAAGATTCGTGTTCAGTGTTGATTAGGTGCTGAACTTCATTTATCTTGTCTTGCATCTTTTCTAAAGTTTCTTTTAACTCTTGTGGAGGACGCAGTTGGGAAATTTGCGAACTTTGGTACATTATCATGTTTACCAATTCGCCTAGTTTTTTAGTGATTAATTCTTTGTATCTCATATTGTTAATTTAATAATTTTTTATCGTATCTATGATATTATCTATCGAGTACATTCCCATCGTTGATATCTTGTCAGATACCACTTTTATTTTGCCTATGTCCTTGTAATTCTCGGCAATATAGAAGATTTTGCCTTCCAGATTAATCATTGGATACGAATCAGTTCCAGTAATATCTTCTAGGTTATCGCACATATTAGGATACTGTTCGCAAGGAATAGCCTCGTACTCTATTTTTAAATTATCTAAAGTTGTCTTTAATTTTTTACATTTATCACAACCATCTAAAATGTATATTTGCAAATTAGTCTTCTTCATAATCATCAAATTCAGGGTCTAATGTCCTCATTGTCTCAATCCAAAGAATCTTTTGCTCATCATTCATATTTTCAAATTGCATACTTAGATATATGTATAAAGCTTGTATTTCCCCTTGGGTTAAATTCTCCCTCTCTTCTTGCTGTATGTTTAGTAGTTTAGTTAGATCCATATGTCTGCTGTAGTTTTTCCCCCTGTTATAGAAGGTTTTAAAAATAATTATTTTGTAGGACAATAAAAAACTTAAGTTCTAAGTGTGCTCAACGAAGATTAAATTTTTTTATTTAAAATTATTTTAGTATATTAGATCAATGGAGAACGAACAATTGATTTTAGGTCTTTTAGAATCTGTACTTGGAAAGGGAAAACCCGATAAGAATAAGAAGGATCACGCATTCCATTGCCCTATTTGCAATCACAAGAAACCAAAATTAATCGTTAACATTTTTACGGGTCAATACAACTGTTGGACTTGCCACCCCGCTACAAAAGGCAAAACTCCCGTTTCTTTATTTAAAAAATTGGGAGTAGAGAAAGAGAGAATGATCGAGATGAAGGGCTACTTCAAAGGCGATCGCACTAAGATAGAAGACACCGAAACAACTCGCGTATTTTTACCAAAAGAATTCATTTCAATGACAGAAAACGACAAGTCATTGGAATATCGTCGTGCAACAGTTTACCTAAAAAATAGAGGCATCAACGAGTCCGACGTAAGAAAGTACAACATTGGATACTGCAAAGAAGGCCGTTACAGAAATAGAGTTATTGTGCCTTCTTACGATAAAAACGGCCAAGTAAATTATTTTATTGCTAGGTCTTTCGAAAAGGAACCCTATCAAAAGTACGACGCACCATCTGTAAACAAAACAGAAATCATAGGACTAGAATATCATATTAACTGGACAGTACCGGTTATACTTTGCGAAGGCGTATTCGACGCAATTGCTATTAAAAGAAATGCGGTTCCACTATTCGGTAAGAGTATTACAAAGGCACTGATGTTGAAACTTGTGGAATCTCAAGTAAAAACAGTATATTTGGCACTTGATAAGGACGCACTCAAAGAAGCGCTTACTTACTCTGAACAGTTGATTAATCTTGGAAAAGAGGTTTACCTAATAGAATTAGACGGTAAAGATCCTTCTGATCTAGGATTTACGAGCATGACAGAATTATTACAAAAAGCAAAACCATTGACATTCGGAGAATTAATGCTCAGACGAATGAAAATGAATTAACAAAATGATAAAATATTTCGACAACGTAGGAAGCCTTACACGGATCTTCCACATATCAGACATACACATACGAAACTTCAAGAGGCACGACGAGTACAGACGAGTCTTCTCTAAACTTACAAATTACGTTGCGAACAGTTTCGACAAACAAAGCCTGATCTGTCTGACGGGCGATATAGTACACGCGAAGACCGATGTCACTCCAGAACTTGTAAACGAGGTTCAAACATTTCTAAAAAACTTGGCAGACATCGGTCCCGTGTTACTTATTCCTGGTAATCACGATGCTAATCTAAACAATGCACAAAGAATGGATGCGTTAACTCCAATCGTAAATGCATTGGATCATCCTAACTTACTCTACATTAAAGAGACAGAGGCGTTTAAAATTGGAGATAGAACTTTTGCGCATTGGTCTGTATTCGACGATTGCGAGAATTTTATTAAAGCAGATCAAATAGACGAAGAGTACAAGATTGCTTTGTACCATGGACCTGTAAATGGAACTACTACTGAAGGTGGATTTGGACTATTTAATAACGACGTTGAAGTAGAAAACTTTGATGGGTTCGATATTGTTTTGTTGGGAGATATCCACAAGACACAATTCTTAAACGAATCTAAAACTATTGGATATCCTGGATCTTTGATTCAACAAAATCATGCTGAGTCTCTGGATCACGGTATATTTGTTTGGGATTTGGACAAAAAACAAGCTGAATACGTTAAAATAGATAACGATACTGCTTTTTATACAATCGAAGTAGAGAATGCTATTTACAATCCATTACCAGATTCTTTACCTCAAAATCTTTATCTAAGAGTAAAGTATAAGAACACCAATCAATCTGAAATAAAGAGCATTATTGCTGATATTAAACAGCAAAAGAATGTTATTGAGGTTTCTATGCAAAAGATAAAAGACTTCACTAACTCTTCCAACGATAACAGAAAACTTAACGTTCACGATGTTAGGGACATAGAATATCAAAACAATATATTAGCGCAATTCCTTAAGGACAAGCTAGATTTAGACGACCAAACTATTAAAGACGTTTGCGAAATCAATCGTAATATCAACAACGCTTTACCTAAGTTGGAAGTGCCAAGGAACTCTATGTGGCTTCCAAAGACGTTCGAGTTTGAAAATATGTTTAGCTACGGTAAAGGCAATTTTGTAGACTTTACTAACATGACGGGAACTTATGGGCTGTTTGCTCCTAATGCTAGCGGAAAGTCTACACTGCTTGACTCTATTACCTATTGTATCTTTGACAAATGTTCTAAGACAACAAAGTCCGCACAAGTCATGAACAACAATTCTGACTCTTTTTTGTGCAAATTAGTCTTCGAATTAAATGGGTTGGAGTATACAATATCAAGAAAGGGAAGCAAGCAAAAACTTGGTAATGTAAAGGTAAATGTTGACTTCTACTATAAAGACGAAGAAGGCAATAAAGTTTCTTTGAACGGTAAAGAGCGTAACGATACAAATAAAAGCATTCAGAATTTACTTGGTAACTACGAAGACTTCATACTCACAACGCTGTCTACTCAAAACAACAACACTGGATTTATTGATATGAACCAGAAGGAAAGAAAAGATTTGCTTTCACAATTTTTGGACATCAATGTGTTCGAAGATTTGTACATTTTGGCTAATAACGAGATGAGAGAGGTAAGTGTGTTATTAAAGGAATATCAAAAGGAAGACTACCACCAATTGTTTAAGAAGGCAGAGTTTGACGAAGAAACTTTTGAGATCGCTTTAGACGAGGCAAAAGAAGAGAAGAGAAAAACAGAAGAAAAGAGAGACGAGTTAAACGAGTCTATACTAAATTACACAAAGCAATTAATTCCAATAGACAAAGACATTGTAGATATTGATGGATTGGAAGATCAAAAGTCTACTATAGAAATTGGTATTGCAAAGATAGTTGATTATATAGATACCAATTCTGGATCTATTAATCACGTTGATAAGAAAATAGAAGAGTTAAATGCTAAAACCATTGGCAGCAAACTAATCAAAGACATTAACTTAGAAGATTATAGTCAGAAGTTAAAAGACTTTGAGTTAGATACTAAACAATTAGGCAACAAACAATTAGAATTACGTCAAGCCAACACACATCTACAGAATAGTAGAAAGAAAATGGTCAAGTTGGCCGAGCTCAAGTACAATCCAGAATGTAGTTTTTGTATGGACAACGTATTTGTAAAGGATGCCATAGAAACAAAGAACTCCATAGAAGCAGAAGAGCTAGCTGTGAAAGATTTGGAAACTCAAGTAGAAACTTTAGAAGCCCAAATCAAAACAAACTCTAAAGCTGTAGAAATTAAAGACACTAAAGATCAATACAACAAAGATTTACAAGAATTAGAGGCACAAAAGAACAGATTAAACGCTGACGACAACAAGTTAAATAAGAAATTGAACGATAGCAAGACTTTATTATCAACAATAGAGTCAAAGATAACTGCGCACAATCAACAAGAGCAAGCAATCGAAACCAATAAGCAACTTAACGAATCAATAGACAACGTTAAAGCCGATTTGAAAACTATTGAGAAGGACTTACAAACCAAAAACGATTCAATAGCAGACATTACTGCAAACAAAAGATTGGCTGAGAACTCCAAGATCAAGTACGAGAAGGCGATAGAGAAATTAAAGGACTTGGAAGCGAAATCAAAAGACTATCAATACTATTTACAAGCAGTTCACAGAGACGGTTTACCCCACAGACTAATTGCAAACACAATACCACAGATTGAGGATGAAATCAACAATATCTTGTCACAATTGGTGGATTTTGCGGTAGTACTACACGCTGACGATAAAAATATAAACGCATACATAGCTTATGATGAAGATAACTTTTGGCCTTTGGAACTTACTTCAGGAATGGAGAAGTTCGTTGCAAGTTTGGCTATCCGAACCTCTCTTATCAACGTATCCACTCTTCCTAGGCCCAACTTTGTGGCAATAGACGAAGGCTTTGGAGCGCTTGATCAGACTAACCTGAGCTCAATGGTCATGCTATTTGACTACCTTAAGACACAATTTAAGTTTATTATGATCATATCCCATATTGATTCTATGAGAGATGTGGTAGATCACCATATTGAGATCAACAAAGTCAATGGTAGATCCAAGATAGAACAAACAGCTTAGATATTTATTACCAAACTGTTCTCAAGTGATTAAAAACATCATTGCTATATATCCAGGCCGCTTTCAACCATTCGGTAGGCATCACGCAGAGTCGTTTAAGTGGCTCGCTTCTAAATTCGGCAAAGACAAATCTTATATAGCTAC
>Ga0209296_1000233_pt1 | contig 48371 bp, 69 predicted proteins | sample S_130206_EF_Meta_FD_187319 | JGI IMG/M metagenome (GOLD analysis project Ga0209296, IMG submission 187319) | Freshwater microbial communities from Lake Simoncouche, Canada to study carbon cycling - S_130206_EF_MetaG (SPAdes) (version 2) | ecosystem: Environmental > Aquatic > Freshwater > Lake ...
TCACGGCGGGAAGAGGGGTTCGATTCCCCTTCCGAGTACCAGTTTAATATGCCCCTAGTGTAATGGCAGCACACTAGTCTCCAAAACTATTAGTCGGGGTTCGAGTCCCTGGGGGTATGCCAAATATGGAAAGTAATGCAGCGGGGTTGGTCCTGCGACTGGCCTTGAAAACCAGGTTCTCAGAAATGGGATGGGGTTCGACTCCTCTGCTTTCCGCCAGACGTAGTTAACATCTAGAAAGAAACCAATGAAGTTCGATATTCCACACATTAAACAATTTATAGAAGCGCAAGGTCCAGACACACGTATCTATATTGGTGTGGATAGCGAGCGTGTCAGAGGACACGATCAACAATGGTATGGCATTTATACTGCGGCCATTGTGGTTCATATCAACGGTAACAATGGTTGTAAATTGTTTGGCGAAGTTACACGTGAACGTGATTACGATCGTGTAAACAAACCTAACACAAGACTAATGACCGAAGTGTATAAAGTAAGCGAACTATACTTGAAACTTTCCGAAGTTTTAGAAGGTAGAGCAGTTGAAGTTCACTTGGATATTAATCCAGATGAGCATCATGCAAGTAGTAACGTAGTCGCACAAGCGATTGGCTACATCAAAGGCACCTGTAATGTTGTTCCGTTAGTAAAGCCCGAGGCATTTGCGGCCAGCTATGCAGCAGACAGAATAAGAGGCCTTAAGGTAGTTAACGGTTGACAACATAAAGAATAAACGCTACAATTGCGCTTGTTCTTTAAAAATTTAGGCCCAGGTGATGGAATTGGTATACATGCCGGTCTTAGAAGCCGTATTTTGAGAGTTCGAGTCTCTCCTTGGGCACCAGTGATAATGCGACTGTGGTGAAATAGGTAGACACAAGAGACTTAAAATCTCTCGCTCGAAAGGGCATGCCGGTTCGATTCCGGCCAGTCGCACCAAAAAAGGTATACTTGACATTGTAACCACAATCAAGTATAATTGTGTTATTGAACATGCAGCTTCACAACTGCTACTCTGACCCAGAGGAAATGAAACTGAGTTGTCCTCAGTAGGGTGGTTCTTTTCTATTAAATTAGAAGGCATTGAAAGCTGTTGTAGAAGACAGACTAGATGGGGTCGACCAAACCAGCGTTAGCAACACGAGAGTTCTGTCCGTGGCGAGTGGGTGGAGGGTGTAAGTGATGAAAGATTAATTGGGGTAAAACCTGACCAAATTTCTGATACACTATAATTACCACGACGGACAGAAAGCATTTTGCGGGATTCGTAAAATGGTATTACCTTAGATTTCCAATCTAAAGTCGGGAGTTCGATTCTCCCATCCTGCTCCAATTTTATTCCCCGTTAGCACAGTTGGTAGTTGCGCGACACTGTTAATGTCGATGTCCGTGGTTCGAGCCCACGACGGGGAGCCAATTTTATGCAACGGTGGCAGAGTGGCCCAATGCAACGGATTGCAAATCCGTAAAACCGCGTGTTCAAATCACGCCCGTTGCTCCAGAGTTTGGTCTCGTAGTTTATTGGTTAGAATATCCCCCTGTCACGGGGATGGGACGAGTTCGATTCTCGTCGAGACCGCCAGTTTGGAAATATAGCACAGCGGTAGTGCATCGCCTTCATACGGCGCAGGTCAGTAGTTCGAATCTACTTATTTCCACCATTTTAATACGGCCGCCTTCTGTTGCCTTCAGGGACAGCTTGGTGGTTTTTCTTTTCTCCGAGTGTAGGAAAGTCTGGTTTAATCCGCCTGCTTTGGGAGCAGGAGATCGAAGGTTCGAATCCTTCCACTCGGACCATAATATGGGTCGTTAGCTCAGTTGGTAGAGCGTCGCCTTTACACGGCGAATGTCGGCGGTTCGAGCCCGTCACGACCCACCAAGTTTTGTTAAAGTGTTAGCAAGAGAAAGTCACGCTGTCTAGGTTTCTTCGAAGGACCAAAACAGTAGAAGGTGATGGGTTCAACTCCCACCCGCGGGGAACTGCGGCGGCCTGTAATGGAGGCAAACTGGACCGGTATCCCAAGTAACGTACCGAGTCCTAGCCTAGGCTTTACGCAATGGGTGAAAGGTTCCTATAAGTATGGGGGAACTACTTTAACAAATTCAATATAGCCGCGTAGCTCAGTGGTAGAGCAAACGCTTGATAAGCGTTAGGCCGTTGGATCGTTCCCAACCGTGGCTACCAAGATAACGGAGAGTTGGGTGAGTGGTTAAACCAGCAGTTTGCTAAACTGTCATTCAGAAATGGGTGCATCAGTTCGAATCTGATACTCTCCGCCAATCATGCAGGATTAGTTCAGTGGAAGAACGACACGTTGCCAACGTGTAGGTCATCGGTTCGACCCCGATATCCTGCTCCATAGTTGCTCTTATAGTTTAATGGCAGAACTCTGTCTTGGTATGACAGTAATCGTAGTTCGATTCTACGTTAGAGCACCAAATTTGCCCCTGTAGTTTAACGGTAAAACGGCGGATTTATATCCCGTAAGCAACAGATAATTGGTTCATGTGGGTTCGATTCCCGCCGGGGGTACCAGTATACGGGTCTTTAGCTCAATGGATTAGAGTTCTGGTCTTCGAAACCAGCGGTTGGCGGTTCGAGTCCGTCAAGACCCACCAATTTTTAAAAGGAGAAGTAAAATGAAACCAAGAAATATATTTGCTGTATTGGCAAGTAAACGGAAGGCGGGCTCGCACCGCAAGAGTACCAAAGCTCTTAGACGTTTACAAAAAATAAGGGATCGTGGTGAAGCGGTATCACAGCAGACTTTTAATCTGCCAATCCCCGGTTTGAATCCGGGCGGTCCTACCATATAAAAGCACACTCGGTATGCACACAGTATACAGAGACATCAGAAACGTGAGTGTGCTTCTATATGGTGCTTTAGCTGATGTGGTCATAGCGGCGGCCTGAAGAGCCGTTGAACGTGGTTCGATCCCACGAGGCACCACCATACATGCCCTGTTATCCTTAATGGTAGAGGTCCGGTTTTGTAGTCCGGGTGTAGTAGTTCGATTCTATTACGGGGCACCAAATTACTGTTGGGGGTTAGTGTAGCGGTAACACTACAGACTTTGACTCTGTCATCACTGGTTCGATCCCAGTACCCTCTGCCAATATACTCTGCCCTTAGTTCAATGGATAGAACATAGAGCTTCTACCTCTAGAATGTGGGTTCGATTCCTGCAGGGCGGACCAAACAATGGTGATCATAGTGTAAAGGTCAACACCACGGATTGTGATTCCGTTAATATGGGTTCGATTCCCATTGGTTACCCCAACAAATGCCCCGGTGGCGCAATTGGTAGACGCACCTCTCTCAAAAGGAGGGTGTTGAAGGTTCGAGTCCTTCCCGGGGTACCAGCTTAAATGGATTGTAGATATTCAGTAAGAGGATGCATCCAATTGGTTGATAAAAAATGTTGTTGGTTATGTGTTAGGATTGGTTGTAAACTTTGCATCACTGCACCAGGATCTAGACAGCACAGGCGTTCAACTTGTTGCCAGGCCCGAGTAAAACGTTCAGTTTCATCTTCAATATCATCATAACTCTCATCAATCACTGAGTCAAAGGTTTGAAAACCCAGGCTGCGAAGATTACGCAAGAAATGTTGTCCGCTGAATACTATAAAAGGTCTGCCGGCCACTATGGGTTTGGCAGTTTTTTCAGTGAATTGACTATATTGGTTGGTGCATAAAGTTTCAGCCACTATGCTGTAAAAAGTTTCGTTGTAAATATCAACCGGCAACAAGTTACTGATTGCAACAAAATTTCCATGTATATCCATACGAACTCGATACGTAGTTAACTGAGCCTTATTGACATTTTGTGACCATATACCTTGACTAACTTGATCTTTAAAATAGCTATATACAATGTGTTCTTGATAGGCACTGGATCTATACAGTTTGTCAATGAGATTTCTATGTGATTTTGTTGTTCCTAGCAAACAGTCAAATCTTTTTGGTCGATTTAATCCAGAATGCAATTGTGCTTGTAATTTTTTTGCCCAGTCCTCGTCGGCATAGTAGTTGTTAGACTGACCGAACCATGATATCAGTGAATGCAAATTGGCTGCAGAAAAATTTGCAACCACAGGCGAAAAAATAAAAATTTTAGGATCATTGTGTGCTTGAACAAATTGATAAAACTCACCGGTGGGCTCGTCAACTATCACTATTAATTGTTGAGTCTTGAGCAACAATTGTTGAATCACCTCAGCGTGTGCTGAATAATTACTATTATAAAATATAATTGAGACCAAATCACAATCATTAGGAAGTTGCTCAATCTGTTGATATTTTTTATATGTGTCTGAGTACGGTGCAACTACACCAAAACAAAACTCGTCTAGGAAAATTTTCATAGTATTTTATTTACATCAAATCAAGCAAGGCTATATAATATATGGAACACTATATGAGATGGCACAGCCCCGTTGGACATTTTTTAAAAGGTTGTTTTCGATGCGTATCGGCTGCAGAAAATGACTTTGATTACAAAATCATTTCCAACGGTGCCCAGGCATTTGACCTAATAGGTTCTGACAAATCCCAATTTACTCTACTAGATTGTAGTCAAAATTTTATGCATAGGCAAAATTTGCACACTATAGTGGACTGTATGCAAGCCAGTGGCATCCCAGGTATAATATTGAGCCCAAATCCCAACATCGACTATGTTGGTTTACAATATTTTCCTTATTTTGGGCTGTGGGGCGCCATGATCTGGCAATCAGATGCCAGTTACAATATTGCACAGCCCAGGCAGTATATGTGGAGTTGTTTAAATGGACGGGCACACACACATCGTATTATAAATTGGTTGAGCATACGCAATATCCCCAATGGGGTATGCACAATGCATACCGACAGTGATCGTCCATATCAGGACCCACTTGAGCCAGAATTCAACCATCTATGGCAAACACTACGACCAACATTGCCGACACTGACAATTCTTAAAGACATTCATATTGGGGCGGATATAAATCACATTGCCTATAATGCTTGTTATATCAACGTTGTAACTGAAACTATAATGCGTCCTGGATTGTTTATTAGTGAAAAAACTTGGAAACCTGTTGCTTCGGGTCAATTTTTTATTATAGTTGGTTGTGTTGGCACCATTGCCCATTTAAGATCGTTAGGTGTAGATGTTTTTGATGATATAATAGATCACAGTTACGATTTGGAACCAAATTGGCGTAAACGAATTGAGTTAACAAACCATAGCTTGAGAAAGTTTTTGGAACAAGATTTAGATACAATTTGGCACAAGACATATGAACGCAGACTGGCCAATCAAACTAGATTTTTTTCGTTAGATTTTTTTCGTCAATCTATTGACAAGATTAACAATGCAATCCCATTAAACTGATTGGTTGATTCAAATACCATTTATAATTTATTTAAAAACATAGAGGCTATACCAAGATTTGTTTTTTCACCATGGTGTTGTAGGTCTCTAGCCTTGTCAACTGCACGAATAGATACTACTTCTTCTTGGACATATTTAATATTGTGCTCATTACACAGTTGTTTGATAGCCAGGATGTTTTTGAAATAGTTCATGTTGCTGTTGGTATCGTTACTATGCCAGTTCTTTGTAAAATTATCTATCATTGGAAAACCAATTGGCCAGACGCTGAGATCATATGTTTGATCTTCGTCAATGTGTAATTCTGATCTGGTTCGTTCTGTGGATAAAAAAATTACCAGCGCCGGTTGTAATTTTTTAATCAAATAATAAGCCAACCGAAAAGCTGTATCGTTAGAGGATCCGCCAACTCCAAGGTTATAATTTTTAAGTTTTAACTTGGAACTGACTATATAGGGCCAAGTAGACTCAACTGGCAATCCTACACCGAGCGTATGACTACATCCAAGAAACACCACATTTGAACTAGGAGAATCAAATTCATCAGCACGAAATCCATGGCTGTTAAATTTGTATGTGATTGGCCGATCAATCCAATTGTATTGTTCTAATTGTGATCGGTTTTTAATCAAATTCTTTTGGTATAATTTTTCTAAATCTGTTCCGTACCAATCTATTTCTTGGTTGGCCAAAGATGAATTAGAGTGTTGAGGCGTCATTTGATATTTATAAAGACTTGACTAATGTTATTTTTTAATGTATAATATTACTTTTACAATAGGAAAAGATATGAAAACACTTGTTGATAGTCGTAGCACCCAAATTGATCTTGAAAAATGTGTTGACCTAGCCGGAGGATCTCGGTACGATATGATCATTGCTGTATCAAATCGTCTACGTGAACTCAAACGTCGAGCACGTGAAACTGGTGCGTATGTCACTCCTGTTGATGCCTTGTTAGAAATGCAAGAAGGAAAAATCAACATGCGTCAGTATCTAGCCAAAGTAAAATAACAACCAATTGTTAGAAAATTTTTTAGATAGGAATATAAATGTCAAAACGACAACAAACAGCAACTGAATTAAGTCGTACCTTAGCAGGACAATGGACCAAGACCGAAAAACGATCCGAAGCCAGTAGACAAATTGCCGCTAGTCGCGCCAGTGCTCATGCTAAAATTAAGGCGTTCAAACAAACACAAATTTTGAACAAATAATGTTATTTGTAAATGTAGTTGATGGTGTCGGTGTTTTCTCGTAGTTCACGAGCACCGTTTTTCAAGTGAAAGCGACGAGCCATTTCGGTCTTGGGACTTAATGTCACATAAGTTTGAATCTCTGGAAACTCTGATTCAATTGATTTTTGAGCTTCGACAATAAGTTCTCGACCGGATCCGGCTGTGTAACTCCAGATGGTATAAAACACTGCGGTTGTTGCACCACCGATCAATACAACTAAATCATCTACTGCGGCAGGAATTGTTTCTAAAAATTTAACACAGGTAACAGCCAATGTTTCATCACCATCTTTTAACATGTAGATTCGACTGTTTGAGTTTACGCGGTCTGATAGGGGTATTTCTGGGCGCACAGGATCGTCCTTGATAAGAGTAGCAAGATCGTCTGAGATAGTGGTAATTGTGTGTAACATTATATACGCCGTTTATTTTGTATAAAATTATTTATCAAATTGTATATGACAGTAAAATAACGGAGAGTTGGGTGAGTGGTTGAAACCAACGGTCTACTAAACCGTCATAGTGGCAACACTATCGTGGGTTCGAATCCCACACTCTCCGCCAGGTCCTAATAAATTGACCCTATTAAAAATCCTAAATTAAATGCAAAGACACTGAGTAATGTTATTGCCATAAGGTACCAGCCCGGGTGCTCAATATAACGGGCATACTTGAATTCAAGGTAGAATCCTATATCGTCTTGTTGAATTTTCATTGAGAGCCCCTTTAAAGCACATGATATTTATGGATGCGTTTTTTGACAAATAAGTAGTAGTGCGCCCCTTTAGCTCATCCGGTAGAGCAACTGATTTGTAATCAGTAGGTGGTCTGTTCGAGTCGGACAAGGGGCACCAAATACACAAGGAACCACAATGAGTAAACTAAGCGATACAATCAAGGCCGCACTGGATAAGAAAAAAGGTGTTCGTCATATAGAAAACGATGGTGTTACTGATACCAAAGTAAAAAAAATTAAAACCACGCCGCCCATTGGTAAAAAACCTCCTACAAAAAGCGCCGGCAGAGGCAGGTAATGTATACTCCAAGGTATATACAATACATTAACCTTCCTCAAATTCCTAAGGAAATGTTGGATCGCATTAACCGTGACTTTGCACAATACCGTAAAGAACCAGGTAACGTGGCTAACCCTGATACCTATTGGTGGAGTGATAGTTTCAATGAAGAAATTAATCAATGGTGCCAACAAAATATCTGTGCTGACATGTATTTTGGATTTCAAGCCGCTGTTGGAGATTTACGTTTACACAAAGATCATGCTACAAAAATTAAACTAACTTATGTATTGGACTGTGGTGGTGACCGTGTGTTAACAGAATTCTTTGACGACGACTATACCACCAAGTTAGCATCATATTGTATTGAACCCAATCGCTGGCACATATTCAAAGCCGATACTGCTCATCAAGTTGTCAACACCGAACCTGGCAAAATTAGATTTTCTATTACTGGAAGGATTTTTTCATGATTAAAAAAATAGTTGTTGCTGGAGCTGGCTTTAGTGGATGGTATACAGCCTTATCACTTTTACAAAATGTTCCTGGTATTAACATTACTATTGTGGGCAGTTCTAAAATTCCTAAACTTCAAGTCGGTGAGGCTATGGCATTTGATGGTCCATATAACCTTAAAAATTTGTTAGGATTTAAAGACGATCGAGCATTCATGAGAACTACCGGTGCCATCTACAAGTATGGTGTCAAACTGGATGAGTTCAATGGTGACAACAGCGTTACCTATCACGGCAAGATGCACAATTTAAAAATCAACAGTCTTGTAAAATTTTATTCTGCGTTCGATTACCCCGACTATTATGAAACATGGACAGCCAAACCAGGTGATGCCGGCATCATTGACACTTGGTTATGGGCACATCAACAAAACCCTCGGACCATGACACAGTTTGTCGATGATATCATTGACGCTCAGTATTTTTCAAGTGTTCCTCAAGCACCATACGATGCCAACAACAATTACATCTTAAGACCCAATGATGGATTTTCTTATCACTTCGATGCTGATAAAACTGCCATTCTAATGCGCGACATTTGCATTGCTAAGTTCCCAGGTCAAGTTGAAGAAATAGATGCAGTGATACAGGACATTGAACAAGACCACAACGGCCACATCACCGGTGTAGTAACAGACAGTCACAAAAATATTGTTGGCGATATGTATCTAGATCTAACCGGCTTCAGACGAGTGATCATGTCTCGACTTGATAATCAATCCTGGATTGATCATTCAAAGTATGCGCCCGACAGTGCCATGGTGTATCCACGGAAATACACTGACCCACATACAGAAATGGTTGGGGCCACAACGTTTTCGGGACTTGAACACGGGTGGGGATTTAAAATAAATCTCTATCACAGAACTGGCAACGGCTATTGTTACATGAGTTCTATGGCAGAAAAAGACAAAATACACGAGTATCTACAATCCAAAGCCGGTGATTACAAAGTAACCAATCCTATAGTGATTTCTTGGAAGTCTGGCTATTACGAACGACCCTGCTACGGTAACACCATTGCATTTGGACTGGCATCAGGATTGATACATCCGTTTGATGGCAATCTAATTGGAACGCACAGTCGAGGCTTAGAGAATCTTATCAAGTTACTGAGTCAGCACGAGCTGTCAATTCAAGACATTGAAACTCAATACAACGCTTTACAAAAACCTGTGCTCGACGAAGTGGCCCTGAGAATGACTCTCATGCTGGGATTTTCCAACAAGTCTGGCAATTTTTGGGACCTACAAAGACAACGGGCCAAAGACGAGCATTTTCTAGAGCAACTCCAAGAGGTTGTTGAAATGAAAACTAGCGGTATTAATTCACGTCTAACTTGGAACTGGCAACAGGCCTACGCCAGACTAGTTGTTAGTTGCAATGTTGATGTTTCAAAATTCAAATTGCAGAAACCAACTGATCGCGATTTAGAAATGTTCACGGCGTTTTGTCAGTATAACCAAGCAAGAAACAAATACATTCGAGAATCCAAATGGCCAAACTACTACGAATGGCTTAAAGAAAACAGGTTTGATGGCAAAACATCTGACGAAATCTTCGACGAGTTAAATTACTAGTATAAATATTCTTGCAACGCCGGGTTCTTCCGACGTCGGCATTTAAATCGACGCTTGACATAGCAATGTCTTTACTGTTATAATACTAGCAGAACGCCGAGCCGTAGCAGAGTTCTTCTGCAAGCTCTTAAAGAACCTTTCAAATTTAGGAGAAAATCAAATGTTTCAATTATTACGAGTTGCCATCTTTGGCATGCTAGTTGTCCTGTCCTCAATTGCGTCAGCACAAGGCTTTACACCCACAACCAAAACTGTTGAAATTGTAGTGCCTTACCCGCCGGGCGGCGCTACAGACAAATGGGGTCGTGTTCTGGATGAGATCTTCCAGGCTCAAGGTTGGAAAAGTGTTGTATTAAACAAACCCGGTGCTGACACTGTGATTGGCAGTAACTATGTTGCGGCTGCGCGACCAGATGGTCACACTATCTATGTTGGTGGAAATGGTTTTATTGATGCCAACATTGCTTTTAAACAACGGGCACCCGGTATTGAATATACTGAAAACAGTTTTGATCCAATTATCTCATTGGGTGCTGGCACAGCGGTTTTGGCTGTGGCCAACAATGTTCCTGTAAACACATATGAAGAATTCAAAGAGTATGTGAAGAAAAATCCAGAAAAATTCAATTTGGGATTTTGGAATACCTACACCGGTAACATTTTTTACGAGTGGGCCAAGCGAGAAGGACTACCACGACCCAATATTATTTTCTACAAAGGTTCAGCACCGCAAGTGGCCGACGTATTAGGCGGACATGTTCCATTTGTGTTTGATACCTATACTGCAATGGGGCCGCATTTCAAAGCAGGCAAAGTTAAAATCGTTGCCACACTAGATCGACGTGGCGTTGCTATTGTCAAGAAAGATGCGCCAGATGCACGACTTGTCAGCATTGCTGATCGTGTCCCAGCAGTTGACGTGCCAATTTGGTATGGACTGTATGCTCCAACTGGCACACCGCGTGAAGTTGTTGCACAAATTAATTCTGTGGTCAACACTGCATTAAAAAATCCAAAATATGTCAAGGATATTGAAATGTTGCACATTGCTAACTTTGGCGGCACTCCTGTAGATCAACGCCAAGTTCAAGTCAACACTTTGAACATCATGCGAAATGTAGCAAAGAGCATTGAGTAACACATGGACACTATAGCCTATCGAGTTGGCCACAAGTTTATATACAATATCTACCCTGCCTTGATGGAGGCCATGACATCGGGCAATCCGGTGGAGTTTTATTGTAGAGACAGCTTGTATGATCAATTTGATTGGACCGTAGAGCCTGAGCAGTCATTGGATGAATTAATGACTGCTCATGCACTGAGTTTAAGATCACAATACGAACGTGTAATACTGTTGTGGTCAGGTGGTACAGACAGTCACACTATCTATAATATTTTTAAACGTGCCAACATACACATTGATGAAATATTAATCAAAGCATCAGCACACTTGGCACAATATCCAGATCATCATGTGGATTGGATACGGGCCAACCATTATGACCCAACCACTATCATTACTCGTTACGATCAAAATGATACCACTTTAAGAAGTATTGATTGCCCAGACGAAGATTGGGTATGGAAAAACAAAGGTGACTTGTTAATGTTTGGTATGAGCACAGGCGCAGAAGGTGTCAAACATTTGATTGAACGCAATCATGCCGGTAAACGTTGGATAGCCGTTGCAGGATTTGAAAAACCAAGACTAGTATATAAGCAAGGACGTTGGTATGCTAGACACCTTGATAGTCCGCTACGTCAGACCATGAGTTATGATCACTTGAATCGTTTTTTCTTAGAACCATTGATCAATATCAAACAAAACCATCTTGTCAAACACGCGGTTAAACAACACATAGCAGCAAATAATTTACCCTTGTACGATGGTGACTGGGCCGAAGCAAAATGGCTTCGCACTCCTGATGGTTACAGGGGTTGGGCCGCTGCCTGTGGACGGCATCCAGAAGTAAGTGATGGTGCTAGTCATTTACAAAAAATGCGTAGTGATCAATATTTTAGTATAGATGTAAGTGGTGAAAAATCCTACGCTGATTTAATTGCCAATCCAGATCCTACACTACAAGGATTCTTAAAGAACGACAATAAAACTGCATTAAATTACGTTAAAGGATTGTTTAACTTACAAAGCGAAACTAGATTTATGGATTTTGTAAACGACAATCAATACCTTAGAGAAAAGAACCAACTGGTAAATCTTCGACTAATGTTTAGCAAAGAATACGACCTGGGCGCATAATGATAGAAACTTTGATACATACTGACGTAACCAAATTTAATAAAGATACATTAAAAAAATTAAAACCTTATTTTGATACCAACCTTACCTTTTCTTCTGCTGATGAAAGATATCAGTGGTTTCGTAATTTACTCACATTGGCAAGACATAGTTTAGGCATTGCTCATTGTGTTCAACACAATCAATACCCTCGACTGGTTATGGAGTCTGTATTTAAAGACACCGGGTATCCTAAATTTTATGATCCTGTCTACGAAAAGTTAATTGGTTGTTATTCTGGTTGGAAATCTGCAGACCAAATGATCTTAAACGGCACCACGGTGTCCGGAACCAAACACTGGATCTCTATGGTTGACCAAGCAGATTATGGTATATTCCGTGTTCCTGTTGACGATTCCGAAGCTTATATACTAATTGACTTTAACGAAGTGAAACCAATCATTGATACCAGTTATGCAAGTCTGATAGGAATGGAAATTGCTCAACCCGGATCTATTACCATTGACAATTATACGCTTCCTGATTATTACATACTTGGACATCGCCAGTATTATCAAAACTCACCAGAGTTTTCTCATATCACCAATCTAGCAGACTATGGTTTTATCACTAACTATCTTGGATTAATATTATCAGTCTATGAAGAATTACGAATTTATATTGAGCAAAACAAAATAACCGGTATTAATTTTGAATTTAAAAAAATTGGATTAGAAATATCTAGTTTAACAATGACATGGGAAGATAATTTATCATCAGTTAATGTTGTCACACCCACTGACCATTTTTGGCATCGACGCAATACACAATACACTATGAGTAAAAGCGTCCTTATTAATTTAATAAGTTTAATTTTGCAAGTATGTGATAGCCGTTGGTTGGACGCAAAAAGTCCAAGAAATCAAAGATTTAGAGATGCTCTAACGTTTTGCTCGCACATGAAACCGCTATACATAAATCTTGAAGAAAAGCACTTTGTTAAACTGTAATACTTGAGTATTACTTTTTGCGGTTGACCCAAAATGGCCCATTTGCTATAATATGGGTATGAACTTAAAAACAAATGACATTTTACAGTGGACCGGAGCGGTGTTTATCATTGCAGGCCACAGTCTCAACGCCGCAGGCCCTGCGGCCTATCCTTACAACATCCTTGCCTTCTTTGTAGGCACAATCTTGTTCATGGCCTGGTCAATCCGTGTTGCAAATAAACCACAGTTGTTGGTGAACATTGTAGCACTGGCAATTGGACTCACAGGGCTAGTCAAAGCATTCGGTTGACCCAAAATGGTCCATTTGCTATAATACTTGTATAGAAATTAAAAAGGAGCACAGATGAACATTTCCACCCTTGAAGCCTATGTGGCACAGAAAAATCAATGGACTCGGATCTTTAAGGGCAAGGAATTGAGCTTGCTCAATGCTAAGGACCGCCAGACTATTGCCAACAGTATTGACAGCGACATGAGTCCTGAAAATTTGACCTGTGATGGCGAACTGCCGCCTGCAATGGTACGCGACAAGATGCGCCGTTTGACTCGTTGTGCTGAGGAATTGCTCAGTCTCGATCCTACTGTCAGTTTTTACGAAATGGGTGTATAACATGGCCTATACCGTTTTCAAGCACAACCAAGAATATGGTCCGCGCAAAGGGTTAGAAGGCCCGTTCCACTACCCTAGTGGTGCGGTGTTGTATTACGATCCCAAAGCCGGAGAGTATTACGATCCGCGCACGGATTTTTATGTGGATCGAAACGATGTTGCAGTTTTGCAACAACAGATTATTGATCGCTTGACGCAGAAGTCTGTTTAACATATAATATATTTTTAATCGTAACTTAAGGAACACAGCCATGTCAGAAACAAGAACAGTCACCACAGTTCAAGCTCGCAAGAGTCTGCTCAAAGCATTTAAAAAACAACGTCCACTATTCCTCTGGGGTCCTCCTGGAATTGGCAAGAGTGAGCTGGTAGCAGACATCACCGAAGAACTAGGCGGGTTTATGATCGACCTACGTTTGGGTCAGATGGAGCCCACAGATATTCGTGGTATTCCTTTTTATAATAAAGATTTAGGTAAAATGGATTGGGCGGCTCCAATTGAACTGCCCGATGAAGAACTTGCTGGTCAGTATCCAATCGTAGTATTGTTCTTGGATGAAATGAACAGTTCGGCGCCTAGCGTTCAAGCCGCGGCTTATCAGTTGATTCTAAATCGGCGTATTGGCAAGTATCACTTGCCCAAGAATGTTGTAATTGTTGCCGCAGGCAATCGCGAAAGTGACAAAGGTGTTACATATCGTATGCCTACTCCGCTGGCAAATCGTTTCATTCACCAAGAGATGAAGGTTGAGTTTGGCCCATGGCAAGAGTGGGCTGTAAACAAGAACATTCACAAGGATGTGGTTGGTTACTTGAGTTTTGCCAAGCAGGATCTATACGACTTTGATGCTAAAAGTGCAAGCCGCGCCTTTGCAACACCACGTTCATGGAGCTTTGTATCTGAATTGCTAGAAGACGAAGATGGCGATGATGACACAATTATGAACTTGATCGCAGGCACTGTAGGTGAAGGTCTTGCTGTTAAGTTTATGGCACATCGTAAGATTGCTGGTCGTATGCCCAAGCCCGAAGACATCCTGGCAGGCAAGGAAAAAGATCTAAATGTCAAAGAAGTCAGTGCCATGTATAGCTTGGTAATCTCCATGTGCTATGAGCTCAAGGGTGCCATTGAACGCAAGGTGTCGGATAAACAGTTCCACGAAATGGCCGATAACTTCTTTGCTTACATGATGAAAAACTTTGAAACTGAATTGGTTGTGATGGGTGCCCGTATTGCACTTACCACATACAACCTGCCGTTCCAGCCTACCAAGCTCAAGAACTTTGATGAGTTCCATCAACGCTACGGCAAGTATATTTTGCAAGCCAGCGACAAGTAAGATGGTTTAGGGAGGGTGGTGTTATTGTATAACACGGGCTGTGTTCGCACCGCCCTCCTACCTTTTGTAAGGAACGATCATGAAAACGCAATACGACTATTGGAAAGAAGCCCATGATCAAGTTATGGAAGAAATGTCTGCGATGCGATATATAGTAGAAGATGCTATTCCTAATAAATATTTTAAATATATTGTTGATATAGGGCAAGTTCTAGATTTTCATAATGTAAGAAAGTGGATGAGCGAAACTTACGGTTACAGTGAAGATCTAAGGAAATACCAGCCAGACTGCACCAACAAACACTGGGCATTTTCAATTAATTTTAGATTTCATAAAATATATCTTCGCGGTGATGAAGAATTATCGTGGTTTAAGATTAAGTATGGCGAGCCTCAATGAAAATAGCCAGTGTAATGGCTCCTGTAATAAAATCTGATCCAATATCAGGACATAGATATCAAGGATGGACTCCTTGTATTGAATGGTGCGATGCTAACTGCGAAGGTCCTTGGTTGTTCATTAGCGAAGGTGTGTTTGAGTTTGAATGGGACACAGATTATGTCTTGTTTATGTTGAGGTGGAGTTGAATGGATTACTATTATGAAATAGATCCCAAGTATGACGGCACAGTGTTTGGGGATAAATGGCGTTACTGGTGTATGGCTAACTGCTCGCCCGCTGACAACGGTAAGATGTGTTTTGCCACACACGATGAGTTTGTAGCCCGTAGCAGTAGAGTATGGTTGGAAAATCGTAACGGTGTATATCAGGTGCATCCAGCGTGGCACGGACATCGGCGTGTAGATCCACACGAGTTTACATTGGTCAAGCTCAAGGCAAAAGTAATCAAGTGGTGGGACGACCATGAGTAAAGACGAATACTACCGTGACACTGCGGCTCGCTTAGATACCATCATTGGAGGCGACACTACACACTTCCTTAGACTGCAACGAGTCAAGGATGAATACGATGAACTTGCTCGGGCTGTGCCTGTTGGACAAGGATTCTTAACCTTCTATGACTATGTGAAAGAATACTACGGTATTAAACTCTCATTTGACGGTGACAATGTCAGTTTAGATTATGCTGTTATAGATGAAAAGAAATACACTGTGTTCCTATTAAAGTTTGGACAATAATGCATACCAACAATTGGACCTTGCCTAGACCTCCTGAAGAAGTGCTGAGCAAGTGCTACGAGGTAATGATTGCTGACCCAGCATTTAGAATGTGGCAAATGAAACGATATTGTCGAGAACAGAATCTAAGTTTAGTCTGGTCAGAGTTGGTTGAAACTAGTGATGTAAGTGCTTTCTTTGATGAAGCCTGTGCGTTCTATTTTATTGATCCTGCAGATGCTACCTTGTTTAGATTGAAGTTTAAGTAATGGCTATCGACCGTAATCCGCATTTGACTATTCCAGTAAAAACCTACACTCATTATACCGAGTGCGAGCCATGGTGCTTGAACAATATAGGTGAATGGAATATCACCTGGTGGAAAGACTTTCCAGACATTGCTATGAGTGTTATAGTAGAAGGTCCACACGAAGATTGTTATTGGTTTGCTAACGAGCGTGATGCCCTAATGTTTAGGTTGAAATTTAAATGAAAATAACCGTTAAGAAAAATTTAATTGTATTTCATAAGCCGCATGAATGGTATGATTTGGCTCAACAGCTACGAGTTGAATATGGTATCAGCATCATGCTTATTTCTTCAAGATGCAAACGAGAGCTAGGATTTACAGTGCGTCATCACAAAGGTCTAGCGCCACACAATGCAATAGAATGGGAATTAATGAAAGAAGAAGGATGGACACATCGCTATCATTATGAAGAACAAGTGCATTTAGACTTTTATAACGAAGCCCAACAAAGTTGGTTTATGCTAAAATATCTAAATCTTTAGTGGTTGACCAACAACTCGGTAAGTGTTACAATGTAAACTTAACTCCAAAGAAGTAAATGCAATACCAAATAGTATGTCGTAGCAAAGGTCGTCAAGCTCTTATCGATTCATTGATGCGAATATTGATATCCGAGCTTAAACTCACTCGCAGTCGTGTTAATCTACTGATCAAGTCTGATCGCGGCCTAGCCAAACGAGATGGTATGCGTGGTGTTGTGTGCCCAAACCCAAACGATCCTATGAGCATTGTGATGCTGTTGGACTCTGCACTAGACAGTGAGTTCTTGGTTTCTACTCTGTGTCACGAAATGGTGCATGTCAAGCAGTTTGCACTGGGTCAAACACAGATTAAATACCGTGGCAAAAAACCCACATTCTACTGGATGGGCAAACCGGTCCGAGAAGTTTATTGGGACCAACCATGGGAACAAGAAGCTTGGCGCCGAGAACGGGTATTGGCCAGCAGAATTTACAAGATTCTTGCTGGTTGACCAAAAAAGGCCTTTATTGTATAATAGTTGTATAGTAAATAAAAGGATAGGTATGAGCACAGCCACTACAGCAAATAAAAAAGAATCCGACAAGTTTAAGAACTTGATTGGTGCCACTGACCCTAAACTGGATCGTGAAATCCGCGAAAAACTAATCACTGCCCGTGTGGGTCTATTACTCCGTGCCAGCTTTTTTGGCAACTTGGCTACACGTTTGAAATTGGTAAATGCTGACGACTGGTGTCCTACTGCCGCAACAGACGGGCGTAATTTTTACTACAATAGCAGATTCGTAGACATGCTCAAGCCCAAAGAGGTTGAGTTCTTGTTTGGACATGAGGTCTTGCATTGTGTGTATGATCACTTTGGACGCCGTGGTGATCGTGACCCACAATTGTTCAACATTGCCAATGACTATTGTGTCAACGCAGACTTGAAAAAACATCGTGTAGGCGAGTTTATTACATCGGTTCCTTGTTTATACGATCCAAAATATCAGGATATGAGCTCGGAAGAGATCTATGACATCTTGTATGAGAACGCAGAAAAAATTGATATTGGCAGTTTGATTGACAAAATGCTGGACGAGCACTTGGATGGTGAAGGCAATAGTGAAGGCGGCGATAAAGACGGTGATGGCAAGGAAAAAGGCCAAGGTCGTCCCAAATACAGTGCAGAAGAAAAACAAAAGATCCGTGACGAAATTAAAGAAGCAGTGCTAGCGGCCGCCGCTGCAAGTGATGGTGCTGGTAACTTGCCTGCTGGTGTCAAACGTATCATCCAAGACATGACTGCACCCAAGATGAATTGGCGTGAACTTATTCGTATGCAATTGGAGAGCACTATCAAAAGTGACTACACCTGGTTGCGTAGCAGTCGCAGAGGGTGGCACATGGATGCTGTAATGCCGGGTATGAAGTTGGAGCCGATGATTGATATTGCTATCAGCATTGATGCATCAGGTTCAATGGGCGAAAAGATACTGAAGGATGTGCTGGGCGAAGTGGCTGGTATTATGGAACAGTTCCCTAACTATCGTATCCATGTGGTATCGTTTGATACTGAAGTGTATAATCCGCAACAGTTTGACAGTGAGAACCTAGACGACATTACAGAATATGAAGTCATGGGTGGTGGCGGTACTGATTTTGATTGTGTGTTCAACTATTTCAAAGAGAATGAAATTGAACCCAAGCGTCATATCATGTTTACAGACGGATATCCTTGCGGTAGTTGGGGTGATGAGAACTATTGCGACACGGTGTTTATTATGCATGGCACCACTACGATTGTTCCACCGTTTGGTCAGTTTGCTTATTACGAAGAAGAAAAGAATCACTAATGAACGAAAACCTTAAAGAGATTGCTATCAAAGCACAAGTAGAACATTGTGTTAGCCATGTGCGTCTTGAAGAATTTGCCAAGTTAATTGTAAAAGAATGTGCAGGTGTATGCGACTTATATGCTATGCCAGATGGTACTAGTGAAACAGCAATGATTTTATCTGCCGCTATTAAAAGAAAATTTGGAGTTGAATGATGTTGCAAGAAGTAAACACGTTTGATAGGTTATTGGTCATTGATGACTTATTGAAACGAGGAGTTACCAACTATACTATGCGTCCTGGAAATGAGTGTGTTTGGGTTAGTTATGGTCTTGTTGATTGTTATTACATTATACATAATGGTCAAATTGTTGACGTTCAGTTTGATTAAGGAAATAAAATGACTTGTAAAACTCATCCAGACGCACCACATGGGTATATGAGAAATGCTTCGCATCAAGCTGGGGAATATGTGTGTGAATGTGCATTTTGGGAAGAACCTGTGACCTTTAATAGAAATGAACCTATGATTACCTTGAAACAATTTTTTGAAACATTTGGTTACCGCATTACCGAAGGCAGCGAATACGGTTGGGAGTGTTATGGTCCTAATGCCTATAACTTGGACTCGTGGAATGGCATTCACGGTGCCGGTGGTGTAAGCGGCAGCATTATTTTTGATACCCGGGATCAAACTGTGTATGAAGCGGAAGTGTGCGATTACACCCATAATCGTGCTTATCGTATTATCAATCCTGGATTTGTCAAGGCCTACGAAAAAGAAGCCAAACAACGAATAGTTGACTTGAATCAAGCATGGGACGATGTCAAATTTGTTGACTTAGATGTTGTTGAAGATTGGTTGGAAAAAGCACAGGCCATTGTTGCAGGCGAAGATTACGACACTCGTGTTCAGATGCCGTTGACCTTAGACAATGATCAATTGTTTGACTTGATGAAGTTGGCACATGAACGTGATGTCACATTGAATCAGCTGGTTGAAACTGTGCTGAGAGAACACATCGAACAGTATGAGAAAAATAGTTGATGCCATAGTGATTGTTTGTATGTTTGCGGCACTATACATCAATTTGACTGACTTTCCTAAACAGCGACAAATTGTAAAAGGATCGCTAATTAAAATTGGAGTTGAACAATGATCAAAGGCTTTGAACATGTTGGAACAGATCACAAGTGTAATGTATGCACCTGTGAGTTCACCGAAGACGAAGGTGGTGTCGTAGGTTACTTTGGTATCCTGCCTGTGGCTTTTTGTCCTACGTGCTATTCAAGCATGGTGGATATGGTCTCGCAAGATTTAGACATTGGAGTTGAAGAATGAGCGGCTGGAATACAATCGAAAGAATTCGACGCATCGAAAAACAAATTGATGCGCTGGGCTTTAAGTTCAGCAAGAGCAAGCACAGTGATTGGTCTGACGATCACGGTGCCTTAAGCCTTGTACCAAAAGACCCTGACGCACTACCTATATACAGTCGCGAAGCAGAACTGTATATAGGTAGTGTTGAACGTCTTGAAGATTGGCTAGCCGGTGTTCGTTGGGCACGTGAATATGACATGATGTTAAAACTGGGCGACGATAAGAAACGTGCAGCCGCAGAACAAAAGGAACGTAATCGACAGCTAATGCGAATCCTCAAAGACGGTCGACGAGTTGACGGAGTTGAACAATGAACGAACAAATTGAAAAACTTGCACGTGAATGTGGTGCTTGGAATCAGGTATACGGTAATAGAACGTTCATGATTGATGAGCACTTTGATATTGCTAAGTTTGCCAAGTTACTTATTAACGAATATTTAACAGGATTTGAAACAGAAGTAGCTGACCTTAAAGAAAGATTAAATTCTTATGAACGAACAAATTCAACAACTCGCTAAACAGGCTGGCATCGCCGATAATCCAGATCAAGAAGGCCTGGATTTGTTTGCTCAATTGATTGTTCAAGACTGTGCCGATCTAGCTTACAGTCATAACATATTCAGCCGTGGTCGAGCATGGAATCTTGTTATCAAAGAACATTTTGGTCAGCCCATTACGGACACAGACATACCACCGTATTTGAGAGATGCTAAATGAACCTAGTCAGCCAGTACGATGAATAAAAAGGTAATAGTCAATGGTACATTTGATCTATTGCATGTGGGTCATGTTGCATTATTAGAATATGCTAAAAGTCTTGGAGATCATGTGTTGGTGTGCGTAGACAGTGATAGCCGCGTAAAACAGCTCAAGGGAGAGTCACGGCCGATCAACACCCAAGCCGATCGAATTAAAATGCTAAGTGCGTTAAGATGGGTTGATATGGTTCAGGTGTTTGATACTGAAGAACAACTGATCGAACAAATCAAATTGTATCAACCAGACATTATGGTAAAGGGGTCTGACTACAAAGGTAAATCTATAGTCGGAGAATCTTTATGCAAACAGGTAATTTATTATGACAGAACAGAACACTCAACAACCAAAACCATTCAACATATTATTAATCGGTGATGCAGGCGAAGACACCTATACCTATGGTAGGGTAGAACGTATTAGTCCCGAAGCACCTGTACCTGTATTTGTTCCAAGGTACAACATCACTAGCGACGGTATGGCCAGTAATGTATGTAAAAATCTTGAAACACTAGGATGCATAGTAACCTACCTGCATGGCGCTGTTAGTAAAAAACAACGCATGATTGACGAGCGCAGTAAACAACATTTACTTAGAATAGATAGAGATGCCGAAAGCGATCCTATTGTTTTTGATACACTTATTCCACCCGGATATGATGCCATTGTGATCAGTGACTACAACAAAGGCACAGTTAGTTACGAACTTATTGAAGAACTAGTTAAAGAAGTCAACGTGCCCATCTTTGTTGACACAAAGAAAACAGACCTAGCTCGTTTATCAGGTTGTTATATAAAAATTAACGCATTAGAAAAAAGTCGTGCAACAAGTTTACCTTCCTCAGAGCATTTAATTATTACACATGGTGGAGACGGAGCAGTATGGAATGGTTGGGTATATGCCGCTGAAATTGTAGGCGATGTAACTGATGTATGCGGTGCCGGTGATACATTTTTAGCGGCATTGGTATACGAGTTTTTGAAAACAGAACACATGCCAGCTGCTATAAAATTTGCAAACAAGGCATCAGCAGTGACAGTTCAACATGTAGGTGTGTATGCACCACGCTTGGAGCAAATATATGCGACTTAAAGGGTTGGTTCCCAAGGGGTGGGGCAGTGAATATATTTGGGCTACCAATGACAAATACTGCGGTAAGTTTATGAACTTTGAAACCGGTGCCAAATTCAGTATGCACTTTCATCGAAACAAAGAAGAAACTTGGTATGTTCAAAGTGGTAAATTTATTGTGCGATGGATTGATACTAGGACTGCTGAACTACACGAAAAAGAATTGCGTGATGGTGCAGTATGGCACAACGAACCTTGTAAACCACATCAATTGGAATGTGTTGAAGCCGGCACAGTGCTCGAAGTAAGCACACCGGACTCAATAGAAGATAACTATCGAGTTATGAAGGGCGATAGTCAGAAATGAAATACATTGTTGATATTGACGGCACAATTTTTTCAGAAACCCACAACAGTAATTATCATGAAGCTGTGCCTATAGCAGACAGAATTGCACATTTTAATCAATTGTTTGAGCAAGGTCACGAGATACACTACTGGACTGCACGAGGTAGCCGAACTGGCAGAGATTGGTCTCAGTTGACCAAGCAGCAACTGGACCAATGGGGTGTAAAATACACCACTGTTGGCACAGGTAAACCGTCATACGATATCTGGATCGATGACAAAGCAATAAATGTGGAGACGTATTTTGAAAATATTACTAACCGGACATAAAGGATTTATTGGCAGTCGGCTGCTGATTGCCTTAGAACAAGCAAATCATGAAGTGACCACGTACGATTGGAGCGACGGTGCTATGCCCAGTGTTATCGATCAAGACTGGGTGATTCATGTGGGTGCAATCAGTTCTACAACTGAAAAAGATGTAGAAAAAATAATGCGACAAAATGTTGACTTTACCGAACAACTGTATCACGCTTGTAAAACATTTGGTGTTAACTTTCAATTTTCCAGTTCTGCATCAGTTTATGGATTAGTCAGCACGTTCAAAGAAGATGCAGCTGTTGATCCTAAAACTCCGTATGCCTGGAGCAAGTATCTCGGTGAGCGTTACATTAACAGACACATGGGCGGTAACACCACTCAAATTTTTAGATATTTTAATGTATACGGACCCGAAGGCGAAGAACACAAGGGCAATCAAGCCAGTCCATTTTATAAATTTACAAAACAGGCCAAAGATGGTATTGGAAAAATTCAAGTATTTGATGGTAGTAATAATTATCATAGAGATTTTATCCATGTCAGTCAAATAGTTGATCTGCACCTTAGGTTCTTAAAGGTTAAAGAATCCGGTACATGGAACTTTGGTACAGGATCAACTAGAACATTTTTAGAAGTGGCAACAGAGATTGGCAAAAAATATCCATCTCAAATATCATTTGTTTCAATGCCAAAAGAACTCGAAGAGTCCTATCAGAAATATACGTGTGCTGATATGACCAAAACAAATAACACGTTAAACAACCAAGGATTGAGAACATGACTGATGAACGAATTTATTTGTCTAAAAGAAACTTGCTTACTTTGCTCAGCAAGCTGGAACGATTTGATCAGGGTGATGAAACCAAGTGTGCCATTGTCAAACATTCCAATCCATTTGATCCATATTGCAACACCATGGACGAAATAATGGTTGTTGCTGTTCCTGACGAAAAGTTCTACACCAACAGAACCCCAGGTGAAATGCACCCACTAGATGAAGCAAAACTGTAACGTAGTCGGTATCAGTTTAGCCGAAACACCCCTAAAACGGGGTGTTTTTGTTTGCAAAAATAAATCAACGGCATATATTGGTGTTAAATATCTATATGGAAACAATCACAATCTCAGACCTTGACACAATCAAGAACATTATTAATTTGGCTGCCACACGCGGTGCATTCCGTGGCGAAGAACTCAGCATGGTGGGCACTGTTTACGACAAGCTCACTGTATTTTTAGAAGCAGTAATTGAACAGGCGAAAGCCCAAGAAGTATCAAACGCTGAAGCCGGCGCAACTCAAGGAGAATAAAATGGCATTTATGAAACACGTAGGCAAGCACGGAGATCGCAAGATCTGCATCCTGTTCCGTCAGGTACCCGGTGAAGATCACATGTGTCTGGTTATCTATCCAGACACCCTACACGCACACTGGCAGGATTCAATTCAGAAAGCTCTGGAAAGCGATGTGGCTCAGCAAAGCGAAGAACTAGCAGATGCCCTACATCGTGCTTATCTTCCAGATGGTCGTCCTGTGCTAGAGACTCTGCACCAAGAGCGTATGATTAAAAAACTACGCACCAGTGATGTTATTGTAACTCCTACCGGCGATGCCAAAATTCGTTTAGACGAACTCAATAAAATGTTAAACGAAATGAAGCAAGGCGAGCAAGCTATCAAGAAGATGGCCGAAAACGATGCTAGTCGTGGTATGGTTGCTCCGGAAGTCAAACGCAAAGCTGAAGCAGAATACAAAGCAGGTCAATCTGCCAAGGCCAATCCTGTTTATGTTGCACCTCCTACGCTCAAAGCCGGACAAGATGGCGCACTAAGCGATCGAGACATTGCAGCCAACATGTTGGCACAGGCCAAGGCCATGGAAATCAATGCCCGTGCTATGGTTGCAGAAGCTGCCCGTATGAAAAAGGATGCCGAGCGTATGGATCCTACTGTTACAGCCAGAGCAATTGCTCCGGAAACTGAGTCTTTTGAAGCACCCAAGCGCCGCACCCGTGGTCCTAACAAACCAAAGACTGTGACGGCAGATGCAACACAATGATGATTTCATAAGCCAATGGGAACTCATTCTTGCCGACGTAAACAAAACTGATGTACCTTTAGAGTGCATTAAAAAAGTTGTAATCAAGCTGGCCGGCGGCAAGCAGAAAACCATCAACGTTCATACACTGCTTAAACAGGGTCTAGACCTAGAAGAAGTTGAAAACATGCTCACTAGATACTTCGGTGAAAATGATCATCAAATTCGAGACGTAGACTTTGTAGTAGATGTCACAGCAGTAGCTAACCTTGTTCAACCAGAAACCGATAAGTTGTTAGGAAAAATTTGAAAGTCACACTAGTTTCGTCGAGCCAACCTAGCGCAGAATTAGTAGCCCAGGGCATTGTCAATGCTCAAGAGTTAGTTGCTTACTGCGCTAGGGTTAGTAATCCAGCCAATCAAACCAACACAGACACTAGCGAAAAGTTAATACGCTATCTTATCAAGCACCAGCACTGGAGCCCGCTTGAAATGGTCAGTGCCTGTTTAGAAATTGAAACCACAAGAGATATTGCACGTCAGATCTTGCGTCATCGCAGTTTCAGCTTCCAAGAGTTCAGTCAACGTTATGCTGTGGCAGATCTTGGTTTTGAGTTTAAAGAAACCCGCTTGCAAGACACAAAGAATCGCCAGAACAGTTTGGCCACAGACGATCCAGAACTAGACAAGTGGTGGCAAGCACAGCAAGGATTTGTCGCCACACACATAGGCATGATTTATAACAAAGCCATTGAACTGGGCATTGCCAAAGAACAAGCCCGTGCTATACTGCCTGAAGGTATCACTACCAGCAGGTTGTATATGCAAGGCACCTTGCGTAGCTGGTTACATTACATCGAACTGCGCTCAGGTCCAGAAACTCAAAAAGAACATAGACTAGTAGCCCAGGCCTGTGCTACAGCATTGGAATCAATCTTTCCAATGGTTAAAGAATTTGTTGCAAACAATCAATAAACCTGTTATAATAGTAGTATGATATTCAACCACATTAGAAAACTCAAAGAAGACGGTAAGAAGATTGGCATCACATTTTCTACCTTTGATATGCTACACGCCGGGCATATTGCCATGTTGGCCGAAGCAAAGAATCATTGCGATTATTTGATTTGTGGCTTACAAACCGATCCTACAATTGATAGACCCGATACCAAGAATCATCCAGTTCAAAGTATTGTAGAACGTCAAATACAATTGGCTGCTTGTCGTTATGTAGACGAAGTGGTTGTTTATCAAACAGAACAAGATCTAGTTGACTTGCTGTTGATACTTCCTTTAGACATACGAGTGCTGGGTGTTGAATATCAAGACAAAGAGTTCACCGGCAGAGAAGAATGTTATATGCGTAACATTGAACTGGTATTTAATGGGCGTGATCACTCATTTAGTAGTAGCAGTCTACGCAAACGTGTAGCAGAAGCAGAAACTGTCAAAGCTCTCAAACAATAACCGTATGTTTGATGCTATAAATCAACTGCATCCTCGACACAGATCAGCTGAAGCTGACAAATTATTTAAACCACCTGAATACAAAATTATCAATGATCGGGTTGTTAAATTTACAGACGTAATAGTGCATTCGTTTGCAATGGGTGACGTAGAAGATCCAGACTTGTATGCAGCACAACCTATATACAAGTGGCAAGAAAGTGAAATGGGCAAATGGGTAATGGAACACGCTGTCGAAACACCATTTTGGCATAGACATACGGATCCATCTACTTACGGATACAAGTATTATATCATTGCTCGACTTCGAGAGCAAGATCAAACGTATTGGGCATTAAAATGGCAAAAATCTTAGTAACAGGTGGCTTAGGCCTTATTGGACACAACATTGTTCAGCGTCTTGAAGCGCAAGGACACGATGTTTATATAACAGATATTCGAACCAACTACGGAATGGTTCCGCAAGAGGAATTAGATTATCTGCTGACAGAACGTCGTAAGAAAATTAAAACAGATCGTATACACGCAATTGATATTGCAGACCGTGACGGCGTTGATTGGTTGATGCGAACTTACAATCCAGATACTGTGCTACATCTAGCCAGCTTTCCAAGACAAAAAGTAGTCAACGTAAATCCACAAGTTGGCAGTAGAACAATGAGTGAAGGCCTACTTAACTTGTTGGAATCTGCAAAAAATCATCAAGTGTGCCGCTTTGTCTATATCAGTAGTTCGATGGTGTATGGCGACTTTGAAGATGATGTCACTGAAGATGCTGTATGTAATCCGCAAGGACAGTATGGTATTATGAAACTGGCCGGAGAATGGTTGGTCAAGGACTATGCACGTAGAACCGGAATGGCTTATATGATCATTCGACCCAGTGCTGTGTATGGACCATTAGATGTAGAGGATCGTGTTATTAGCAAATTTATTCTTACAGCCATGCGTGGTGGCACAATCAAGGTAAACGGTGCAAACGAAACGCTGGACTTTACCTACGTGGATGATGCAGCCGATGGTATTGTGGCCGCCGCACTAAGCAAACATATTAACAAGACATATAACATTACAAAAAGTCATTCTAAGACCTTACTCGAAGCTGCTGAATTAGCTGTTCAAATTGTAGGCCAAGGTACCATAGAGGTTTGTGACAAGGATGCAGACTTTCCTAGTCGCGGAGCATTAAACATCAACGCAGCACGACAAGACTTAGGATTTGATCCCAAGGTTGATATAGACGAAGGATTTCAAATATACTATGAATGGCTTAAAGATTCCGTTTACTGGTCTCAAAAAGCAGTATAACACGCTTCGCACAGAGATACTAGATGTCACTGACGAAGTCCTGCGTAGCGGTCAGCTCATGCAGGGCAATTATACTGCTGAATTTGAAAATTGGTTAGCTCGAAAGAATCATAGCAAATATGCTGTAACTTGTCACTCAGGTAGTCAGGCTTTAGAAATAATTGCTGAGTTTTATCGTGCTCAATCCAGTGTAAACCCACCCAGAGTAGTTGTTCCGTCAATGACCTATGTGGCCACGGCCAATGCATTTGTTCGTGCTGGTTGGGATCTATATATTGCTGACACAGACTATCATGGTTTGTTAGATAAAGAAAAGATACCAACTGACCTTAGTGTGCAAGCAACTGTATTGGTTGGCTTGTATGGTGCAGCAGTTAACGCTGACCGTTTCTGGGCCACGGACTTAATCATTGAAGACGGTGCTCAACACTGGTTAAGCAACAACTACACTCGTGTTGGCAATGCCACTGCATTGAGTTTTGACCCAATGAAGAATCTTAATGCGTATGGTAATGGTGGTGCTGTTGTAACTGATGATATAGATTTGCTAGAGTTTGCACGTGAGTGGACCAACAATGGTAAACCCAAACACTCAAGCATAGGCACCAATAGTAGAATGAGTGAAACAGAATCAGCGCAAATGTTGGTTAAGACACAGTATATAGATGCATGGCAACTGCGCCGAAAAAACATTGCAAAATACTGGATGGAACGTTTACACAAGTCGGGTATTAGAAGTCTGATCGATAGCAGTAACTTTGAAACACATTGTTTTCACAAGTTTGTGATTGATCTAGACAATCGTGATATACTTGCTCGCAACTTGGCCATTAAAGGCATTGAGACCAAAGTTCACTACAAGGAACCGTTACATGAATTACCTGCTTACGCAGATTATACTGGTCCGGACATCCTAAGTGTTGCCAGTGCGTTGGCACGTAGAGTATTGAGTTTGCCTATCTATCCAGAGCTGACGGATCTAGAAGTAGAATACGTCATTGATGCTGTGTTAGATTGCGCTTCAGCAATGCATAGCTAGCCAACCAAGCCCAGTCGTAGCTTTTCTTGAGCTCGACAAAATCTCCGCCAACTGCATCATAATACTCAAGAGCATCTTGAGCACCAAAACTGCTCCATTGAGCATTGGCCCCTTCACCATTGGCACACCAACGATTGAGACGGTATTGACTTTCAACGTCATTGCTACCTTTTAACTTTAACACTTCACGGAAAGCTGTGCGCCACGCCATCCATGGGGTATCAGCATATTCTGCTGTGCCGCTTAACACAGGAACTACTTCGTGTGCGCTATCCAATGTAAAGTCTAGGCCCACACCAGTATTGTTCAATACCAATTCCTTGTTATACGCAATCATTGCCTGGTGACCGTATGTTAGACCATTAGTAGGATTAAATGCGTGGAATATATAATGCTTGGGTTCTTGTAGTCGATCTGGTTGCCATGCCCAATCAAACGTTGGATTTACTCGTAACTTAGCAAACACAGCAAAGAACCAAGGTGTTTGACTTAATTCTGCGGCTGCTTGGTATGCAGCAACACGACCGTTGACGCCGCTACTGCGATGCACTCTGTTTAGTAAATTGTAGATTTCACTGTTAAGGTGTATAAAGTTAACCTCGGCTCGTGGTTCACCGTTGTCAATAAACACAATATCTAACGGTTCGTCTGTTGACATGTGACGCTGTGTGCGATCTATATAAGGATAGTCATAGGCCTGTTGCTTGATGTAAGGTACAGCAGTCTTAGGCACAACAACTCGGCTTGCGCCTGGGCTTAATGGCACAATGGTCTTGGTCTTTTCACGCCATAACGGAACTGTGGGTACTTCTCCTACTGCATCGTCTGTGCTAAACACTGCCAACGGACCTGGCCAGTCTATAGTTTTAATAGCCGCCACGTGTGTATCAAATTCATGTCGTATAACCGGCAACGGTCTACGTGTTACTCCAGGTCCTACAAAGTTTAAATCATACCAATCTAACAATTCAAATTGCCCAATGCGTTTGCGGAAGCTAGGCACATGCATATAGAATGTATCGCCAAACTTTTCACCCGAACTAGCAAATACATGTAACATGGTATTTTGCCATAGTTCAGGATGCCAGCTAAAGTCAAAGTTAGTATAATCGCAACAGCTACTTACAATCCATATATACTCGTGTTCCGATGTATTAGCAATTCTAGTCAAGATATCTTTATAGTTGTCAAAGTAACGCACAGTGGAAACAACACCGGCTACTTGGCCAGCGTTACCATCCATATGATTAATTTCAACTATGGGCGTAGCACCTGACTTGACACTGCCACGCACTTGATCGCAAAACTTTAAATCTGTGGCACCGTCAACACGGTATTCGGGTCCACCAGTGCGTTGATGCTGTGTTCCAAATTGGTATATGTAGCCGGGCTCAGTGGTATCCGGATGCCAGCTAAAGTCAAACGAGTCTGCATCAAACGTATCCGGAATAGTCCAGCAAGTCCTATCCTGTAAGCGAGTAAGTATAGGTGCAGTTTTATAGTTAGTTTCAGAATACCCTTGCTTAGGAACTAGATAAGTTTCTGCATCCTTTTGCCACTGGCTAGGCCATGCATGCCGTTGATCTTTTTCCCAAGGTACAGGCTCATATAAAAAATCAAAGTCTGTATAGTCTGTTAAATAGTTGATCCACCAGAAGTATCTAGTACGACTTAACTCCCTAGCATGATCAATACTATCCGCCTGTTGCTCATGAGCAAATCGATTAGGTTTAATTCCAGAATAAAATACGTCAAACATGATTAGAATAGATGAGATTTACAACCATACATTTTGGCCTTGGTTTAGAGACAACAGGCCTGGCAGCAGGCTGTTCTTTTGTGATCCGCCTGGCAACACTAGCCCAGACGCTTTATTTAACTTAGGCAGTGATAGCATAGTAGAAAACAGTTATGTATTTTGTCATGACCAAGAGCCAGTGGATTTAGATTTATATCGGTTATTGTTTGACGAAACATTCAAACGCAATTTGGATTTGAGTTTTAACATAACCCTAGACTCGGTAAAGTGGCCCAATCACTTGATCAAACAAAAATTTAAAGATATTGTTGCACATGATAAAAGTAATGCAGGACGTGATCTCTTTGTGTTATATCCAAACGCGGTTTTAGATCTTTATAGATCGAATCCAGTCCAATTAAAAAGAGTAGGACATATACTAGTAAGTGAACGAGGAGAAAATGTTGAAAAACTCTGTGACAAATACGGATGGACTCCACACTATTACTTTTATCACGGGTGGGCTTGTTTAGACTGGTTCCGAGGATATGATAAAACATTTTTAATCGCCAGAGCACGTGATCGCCGTCCTACACAAACGTTTATGAGCCCAAATCGTATTGTAGGTGGTCAACGTGATCATCGTGTGCTATTTCTTTATAATGTGTTTAAGAATCATTTGGAGCATAACCATATTAGTGCGCCTAAAATATGTCCTGCTGAAGGTGTAGATATTACTAGTATAGCACAAAAATATACTCATGTATACCAGGATATCGCCAATGTGTTGGCTGATGCAGATCTTCCTAGGCTATTTGCTGGAGAAGCTCAACAAGAAATGCACAGTTATCAATTAAGTAACTTTGCAGAAGCCGCCGACAGTTTAGTATATGTGCCTACTGAAACAGTATATTTTGGATGTAGAACCCATTTGACTGAAAAGACTTTTAAAGCAATAGCATTAGAGATGCCGTTTGTATTGGTTGCACCTGCTGGTAGTTTAAGTTATTTGAGAGAATACGGATTCAAAACATTTGATGGAATATTTGATGAAAGTTATGACTTAGAAACCGACGATATCCGACGCATCGAAAAAGTCACCAGCCTATTAAAAGACTTAAATAATTTATCAGTATCCGAAAGACAACAAATACATCAAGCCTGTTTGTCCATAGTCGAGCATAACTATAACCATTTTTACTCAGGTGCGTTTGCCAACACGTTATGGACGGAACTAAACACAATGTTAAATGAATTTACCAATCAAAAAGGACCGTAATGATTAGCAGTTATACCAGCTGGCAACCCTTAGAAGAAGTTATTGTGGGGCGGGCCTACCCGCCAGATTACTTTGACTTTATTGATGATGCACAAGTGCGTAATCAATTACAACAAATATTGGCCGAAACCGAAGAAGATTTAAATAATCTTCAACGAACAATTGAAACATACGGAGCCAACGTTTTGCGCCCTACACTGCAAAGTAAAGACAGTTTCCAATGGCGCCAGACTTCAGGACAAGGTGCTCCACTTCCTCCACTGACTCCAAGAGATTGGCAAATCAGTCTTGGTGATAAATTGCTGCGTGTATTGCCTATTGCAGAATTAGATGATATTTGTAAGGGCTTTAAAGATCAAGTTGTAAATCCGCACCGCAGCGAATGGGATCCAGACTGTGTTCTAAACGGTGCATCAGCCAGTTGCATTGTGCGTGTAGGCCGCGACGTATTCTTTGATAATAGCGATTACTTACGACCCGAACAAACACGTTGGATTGTAGATAATGTATTAGGATCTGAGTATCGCATACACGAAGCCATTACAGACGGACACGGAGATGCTGTATTTGCTATTCTCAAACCCGGGGTAATATTGAGTAGCAAACACGATATGCATCTACACCTAGCCGAAGACTTTCCTGGTTGGGAAGTGTGTAAAGTTTGGGACAGCTCAATCTGGGCTGCAATGGAAGTGGGTAAATTTAAGTATACTGCTAATCCAGGTGCATGGTATGTGCAGGGACAAACACCCACAGCAGAGTTTACTAGTTTTGTAGATACATATCTTAATAAGTGGACTGGCTTTGTTGCCGAAACAGTATTTGATGTAAACTGTTTGGTGTTGGATGAAGAAAATGTTATCTTTAGTGCTTATAATAAACCAGTATTTGATTTTTGTAAAAAGCACCGAATTAATCCTATTATAAGTGAACTACGACATAGTTATTTCTGGGACGGCGGTATCAGTTGTTGCACACAAGATCTACGACGTCGGGGCGGTTTAGAAACTTATCTATGAGCCAGGCGGATGTTAACCGGCTGTATGCAACATATGGCAAAAAGATGTGTCTTGCTCCATTTGTTAATAGCTTTTATTCCACTTGCGGAGTAGTTGACCTGGATCAAACTGTTGTTAATTTTGTGCGTCCTTGTAGCGTAATACAAGCAGGGCCTGAATGGGACGTTGAAGATTCAAACATTACCAATACGAGAAATAATAAAGTCTGGCGGGATCTGCGTCAATCCTTTTTAGATGGCAAAATGCCTATGTCATGTGGCACTTGTATCAACGCAGAACGTGTAGGAGCAAGTAGTCCTAGACAACTCAATAATGCATATTTGTTTGAGCATTTAGATATAGATATACTAGCAGAAGTCAAACAAATCATTGAGGCTGGGTTAACGGCCAACAGTGTATACGCATTAGACTATATGCCCAGTAACTACTGCAATTATGCTTGTGTTATGTGCTATAATGGTGCCAGCAGTCAGCGATATACCTTTGACATTCAACAAGGCAGAGCTATAAAATATGAAATTAACCCTGTTGATAGTGATTTTTTTGATGTTGTCAAGGATGTAAAGATTTTGGGCTTTACCGGCGGCGAAACTATATTACAGCCCGAAGTTAATCGTTTAATTGATTATGTCATTGAACACAATTTAGCCAAGGATATGATTATCACCATCTTAACTAATGCGTCAAACTTTCCAGATAGTTTGGTAGAAAAGTTTCAACAGTTTAAAAAGGTATTGTATACTGTCAGCATTGATGGCGTAGGAGACATAATAGAATATCAGCGTCGTGGCGCACAATGGGCAACTATCGAAGAAAATGTTCGAAAGATACAAGCAAGCCCAGTTCACGAAGTAGTCAACCATGTAGTTACTGCTGTCAATATACTCGGTGCCATGGATTTTGTTGATTGGTGCCATGCCAACAATTTAAAGTATACCAGTATCAGTCACGTGTTCCAAGAACATTTAGGCGTAGCAGCTTTACCAATTGAATTAAAAACTCTAGCATTAGAACGATTGCAGTCTGGGCGTCGACGCTACGAACATTATGCAACACCGGAATACAGCAATCACGAAAAAGGTCAATATGTGCAAACTATAGATCGACTAATCAGCACCGTAGAAAGTGTTGAGTTTAACCCAATGGCGTTGGAACAGTTTATTCACCACATTAAGATTGAAGATACAGCCAGTAAAAAACCACTCCGTGAAGTGGTTCCAGAATGGGCACCGTGGTTTGTTTAACTACAGACTTGAACACCGTATAACTGTTCAAAACGATCTGCATCTGCACGATCATTGACCATGGGCTCGCCACGTATGTTAAGACTGGTATTCAGCAACATTGGGCAACCAGTTATCTGATGCCACTTTTCCAACAGTTTTCTAATGCCTGAACCATCCGCAGGAACTGTTTGGATTCTACTAGTGCCGTCATGATGCACAATAGCAGGAAATAAGTCAGGATGCCGGCAACTGCCGACGATTTGCATATACCTACTATCACTCCAACCGCGAGGCATATCAAAATACTGATCCACGTATTCTTCCAGGATAACTGGCGCAAATGGTCTGAATTGTTGTCTACGTTTGATCTCATTTACTCGATCCTTTATATCCGGTCCCCTAGGGTCAGCGAGTAGGCTTCTGTTCCCAAGAGCCCGTGGGCCAAACTCGGCTCTACCACTGGCGACACCAACAATTCGATCACGCTGTAAACAATCGATGACGGAATCGACAGGGTATTCGCCGCTGATGTTTCGACCAAGGTATGCGTTATTCCAGTTAATTCGTTTGCCGTATGCAAGCGCAGCAGCTCCAAGGCTGCTACCAGCGTCGCCAGGGCAAGGCATAATCCATATTTGTTCAAAATAATTACCTAAATTTCTATTAGCAAGACAGTTGAGTGCAACACCGCCCATATACACCAAATTTGAGCTCCAGCTAAACTCTCTGGCTCGTTGCATCACTTTATATATCTCTTGTTCCACCACAACCTGAGCACTTGCGGCAATATCTGTATCTTTAGCATTAGGCAAAAATAAAGGATCAATGCCTATATGCAAATTATCGTGCATGAGCTGACTTATTTCATCAACATACTCAGGTTTGCCCCAAGCGGCCATGCCCATTGTGATGTATTCTTCGTCTAGTGGGCGTAGGCCAATTCGACCGGTGACTGCACTATAAAACAACCCAATGCTGTGAGGATATTGTTGGCGCCACAGTCGTTTATATGTTGCTTGTCCTTGTGCGTTGTATTCAGCAGCCCAGATTGAAATAGTGTCCCATTCACCAATGGCATCTATAACCACAACTGTGGCGCGATCGTACGGACTAGTCTGGAAACCTGCAGCGGCATGACTCAAGTGATGATTATAACTTTTTAACTTAACATTTTCTATATGGAATGGTCTGCATTGTTTTTCTAGTATTTGTTTAACAGTTAGTTTGTTCCATTCGATACCTTGTCCAGAATACAACTGACGCATTTGTTTTATTAAAGGACGTTCGTAATAGGCCACAGTATCAATACCATAGCCCCAAACATCACACATCAGCTCGCGACAAAAGTCAGCATCGTTTTTCTGTTTTGAATAACGTTCTGCGTGGCCAGCAAATAGGATATCACCGCGGTTGTTGATAACTGTAGCAGCTGCGTCATGATATCCGGCACTGATGCCTAATATGTTTTGCAATTTCATTTGTAGATAAACGGATCTCGCTTGCGTAACTCTTTGAGTTTTTTACGATAGCGTATTTCTAATCGAATTCTATTGTATATATTTTTAATCCAGTTCATGTCAATGTCCTCGTAATGATTTTATTTGTTGTTGCATATAGTCCGGGTCAGACCAATTATATGGATACTCAACTTCTCTATCACTTGTGCGTATAGCTGTTACATTGAGTCTTGTATTTAACTGGGCCCATATAGTCTGATAATCTTCTGTGCCAAAACTCTTTTTTAAATTAACTTTACCAACCTGTGGATGCCCAATGGTCAATGTTTTATCGTCTGGATCAAACTTATTGTTTATTAACCATGTTCTGAAATCTGCTAGATGTTTCTTTTGCCAGTCATGCGTTCCAGGATTGTTTGCCCACTCTATATCAAAATCTCCGGCGGCTTCAAGTTGACTACGCATGGTTGTGGTTGTTAAATTGTCAATGATCATATTGGGATTATAGTTGGCCTCATCTACAAATACTTCCCAATGATGCTTGCCAACGGCTTTGTTTACTCCGACATAGACACCGCCCAACGGCCGATTCATTGTTTCTATTCCAAATAGTTCGTAATCTGCATCATCTAATACAAAACGTGGTGCCTGTAACCAACACATAAGTTGACTGGGTCTTTGCCAAGCTGGTGCAGTATATTTCTTTTTCCAACTCAACTGCCACGACTCAAATTCATGGCATAATAAGTTAAGTTGTCTGATATGCCATCGGGTAGTTGGATCTGCTTTTTCATAGTATGGACTCATCTGTCCGCTTACGCCCTGCAGGTCTTCAAAATATCTGTGTAACTGATTAAAGTGCTCGCGATCGACATCTCCGGGTATCACGTCACGTCGAGCTGTATTTGTATCTGCCACAATGGTAACTTCATTTCCGGGCACAACGCTGTTATCTAGGGTAAAGTTGTCATTGATTGTATAACCTATATTGGCACTGTTAATAGCTGCAATACTGCGATTTATTTCATCTATTATCAATTGGCCATTTCTAGGTCCGTCAGCAAATCCAAAGAAACAATAGTTTTTTTCAAGATGCAGATTGTGGGCTATTAAATTGTTCAATGCTGATAGCCACTTACGGCCAAGACTTGAGTCGTATACATCAATATATACAGTTAAGTCTTCCAAGTCCATTTCTATAACATCAAGTAACAATTGATTCATACCATTCCAATATCTCAGTGTCTGCGCTCAATATGTCTGCAAGTGTATAGGTGTCATTACGCACCTGTTCTAATCGCAATACACGTTCTTTTCCTTTTATTAATCCTGCTTGATATTCCTCAGGCCATTGTTCTGCAAAAACGGGACGATTCTTTAACTGTAACAGTATATCTCTGAGTGCTCCATTATTTAAGTCGGCTACAAGAGCATCAACCTTTTTATCTAGTAGTGGTCTGGGCAGGGCCAATGGACTCATAATAATGTCAGGAGTAAACCCAAATATCACTTTGGCCAATACGTCTACATCAAGCTCTTGAGCCAATGCTTGTATGTTAGCGACTTCAAATAGCCCTGGCAATGTAAGTGTAAAGTCTATACGCATTTGTCTGCGATTGGTGGCAACGGCCACACCTTGACGGAAATTATCTAACCATTGTTTGTAATCAAGTCCAGTTCTAATATACTCGCCAACGGCGCCTGTACCATCTAGACTTGCACAAACTTGCCAGTCCCGCAAATGAACCAAGATGTCACGATAAAGGTTAACGCCGCGATAATCAACTCTGCTGAGATTAGTATTGTATCTTGCATATACACGACGACCATCGCCTTGATCTACTATTTGTTTCATGTAGCGCCAATGCTGTTCAAACATCAACGGTTCACCACCTACCCAGTATATTTCTTCTACACGATGTTCTGTCACTGCCTGAGCAAATTCTGCTTCAATCTGCGTGTCTTGAAATTTAGATATTTCTTCTCTGACCACAGGTATCATCCAGTTGTTCTTGGGATTATTCCAGTTGATCATATTGTTGGCACGTTGTTCTGATTCCCACGCACTGCTCAACATGTCACCACAAGTACGACATTTAAAGTTACATAGATTACTGAAGCGATAATCCCAACTAACAGGTTTAACAGTTGTTGATCCATCTGCCGCAGTATTTGCCATTGCATCCGCATACTTGTGTGCAAATAATCGATTGAAGTAACTACGATAAACGTCTGTGTTTAATAGTTTATCATTGCATACTTCACATTCAGGTAATGTTTCTCCAGCCATCATGCGTCGGCGCACTGACCTCATGTGCTCACTGTTCCAATGTTCTTCCAACGAAACTGGATTGTATTTTCCAGTTCCGGAACTGGTATCTATATACTGTTCAAAACTCTGTGCAGGCTCACGGCTAGCACAGCACATCCTACGCTCAGTTTGCGGGCTAAGGTAGGTATGCGTCCACGGTGCCATGCATAGATTATCTGGTTTCTGCATATTCTAACAAAGGATTAATAATTTCTTCTTTGATGCGCTGACAGACCAAGGTATGGTCAAAGAATCTAGCACGATTGTGTTCAATACGTTGTATAGTTTCAGCTGTGTAAGGTTCTTGTTTAAACTCACGTAAGTTTTGTTGTATCTTTACCAAACGATCAGCACCACTTAGTAAGTCGTACGATTCGTCAAACAGATTGTCGTAGGTCACAAATCCCTGCGATTGTATATACTGTAAGATACCCGGAGCACCTTGTATTTGAAATGGGTGCTGAAGAGCTATGGGTTTAAATGACTTTTCTGTTACAAACGGTATGCCAGTATCCGGTAACTGTTCTGTAGTTTCAACAACTAAACTAAAATAAGTCGAGTCGTACCAGTCTGGATTAAAATATCTTTGCCAATGCACATGCTTGCGTGACACATCGTTGGGCAACGTTTTATCTCTATAACTGTAGAGCATACTGTCCAGATCCGGTGCCAACTGTTCAACCACACGATCTCTCCAGTCTTTGTGTATGTTAATAGGCATAAATGCCAACTGTTGGTAGGTTCTGTTGGGCTGATATTTTAAATATCCCAATTGATCATACCACAGTGATTCACTATACCAAAACCAGTTGGTGTTTGACAAGTAATGAGCCCAGGTATATTTGGTATCTACCTGTTCCCAAAGATTGTTGATCAATACTTTATGTCCTGATTCTGCCAACTGTTGGATCCATTGTTGAATGCTGTTATCGTGTATATTGTGTAACTCTAAAAAATCAATTACGTAAATACTATTAGGATCCGCCGCACTATCAAATTTGCAAATCTGAAAATGTGGTTCAAACAACGGTTGCATGTAGTTTGGCCATATCAAACGACGAGACTTTGGGTGAGTAATTAGTTTTACGCGATCCATGGTCACTGCCCGTGTGGATAATCTGGACTTATGTAACCAATCAGTTCGGCCAGTTCGGGCTCAACTTCAACTAAATTTTGTCCTCGTCTACGATCTAAGTTGCCAACTTCTCTACGCAATTGTTCGCCGTCCAGACTGACACCACGATTCATAAAATCTGCCACACGAGCAAATTCTTCTTTAACCCGCGTTGGTAATTGTGTTGTCAACAGTCGTTTGGTGATTACATGTTTGGCTCGTTCTGGCAACGAACTAATACTAAAGAAATATGCATCATGCATCATATTCCAATAGACAAAATCCATCCGTTGTTCTAAGATCCATGCGGCTACAGTTTCTAGATAGTAAACATTGAATACGTTTATAGTGCAACAAATTTGTAAACGGATATTTGTGTGTCGACTGCGTAGCTCACGGAATCGAGCAATGTTGTTGATTACTTCTGTCCACACAGCATTTGACCGTTGATACTCAAAACGTTCACCTACATCGTCGATACTAAATGCTATTTCTACAATCTTAAAATGTTGCCATATAGCTTCGGCGTTTTCAGGCCATTGTGTGCCATTGGTATTGTAATGTATTTCTATGTTGCCAGCTAGTCCGCGGTCAACTAAGCCTTGTAACAAGTTAAAATGTTCTTGGATCATAAAAGGTTCACCGCCGGTGAACTCTATATACTGTATTTGGTCAGATATGCTGGCTATTTCATTCCAAAACTGTTGATTTTCTCTAGGCCAAGCACCTTGACGCAACATATGATAATGGTGATTGTCTTTGCGATCTTCATTACGCATTAGGTGTTGTAGTTCTTCTGTGGCAAAAGTGCTACTACTCCACGATCCGCATATACGGCATTTAAGGTTGCAAATGTTACCCAGTTTAAGATCTAGGAACATTAGGGGTTTTGCATCTGTGGTCCACTCTTGGTCCGGCAACATGTGTTTAAGACGATCCAGTGTGTGCATACGTTTTGATGTGCGTCCAGCACGTTCTTCCTTCCAACATTTACGACAAGTTTGAGGTTGTTGGCCGTTGACAAATTCTTGGCGCAGTTGTCGCATACTATCGCTATTTTGTATTCCGTTAAAGTCAGCTGTGGCTAAATTAAACTTGTTGCCTCTGTCATCAACCAGTTCATCATCAGCCAAACAGCAAGGACGCACAGTGCCAATAGGACTGGCTTCTAAACTAATCCAAGGTAATACACAAAATTTATCGTGCGGAATTTTCATTTAAGTGCCTGTAGTTCTGGAATTATATCTAGTATATTTTCTTTTCTTATTGAATCCAAGTCGTGTGTTTTACGCCAAAAAGAATCGATCAGCTGTGTATTGTCTGTAGCGTTCATAAAAGTAATTGCTGATTCGAACCCTACAGTAGCACGATTCAATGGATCCAATGGACGAAGCCATTCTAAATGTTTTTCATAACATTCCTGAATGCGTTGTTTATAGGCAGCAGGTGCAATATCAATACGGAAGTATGCAGGGTCTTGTAAAATGTTTATGTTTAAGTCTTGTGGACGTATTAATCCTGCCTCGCTCCACTGCCTGTGAAACTCTGGCAAACTTAAAGCATTCATGATACTTAATGTAGGACTAATATAAAAATCTACGTTAGGACAAGTTCGAATCATTTCTGCACGATTAGCAATAATCTTGTGCCACTCAGTGCCTTTACGTATGTATTCAGCACGGCGGTGTTGATCATCTAAACTGGCGCCAACTGCTACACTTTTAAACTTTTTCCAATAATCAAACACAGTGCGATCTTTTAGTTTAGTATGTGTAAAGTTAGTATTGTATATGAGTCTGACATCAAATCGTCCGCGACGTTCTAGTTCATCTAGGATATTGTAATGTTCGGTCATCATCAGTGGCTCGCCGCCAGCAAAGTATATTTGCTCTACGTAGTCTAAATGCGGAATTAATTGTTCCCACATGTCAGTTTCGGTACGACCGGCGTAGTTTAATACTTGATTAACGTCTTTCCAATTGCCGCCGGCCAATTTTGCTTGATCCTGATACCAACTACTGCTGAATATATGCCCGCAACTTCGGCAGCTTAGGTTGCACAAGTTACTAAAACGTATATCCCAATAACTCATTTGGAACTGGTCGTCGTCGATTCGTTTAACGTGATGACCGTGATGCTTGTTGGCACTCTTGCGACCTGAAAAGAACCCAGACTCTTCTTGCTCATAGCAACGACCGCAGGCTGGGTTCGAACGTTCGTTTAACATGTCATCTCTGAGGCTACGCATAGGTGCATCACGGTAAATTTCTTCCAGGGTCTTGTGGCGTGTATTGCCCACTGGATAGGCCATTTCGGCGTGACAGCACGGGTATGCTTCACCGGTAGGATAGGCATGCAAATGTATCCAAGGATAGATGCAGAATGTTTTAGAATCTTTTAATAAAAATTCTTCACGTTCTGTCAGTTCCGTTGGTTTGACCAAGTCCGTGCTGTTGTAATTATATGACATTATAGTGAATTATACCAATCTTTTAATATTGGAAATGTAGCAACAAAGTCTTTGCCGCGGCGCTGATCGTATTGTTGATGAAATTGTTTAAAATCGTTGTGTAGTTTTGGCATTTCAAACGTGTCACTGTGTGGAGTTTTAACAAGATCTAAATAATCAATCAATCTACTTAGGTGATTGATTTCATGTTCGTGCATGTATGTGTGACCCTGGTGTGCTATTACCCAATTAATTAATCGATTGCGATAATACAATAATAGGTGTTCAGGCAGGACCAATGGGCTTTGAAAGCTAGGAAATCGTAAAATATTTAGAGTAAAACTCACACGCTGTCGCCCATACACTTGCTTTAGTCGCACTAACTGGTCTAACAAACTATCCAAGCTGTTGAGACAAAGCGCATTAATGGTACACATACAATGCACTGCTTTGATACTGTCATGCTCTAATAGTTCTTGAACATTATGCATCCATTGGCTATAATCAAGGCCGTCACGAATATACTCAGCCTGCCCATCAATGGCTTCCATGCTGGTGTATATTTCCAAATGCGGAATATCTTCAACCTTCTCAATAAACTCTTGTAGTTTGATTGAGTCCATTCCCAAGTTACTGTTAATGGCCAATTTGGTTGTGCTACGACCTTTGTTGTCTTTGAACCAATCAATCAGTTTCCAAGTCTCGCCCGACATTAGCGGTTCACCGCCGGTGATTCTTAGCTCTTGGAGTGTTCGGTGAAGGTCTGTTTCCCACCACTCAAAGAATGCTTCAGTGTATGGATTTGTTTCACCAAAACGGTATAGTTGAGCACTATCGTGAGTATGAGTAAAGTGGTTGCGCCCATCAGACACCAAATTGGCATATCCGCCGTGCTTCTTGATGTCGTTAACCCATGTGCTACTGAAAGCAGGGTTACAATAGCTACAAGCGAATTGGCAAGTGCGATCGAATGCGATTTCAAGCGTTCGAAGATTGACGTCTTCTTGACTGGGTGTGTTGTATGCTTCATTTAATGACTCCAATGGATAAATTTTACTTTTGTATACACGGTCGCTGACAGCATCTACGCCCATGTCTTCAATCTTCCAACAGTATTCACAACCTGCGGGACGATTACCGGCCTGCATCATAGCACGATCCAATTTTTTAGTTGGAGTATTGTGTATGGCTCGAGGATTTGTTTTTAACGCTTCGCGATCAATTGCATGTGCTGGTGGGTGATGGCAACTGGTGCTTTGGCCCGAGCCTAACCATATAGTTGCGTTGTACCACTTGGCCGCGCAAAAGCTGGCACTTTTAGTGTCAAGCACTTGGCGTTTGAATTCTAAATCATTCATGGGAATATTTGTCAATAAATTGGTGAATCTGATTGGGTAATTCTCTAGGAACTCGATGCCGCATTTCAGTATACAACTCTTGGTTGTATTTACATACATTATAACACTCTTTGTAGAAACTTGCAAGGTCTTGTTGACACAAATCCTCAACCACTTCAGCTATACGTTCTATACGATCTTGGCTGTTGTCTATTAGATCAAACGATTCGTCAATAACATGTCCGAATGTTTGAAACCCTAGTCTGTGCATATCCTTATAAAATCCCCGATTGGCCACAGCTATAAATGGGTGTCCTATAGCAACAGGTTTCCAAATTTTTTCTGTTCTAAAACTATAAGGGTAATTGAACACTGTTTCGGTTACTAAACTAAAGTAAGTGTCTCTGTATGCTGCGCCGTCTACTACAGCATCTCCCCAAGTGTTGTTAAACAAATTAAATTTAACAGTGCCTGCAGCAGGCAAATGATCTATATTGTTTCTAAACGCAGGTGTTTCGTATTCTTTAGGTAGGAAATGCAGATCAATTGGCAATTCCATACGGTCTACACCCATATGCTCAAATCGTAATTTAATCACGTTCATATTGTTAAAATTTTGCCAGCGTTCTTGCGGTAATGTTGTAACTAATCTAAGATCAGTATCAAGATTTGTCCAAAGGCTTTGATCTAATAATCCATTGGTTTGAAATCTTTCTAACAGGTATTTTCTATGACTACGCATACGTCCATTTAAAAATAGGAACTTGTATGGCTTGTCAGTGATGTTAAAGTATTCATCTAATAGACCACCTGCAGCAACATTTTCATCAAAATCAAATATCTTTGGTAAAAAATATTCATAACTCATATAGGGCCACTTGGCAGGATCCATATCACCACCACCAATCAACAGTATCCGACCTTCTTCTATTAGGTCAATTAATCCTTTAACAAAACACCAAGTGACTAGTGTTTCTGATCCTTCTGCGGCATTGTCTAGTATCACCGTTACTTGACCTGTGCGAGCTAATTCTTGTATTTCGTGATTGTAATTGTTGACCTGTTCGCGACACATGATGTATACAGCACCTGGAACTATTTCGTGCTGTCGAAGATCCCAAAATTCGCCGTCAGCCCAAGGCAACAGTTCTCTATACACTTCGCTATGTGTATCTAATACGAGTTTATGATTGCCGAGCATGATACTCACATTCTGCCCACCAGGCACTCATTTCTGGAAACACAGCTAAAAAATCTGTGCCGTGTCTGCGGTCTGCTTCCTTAAAAAAGCGATAAAAGTCTGCTTTGTTTTGATTTAAGTAAGCAGGATCTAATTTTTGTCCATCACGCATCCAAGCGATGTCTCGATCCATTCTGGCAATTTCATAATCTTTAAATCCTTGAAAGCGGGTTTCTTCTGTTTCAATATTCTTCATCATGAATGCCCACGCAATCTCAAGTTGCTCTACATAGCTTTCTGGCAATAGCTGTATGCTCTGCCACGTGGGTGTGCGTAGCACCGGCGTATCAAACCAAACACGTTGATAAGTTTTGCTGTAGATCTGGCGTAATCCTAATATGCCCGATAACAATTTTCCAACGCCGGGCACAGCAAGATTGTTCATGGTAATAATAAATGTAATACTATTACGTCCAGGAATATCTGTTAGGAATTGATTCACACGATCCCACAGTAAACCAAAATCTAATCCGTGCCTAATATATTCAGCTTGTTCAAACCAGCTATCTAAACTGACAAACTGCATAAAGTGTTCAATCCGTTCGCCTTCGCACAACTCTTTAACATAACCCTTATACTTTTGCCATGATTTTTCATCTACACTGAAGTTTGACGTTACATTCAAATGCAAGTCAGGTTTAGGGTTGGACAACACATAGTCAAATACACGATAGGTATTCTTATCCAGTAATGGCTCACCACCAGTCATACGAAAGTGTTGTAGTTCTGGATACAAAGTAGGCCACCATTTCCAGAAAGCTTCTACGTAAGGGTTGTGTTCACGAACAGGTATAGGACGATTGCGCCCACGGAAGTGGCTAGGATCATTGTGGACAGTTGAAGTAGGATATCCACCGTGGGTGTCAACTTCTTGCTGCCAGGTGCTCGAAAACTGCGGACTGCAATAACTACATGCAAGATTACAAGCATGATTAAAATTGACTTCAACATAACTAGGGTTAACATCTTCATCTCCGGTTGAATTTACTACCATGTCAAAGTCTTTGGCAGCCCACGGCTCCCCACTACGGTAGTGTCTGTCGCTTAATTTACCGTTGTCTTCCATAGTCCAACAGTAAGAGCATTCAGTAGGACGCTCTTGTTTTAACATAATTTTACGCTGATGTTTTTTGTGCCAGGTATTATGCAGTGCTGACGGATTAGTTTCAATTGCTTCTGGATCTATCATGTGCAACGGCGGATGATAGCAGGAGTTGTTTAGTCCAGTAGGCAAGTGTAGGCTAACTTGTTTCCATTTGGCCAAACAAAGTGCAGGACCAAGATTCGCCTTCATAAACTCTGCATCACCTAGAAATTTTGATTTAAAGTCCATTACGACTTCGTCACCTTTGTTATTCATATTCGTAATTTCGTAAAATATTGTCTACTGCAACGGATTTAAACGGTAATAATTCAAACAATTTTTCGCCGCGCAGTTTATCTAATAGTAATACATGTGAAATAGTTTGCTGAAATAAAATTTGATTTCTGGCCTGGTTAATTAACTCTTTAATATGTAATACTGTTTTATTATCAATGTTATAGTTAGATTCTAGTTTGTCAATTATACTCAAGGCTAGAGGTTTCAATGAATCTGGAATTACATCCAATGCTAGATAATCAGGACCTGTTAAAATAATTGGATGAACTGGAACATTGATTTCTGATGCATATTTGTATAATTCGTCAATGAACCAAATATTTAAAATACTTAAAACCGGAGCCAATGCAATATCAATATTTAAGTTTGACGAGGCTTCTAATAATTCTGTTAAATTTGATTTAATTTTTTCCCAATTTGTGCCAGATCTGATGTTTTCTAACGGTTTGCCTATTGCATCAATGCTACAATGCATTTGAATACGGTTAAATTGATTCCAAATATTAATAATGTCTTTGTTTTTATATTTTAATGTGGTTAAATTTGAACTATATGCCAAAGTTATCTGCTTTGACATTCCTTGATCAATTAGATCTTCGAGTAGTTTCCAATGCTCACCGTTAATCAATGGTTCGCCTCCGGTGAAATACATCCAATGTAACGAATCAGTGATTAGAATATTTTTATAATCAGTTATATCTTGGTGCTGAATTAATGGAAATTTATCAAGTTCTTCGGCCCATTGGCTACTAAAATGCGGGCCGCAATATCTGCATTTTAGATTACACAGATTAGTATTTCTAATGTCAACAAATTGCAATCCTTTTGCAGATGTTTTTATTTGAGAAAATGTGTTCCTGTAACTTTGTAATCCATGATACTCCGCCGCCGAACATTTATTACATGGATGTGCCGGCGACATTTCTTGCGTTTTTAAATCCGCAAATCTGTTAGGGTTAGTTAATTCAGATATGGGTTTCAGATAATCGGCATGGATGATAGCACAAGGGCCAATTTTTCCATTTGGAAAAATAGTAACTCCGTGATCGATTGCAGCACATGTCCAGCCCAATTTTACCAACCTTCTTGCTGTCTTATTACATCTATTTCTCTAGTCATAACGCCGCGATTGTGCCAGTTGCTACGATAATGTTGTTTAAAGAAAGCACTTTCGTTTTCTTGCATCATGTTGATGGGCAAATCTAATTGTGCGACTAGATCTTCAGCAACACGGCCTGCAAGTAGTTCTGGATCAGAATCTTTTACTGTGTCCCAGAGTTTTTCTAATTCAGTAAAGTCTTGCACCACACGATGATCCCATGTAGGAGTAATCATAGTCATGTAAGTGCCCATCCTTGCACCGGCTATGGCCCATATACCATGTTCCACATCTCTGCCAACATTGTGCCATATGGTCAAGTGGTCAAGGTTGCGTTGATGCACACGGTCACGGAATTCTGACACAGTGGGCCTAGTTCCGCGATTTAAACACATCTTAACACCTTCACGGAAGCCGGCACGCCATGCATGAAAGGCCGACCCATTAGGAAATGTTGTTGAATAGCAATCATACATGGGCCAATACAGTGGATCAAAACAAAACTCCACTTCGGTTTCTGCTGTACCTGTGGTAGCTTCATGTGTTTTCATATTATTGACAAATGCCCTAGTCCATGAGCTCAGTCCTCCGTTGCCATACATTAGTCCATTGACATGATTACGTGCTCGCCAGCGAAACACTGCATTCTCCCACTCACCGTCAGGAAACGTCATTGTGAGATTAAAGAATTTTGCATCTGGCATGTTGTCGCCGTCAATTAAAATAAAACGTTCAGTGTCGCTGGCAGCGGCCGCGGCCTTGTGCGCGGCATCTGATCCTTTAACTCCGTCAACCCGTTTGGCCCATGGAATCATGTTGCGTATCTTTACCCAAAATTCTTCTTTTTGTGGTTCGTCATATGTCAGGTAAATGCAGTCTAAATCTGCAATGTCAATTTGTTTCATCTTCAAGTTCCTGTTTTTTTAAACACCATGCAACATGAGGTTGATCAACATCTACAACTACGCAAACATTGTTAACAGCACATGCAACCCCATTGGTTGATGGCACTAATTTTTTAGTAAAAATTGTTTTATATACTACTATTTTTCCATTGACTATCCTAATGTGCTTGGGGCCATGATAGTATGTGTCTTGATCAACAACTATATAATTACCTGGCAACGCTTCTGTGCTATAAAATAATGGAAATCCTTCATCATTATAGTATAATCGATACTCCGGAGAGCTGTGCATTGCTGGTTGCTGAGCTTGTAGTATTCCCCAAAACTCTTCAGGAGTCATTTCACTCATCGCTACCTTTTTGAGTGTTGCGTTTTTCTTGAATAGTAAGTCGATCTTTATGTGTCTTGCGAGGGTTACCACATAGATAACATTCAGGATTACCACAATCCATTGCATGATGCTTGGCCAGTCTATGCGGTTCTGCCAATATAGGGTCGTTTTTTGTAAGACCGTGTGCTTTGGCTATCTTGACTTGCTTGGCGATAGCATTGTTGTCTTTTAATAATCGCTTGCTGTGTTTGATTTTATCTTCGTCTTTGCTCATAATGCTCTCCAATCTTTAACATGATAATGAAACAATCCTGATTGTGCTACTGTTTGCACTCTCAAGCCAGGGCTAGTGTTTTCCCAAACAAACTCTTCAGTCCAATTATTGGTCATTGATGGAATAATTCCCGGTTTCATGTGTGTGATCATTGGTCCTATCCCGGGTGGCAACGTAACCGTTTCTACGCCCATAATTATTGCTGCCATGGCATAGACTACATCGGTCGTTGGTAGTTCGTCTGGAAATTTAAGTAAGGTTTTAAACCGGTCCCAATTTTCAAAAATATTTTTTACCAACTCAAAGAAATTCTTGGCTGTGAGACTCAATCGCCAGTAGGTGACAGCGTTATAAACATCCGGCAAAGCATTGTTATCAAACAATCGACGATAAGTTCTGTTGTTGCTGGGCTTGTTAAATATGTCTTTACAACCTTGACTGATCACTACATCTCTTTTTTCAAACAAGGTCCACCAATGATCTATGGGACTAGCAGCAATCATGTCTGCTTCCAATTTAATAGTCTGACGATATGGACTGGCCTCAAAACACTGCCAATCGTTGGCGAATCCGCCCAGGTCGCCATGTGGCAAAGGAATAACATGATCAAACACAGGGTTGTTGCATCGTTTGACAGTAATAACAGAAATATTGGCATCAGGGTGCCACTGTCTAATAGATTTTGCTAATTGTATAGCACAGCCAAGATAGTCTACAGATTCAGTATCAATGGCCGGTATAAGATAACCGCGTTCAGCAAGGATTGGCAACAATCTCTCCTAGTGCTCGTTTACCCATGGCATGAAAATCTTGTT
>Ga0209296_1000234_pt1 | contig 48037 bp, 41 predicted proteins | sample S_130206_EF_Meta_FD_187319 | JGI IMG/M metagenome (GOLD analysis project Ga0209296, IMG submission 187319) | Freshwater microbial communities from Lake Simoncouche, Canada to study carbon cycling - S_130206_EF_MetaG (SPAdes) (version 2) | ecosystem: Environmental > Aquatic > Freshwater > Lake ...
CTGAGCGCGGGTACCAAGAACAAGTCCAGCCACGGCTGCACTTGGAAGAACGGTCGCAGGTCTGCCTGGCCGCGTTCGTACAAACCGCCCATTTGGAACGTGAGCACGGCCGACATGAACAGGTAGATCACCAAGAAGATGCCTGCCAATGGGCTGGTGAAATACGCCGCAAACTCACGGCGAAAGATGGTTGCGATGCGTGCAGTGGAGTTCATCGGGATGCTGCCTTTGTGCGCGGTGCGCCACCAATATCGCTGGTGGTGAGCATGCGGAACACATGATCAAGTCGGTTGCTGGTGACGTTGGCGGGAGCCTTGGCATCAAGCGCCTTTGGAGTGCCGTCAAAGACAACGCGGCCTTCGTTGATGATCACCGCGCGCGTGCACACTGCCTCCACTTCTTCCAGAATATGGGTGGAAAGCACTACGGCGCGGTCGTCACCGAGTCGGCGAATGAGTTCGCGAACTTCATGCTTCTGATTTGGATCAAGCCCATCGGTTGGTTCATCAAGTACCAAGATTGGTGGGTCATGCAGAATCGCCTGCGCCAATCCGGTGCGTCGCTTGTATCCCTTGGAAAGCGTGTCGACCAATTGACGGCGGTAGGGTTCTAAATGCAGGCGTTCAATGGAGCGATCGACGCGCGACCGCGCATCCGCGCCCACATAGCCGCGCGCACGCGCCACGAAGTTCAAGAACTCGTCCACGCGCATATCGCCGTAGGCAGGTGCGCCTTCGGGCAGGTATCCGAAGGTGCGCTTGGCAGCAATCGGAGCATCAGCAAGCGCAATGCCGTCCAGGGTGACAGTGCCGGCCGTGGGCTCAAGAAATCCGGTGAGCATGCGCATGGTGGTGCTCTTTCCTGCGCCGTTTGGCCCAAGGAATCCCAACACCTGCCCGGCGGGAACGATGAGATCGATCCCTCGAACCGCTTCGAATGAACCAAAGGATTTACGAAGTCCGCGTGCCGCGATCAGTTCCTTCATGGGGCGTTGAGTTTAGCCGCGCATGGGGTGATGTGCGCAAAAGACGGTTGGTTGCGGCGTATCCTGCACAGGATGTCCGCTGTCACCAAAGTTCCGGCTGCTGTGCGCGCTCTTGAGAGCTTCGCGAGGCGCTTTGGTGGCCGCCCGACCGTCTTGGCGCGAGCGCCCGGGCGCGTCACGCTCATTGGCGAGCATGTGGATTACTCCGATGGGTTAGTGCTACCCATGTCCATTGACCGCGACTGCATTGCTGCAGTGCGGGTTTCAAACGATGGCAGATGGCGCGCGTGGAGTGATGATTTGCAATCGCTTGCGGAGTTGCCGGATCCCGCCGCGGCGTCTACTGCGCCCCGTGCGACCGGTGCTGCCGCGTGGTCGAACCTGGCGCTTGGCGTATTGGCGGGGTTCGCACGTGAGGGCGTTCGTGTTCCACCGCTCGAGATGTCGTTTGCAAGCGATGTCCCGCTGGGCGCTGGTCTCAGTTCAAGTGCGGCACTCACCGTGTCATTGGCAACCGCGGTGGCAGAGGTGCTTTCGGCGCCGCTCTTTGGCATTCCGCTGGCGCGTATGTGTCAAGAGGCGGAGTCGGAATTCGGCGGCGTTCCGTGCGGCATTTTGGATCCGTTGGCCTCCGCACTTGGGCGTGCTGATCATGCCATGCTCATCGATTGTCGGTCGCTTGACGTGCGTTTCGTGCCGTTTCCGCCAGCTTCCCGCGTGGCGCTCTTGGTGTTTGATTCCGGCGTTCATCGTTCACTGTCCGATGGTCGGTACGCGGAGCGCAGGCATGAAGTGGAAGACGCGGCACGTGCCGCTGGTGTTGGCATGTTGCGCGACTTGGATGAAACCAAACTTCGCACGTTGAAGTTGCCAGCACTCTTTGAACGTCGCGCTCGTCACGTGGTGCGGGAAATTCAACGTGTGCAATTGGCAGCCAACGCGCTTCGTCGTGACGACATGGAACTCTTTGGTTTGTTTATGGCGCAGAGTCATCAATCCCTGCGCGACGACTTTGCAGTGAGTACGCCAGAGCTTGACGCGCTAGTTGATGAAGCGCGTGCGCTGGGCACCGCCGGTGGGGTGTACGGCGCACGTCTCACTGGTGCTGGATTTGGCGGATCGGTGATCGTGCTGGCGGACGCGGGACGAACCGGGATCGGCGAACGCATCGCTGCGGGGTTTGAGCGTCGATTCAAGCGCCCGGCGGGATGGCAGCGGGTTTCATCCGGACCCGGCGCCGCGATCATTCCTGCGGCACGCTGGCCGGCGGCGTAATCTCACCGTATGCAAATCACCATCCTTGGAGCCGCGGGCGAGGTCACTGGTAGTGGTTACTTGGTGCAAACCGCGCGTGCCAACGTGCTCATTGACTTTGGGATGTTCCAAGGCCGCGGCGCGGGTGACGAAAAGAATCGTGAAATTGACCCGGTGGTTCCTGCTCGCCTCGATGCGGTGATCTTGACGCATGCGCATCTTGACCATGTTGGTCGGCTGCCGCTACTGACTGGTCTTGCCTGTGCAGTGCACGCAACGCATGCAAGTTGCGCGTTGGCGGAATTAATCTTGCGTGACTCTGCCAAGATCCAAGAGGGCGACGCTGCCCGCGAAAACCGCTGGAAAGAACGGACCGGGGCAACGCCAGACGCAGTGGCGCTGTACGGAACCGCCGAAGTGGACGCCATCGTTTCACGGATGCGTGGCCATGATTACGAGCAATTGATTGAAGTGGCCGATGGAATCACTGCGCGCTTTCAAGATGCCGGTCACATTCTTGGGTCTGCAAGTGTTGAACTCCGCGTGACTGAAGGCGGCACCACCAAGACGGTCGTGTTCTCTGGCGATGTTGGTCAGAAGTGCATGCCCATTCTTCGTGATCCCGTGCCGTGTCCGCCCGCCGACTTGGTGTTCTTGGAGTCCACGTACGGCGATCGCAACCATCGACCGGCCGAAGAGACCTTCGCGGAATTGCGAGCGATTCTTGAGCAAAGCGCGTGGCAGAAGCGCAAGGTGCTGGTACCAAGTTTCGCAGTTGGCCGCGCACAATTGTTGTTGCATGTACTTGCAGAGATTGCGCGCGATGGGCGCTCGCCAGTGGTCCCCGTTTATCTTGACAGCCCGATGGCTATCCGCGCCACCGAGATATACAACAAGTTTCCAGACGACTTTGACGATGAGTCGCGCGGACTGGCGCGCAGTGGTCAAGCGCGGCGCGAGTTTGCGAATGTGAACTTGTGCGTGACGCCGCAGCAGAGTCGTGATTTGAATGAGAGTTGGGATCCCTCCATCGTGATCGCTGGAAGCGGCATGTGTGATGGTGGTCGCATCTTGCATCACTTGCGTCACAATCTTTGGCGGCGCGGAGTGCAGGTGCTACTCACCAGTTTCATGGGCGACGGGTCGCTCGGTCGGAAACTGGTCGATGGCGCCAAGACGGTCCGGATCTTCCGCGAGGACGTGGTGGTGCGGGCTGACGTTCGCACCGTCGGCGGACTGAGTGCGCATGCGGGGCAAGGTGGATTGATCGAGTGGTTCACGGGGGCCTCTCAGAAGCCCGCCGCGCCGCGCGTGGTGCTGACCCATGGTGAGGACCGGCAGCGGGGCGTGCTTGCCCAGGCACTGTCCGGCATCGGCGGCTGTACGGTGGCCCAGCCCAAGCGCTTTGAAGTTATTGAAATCTGACGCCCAAGCCGGTATTTCTCGGCATGTTTGCGGGATCCGGCGGTCGGCGGCCGCCGTAGGAATGCCTGATCCAACCGCCAGAATCGGGTTCGGCTATTCTGCCAATCCCGCTCCGGTAGATCGGTTTGCGGGTCGAACGCAGAGGAATCAGTCATGAAGATGTCGAGCACGCTCTCCGCCTTGAAAGTCACCCTGTCCGCCGCCAAGCTCATTGCTGCGCCGGCCTTGATGTCATCCATGATGACCGTCATGGTTGTTGGTGGCTGCTACGCGCCTCAGCCCACGGAGCTGTACCGCACCGAGAAGCTCCCCAGCGAGCATTGGTACACGCTTGACGAGGATGATTCCCGCGTGGAGGCCCTGCCGCATGCGCTCCGCAATTCATTGACCCAGCAGCGGCAGTTGGTTGCTCTGGAGCAGGGATCAGATAAGAACGAGAAGCAGCCGCTTTCGCCAGAGACCGCCAAGAAGGTCGCCGAGCTTGATCAGACCTGCAACGATGCCTACTTGATCTCCTTTGACACCATCGCCAGTAATCCAACGCCGGACCTCAATGGCCAGTTTGAGTCATGGGACCGCCGCCGTCAGAACGACTCGATGATCTACAACCAGAACTTCCGAGCCCTCGCTGATGAGTGGAGCCGCTTCTGGTTGATGGAGATGCCAGGCGGTACGCCGTACGACACGGTGAACACCACCGGTCGCTTCTGAGCCGTGCTGAGTTAAAAACGTCCATCAGCCCGCCATCTTCGGCGGGCTGATGTGTTTTTGATTTGTGACTCTCCTGCTTCGGAGTGTCAGGACGGCTCATCAGCAATATCACGGCTGGCATTGTCTACAGGCGCCCCGCGCGCCGCGCCGTTCACGCGTACTGTGAGGTAGCTCGCAGCCTTCGCCGCATGATGCACCATGCGGTCCGCATAGCGCAGCGCGTCAAGTTCAGCGATGGCTGTGTCAGGTGTGGCGCCACCGGCCGCAGTCCGGTTCAATGTTTCGCTGCGTTCTTGTTTGCGTCGGGCGCCCAATGAGGCGGAGATGCGCTTCAGTTCTGCCAGTGGTAGGGGCGAATCTTGATTTCGCAGCCAGCCATCAAAGATCTCGATGGCTGTCTGTGCATCGCTGAGGTACGTGCGCACAACGGGCGGCAACGCATCCATGTTGCGGGCAGCCGGGAGCAAGTTTTGGACATCGCCGACGAGTCGTGTGAGATGATCAAGTGCACCAACGGTGCCGCGTTGCAGTTCCACGGTGTCAGCATCGCCTTCTGGTACCTGAATCTCACCAATGAAGCGTCGCGTTGCATCAAGGCTCGCAGTTGCACTGGTGATTCGGTCGTCCATGCTTTCAAGACCGTCGCCGCGGAGCAGGACCAGTGCCAGGCTCGTAACCGCTACTCCCGATTCGGTGAGGCCGCGTCGCGCCGTGGCGGCGGCTACGCCGGGGACTTCCAGCGCACTGCGGTCGAATTCCACGATCGGTGGCACGTCACTTCGGTCAGGGATCCATCGCGCCAGTAGTCGCGCGAGTGGCACGGCGCCGATCAGTAATGGCAGGGCGCCGATCGCAGAAAATCCAGTATGGAATGCGGCAAGACTGATCGCGTTGGGCTCCGCGCCTGTTCCGCTAGTAACGGTGGTGCCGATGGCGTGGGCAGCATTCCGCAACGGTGTGAACAGGAGAAGCGCAATCGCAGCTTGTACCACCGCGCAGATCGCCCACGCTGCGGCGATCCGCCGTGCTGAGGCGCGCGTGCCCAGTGTGGCAAGCACGCCAGTACTCGTTGTTCCGATGGTGGCACCGATCGTCACGCTTGCGGCTTCGTTCCATCCCAACGTGCCGCTGTGCAGGGCAACCATCACCAGCGCGATAGGGGCGGCGCTTGATTGCATGGCACATCCGAGGAGCATTCCAATCGCCACCAGTGCCAGGCGACCAGTGACTGTGCCTCCGTTGTGCCCAGCGAGATCAATGGACGAAGCGACCGGCGCAACGTTGTCGCGTATGAAGGTGATCGCTAGCAGTAGCACGGTGATGCCCGCGATGGCGGTGCCGATGTGTTTCCAGCGTCCACGACCAAGGGTTCGCAACACCGCACCAAGCGCCAAGAGCGGCATGAGGACAGCAGCGATTCCAGTACTTAGCCCCAGCGTGGCTACCAGCCAGGTGGTGCTTGACGTTCCCACGGTTGCGCCGGCAACCAGCGGAATGGCGGCCGCAATAGACATCATTCCTGAGGTGATGAAGCCAATAGTGGCCAGTACTGTGGCGCTGGAAGCTTGCGTGGCCACCGTCATCACCAAGCCTGCGCCAAACGCACGCGCTGGTCGCGCGGTAACGCCGTGCAGCAGCCGCCGGATGGATGGCCCCTCCAGTGCCTTCAATCCCTCAGTCAGGAGGGTCATCCCTAAGAGGAACAGCCCAACGCCGCCGAGCAGCAGTGCAATAGTGTGCCAGGAGGTCGGAGGGAGTTCATTCAGAGTGAGTTACCGCCGTGCGATCACGACGCCCGTGAATCGGCGCCCACGCCCCACGATGGCATCCAAGAGAAGAGTTTCTCAAGCATGGGTGAGGTGGTGCGTTGGTGCTTGGCCATGGCTTGGAATTCACCAGCATCGAAGTACACGCCGCCGCAGCTGGTGCATTGATCAACAAGCACTCCACCCAGCGGAACTTCTTTCATCTTGTTGCCGCACTTGGGGCAGCACATCCAATGTGCGGCCTTCTGAGCGCTGGCTTGCGCTGCAGCGCGGCGAGCATCAAGCCCTGCACGCATGGACTGCAAGATTTGCTGATCCTTCTCGTGGAATTGGCGGTCTGCTTCGTTGTATCCGGTTGAATCTGGGTTGGGCATCGGTGTGTGCTTTGTGCAGGGGGTGCGAGGCGGGCAAGGATACCGGGGTTCAGACATCGCAGATGCGAACCGCCGCCGCGAGAGCAGTGCGGGCATCGCCGCGGGGCATGAATTCCTGAGCTAACCAGCCCTTGAAGCCGGTGGCCACGATGGCTTCCGTGATCCCCTTGTAATTGAGTTCCTGAGTGTCATCAAGGTTGCTACGGCCTGGATTGCCGGCGGTGTGGTAGTGCGCGAGGTACTGGTGATTTTCACGGATGGTGCGAATGACGTCGCCCTCCATAATCTGCATGTGATAAATGTCGTAGAGCAGTTTGAATCGATCACTGCCGACCGCCTTGCAGAGTTCGACGCCCCACGCGGTGCGGTCGCACATGTAGTCGCCATGGTCGACCTTGGAGTTGAGCAGTTCCATGATGACAGTGACGCCGCACTTATCTGCAAGTGGCGTAATGCGACGCAGCCCGATAGCGCAGTTCTTGAGTCCTTCTGCATCCGGCAATCCAGCGCGATTACCACTGAAGACGATCATTTGCGGAATTCCGGCGGCAGCAACTTTGGGCAGGAGCGCTTCACTCTTGGCGACTAACTCGTCGTGATTCTCAATGCGGTTCCAACCCTTGGTGATACCGCCCGGTCCATTAGCAACCGCGCAGGTGATGCCGTGCTTGGCTGGAACACGCAGTTGATCTTCCGAGAGCAACTCCACTGAACCAATGCCCACGTCCTTGGCCATTTCACACAGTTCATCGAGGCTCATGCCGCCAAAGCACCACGCACACACGCTCTGTCGAATGCGACCACGGCGTGCCGGAGATGGCTCTTGCTGAGGCGCGGCGGGTGCATGAACCGAACGGGGCGCGGCGCCCTGACTGATTCCGCCAAGCGCAGCGGCGGTGGAGGCGGCGAGTCCAGCGTGAACGAATGATCGGCGATCCATAGTGCAGAGCCTACCGGGCAAGCACGGCGTGGTTGCCTATCCTGCGCGAATGAGCAAGCCCACAGCAATCACCATCGTGGATAGCCACACTGAAGGCGAGCCGACGCGCGTGGTGATTGCGGGCGCGCCAGCGCTGGCAGGTCGAACGGTGCAAGACATGGCCGCAGATTTGGCAGCCCACCACGACTGGTTTCGGTCCGCAGTGGTGTGCGAGCCGCGCGGAAATGAAGTGCTGGTTGGTGCACTCCTGGTTCCAACCGCGGATCCAACGTGTGCCACGGGCGTCATCTACTTCAATAGCGCCGGGCTTCTTGGCATGTGCGGTCACGGAACCATTGGCGTAGTGCGCACGCTGGCGCACCTTGGCCAACTTGCACCCGGACCCGTGCGCTTAGAAACACCAGTTGGCGTAGTTGAAGCGCAGATTTCCGGTGCAAACGAAGGCATTGAAGTGGCCAACGTTCGGTCATTCGTGCATCGCGCCGGCGTAACGCTTCGGCTTGATGATGGACGCACTGTGCACGGCGACATCGCCTGGGGTGGTAACGGATTCTTCCTGTGCGAAGATCACGGCGAAGCAATCGAGCTGGGCAATTTGCCCGCGCTCAACCAGGTGGCGTGTGCCATTCAACGTGCGCTGGAGCGCGATGGTTTGAGCATGGTGAATTCGTATCCGGTTGATCACGTCGAACTTCTTGGTCCGCCACGGGACCCGGGCAATCACGGTCGCAGTTTCGTCTACTGCCCGGGCGGCGCGTACGACCGCTCGCCGTGCGGCACTGGAACAAGCGCCAAACTGGCGTGCTTGGAAGCGCACGGAACGCTTGCGCCGGGCGATGTATGGCGCCAAGAATCACTGATTGGCAGCGTGTTTGACGCGTGGTACGCGCGCGCCCCCCAAGGTGGCGTACTGCCAACCATCCGCGGTCGAGCCTGGATTACTGCGCAAGGAACGTTGCTACTCCATCCCACTGATCCCTATCGACACGGCATTGTTCCGTCCGCTGTGCGCTGATTGCCCACTCATCACTTATGACACTTATGCCAACATCATCAAAGTACATGCAGCGTGCCGACTGGAACGGCGTCTTTCCCGCAATTACTACGCCGTTCAAGGCCGATGAATCCATTGACCTTGATCTCTTTGGTCGGCACATTGCTTGGATGGCAGGGCACGGATGTACTGCATTGGTGACACCCGGTTCGCTGGGCGAGGGCGGGCTGCTCTCTCTGGATGAGAAGCGATCTTTATGGACGCGCGCTGTTGAAGTGCTTGGTGATGCATTGCCCGTGGTGGCTGCAGTGGGAGCATGTGGAACGCGCGAGGCGGTAGAGATTGCCCAAGCCGCACAGGCGTGTGGATGTCGCGGACTGATGGTGCTGCCGCCGTATGCGTACGTTGGTGACTGGCGCGAGACCCGCACTCACTTTGCGCGGGTGTTTGCAGCCACTCCGCTTGGATGCATGCTGTACAACAATCCGCCGGCGTATGGAACCGACGTGCTTCCCGAGCAACTTGAGGATCTCGCCGATGAGTTCCCCAACCTGCACGCCGTCAAGGAGTCCAGTGGCGACATTCGCCGCATGACGGCGATCCGTGCGCGCATGGGAGACCGACTTGCCGTCTACATCGGTATCGATGACATGGTGCTTGAAGGCGTAGCCGCCGGCGCGGAGGGATGGATTGCAGGACTAGTGAACGGATTTCCCGCTGAAAGCGTGCGCCTCTTTGAGCTTGCGCGCGACGGTCGCCTGGAAGAAGCCGAGGAACTCTATCGCTGGTTCCTGCCGCTATTGCGTCTGGATGCCGGACCGCAGTTCGTCCATTTGGTGAAACTGGCCGCCGCGCGCGCGGGCTGGGGCAACGAACGAATGCGCCTGCCGCGCTTACCCGTTGAACCCGCACTGCGCGATCGCGCGATGAGCATTATTGATGTCTCCATGAAGGTTCGCCCCGCTATCGCTCGCTGACCGCCCCGCAGCGCGTAGATTGTCTATCCACGTGATCCGCGTCCGCGACATCCGCAAGTCCTTCGGCTCGATCGCTGCGGTCGACGGAGTTTCCTTTGAGGTGCATCACGGCGAGATCTTTGGGCTGCTTGGGCCAAACGGCGCTGGCAAGAGCACGGCGATCGCCATGTGCACTGGTCAGTCGGCGCCCGACAGTGGATCCATTGAGATTGGCGAGGCAGGTTCGCCACGTGCGGCGCGTGCGCGCGCACTCATTGGATTGGCGCCGCAGCAGATTGCCCTCTATGAGGAATTGACGGCCCGCGAGAATCTGGTCTTTTTGGCGCGCGTGCACGGAATGCCAGAGCCAGTGCGCCGCGCTGATGAACTGCTCGATATGGTTGGACTGCTGCCACGCGCGCGCGACCGTGTTGCAACATTCTCTGGTGGCATGCAGCGACGCTTGAACTTGGCCGCCGCCCTTGTGCACAACCCAACGGCAATCTTCTTAGATGAACCAACAGCCGGAGTCGACCCGCAAAGTCGTACTGCGATCCTTGATGTAGTGCAGCGCCTCGCCAACGAGGGACGAGCGGTGATCTACACCACCCACTACATGGAAGAAGCGCAACGCATCTGTTCACGCGTCGCCATTATGGATCGCGGTCGCGTGCTCGCTATTGGTACGGTTGCGGAGTTGATTGCAGAGCATGGCGGCGACAGTGTGGTGACCGTTGATTCGCTGGCTGGCGAACATCGCGTTCGTACCCGTGAACCGCTACGAGAGATTGAACGCGCCCTTGCAGAAGGTGGCGCCACAGCAGTCCGCATTGAACAGCCGGATCTAGAAATGGTCTTTCTTGCCCTCACTGGAAGGCGGCTCCGAGACTAATGCGCGCCGCTGTGTTTCTAGCACTCAAGGACCTGCGCCTGTTGATGCGCGACCGCGCGGCGGCCTTCTTTACATTCGTATTCCCGTTGGCAATTGCTCTGTTCTTTGGTTACGTCTTCAGTGGAACTACCAGCGAGCCGCTTCATGTTGCCGCGTTTGTTGAGCAGTCGTCGCCAGCAGCCACCATGTTGATCAAGGCGCTTGACGAAGATGGTGGATTTAAACTCACCGTCACCGACGCCCGCGCTGCTGGCGAGCAGTTAGTTCGTCGTGGAGAGGCGGTGGCGCTGCTGATTGTGCCGGCTACCTATGCCGAGGGTATCGACGGAGTGTTTTCGGGCGGTGGCGCCAAGCTTGGGTTGGTAGTTGATCCATCACGCCGCGCTGAAGGTGCCATGCTTGTCGGCAAGATTCATGAGGTTGCCTTCCGTACCGTCTTTGCAACGGTGGGTGACCCGGTGCAGTTTGCGCGAGTTCTTGACCGAATGGAGGACTCACTGAAGGCATCCGATCTCTCATTTACCGATCGGTTGGCGATTCGCACGGCGCTGACGCGCGCCCGCGCGATGTCTGCTCAGGGCGCGGACGGGTCAGCAGCCACGCAGTCGCAATCACTTGCTGATTGGAAACCGGTTTCCATCGATATTGCAGAGTTGTCCATGCGCCCCGGGGTGCCCGCGAACAGCTTTGCAATCTCCTTCATGCAGGGCATTGCGTGGGCTCTGTTTGGTGCGGTGTTGTCGTTCGGATCAGGCATTGCAGAGGAACGCCAGCGCGGCACACTGGTTCGTCTCTTGGTTTCGCCAATGAGCCCAAATCAGATCTTGTTTGGTAAGGCGCTGGCGTGCTTCGTGACGTGCCTTGCTACGGAGTGGATGCTGGTGTTTGCTGGCATGTTCTTGTTCCGCGTGGAAGTCTCACATTGGCCGCTCATGGTGGCGGTGACGTTGGTGACTGCGTTTGGATTCTCAGGCATCATGATGCTTCTGGCGGCAGGTTTCCGAACGCAGGGCGGAACTCAAGGAGCGGGCCGCGCAGTGCTGTTGGTGCTTGCCATGATCGGTGGCGGAACGGTGCCGCTGGTGTTTATGCCGCCCTTCCTTCGAGTTGCCAGCAACCTCAGTCCGTTTAAATGGGCGGTGATGGCGGCCGAGGGCGCTACCTGGCGCAGCTGGGGCATGTCAGAAATGCTGCTGCCGCTGGCAGTGCTCGCTGCGATCGGAGTGTTTGGGTTGACCGTGGGCACCGCAATGGTGCGACGGTCAATCTGACGGAACTCAGCTCCGGCGCCCCAGCGCTCATGGAAAGACTCTGATCTGCATCGATGTGGCCCCAATGCCCGCCATGCAGCGAACATCCATGATTAATATCTGCCATATTGAAAGTCTCCGGAGCCGCCGCGGCGGGTCTCCTGCCCTTACGCTCTGCCATTCATGAACTGGATCCGCTTTCGGCACCATCTGCCGCTTCTCCTTGGCCTCGGCACCATCGTGCTCAACGTGGTGGTGAGCCGTGGGGCGAGCGGACAGCACTCACTGCTCACATTTGCCTGGCTCTTCGCAGTGATCCTTGCATGCGCCTACTCAGCTTCGCACTACGCGGACGTGGTTGCACATCGGTTGGGGGAGCCCATCGGCACCCTCATATTGACGCTGTCGGTGGTTGTGATTGAAGTCTCCATCGTGGCCGCGATGATGCTCGGTGGCGGCAGTGAGCCGACCGTTGCTCGTGACACCATGTTCTCCACGCTCATGATCATCATGAATGGGCTGGTTGGCATGGCCCTCCTTGCAGGGGGGATCAATCGACGCGAGCAATTCTTCAACTTGCAGTCGTCCGCGTCGTATATCACCCTGATCATTCCGCTGGCGTTGATTGCATTGGTTCTGCCGCGCCTCACTGAGTCAGAGCCGGGCGGCTTTATGACACCGCGCATGGAAATCTTTGTAGCAACTGCTTCGGTGTTGATGTACGGGGCATTTTTGTGGATGCAGACCTCTCGTTACCGCTCGTTCTTTGCACACGAGTCCGCGGAAGTTGATGCTGAACAGGTCAACGACATTGGTCGGGTGCATCCTGATTCGCAGCAGACGCTTCACGTTGGAGCTGCAAGGCCCCACGTCGAGTTCGATAAGCCACTCTGGCGTGACGTGACGGGTTTGGTGGTGATGCTCGTGGTCGTGGTGATATTGGCTGAATCGCTCGGTAAGTCCACCGCTGGGTTCTTGAGTCAGACCGGATTGCCGCCCGCGATCGCGGGCGTACTGGTGGCATGCTTGGCGCTTGGACCAGAAGGTCTTGCTGCTATCAAGGCCGCGCGCCGAAATTCCATGCAGCGCACCATGAACATTCTCTTGGGTTCAGCGCTCTCCACCATCGGGCTCACTGTTCCTGCCGTCCTGATACTTGCCCGGATGCTTGGTCACCATATTGAACTTGGGCTGCAGTTGCCGGAGATCGCGCTCTTGCTTGGCACCATGCTCATATCAATCGTGAACTTTACGCACGGGCGCGCCAATCCCATGCAGGGTGTTGTGCACCTTGCACTCTTTATCACCTACATCGCGTTGCTCTTTGATGTGCCGGTGTTGGCAGTGAAGTGAGCCAAGCAAACTGAATTTACGCTTCGCCGCGCTGCGCCGGCTCAAGCAAGCAGAAGCTGGCGCCTTGCGGGTCCCGAAGCACCATGACTGCTCCGATACTTGGGAATCCAAAGACTTCCGTGAGTGCGGTAGCTCCAAGTTGAACGGCGGTACGAGCGGCTTCTTCAATGCGCTCAACACAAATGAATGTGAGCCACGCTGATCGGTCCTCGGGGTGTGAGGTGGGCATGATGCCCGCGACGGAGCGGCCGTGCGCGTTCATGCGTCGCGCACCGTCGGCGCCACCATCGGGTGGAAGTTCTGACTCCCATCCGAGCAATGCAGAATAGAACTCAACAGCGCGGGCTGGATCGGCTGTCACCAAGTGGTTCCAGACAACGGCGCCGGGGCCGTGTTCGTTCATGCCGTCCGTCTTGCCGGGGTCTGCTTGGAACAGCGCGCATACCGCGCCGGTTGGATCGCTGATCACACTCGAGCGCCCGATAGAACCCTGCGTCACGGGCACTCGAACGGTCGCTCCCAGTTCAGCAGCGCGAGCGGTCATGAGTTCAATGTCGTCCACTGCGATGTAACCGACCCAATGCGCCTGGACGTCCGCTGGCGACGTCGCGCTGATCGGCATCATGCCCATCAGCGTGTGCGAGCCGATGGCCAGCATGGTGTAGTCGCCGTGCGGCATCGGAATGGTGGTAGCAGTGGCATTCAACAGTGTTGAATAGAACGCCGTGGAGCCAGCGGCATCGCGGGTGTTCAGTTCGTGCCAACAAAATTCGCCGTGCAAGCAAGGGGTGGATTGCCAAATCATCCGATCAGCATAGTTGCTCAGTACAACCGCACATTCCGGGCTAAGTGAGATGGGCGGTTTGAACAGGCGGGACAGTGTCGGGTATGCGCTCTGTGCCTATCATCCGAGTCCTTGAATGCGGCGCCGCATTCTCCGTAGGCAGACCCGGTCGTTTGCTACCCCCGCAACGTTTCACCAGTTTGCTCAGGAGATTCGCATGTACGGCATGGTCAATCAGGCAATCGAAGCGATGGTCACCGAGAAATTCGGGGCGCCGCAATGGGAATTGATTAAGGCGCGCGCTGGGGTAGAGGATCCCGCCTTCGTCATGATGAAGCAGTATCCCGATGCAGTGACCTATGCGCTTGCGACCGCTGTCGCCGAGCACATGAACATGCCGATCGCGGATGTACTTCACGCATTCGGCGTCTATTGGATTGAGTTTGCCGGCAAGGGTCCATGGGGGAAACTGATGAAGGCCTCCGGCAGCAACACTTATGAGTTACTCGGTGCGCTTGACGCCATGCACACCCGGATTGCGGTGAGCTTCCCAGGGCTCGAGCCGCCATCGTTCCGCGTGGAGCCGCGCGATGGTGGAGTGCTGTTGGAGTACCGATCGCATCGCCCCGGACTTGCACCCTTTGTCCTTGGCTTGGTGCAGGGTGTTGGAAACATGTACGGCGAGCATGTGGATATCAAACAGATCGCGGCCAAGGACGCAGGCGCACCGTGCGATGCGTTTGTGGTTCGCACTCGTCCCGCCCACACCCCGGAGTAATCGCTCATGCTTGGAATGGTGAATCACGCACTGCAGGAGATGGTTGTCGAGCGTCACGGCGAAGAAGTGTGGGCTGCCATCTGCGCGGACGCGGGCGTTCAGGAGCCGGTGTTTGTCATCATGCGGCAGTATCCAGATCAGGTGACATTTGACCTTGCCGCTGCTGTCGCGCGCCGTCTTGGCGTGCCGCTTGCCGATGCGCTGCAAGCGTTCGGACACTTTTGGATGGTCTATGCCGAGCGCCAGCCGTGGGGCAAGGTGATGCATTCCATGGGTAAGAATGTGCGGGAGATGTTGCCGGCGCTTGACGCGCTGCACGCACGATTGGCGTTGGCATTCCCGGGCGTCAGCATGCCGCAGTTTCGCTCTGAGCCATTAGAAAGTGGTGCCATTCGCGTTCACTATTACTCATCACGGTCGGGTCTTGCGCCGTTCGTCACGGGGGTACTTGAAGGTTTGGGCGCCATGTACGGAGAGACAATCGCAGTCACGCAAATTGAGGATCGCGAAACCGGTGCCGATCACGACGTATTCCTCATTGAGTTTCCAGAACAGGCGGAGTAGCGGTGAACACAGAGGCGCAATTACTTCTGGAAACGCTGTTCCCGTTTCACTTCGTGATAGACGGTGATGGTGCCATTGTCAGAACTGGCCCCAGTATGGCCAAGGTGCTTCCTGATTGTGTTGGCATGAAACTGTTCGATGTGTTTGATGTGGCGCGCCCGCGCGCTGACTCGCTTGCAGACGTTCGTCGGACCTTGGGGCAGTTAACGCTCTTGGGCATTCGTCATACCGAGCGGCAAATGCGCGGACAGTTTGCCGAGTTGTCCGCGGGTGAGGTTGCATTTGTTGGATCACCGCGGATTGTCGACAACACGTCCATCTGGGCTTGGCCGGTAGGCATTGCTGACTTCGCTCCTCATGACGGTAGTGCCGACTACGCCATGGTGATTGAGGCGATGAATATGCAGCTGCAGGACTTTGAGCGCATGGTCAGCAAGCTCAGCGAGCAGGAGCGTGTGCAGCGCGGGCTGCGTGTTCGTGCGGAGGAAGCGAATCGGGCCAAGTCGAACTTCCTTGCAAATATTTCTCATGAAATCCGCACGCCGATGACAGCGATTCTTGGGTTTGCTGAGCTTCTTGGTGACGAGGGGCTCGATGCCGCGGAGCGAAGTGAGTACATCGAAACCATTCGTCGCAATGGTGATCATCTATTAGCAATCATCAATGACATTCTGGACCTCGCCAAGATTGAGGCGGGTGGATGCACGATCGATATTGCAGAGGTGGTGGTGCCGGACATCGTCCGCGATGTGGTGCAACTACTACAGATGCGCGCGGTTGCGAAAGGCATTTCCCTGGTCAAAGAAATACAGGGCGACGCGGCAATGCTGCCGATCCTCAGTGATGCAGTGCGTATTCGACAAGTGTTGCTGAACCTTGTTGGAAATGCAGTGAAATTTACAGACCAAGGTTCGGTGCGCGTGGTGGTGTCCGCGCAGCGTTCGGGTTCGCGCGTGGAGACGCGCATTGCGGTGCATGACACGGGCTGCGGCATGTCCGAGGAGACCATCCCGAAACTCTTTGAGCCGTTCTCGCAGTTTGATTCGAGTTACACACGGCGGTACGGTGGGACCGGGCTTGGGTTGGCGATCAGTCGCCCCTTGGCGGTTCTGATTGGTGGCAGAATTGACGTGGCCAGCGAACTTGGGCGGGGCAGCGTCTTTACGTTGATCTTCGAGTCAGAAGTCGCCGAGCCCGCGTTGGTGTTCCCGGTGCCGACGCCGTCGACGCCGGCACCCCGTAGTGCGAATGGTCCACTGTCGGGTAAGAACATCCTGCTGGTGGAGGACAGCATTGATTCGCAGCGGATTCTGTCCGCGCTGATGTCGCTCGCGGGTGCGCGTGTCGATATTGCATCGGATGGTTTGAGTGCGGTAGCGCGCTTTGATGGCGTCTATTGCCCGGACTTAGTGATCATGGATGTGCAGATGCCTGGTATCGACGGGATCGAAGCAACGGAGCGCATTCGTGCGCGCGGTTACCGCGGTCGGATTGTTGCGCTCACCGCGGCAGCGCTGAGTGTGGAGCGTGACCGCGCTCTCAACGCTGGCTGTGAGGGGTTCTATTTGAAGCCAATTTCCCGAGCCGATCTCTTGGCGATCTGCAGCGGAAACCAGGCGACGCTGGATTGACGTCCGCTTGCAGTGCGCCCAAGGTGAAGTGCAGTGCATTGAGTTGGCACCGTCCCCTGCGCGCCGATGTGTAGAAATTCCGCAGCAATTTCGGTTGTAGTTTCGGTGATCGTTACCCTGCGGTGATGGTTGGCAATTCAACAGTTCGCAGATGTGTTGTAGTGGCGCTGCTGCTTGGGGGCATCGCCGCGATTTCGCATGGGTATTCCGCAGATGGCGACGTGAAGCCGAAAGTTGCTGGCAAGGGTGTTGTTCCCACCGCGCCTGATTTCCCGATTTCGCTTCCCGCTGGCGCAGTGGTGCCGGAGCCGGTACGTTCGCTGGCGGTGCCGCCCGACGCATGTGTTGGTCGTGTCGTGGCGCTCACGCGCACGCTGCAGTGCCCGCGTTGTTCAGGTACTGGTACCAAAGTGACGCGGCATCGGGATCTGACTGCAGCACGGGCGGTTCCCATCATGCGCGAGACGCGTGCCGACTGCGGAGATTGCCGGGGCACTGGCTTCAGTTTGAGTACCGCGCGCGTGAGTCCCGTGTTGGACAGCGTGATTCCGTTGCTGGGGTCCACCGATCCCGTCGCGCCTGCCACAGCCAAGATCCTTGACAAGGCGCGTACGGCCCTTGAGCGCCTTGGGTGTTCCGGTGTACTGGTTGAACGATTGACGTCGACCACCAGAAATGCCATTACCAGCGGGCGAATTCCCCAACCGGGCGCTCCATGTTCGGTGACCGGAGAGCTGGGGCAACCGATTCCAATCGGCGGTGGCGCGCGCCTCATTCCGGTCAAAGTGTCCGCGCATTCCCTGGTGTTCCTGCGGGCTCCGGTTGTCAATGCCGTGCCGTTGGGGGGCATGGTGCTTGCGGGAGGCGTGGTCGCGGGAGCAATATCCAAGGTCGATTGGCAGTGGGGCCAAGCAATTGTTCTTGATGGCGGTTACATCGTGCCACTTGTCGTGCCGGAGCACAAGGGACCGGGCGTGGATGCCGACAAGGACGGCGTGATTGACCGGCCACCCGCACCCGCGAACACGAAGCGTGTCGGCTGCGGTACACCACAGCCTCGCACTCTCCGCAGCAGGAACCCCGATGTCGCGCACACCCGCCGAAGCGCAACCCGTCCAACTGATCTTCGACTTTGATAGCACCATCGTGGCGATCGAAGGTCTCGATGAACTTGCGCGGCTCGCGCTTGCGGATGATCCGCAGCGTGCCCGCACCATGGAGGCGATCGAGGCGATCACTCGCGATGGAATGACTGGCGCGATCGGTATCGATGAGAGTCTCCGCCGGCGCTTGGCGATGCTCACTATCAAACGTTCGCATGTGGACGCGTTGGTCAAGCTTCTCAAGCGTCGACTGAGTCCGTCCTTTCGAAAGCACATCGCCGCGGTGCGCCGCAATGCAGATCGCATTCATGTGGTGTCAAGCGGTTTCCGCGAGTACGTGGAGCCGGTGTGCGCGGAACTTGGCATTCCCGCCGAGCGAATCCACTGCAACGAATTTCGATGGAAGGGCACTGCAGTGGTGGGCTATGACGCCGCCAACCCGGTAGCCAAGCCGGGTGGCAAGGCGAAAGTAGTGCGCGCGTTGAAACTCCCGGGCCGAATTGTGGCGATCGGTGATGGCGTCACCGACGCGGAGATTCGCGACGCTGGCGCTGCGCACGAATTCGTTGCGTACTGCGAGAATATTGAGCGCGAAGCGGTGGTGGCGCGCGCTGATCGCGTGGCGCGAACGGTGGACGAAGTGCTATGGCTGTACCGGCTGCCCGGTTCGCCAAGCTTCCCAAAGAGCCGGATGATTGCGCTCTTGTGTGAGAACATCCACGCGGACGCGGCGCAAGTGTTGCGCGACGAGGGATATCGCGTAGAAACGCTGAGTGATGCGCTTGCTGAGGATGAACTTGCCCGTGCGCTCAAGGGCGTGAGCATTCTTGGCATTCGCTCCAAGACACGCGTGACAGCGCGCGCGCTGGAGTCCGCCGATCGTCTGCTTGCGGTTGGGTGCTTCTGCATCGGTACTGAACAGGTGCAGCTCCCCGCCGCTGCAGCACACGGCGTTGCGGTGTTCAACGCGCCGTACAGCAACACTCGAAGCGTTGTTGAACTGGCCATCGGTGAAATCGTCATGCTGATGCGCCGCGTTCCGGATGTTTCGCGGCTGCTTCATGATGGCGGCTGGCGCAAGTCAGCCACTGGATGTACGGAAGTGCGCGGTAAGACTCTGGGCATTGTTGGCTATGGTCACATTGGATCGCAGCTTTCCATTCTTGCCGAGGCGATGGGGATGCATGTCATCTATCACGACCTTGAGGAGTGTCTGGCACTCGGTAATGCGCGCAAGTGTCGCTCGCTCGCGGAACTGCTTGGCAAGGCTGACGTGGTTTCCATGCATGTTGACGGTCGCGCTTCGAATCACCATTTGATTGGCGAGCGTGAACTGCGGAAACTGCGACCGGGTGCGCTGCTTGTCAATCTTTCGCGCGGTCATGTGGTGGATCTGGCTGCTGTTGCTGCATCGATCCGCGCGGGTCATCTTGGCGGCGCGGCGGTTGATGTCTTCCCAGAAGAGCCACTTTCCAACCGTGATCCGTTCGATAGTCCGCTCCGTGGGCTTCCCAATGTGATTCTCACCCCGCATGTCGGCGGCAGCACATCCGAGGCGCAACAGGCAATCGGCGAGTTTGTTGCCGCGCGCCTGGTGGAGTTTGTGAACACGGGCGGCACTTCAGGCTGCGTGAACCTGCCGCAGATTTCTGCGCCGCCAGTGCCGCGGTCGCACCGGTTCCTGCATTTGCACCGTAATCAGCCGGGCGTGCTTGCAGCCGTGAACGCAGTGTTTGCACGGCGCAAGATCAACATTCTTGGCCAGGCACTGCGCACTGACGATGCGATGGGCTATCTCGTCACTGATGTCGACCGCCGATACGCGGCCGACGTAGTTGATGAGCTGAAGGCAGTCCCAGGAACTGCGCGCCTCCGCGTCCTCTACTAATCCGTCTGCTCACGCGGGAACGGGTTTTCCGCATTCGGGGCAGAGCGGAGCGTTGCCGCGGCGCGGGTAGCCGCACTCCCCGCACACGCTGCGCATCCATTGCATTCGCGCCTGACGTGTGGCGAGTAGCACGAGCGCTGGTCCACACAAGAGCACCATCGTTGTTGTGCCCGCAACAATCGCCCACCAACTACCCCAACTGCAGTAACACGTGTCGCGTCGTATGGCTAGCACATAGGTTGGCGCAGCTATAGCTATTTCTACGCAACTGCCCGCAAACAACCATCGCACCCAACGCGTGATCGCCCCCGGATGCCGCGATGATCCTGCGTAGGAAAGGAGCCACGCCCACAACACGCCAATCGCTACCCATGCGCAGAGCAGTGTGACCGGATGGATGACCCACGAAAGAACATTGCCATTCGGTCCAATCACCCCGGTGTCGCGCAATACAAATGTCAGCAGATCTCCAGCGGTGAACAGAATGCCCAATGCACACGCACTCCCAATGGCCGCAGCCCCAGCAATCGACCCGCGTAATGATCGCCCCTCTTCGCCGGGCTGCCATCGCTTACATACCGGCGCGATCAGCAGTACCGGCGCCGCCGCGAACGTGATCGCTATGCAAATCATGGCTGCACTCTCGATCCGGAACTGGAGCATCTCTTGGACGAGCGCAAAGATCGCACCAGTCCAATTGTTCCACAAAGTTTCGATCAGTCCGGGACCGCTGACATTCGTGTTGTAGGCCGTCGATCCACTGGTAGCCAAACTATTGGCTGGAGCGCTTGCCTGTTGGAGCCAATCAGCGGCGATAGCCAACACCCCGCCAATTCCAGTGCTCGCAATCACACCAACCACGAACGTGAGAACTCCCATCCCAAACAGCGCCATCACGCGCTTGCCCCCACCGAAGTTCACTTCGCCGGACCCTTGTGTTGCGCGAACATCCACGTCAGCACACCGTCTGCTTCGGTCGTGTAGGCCTTCGTCCACGCCTCATGCCCAACACCCGGATATTCACGCACGGTGACTGAACCACCGGCAGCACGCACCGCGTCTGCCATCGTGCGGCTACATGCAATCGGCACTACCGGGTCATCAATGCCATGCGCCACCAACACCGGTAGCGCGCGCAGACGTGCTGCACGCGCCGGATCGCCTCCACCGCAGATGCTTGCCATCGCGGCAAATTTCTCTGGCGTTCGCACCGCAAGGTCAAACGCGCCGAATCCACCCATGGAAATCCCCGTCAGATACACGCGCGCCGGATCTACCGGCTTCGTGCGCATGACTTCATCGACCGCCAACTGCACCGCTTGAAGAGCACGCGTTGGTGAACTCTTCGTCTTGAGCCCCTCGCTCCACTTGGCTCTTCCTTCGCTGTCCAGCGCAATATCAACCCAACGCTCATCGGCCGGGCATTGCACCGCAAGAACAAAGCATGGGGTTTTTGCTTGAAATGCGTCGCTCCCCGCGTCATTCACAAAGTGCTTCAGTTGCGCTTCGTTGTCGCTGCCGCGCTCGCCGCTTCCATGCAGAAACACAATGAGCGGCACCCGGACCCCGCCTGCGATGGCAGTGGCGCGCGGCTCGACCAGTCGGTACGCGTAGCTCACGGCGGCGGCATCGCCCGCGGCAGGCAACGTCACCCGTCCGGCACTCGGCACCGCTCCCACTACGCCTGCTGCAAGCAATACATGGGTGACTGCGCGCATCATGATCAAGGCTTCTCCGTCATATCTTCTGCCGAGGCCGCCGACACCATGCGCGCCAAGAAGATCGCCGGGAACATCACTCCGGTCATCGCTTCCAGAGTGCACGCCAGGCGAGCCCAAGAACTTCGCGCAGTGACGTCCGCAAATCCGGATGTAGTCAACGTAGAAAAACTAAACCACAAGTAGTCAATCCATCGGCCGATCGGATATTCCGGAGTAGCCCCAGGGACGCGGTAAGCATTCTGATCCAAGATCGCGATCCGTTGGTGCACCATGGTGAATGCAATGCCGATCAGCAAGTAACTCGCTGCGCCAAGGAAGATCCGCGAGTCGCCATGCGTGCTGCGGTTGAGTGCCGCACGGGCGATGGCTACCGCGGTCACGATATTGGAGAATGCCACCAAAAACCCCGGTACCACATGATCGTGCAGGGTGGCGTCGCGGCCACCAATGATCAATATCGCAATCGCAACGACACTGGGCACGGCCACTACGGCGGCCCACCACCGTCCGCTGACCACAAAGACCGCCGCAACGCTGGCAATGGTGACAAACAGCGTTGTCGAAATGGGCGGGAAGGGGCGCTCCTTGATGGTCACCGGCGCAGTGCATATGCCGAAGATGAGGAACAGCAGGATCGTCGGCGCGAGTTTGATTTTGGGTAAACGCGTCATCTGCGCCGCAGACTACCGTTATCCCGCCGTACCTCTGTGCGCGGCGAAGATCTGCTAGCCGTTCACCCCGGTGCGCCCCCGCGCCCAATCTGCGTCGTGCCTATTCCCGCGCCGCGCCCGTCGCGCACCGTGCCCATCCCCGCTCCGTCATCCTTGCCCCAAAAACAGTGCCGGAGTCCACGCTTCTCAGCTTGGACTCCGGCATGGATCGATTGGTTACACGAGTCTTCTCGATCATCCGCGCCGGCGGCGACCGGCTGTGTATCCCGCAAGGGATAGCAGCGCGATGGCACCAGGCGTCGGAACGGGTGCAAATCCGATATCCATATTGTCCATTCCAAGGAAGTTTGCGTTCGCTCCGGGGCCTACTGGCGAAATGCTGATCCGCGTGATCGCGGCATCGTTTGACCAGAACCCAGCAAACGTGTCGGAGCCGCTCACGGTCCGCACAAACTGTGTGCCATCGGAGAGTGCCAAAGTCACGTAGCCACCCACCGACTGGCCGGATCCATTCTTAAAGAAGTAATCCGCGCCGATTCCATAGACTTGACCCGATGCAAATGCGACACTGATCGAACGCCCTGCCTGCAGGGTGTGGAGCGCGTTGTCGTAGGAATCAAGTCCGCCGTTCGCGCTGGCAGTCCATGCCGCTTCGGAGCCAACTTTCCCCGTCAAGCTGTCGGCCGTGAGCCCAGGAATGACAGTCGAGAAGTCTTCGCGGATCACTGCTGTGTCACTGCGCATGGTGGCCCAGATGGCAAACGTTGCCCGCGAATCGCACACGGTGATCGAAGCAAATGCTGGCGACGCCGCAACCGCTGTAGCAACAGCAGCAATGAATAACTTGGATCCAAACATCGGGGAATCCTTGGCAGGGGTTTACATTGATGGAATGCCTCAGAGTGGAAACGGCAGCCATCGGAGAAGAACAGTAGGAGTATGTCGCGATGTCGAAGATGCGCAAGTATCCCTTGACTCAATCTGCACTTATGCCGACCGAGTGGGTGTCATAACCGCAAAGGGTCTGGGTGAGCGATCGCCGCTCTCAGGCCTGTTCCCACGCCGCATTACTTGCACAGACCCCAGTCGCCAAGCAGGATCCCAAGGTCGGAACCGGCCACGATTCCATCATGGTCAAGGTCGCTGCGAAGGATCGCCTGCGCCCAATCGCCAAGCAAAATGCCGAGGTCGGCGCCCGCAACAACTCCATCATTATTGATATCGCTGCCGCATGTTGGAGGCGGTGGCGTTCCGCCGGCAATCTCAATCACGGCCAAATGCAGGTAGGTTCCGCCGGAATCCGGCATGTCGTTCCACGTGCCTTGGGTGCCGAGCATTTCCGCGACATCTTCGCCAGAACCTGCATTGTTGGGCTCGCCAGCGTTCCAGTTGCTGTAATTCGCGGGCGTTCCGTCCGGCCACGCAAAGGTGCCTTCACTGGCAATGTCGTTGAAGCCAATCCACAAGCGTTGTGAAGTGCCTCCATAACTACCAAAGTTCTGTTGGATGAAGTCATTCTCCGCCTGGTCCGCAATGGATGCCAAATGCCCACCAAACATCTGCGCGGTTGCTTCCGCTGCCGCCCACGATGCAACGTTGAGGCCAATGTATCGATTCCCATTTACCGGGTTGGTGACATCCACCAGCGGAACCACTGCGCCCACCGTGAATGAGCCAGAACCGAAACCGGTTGCTGCGTATGAGCCAACGCGAATGGTGTAGGTGGTCCCCGCAGTTGCCCCAAACTGCAGTTTGCTTTGCAGGCTGCAACTGTCATCATTGCAGGCGATGGTTGAATTGAGCGTCGGACAACCGCAGCCTGGATATGCCGCCATCTTGGTGTCAAGCGTTGTTCCGCCGCACAGCGCCACCTCAATCAATCCCGTGGCCGGTGCCGTCCAGCAGAACCAGACATCGTTAAAGATCTGCGTCACACTGAAGAACAAGCAAGCGGCATCCGAGTGGCCGTCAGTAGTTGCGCCAACATTACTGAATTGAAATGTTCCGTAGCCAGCGATGGGTGTTGCAGCCGAGCATGCATCGTTCTGTGCGTTGGCTGTCGAGCATGCAAAGACGGCGCATGCAGCGATTGCGAGATTGCTACGGACAACCCGGGGCACCTGGATCTTGGTCATGATGTTCGTTCCTGCACTATTGCCTACGGAATGCCGGCAGCCGATGCCGCGGCGCAATGCAATTGTGCCACAGACCGCCACCAACTCATCGACAATTGCCCGAAGTTTCGCAGGGATCGTTGGCTACCCCCTTCTGAGAGCCGCCGATCGCCACTCGGAGGTACGATTTTTGTTGCCAAAGGGCACTCCCCATGAACAACATGACCCGTTCTGTCTGGCGTCCGGTCCGATTCGCACTTCTTGCGGCTGGCATGGTTGGCATAAGCCCATTGATGGCGGCGACCGCATCAGTTGCTCTGTCCACCGCGCAGTCGCCGCCGACGGCTTCGGTTGCAGAGAAGCCTCGGTTGGCAATTCGCGCCATCGCAGCAACACCTGCGGTCACTGCGCAGGCCAAAGTTGACGGCACCGACAACGCACTCATGCAGATCGAGCAGGGCGCCGATGTGCAACTGCTGAGCGCCATTGAAGCCACGCGGCGATTTGAAATCGTTGCGCGCGCTGATCTCCCCAGCATCATCAAGGAACAAGACCTCACCCAAAGTGGCAATGTCAACGTCCTTGATCCACAGGCCGCGCGCGCATTTCAACTCGCTGGCGCGCGCTACGTTGCCACGCTGACCATCAGTAACTACCAGGAAGTAGTTGAAAGAACTGATCTCCTCAATCAATTTGGAACATCAAAGGCTGAGCGCCGCACGATCAACCTGCAAGCCGTGCTGAAGATTTTTGATAGCACTACTGGTTCACTGTTTCGTTCAACGCAAGTCACGCTCTCTGAAAGTGCCGTCAATGAGATCATGCCGGGTGTTGAGCAGAAGGGCGTCAAGACCAACGTGGTGCTTGGTGCCGTAGCGAAGAAATTGGCATCCGACGTAGCCAATGCCATCGCCGATTCACTCGCGCCCGCTCGTGTCATTGGTTACACCCTCGGTCAAATCACCTTCAATCGGAGTGCCGAAAGCGGTGTCTCAGCGGGCCAAATTTACGAAGTATTTGTGCCCGGAAGTGCCATGATTGACCCGGACACTGGCGAGCAACTTGGTGCCGAGGAAGTGCATGTCGGTTGGGCGCGCGTCACCGACGCCGGTGCGCGTTTCTCCACCGCGCAAGCGATCGAAGACCGTGGAATTGATCGCGGCTCCATGTTGCGTTTGCGCACGCAAGGTTTGCCCGCCGGCGTCGATCCAAATGCGAAGGCCACTGGGTCATCGGCGAGCGCGCCCGGTGCTGCAAGTACGTCTGCATCACCCGGTGCACCTGCAAGCATCCCGGCCACCAACGCCCCAACCACAAACCCTGCCGCCACCAACGCCCCGGCGACAACGGATCCCGTTGCGATCAATCCCGCGGCATCGGCCCCCATCCGCATGGCGATTTTCGTGAAGCAGCGCCCCGTCTCAGTTGCGCCAGAAAAAGTGTCCGTCTTCGAAGACCTTGTATCTGCCGATTCCACCGGCCCCGGCGTACAGATCATTCGCCGCGAAGACTTGGTGAACGCGGTCAATCGCATCGCGCCTGCCGGTCCAAATGCGGGCACTGACCTGCTCGGTTCCGAGGCCGTTGATCGCATCCTCTCCAATCAAACGTCAGCCGTGCAATTGGCAGCGCAGATGAAGGCCGACGTCATTCTCACTGCATCGATCACCGCGCTGCAACGCTTCAAGCGTCGCCTGGATGATCCATCCACCGGCACCCACACGGATGTCGATCAATGGACGCTGGTCACTACCTATGGCCTCATTGACGGCGTCACCGGCGCCAGTCTCGCGGCGGGCACGGTCCAATCCGACTACGCCAAGCGCGACACCCCTGAGCTCAAGGTCGAAGTGGATGCCATTGACGTGTTGCTTCGTGATGCCGCAAGCCGGATCGGTGCCGCAGTGCGCGCCACGGTCGCGGACACGCGCACGCGCCTAGCAGCAGCTCCGGCAGCGGACGTCATGGTGAAGTTCACCGCCGTGCTTGCGGATCTCAGCATCCCGGATGTGCGCACCAACGAAGCCGGCGAATACGTGGTCGGCGCCAACAATTACAACTTGCAACCAATGAATGTGCTGGTGAAGGTGGATGGCGTAGCAATGGGCGCTGCCCCGGGCGCATTCCCGCTGCGCCCCGGTCTCCACCGCGCGCGCTTTGAGCGCCCGGGCCTTGAGCCCGTGGAGATGATGGTGAACGCACGCGAAGGACTGGAAATCTCCGTGCCATTGCAGTTCACGCCAGAAGGCCGCGCCAATTGGCAGCGCGATGCAGTGTTCTTCAATGACCTCAAGAACGGTGCGGTCATGCGCGACGCCGAACTCATTAAGGTTCGTGCTGTTGCTGATTTCTTGAAGCAGAGCAACATTCGGCTTGACACCACCAATGTGCAGAACCTCAACCTCGGCGGCCAATCGATCTGGTGGCAACTCCTGCAGTGAACGGACAGTGCATGCGAACGGGGTTCTGTGACCTCACCTCTATCACGTTGCGCACCGCCACCATCATGGCGGCAGCGTTTCCCATGATGGCAGCAACGCTGGCGGTTGTGCTTGTCACTGGCTGCCAACGTGAACTCCGTAAGTCGGTCGCCGCCATCGACGCCGCATACTCCTCGGGTGATTACCCAGCCGCCGCCAAACTTTCTGAAGCAGCAGTCAAGCAGAACAACAATGACCAGCAAGACCGGCTTCTCTGGTGGCTTGAAGCAGGGCGCACGCAGCAAGCGGCCGGAGCCATCGATGTTTCCAGCCGCTGGTACGACCGCGCCTTTGTAGAAGTGAGCCCCTACCTTGATTCCAAGGCAGAAGCCACCATCAGCGAGGCGCTTGCAACCACTGCGGTGAATCAAACCATTCGCATCTACAAGGCAACTCCGCCGGAGCGCATCATGTTGTGCGCATTGCAGGGCGCCAACTATTTAGTGCAGTGTGATCTTGCACGCGCTCGCATTGAATTCAACCGCGCCTCCGACTTTCAGCAAGACGCAGTGGCGCGCTTTGAAAAAGAAGTCAACAACGCGCAGGAAGCAGCCAACAAAGAGTGGTCCAAGAAAGGCTGGAACACTCAGCTTGCGACATCGGCAACCGCAAGTGTTCGCAAAGAGCAGGGACGAGATCCTTCGACGCTCGGCTTTGCATCGTTCGCAAATCCATTCGCGAGTTACCTGCGTTCGGTGTTTCTGATTGCAACAAGTAGCGAAATGGGCGACCGCCAGAACGCACGCGCCGATTTGCGATCCATCCAAGAAATGATGCCGGGGATCGCCGCTGCAGCCGAAGACGTTGCGCTGATTGACTCAGGAGTTTCGCACGGCAGCGCCGCATTCACGTGGGTGTTCTTTCTCACTGGACTCGCGCCGGATTACAAGGAGTTTCGCCTAGACATTCCTATTCCGGTTGGCAATGTGAATTACGTTTCAGCCGCGTTTCCCATCCTGCGCAAGCGTCCTTCATTTACGCCGGCCATTGCCGTTGCTGGCGCGGGTGGGGCGCGTTCGGAGACCATTGCAAACATCGATGCCATGGTCGAGGCAGACTTTGATTCGCGCTTGCCGCTCATCGTGACGCAGGAGATCATCAGTTCCGCCGCCAAGGCCGCTGCCACGTGGGCCGCCAGTCAGGCCGCGTACAACAGTTCCAGCAACAGCACCGCGGGCATTCTGGTGCAGATTGCTGGCATCGCTTATCAAGCGGCATCAACTGCAGCGGATCTTCGGTGCTGGTCAACCATGCCAAAGCAGATCGCTTTGCTGCGCGTCCCAACACCGCCGTCGGGTCGTTTGGACCTGGTGCGCGAAGACGGCGCCGCCTTGTGCACCCTCCATGTAGAGCCCGGCGCGCCGAATATCGCGCTAGTCACACTGCCATCGATGTCCGCCAAGAGTCCCAGCATCATGCTGTACCGTGGTGGCACAGTGCACGGCCCCCGCGCGCCGGTACTTGAGCCTGACGCTGAATCCACGATGGGTCCGCCCGCCCCCGCTTTCGCTGAAGCATCACCAACCTTCGCAACAACGCCCGTCCCAATCGTCGCGCTGATTGATCAATGACTAGGAACGCACCAATGATTTGCACCACGAACGTCACCACTACCAAATCCAGCGCCCATCGCGCGCTCCGCGCCACAACTGTGGCAACATTCATCACCGCTGCCATCGCCGTTGCCGGTTGCGGTTCGGTGAACACCACGTACACCCGAACCACACCAGCCGATTCCGCGGTGGCGGCGCAGACGCGCGTGAACGACCTCTTTCAGCAGATCTTCCTCACTGCCAAAGAAGTGCGCATGAATCGCACCAAGGGCGGCCCCATGGAAGTGCAAATTGATGTTGAGAACAATGGTTTCGCCTACAAGACGTTCTCGTATCGATTTGATTGGGTCGATACCGCTGGCAATGTCATCCCGTCACAGTTGAGCGTCTGGAAGGTCACCAACGTTCCATCGGGCGGATCAACAGTGATTCGCGCCATCGCTCCATCGGACGACGCTTCTGATTTCCGTCTGCAATTGCGACAGTCTGAGTCATAAGGCGCGCGGTGCTCGCCACACGCCTTCGCTTTGTCCATCCAACACGCGTCATCTTCCATCACACCCAACGTACGATCCACACCACCATGCGCATCCGCTCCGTCATCGTCCTCTTGCCCATCGCCCTCCTTGCACCAGTGGCATGCGAACGCGCGCGCTACGTTGACACCGGTAGCCCCGAAGGCGTGATCACGGTTGGAAACGTGGACATGCAGGACATCCTGAAAGCTTCGAGCGGCATGCTGGAATCGCTTGCCGAAACCGGCGTCCTGAAGACCGCCAAGAACAAGCCTGCCCAGTTGGTGATGGGCGAGATTGTCAATGACACCAGTTCGCGCTTCGATGTCGGCGAGATGACCTACCGCATGCGCGAGCAGCTCGTCAACAGTGGCCAAGCCGCCGTGGTGACCACGTTCGGCAACACCCCGGAAGACAAGCAGGCCCAAGAGGTGCTGCGTCGTGAGAAATTCCTGAAGGGCGAAACCTCGGAGCCGCTCCCGGACCCAGACTTCTCACTCACCGGAAAGATCACCCAGGTCAAGCGCAGCGCCGGGGACACCAAGCAGGTCACCTACACCTTCCGTTTGACGCTGACTAACCTGCGTTCCGGCCTTGAAGTGTGGACCAAGACCGTGGACATGACCAAGCTTGGAAACAAGAACGCCGTCGGCTTCTAAGCGCCAATTGCTCATGTCCGGATATAGTCCCGTGATGCGGGCCACTTTCCTGCCGTTCTGCCGTCCATCCATCACCGAAGAGGACATTGCCGCCGTTGCGGATGTGCTCCGTAGTGGTTGGATTACCACTGGCCCCAAAGTTGCGGAACTGGAAGACATGGTTGCTGCGCGCACTGGCGCAAAGCACGCCATTGCCGCATCCAGCGGTACCGCGCTCATGCACCTGGCATTGGAAGCCATGGGCATCGGTCCCGGCGATGAGGTAGTGGGCGCTTCCATGACATGGGTCTCAACGCCCAACATGGTGGAACTGCGCGGCGCGCGCAATGTCTTTGTTGACGTTGACCGCGACACGCTGCTTGCCTCCGCTGAAGCGATCGACGCAGCCATCACTCCTCGCACCAAGCTGGTGATTCCGGTGCACTATGCGGGCGCCCCGGTTGACATCGATGCCATCCGCGCGGTGTGCGCGCGCCGTGGCGTTCCAATCTTGGAAGACGCCGCGCACGCCATCGGCACGCAGTACAAGGGCAGGGAAGTGGGCGGTGGCGACACCGCGATCTTCTCATTGCACCCCATAAAGAACATCACTTCCGGCGAGGGCGGCATCCTCACCACCAACGACGACACCCTTGCCAACAAGGTGCGCCGCCTCCGCTTCCACGGACTTGCCGTTGACGCGCATGACCGCAAGCAGCAGGGACGATCGCCACAAGCCGAAGTGCAAGAGCCTGGTTACAAGCAGAACATGCCGGATATGAACGCGGTTCTTGCTGTGCGCCAGCTCCCGCGCCTTGACGCCATCATCGAACGCCGCGATGAAATCTCCGCGATTTACCGCGCTGGTCTTGCGGATGTTGACGGCATTCTTCCGCTTGCTGACCCCACGTGGTCGCACCGACACGCGCGCCATCTCTTTGTAGTCCGCGTTGATGAGCGCGCCTGCGGTCTTGACCGCAACGCGTTCATGGAAGGTCTGAAGGCGCGCAACATCGGCACCGGCATTCACTTCCTCGCTTCGCACACGCACCGTTGGTACCGCGAGAACCGCCCCGAATGGACTGGGAAACTCCCCGCCACCGAGTGGAACTCCGCGCGCATCTGCACCATTCCGTGCTTCCCCGACATGACCGATGCCGATGCGCACGGCGTAGTGGATGCCATCAAGGAAGTAGTCGCAGGCGCTCGCACCACCGTCGCCGGAGGCATCCGATGAGCGAACGATCTTCCGTCAGCGTGATCATTCCCGTCTACAACGAGAAGGACAACCTTCCCGAACTGCTCGCGCGCACGCTTGCCGCGTGTCGCGCACTCGGTCGCCCGTGGGAACTCATCTTGGTTGATGACGGCAGCCGTGATGGCTCCACCGACCTCCTTGCCGATGCAGCCCGCGCGCATCCTGGAGAAATCAAATCACTGCTACTCAACCGTAACTACGGTCAACACAACGCCATTTTGTGCGGATTTGCGGCCGCGCAGGGCGACATCATGGTGACGCTTGATGCGGACCTGCAGAATCCGCCCGAAGAAATCGGCGCGCTGTGCGCCAAGATGGACGAGGGCTACGACATCGTCGGCTCCGTTCGGCAAGATCGCCAAGACGCGCTCTTCCGCAAAGTATTTAGCGGCGTTGTCAATCTGATGGTGCGCCGCACTACCGGCGTGAAGTTGCACGATTACGGCTGCATGTTGCGCGCATACCGGCGCCGCGTGGTGGAAGCGATGCTGCTCTGTCGCGAGCGTCACACGTTCATTCCGGTGCTTGCCAATCTGTTCGCTAAGCGTGTGACGGAAATTCCAGTAGCGCACGCAGAGCGTTCGCGCGGCACCAGTAAGTACTCGGTGCTCAAGCTCATCAACTTGCAGTTTGACTTGCTCACCTGCATGACCGCCGCGCCGTTGCGCTTAGTCACTTGGTTGGGCGTGACCATCTCCGCACTCTCCGTTGGATTCGGCGCGCTGCTCCTGGTGCTGCGCTTGATCTACGGTCCGGAGTGGGCCGCCGCTGGCGTATTCACGCTGTTTGCAGTTCTGTTCTTCTTCATCGGCGCGCAGTTCATCGCGTTCGGTTTGATGGGCGAGTACATCGGGCGCATTCACGCCGATGTTCGCGAGCGCCCTCGTTACATTCTGGATCGCGTGGTTGGGGAAACGCTCGGCGAGCGTCCCGGCACCGCGGCCCAAGCGCACGCCGCGCGTTCGAGCGGCAACTGAGGTCATCACTATGCGTACCGTCGTCCTTGCTTATCACGAAATCGGCGCAGCCAGTCTGAAGGCAGCGATCAAGAATGGCCTCAACGTGGTTGCTGTGTTCACGCACCGCGACACACCTTCGGAAGGCACTTGGTTTGCATCAGTGGCACGCATCGCCGCCGAGCACGGAATCCCCGTGTTTGCGCCGGATCGCCTTGATCACCCCATCTGGCTCGAACGCATTCGCGATATGAAGCCGGAGCTTCTGCTCTCGTTCCATTACCGCAACATGGTTGGCGCCAAGGTGCGCGAGCTGTTCCCGGCTGGTTGCCTGAATCTGCATTCGGGCATGCTGCCCAAGTACCGCGGTCGCTGCCCCATCAATTGGGTGCTTGTGAACGGCGAGACTGAAACCGGCGTCACCGTGCACCACATGGTTGACAAGGCCGATGCTGGCGACATCATTGGTCAGAAGCGCGTGGAGATCCTTGCGGAGGACAACGCATGGACGCTGACGCAGCGCATGGCCACCGCATCGGCTGCTCTCTTGGACGAAGTGCTTCCGCTGGTCAAGCAGGGCAAGGCACCGCGCACTGCGCAAGATGAATCAAAGGCCACCGTCATGGGTCGCCGCGGTCCGGACGACGGGCAGATCGATTGGAACCTCACCGCAGCGCAAGTCCACAACTTGGTGCGCGCGGTTGCATCGCCATGGCCCGGCGCGTTCACGCACGCGGGCGCACGTAAGGTGATGGTGTGGCGCACGCGTCTGGCGCAGGGAACAGGCAAGCCCGGCGAGGTGCTCTCCTCTGATCCGCTCGTGGTCGCATGCGGCACCGGCGCACTGGAAATTCTTGAAGGCCAGTCCGTCGAAGGCGTATGGTCCAACGGCACGCAGTTGGCCAAGGAACTCAACCTTCTGCCCAAGATTCGCCTTGGTTCGCCCATCAAGTCAAGCAAGAAAAAGACCACCAAGGTCTTGATCTTGGGCGTCAACGGTTTCATCGGCAGTCATCTTTCCGAGCGTCTCCTGCAGGACGACAGCTTTGAGGTCTACGGCATGGACCTCCACAAGGAGAACCTCGGTTCGCTCACTGAGCATCCGCGCTTCCACTTTGTTGAAGGCGACATTTCCATCAATCGCGAATGGGTGGAGTTCCACGTCCGTAAGTGCGATGTAGTGCTGCCGCTGGTAGCCATCGCTACACCGATTGAATACGTCCGCAACCCACTGCGCGTCTTTGAGCTGGACTTTGAGGAGAACCTGCGCGTGGTCCGCGACTGCGTGAAGTACGGCAAGCGCCTGATCTTCCCAAGCACCTCCGAGGTGTACGGAATGTGCACCGACGAGCGCTTTGACGAAGATTCCAGCCCGTGCATCACTGGCCCGATTCACCGTCAGCGCTGGATTTATTCCACCAGCAAGCAGTTGCTCGACCGCGTCATCTGGGCATACGGAGCGCAGCGTGGCCTTCGCTTCAGCCTGTTCCGCCCCTTCAATTGGATCGGACCGCGCCTGGATTCGCTGGACTCCGCACGCGTTGGCAGTTCGCGTGCCATCACGCAGCTGATCCTCAACTTGGTGGAAGGCACGCCCATTCTGCTGGTCGACGGCGGCAAGCAGCGTCGCTGCTTCACCGATGTAGACGAAGGCATCGAGGCGCTGTACCGCGTGGTTGCCAACAAGAGCGGCAACTGCGATGGCGGCATCTTCAATATCGGTAACCCCGACAACGAAGCCAGCATCAAGGAACTGGCAGAGATGATCGTTGCGGCATTTGATAGCAATCCGCTGCGACCGTTCTATCCGCCGTTTGCTGGCTACCAAGAGATCGAAAGCGCGCGCTACTACGGCGCCGGTTACGAAGATGTGCAGCATCGCCGTCCAAGTATTCGCAATGCGCAGCGTTCCATTGACTGGACGCCTGCCATCAGCACTCGTGAGAGCGTTGAGCGCACCGTCGACTGGTTCCTCCAGCAACATGCGCGCGAGAACGGATTTGTAGTGGATGCGGCCAACGCCACGCCACGCGCTCCGCGCACGCGCACCCCGGCCGGCTCGGCGTGACCGTCGCGCTGCGCATCGACGTGGACACATTCCGCGGCACCCGTGATGGGTTGCCGCGGCTCTTGTCCGCGCTGCAGCGCCGCGGTGTTCGCGCCACTTGGTTTGTGACGCTTGGGCCGGACAACATGGGCCGCCACGTGCGCCGCATGTTGAAGCCTTCGTTTGCACTCAAGATGTTGCGCTCCGGCGCGCCGAATCTGTACGGCTGGGACATCGCCTTTCGCGGCACGTTGTGGCCGGGCACGGTGATCTCCGAACATCTGGCCGACACGCTGCGCCTTCCGGATCGCGCTGGTCATGAAGTGGCGCTGCACGCTTGGGATCACCACCGCTGGCAAGTTGGGGCAGAGTCCCTTCCAGACGACGCCCTTGACGCTGAACTCGCCCGCGCCATCGCCGCATTCACCACGGTCTACGGCCGCGCCCCGCACGCATGTGCCGCGCCCGGCTGGCGCTGCGACGATCGCGTCTTGGCGCTGCCATCATCGCAAGCATTCACGTGGCGAAGTGACGCGCGCGGACCCGCAGTGCCGTTCGTGCCGCACAGTGAGCGCCTGGGGCGCACGCTTGCACAACCGCAGATTCCCGTGGACCTCCCCACCTATGACGAAGGCGTTGGCCGCGGCGCCGGTGCCGACGAGCGCTGGAACGACATGCTGCTTGCCCGCCTCGCCGACGGTGCGCCGCACGTCCTCACTATTCACGCGGAGAGCGAAGGGGGCACCAAAGCCGCACTGTTCGAGCAATTCCTCGACCGCGCCTTGGCCGCCGGCCACCAGTTCGAGCCACTCGGCGACTGGCTCACCCGGCAACCCGCTCCACGCGAAGGCCGCGTTGCACGCGGAACCATCCCCGGTCGCGAAGGCTGGCTCTGCGTCGGCGGCTAGCATTCGCGGCGCATGGATGCACGTCGCAACTGGATCATCTGCATACTCTTGTTCTTGGCGCTGGGCGTCGCGGGTTTAACCGTTCGTCCATTGATTGTGCCGGACGAACCGCGCTACGGAATCATTCCGGCGGAGATGGTTGACACGGGCAACTGGCTGGCACTGCGCATGGCTGGCTTCGTTTATTACGAGAAGCCGCCGCTCGGATACTGGCTCACCGCCGCCAGCATGTCCGCCTTCGGTCAAAACGCATTTGCCATCCGCCTACCGAGCGCCGTCGCCACGCTGGTGGTTGCACTGGTCGCCGCATGGATGGCAGTGCGCATCACCGGCCGCCGCGAAGATGGACCGCTGGCATTCATGGTGCAGGCCACCACGCTGGCACCGCTCATCATTGGAACAGTCGCGCTACTTGATCCGCCATTCGCTGCGTTCGTTGCGCTCTCCATGGGCGCGCTCTATTGCGGATGCACATCCATCGGCCGCGTGCGCGCGGGGTGGCTGGCGCTGGCCGGCGTCGCCGCTGGATTCGCCTTCCTCACCAAAGGTCTGCTCGCCTTCGCAATTCCCGGCGTGTCCGCGTTGCTGTTCCTGGTATGGGAGCGGCGCTGGAAGGACATGCTCACCATGCCGTGGATTCCGCTGGGCGCCGCCGCCATCACCATCGCGCCGTTCGCGTGGATGATCCACCGTGCCGAGCCAGGCTTCTGGGAATACTTCATTGTGGTGGAACATTTCCGGCGCGTCGCTAGCCCGGATTCCAATCAGCATCCCGAACCGTGGTGGCAATTCTTAGTGGTATTCCCGATTGGCGCCATGTTGTGGACGCTTGCCTGGCCCAACGCATGGAAAGGTCTGCGCGATGCCACCGAATGGCGCACCGGCATGCGCTTCATGGCCGCGTGGGTGATCGCACCGATCACACTTCTTTCATTGAGTAGCGGCAAATTGCCCACCTACGTGCTGCCGCTCTTTGCGCCAGTCGCAGTGCTGGTTGCCATCGGGCTGCTCCGTGCCCGCGCCTCGGAGCGGGTCATGCCGGATCGCCTTGCGCTCTTTGCACGCACGTTGGTGCGCATTGCTGCGGTGGCATCGTTCATCATCGCCATCGCCGGTGGGCGCCGCTTCGGTATTCCCGTCTTGTGGGAATCCGGTGAGTCACTGCGCTTCACATACATCGGCGCCGCGCTGCTCCTGTGGGCGCAACTTGATGTGTGGAGTTGGAAGGCCACCGATCCGCGCACGTGGCTCATGCGCACGGCCATTGCTCCGGTGCCCGTCTTGCTTGCCATTCAATTCCTGTATCCCGAAGCCGCGCTCACCGCTGTCAAGCATCCATGGCCGCTCTTACAGCGTCATGCTGAAGAATTGAAATCAGTCAATGTATTGGTGACCAGTGCGGCGCCTGCGCACGCGCTCTCTTGGGTCACCGGTCGCCGCGACTTTGTGATTGCCGGATCGCCCAGCGAATTTGATAACGAACTCAATCTTCCGCACGAGGAATCGCGCAAGATTGAATGGTCTACTGTTGCTGCCAAAGTGCTTGCCACCAAAGCGCTCGCCCCGGCACAATCCATCGCTGTACTTGGTTCAACACATGAACTTGAGCGCTTGGTGCAGACCCCTGGACTTCCGGCGCCCGATGCGCGCGAAACCGTCGGGTCAATCACCATCATGCACTGGCGTTAATCAGCTTCGCGGGCGCATGACGCTCCGCTGTACTGGGCACGTTTGCTTGCAGCAGCATCACGGAATCCACCGTCAATCCCGGGCCAAACGCCGTCACTAACGCTGGTTGGGGCAGGGCGGATGGCGAAGCGCCGTTTGCTCCGCCCGCCGATCGCCACATTCGCTCCAATACAAACAGCACCGTGCCGCTTGACATATTGCCATGTTCCCGCAACACCGCACGCGGTACCTCGGCACTCGGCTCGCCCGCGCGCACCACGCCGGCGCGCACACATGCATCAATGATGCCCGCGCCGCCCGGATGCAAGATCACCGCTGCATCCGCGCCGGCAAACTCACGCATCGCTTGCTCCACTGCGTCCGGAACCTCGCGCGCCAACGTCATGGCAAACCCGCTATCAGTCACGGTCCACGTCATGTGATCTTCTGTTCCCGGAATAACGCGGCTGCGTCCAGCACCGATCGCCGCCATCGCTGCACCCGGCAACTGCGCGCAGGAAATCACCGCCGCCGCCGCGCCATCAGCAAAGAGTGTGATCGCCACCAAGTTCTGTGGATCAGCATCAGGTCGAAAGTGCAGCGAGCACAGTTCCACGCACACCAAGAGCACGCGCGCCTCTGGATCGGCGCAGGCAAGTCCCGCCGCAGCACGCAGTCCGGTGACTCCGCCGAAGCAGCCCATGAACCCCACCTGCATGTGCCGCACGGAATCACGCATACCCATCGATTGAGCGATCGCCAAGCCAACGCCCGGCGAGCGAAATCCAGTGCAGGTGACGATGATCAGATCGGTGATGTCTTGCGCGCTGATTCCCGCGTTCACTAACGCCTGCCGCGCGGCGCGTTCGGCCAGCGGCGGCGCGTGCACGTGGAACGCATGCATGCGCTCAGCGGTACTCATGTGTAACACATCAGCCAGCGGCAACACTGCGGCACGCTGTTCGATGCCGCTTCCAGCAACCACACGTCCCAAGAACTGCTGCGCAGTGGACGAAAGCCCCAAACGCTCCGCTTGTTCTGCTGCAATGTCGGTTTGTGCGCGCACCAACGCTGGCGTTGCTACTCCCGGCGCGTGCAGTAATGGACGGGGCACACTCACGCCCCCACCACAATTTCGCTGGCGCGTCGCGCAGCCCACGGTGCAAGTTTCACCGCCGCGCGCGTGGCGTGTGCTGCTACTCGTCCGCCGCGCAGCAACATGCCCACGCGCAAGTTGTGTGTTTGCGCGCGGCCAACAGTGGCGCGCCATCTCCGTTGGTATTCCGCTGCCGCCGCTGCGGTCCATCCGTCGCGGAAACACTCGCCGAGCAGCATGGCACCTTCGATCGCCCAGCCCATTCCTTCACCGGTATATGGCTCTGCATAGCCCGCCGCATCACCAACCAGCGCCACGCGACCCGCCGTGACGGCGCGCGGTTGCCAAGGCAGTGGACCGCATGCCGCTTCCAGCGCGGGCAGCGGTTGCGATGCTTCATAGTGCGCAAGAAACCGCGCCAACTGTGGCGCGCGCGTGGCCATCATGCGCAGCGCCTCCGCGGGCGCCGACGGCCAACGATCGCCACGCTCCACAATCGCTGCCATATGCACCACATGCCCGCGCCGCACCAGGCCCAAGTACGCGCTTCCAAAGAGAATCAGTTCGATGGTTCCTGCTGGTGCCAACGTGTGGTCGTCAGTGCAATGTTCGAACGTAAAGCTCCAACCGGCGCGCGAGCCCGTTGTCTTGGGCGCCAGTCCGGCGGCGCGCGCGATGGCGCTGCCCACTCCGTCTGCCGCTACCACCAGATCAAACTGCACATCACGCGGCGCCACTGAAGGGTCGTTGAGCGTAGTGATGGTCACGACCGCTGGTGCGCCCACCTGCGCGCCGCCATCTCCACCCGCATGGATGAGCTTCGCTCCGCGTCCCGCGTGGATCGCGGCTCCCGCGCGGCGGGCCCCATCGCGCAACGCTGCATCGAACGCCGCGCGCGGCACGATCACGCCCGGCTGACCGGCGAACGCGTGCGTCCATACAGGGTGTGCATTCCCGGCCCGGGCGTCCAACATGCGCACCTCCCGCGTGGAACCGGCGCGTGCATGCTCCAGTGCGTCCCCCAAGCCAAGCTCCGCGAGCCACGCCGCGGCGCGGGGCACCAGGCATTCGCCGCAGCACTTCGTTCGGGGCGCGGGCTGCCGCTCCAGAAGGGTCACCTGCCAGCCATGGCGAGCCAGAACGGCCGCCGAAACCGCCCCGGCCGGACCCCCGCCGACCACGCAGGCAGTGCGCGGAACCGGGGGCAGGCGGGTGTCAGGCATGGGGTTAACGATAGCCGCCACGCGCTGCAACGGGCGGTTGGGCCAACAATTGTTGGCCGGGCGGGAATTTATTCAGAATCCGTGATGGGTGGCACCTGCAGATCTCGTTCATAAGAGTGGCAGATGGATCCCTTCCCCCTTTCGGGGTCCTTCCGCCGTCGTTCGCTGAGTCGGAACCTTCCCCTTTTCTTGGTTCCGTCTCAATTCCTCGAATCACTCGCATTTCCTTTTGGAGCATTGTCATGAAGACCACCTTGATCGCAACCCTTGGCGCTCTGGCATCACTCACTGCGGCTGTTCACGCAAACCCAGGCGTTGTCTACAACGATCCCACTGGCGACATCAATCCGGGCATCGCGACTGGTGGCGGCACTCTGGACCTTGTGGCCATGGAAGTGTCAAACACGTCCACTGACATTCAGTTCAGGCTGACCGTGAACGGCAACATCGGTTCCACCGATTGGGGCAAGTTCATGATTGGTATGTCCACTGGCAACCCCGGAACCACCTCGGGCAACGGTTGGGGTCGACCAATCAACATGAGTTCCACTGCTGGAGGCATGGACTTCTGGGTTGGCTCATGGGTTGATAGCGGCGGCGGTGCGGAGCTTCGGAGTTACACGACCGGCAGTTGGAGTGCTCCAGCAGCCCCAAGCGGGTTCGTCCGTGCTGCTGGCGCGCAAAGCACCATCACCTACACCCTGTCATTGGCATCCCTGGGCTTGAACAACGGCGATACCTTCTTCTTTGACGCCTACAGCTCTGGCGGCGGCAGCGGCGACGGTGCAATCGATGCCCTCGCCAACCCAAATGTCTCAATCACATCGTGGGGTGGCAGTTACACCTCGACCGGTGCAAACATCTTCTCCTACACCGTTGTTCCCGCCCCGGGCGTCCTGGCGCTGTTGGGCGCCGCTGGCCTCATCGGCACGCGCAAGCGTCGCTGACTGGCAAGAAGTTCGGCTGTGTTCTTAGCAATCTCCTAACGAAATAGCCCGCACTTCGATGATGGTTCAAGCCTCTGCCTTTCGTTTGCATAGGTGACACAGGTCTTTTCCCCGATACCCCTAAGTCCCCCTGATCTCTCACACGATCGAAAGAACACTCCATATGAAGAACATGAACACAATGACGCTCCTGGCTGCTGGAACCTGCGCAATGATCGCTGCGAGTGCGGCGAATGCGGCGATGGTTGCTCAGTGGGATTTTCAGACCACCACCAACGGCGGCACGGCCATCGCTGCAGCACCCGCTACCCAAAAATTGTTTGTAGCCAACTTCGGAACCGGTTCCCTCTTTCTCAATGGAGAGAATGGCTCAAGTGATTTCTTTGAGCCAGTTACTGGCACCACGAACACAGAAATCAACGCATTTGGCGGAACAGCCCTAAACGCCACTGGAGGCATGTCAACCGTAACATCTGGTTCAGGGGCCCTTGCGATCGTGGGTGGCGCAGCGAGTGTTCCAGCAGGAACTTTCGGAGCCAACGGCAAATCCATGGTGTTTAGATTCAGCATGTCTGGCTTGTCGAATTTGTCTGTTTCCTACGCAGTGCAACGAACTGCCTCAGGGTTCACAACCCAACAATGGGATTACAGCACTGATGGAACGACCTGGAGTTCCGCGGCAACCATCACTGGAATTCAAGCTAGCTTTGCTGCAGGCGCAACCCCAGCCAATGTTGTTTCATCGGTGTCAGTTGCAAGCGGCTTGAACAATGCGGCAACTGCCTACATGCGGGTCACCTTCACCGGCGCTACCTCCTCGACAGGCAATAACCGCATGGACAATTTCCAGTTCAATGCGGACGCCGTCCCCGCCCCCGGCGCTCTCGCGCTCCTCGGCGTCGCTGGCCTCGTCGGCGCCCGCCGTCGTCGCTAAGCCTCGGCTTCGCTCTCTTTCGTCTCATTCTCCGCCGCGCGCCCCGTTCAGAGGCGCGCGGCGGTGTTTTTCTGATTGCGTTTCATCCGGCCGATCACACACACACGCGCTACACCGCGACACAATCCCCACAAATACTTGTCATGCTCTGATGGATCACGACCGTGATTTCCGTGTTCATTGATGTAGACGGTCCATGCCGGTCCCAGATTCTGGACGAGCATCCCCCGTCACTCTTCACGCGAATTCATTCTTTCAGGATTCACTCGTCATGAACATTTCAAGCACTACCGCTGCCACGCTGTTGGCTGCACCCGCACTGTTCGCCGCGTCTGCCTCTGCCGGCTTCACCGGCTGGACCGCTGCGATGTCCTCCGATGCCAACTACATCTACATGGATGTCTTTGCTGGCTTCGACTCCACAGCCGATCATGTCCTGAGTGTCTTGGATATGAATATCGCAGCACAGGGCACCAGCTTCTATCAAGCCCCCGGTTCTATGGTGAACCGCTGGGCTCCCGTCAGTTACGTCTCTTCTGACACGTCCGCCGACAGCTTTGTGACCATCGGTGACACGATCGAGGAGGGCGTGCGTTACGCCGGCACCGCAACATCAGCTGATCCGAGTTTCACAAACTTCAACACGCCCAACGCCACCACCATTCCCGCCAATGCCGGTTGGTACTCCTACTTGCCGCTCGGTCCGGAAGGTGACCCAGTCGCCCTCTCAGCCATCCAAGGCAAGCAGTGGTTCGGCGCAGACTCGCTGTATGGGGTGCGTGTGGCACACTTGGTATTCACCGTGGCATCAGTTCAACCAGGAAGCACCGTGAGCTTTGCAGGCACCACCGGTTACCGCACTGGCTCAAGCACCGACGTCTTCTTCGGTACCGATGCCCAGATCTTTCAGGTCCCCGCCCCCGGCGCCATCGCGCTGCTCGGCGCCGCTGGTCTCATCGGCGCTCGCAAGCGTCGCTGAACCTCCGCTTCGCATCTCATCGTCACATTCTCCGCCGCGCGCCCCGTTCAGAGGCGCGCGGTGGTGCTTTGCGCCTCCACCTATGATCCCCACCCCGGCACCCCGCGTGTGCCGCTCCCCATGCTCCTCGTCGCCTCTGATCTTTCCAAGTCCCACGGCCTGCGCGAACTCTTCCACGGAGTCAGTATCAGCGTGGCCGACGGCGATCGCGTGGGTTTCATCGGCCCGAACGGCGCGGGCAAGTCCACGCTCCTGCGCATGCTTGCCGGCGCGGAAGAGCCGGACGAAGGCATCGTGCGTACGCAGCGCGGCGCGGTGATCGTCTACGTCCCGCAGCGTGATGACTTTGACGACGGCCTCACGCCGCGCATGGCCGCCACCGCCGCCGCCATGAAGGCTGCGTCCGTGCACGGCGATCATCACGAAGCCGAGGTGCTTGGCAGCATGATCCTTGGCAAACTCGGCTTCCCCGAAGCGCGCATGGACGAACCCGTCGAGCGCCTCTCCGGCGGTTGGAAGAAGCGCCTCTCCATCGCCTGCGGACTTGCCGAAGCGGGCGGCACGCCCGACCTCTTACTCTTAGATGAACCAACCAACCACCTAGACGTTGAAGGCATCCGCTGGCTTGAACAGTTTCTTTCACGCTCCTCTAACGACATTCGTGCCGGTGCGTGCGTCTTCATCACCCATGACCGCGCATTTCTTGAACGCGTCGCTACGCGCGTGGTGGAACTGAGCCGCGCGTATCCGCAGGGCACGCTTGCCGCCGAGGGCAACTACTCAGAGTTCCTTCGCCGCCGCGGTGAATTCTTAGAAGGGCAAGCGCGCGCCGAAGCCGTGCTTGCCAACGAAGTGCGCATCGACGACGCCTGGCTCGGTCGCGGCGCACAGGCGCGGCGCACCAAGGCAAAGGGTCGCATTGAAGACAGCGCGGAACGCCGCGAGGAACTTGGCGCCATCGCCGAACGCAACGCCGCTGCCGGTGCTGGCGGCGCGCGCGTTGACTTCACCGCCAGCGGTCGTCGCACGCGTCGCTTGGTGCATGCCACCGGTATTTCCAAGGGCTTTGAGGGACGAACACTCTTCCGCGATCTTGACTTGGAACTCATCCCGGGCGATCGCCTTGGTCTGATGGGTCCCAACGGCAGCGGCAAAACCACACTGCTGCGCATCTTGTGCGACGACCTTGCCGCGGACACCGGCACCGTGCGCTTTGCGGATCCAAAGCCGCGCATCGTGATCTTGCGCCAGCAGCGCACGGACATTCCGCCCGACACATTGCTCCGCGATGCCATCTGCCCGCACGGCGATGTTGTTGATTTCCAAGGCCGCCCCATGCATATCACTGCGTGGAGCCGTCGCTTCCTGTTCAAGGACGCACAACTCTTGCAGACCATCGGCACGCTCTCGGGTGGCGAACGCGCGCGCGCACACATCGCCGCCATGATGCTTGAGCCCGCCGACATCTTGGTGCTTGACGAACCCACCAACGACCTTGATATCCCCACGCTCGAAGTGCTCGAAGAAGCCGTCGAATCATTCCCCGGCGCCGTGCTGTTGGTCACCCATGACCGCACCATGCTCAAGCGGCTTGCCAAGACCATTGCAGTGATCGGCGCCCCCGACGCGTCGGTATCAGTAGTAGCAAGCCTTGATCAAGCACTTGCATCGCTCGAACGCGCCGAACGCAGCGTGCAAGAACGCGACCGCGCCACGCGCACCGCTGCCCCCGCAGCGCAGTCGTCCGCCGCAGACACTTCCGGCCAACGCCGTCGCCTGAACTTCAAGGAGCAGCGCGAGTTTGACGGTATGGAAGCTGCCGTTGAAGCCGCCGAGCGCGCGCACGCGCTGGCCGAAGCCCGCGTTGGCGAACCCGGTATTGCCGCCAATCACGCCAAGATGGCCGCCGCCTGCCAAGCGCTTGAAGTGGCGCAACTGGCGGTCACCACGCTCTACGCGCGCTGGCAGGAACTGGAATCAAAGCGCGGCGGGTGAGTGGGGCGCACATCAACCTTCCACCCTTCGCCCGGCTGTGGCAGGAACTGGAGTCAAAGCGCCGCGGGTCATTGGAGATGAAACGGATGCAATCGGCGGGCATCCCCATCAATGTAAATATTTGCAGGTATTTCTCTGTACATCCACTGCAATGCAAGTAAATTTCCCTGTATGAAATCAGCCGCTCAAGCGCTTGGTCGGCTGGCTCCGGAACAACTCTTGGCTGCGCAACAGCAGGTGCTGGAGCAAGTGGCCCGTGCCGCGCCGCTCTTTGACACGCTCACCGCCATTTCGCGCTACTCCGAAACGTCCATCCCAACCATGATGGCCTCCATCTTGGTGTACGACGAAGCCACGCAATCGTTGCGCAAGGGTGGATACGGCTGTCTGCCCGCCACCTTCGCTGCCGCAGTGGATGGAATGGTGCCTGGTCCCGCCACCGGCAGTTGTGGAACCGCCGCATTCCGTCGCGAGCGCGTCATCAGTGAGGACGTTCGCATCGATCCACTCTGGGGCGCGTTCCGCGAATTTGCTGCCTCCTACGGTATTCAGTCGGCGTGGTCGTCGCCCATCTTGGGTGCTGATGGACGCCTCTTGGGCGTGTTCGGCATGTACTACGGTGATTGCCGCGCACCGACGACCGAAGACTTGTCGTTTGTTGACCATTTCGTCCACCTTGCCGCGGTTGCCATTGAGCGGCATCGCGTCGACGCTGATCGCGATCATCAATTCACGCACGACAGCCTCACCGGTCTTGGCAATCGCCGCAAGCTTGAGCGTGAGGTTGCACGTCTTGCCGCCGATCCAACCACAACGCCTCGCTGCATTGCCATCGTTGACCTTGACCATTTCAAGATGCACAACGAGAACCTTGGCCATCGCGCCGCGGACCTGCTGCTGCAGGACGTGGGCGCGCGTATCTCCGAAGCCGCTGGCCTTGGTGACCTGCCAATTCGTTTCGGCGGTGATCAATTTGTCCTGATCACGCCCGCAAGCAATGAATCCATGCACGCACGCTTCAGTCGGTTGATCACGTCGTTTGAGCGGCCATTCGTGGCGGACGGCCTCCCCATTCGGCTGTCGGTTTCCGCTGGCATTGTTGAATGGAATCCCCACACCACTGACTTTGAGACGGCCCTTTATCAAGCAGAGCAAGCGTGCATCGCTGCCAAGCAGCGCGGCCGTGATCGGTGGGTGGCCTTTGGCGCCGAAGATCGCCAGCTTGCCGACGAGCGCCGCCGCGTGGCGCGCGTCCTGGCCGATGCAATCGCCGCGCACAAGGTATTCACTCATGTTCAGCCGATCATCGACCTCGCCACCGGCGCGCCGGTTGGGTTTGAAATGCTCGCCCGCTTGGCGGACACTCCATCGGGAATGATCATGCCTTCGGTATTCATTCCGATCGCCGAGGAGAGTTCGCTCATCGATTCCCTGGGCATGAGTGTGCTCCGTTCCACATGCCAACTCTTGGCGTCTTCCGGCACGCAGCTTGATGGCATGACGGCCAATGTCAATGTCTCGCTCCGCCAGTTGATGCGCGACGGATTCCCAAAGGCCGCCGCTGCCGCCGCTGCGGAGTACGGCGTAGCGCCCAGTCGCCTGTGTCTTGAACTCACCGAGAGTCAGTGGCTTGACAGCGACGGCCCAGCCCGCAACGCGCTGCTGGAGCTGAAGGCGATCGGATTCCGCCTTGCCCTGGACGACTTCGGTACTGGCTATGCCTCGCTCCGTCTCCTGCAGAGCGTTCCGTTTGATGTAGTGAAGATTGACCGCAGTTTCACGCAATGCCTCGGCGACAACGGCGCTGGCACTGCGCTGTGCGAGGCAGCGCTTCGCATGGCCGCCGCGTGCGGCATGCGCGTTACCGCTGAAGGCGTGGAAACGCAAGAACAAGCTGACTTGCTGCGCGTCATGGGCTGCCAGCAAGGGCAGGGCTATTGGTGGTCGCGCCCGCTGCCGTCCGCTGATGCCATCAAGTGGATTGAGCAGCGCCAAGCGCAGCCTGCCTTCTAAACACCATGCACCCAAATGAAAGGCGCCCTCCGCATCACTGCGGAGGGCGCCTTGTTTGTTACTTGCAGTGAACTACTTACTTGGCCAAGCCAGCATCGATCGCTGTGCGCAGACCCTTGTCACCTTCTGGTCCAAAGCCCACTTCGATCTTCTCAATCTTGCCATCCTTACCGATCACGATCAAGGTAGGAATGCCAGAGATGCCGTAGGCAACAGCCAAGTCATCACCCGCCAAGAGGCATCCATAGGTGTAGCCCTTGTCGGTCATGTACTTCTTGCCAGCGCCTTCCTTCTTCTCCCAGGTGTTCACACCCAAGATCACCACATCCTTGCCCTTGTAGTCCTCGCTGATCTTCTGAATGGAAGGCATGGCCTGCTTGCAAGGTCCACACCAGGTGGCCCAGAAGTCCAGCAGAACAACCTTACCCTTGAGTGATGCAAGCGTGACTTCCTTGCCAGCAAGGTCCATGAGCTTGAAGTCCAGAGCGGCATCGCCGGCCTTGACCTTCATCTCTGGGCCCTGTTGATCCGCCGCAGCGGCCATGTCTTGCTTCTTGAAGTCAGCAGGAGCAGCGGTCGCGAAGGTCTTCTCATCCATCATCGGGTCGGCCTTCACACCGCTGAACGTCGCAAGGGTGTTCATGCCGGACATGGCTTCTTCGCCAGGAATTTCAGTGGCACTTGCAACGCGGCGTGGCAATCCATCAGCGCGGGCGAATGCGATCGTTTCAGTGATGCGCATTTCCTTTGTTTCCATCGGCTTGCCGTCATCATCTTCCATGCCTTCAAGCTTCATGCTGCGCACAACCTTCACGACGTCGCACACTGTGCCATCGACAGTTTCTTCGCCAATAATGGTGGCTGCAACCATCGCGGGCATGTCTTCTGGGCCTCGGTGCATCGCGGCCATGTCCATACGGTTCTCGATGTACCACTGTGGCAGAGCCGCGGCGCGCTGACCGAGCAACTGGAACCACTGCGCGTCGGACACCGCGTAGGACTTCGTAGGCATGTCAATCATGACGGCGCCCTTGCCATCAAACGCAAAGCGCGTCTGCGGCTTTCCATCCTTCATGGACTCAAGCACAAAGCGACCGAACGGAGCCGGCCCGCTGCCGTCGTTCTTGAAGTCAAGCACCACGCGCGACTTGCCATCAAGTCCTGGTGGCAGCATGCTTGGGTCCACGCCCTCGACCTTCATTTCAGCGACCATTTCCACGCCCTTCAACTTCTTCACGGTCTCGATGCCGCGGTCGTTGATCGCCTTCGCCTTTGCGTCGATCACGTCCACAGCCTTGGGGGCTTCGGACGCGCCGGGAGCCTTGGTCCGGGTCACCAACGGAATCATCGGGACTCCCTTGACAGGGGTTCCGGGCGCCGTGTCATCGGCGGTAGCGGGTAGGGCGCAGGTCAGCGCCATGGATGCGGTGAGGAGGAGCGACGCAGAAATGGAAAGTGGTGCTTGAAGCATGGTGGGACGATACCCTTTCAATGATGATTCGGCGCCCCGGCCCCACTGCCCGTCCACTCTTGATAGCGGTCTCACTGGCTGGAATTGCAGCTGGCGCGGTCATGGTCGCCCGCGCATTTCTGCCAACACGAACCCTCGCGCCCGCGCCCGCCGCTCCAGTCATTGCCTTCGAGCCCGCCACGCTGGACATGGGCGAGCTGGTCGCCGAAGCGCCCAAGACAGTCGCAGTCACGCTTCGAAATGTTTCCGGGCGCACCCTTCGCATCACCGCTGCGATCGCCAACTGCGGCTGCACAACATCAACGTTTCCTCCGGACCCCATTCTTGCCGGCGGCACCGCCGAGGCACTCGTCACCGTGAAGGCTCCGCCAACGCAGGACGAATCGCTGATGAAGTCGGTGACCTTTGTGGTGGAGGGAGCGGATCCGGTTTCGCTCACCGTGCTTGGTCACGTGATGAAGTCGGCACCCGGCACAGTGGCACCGCCGACTACTGTTGACTCAGTAGAAGAGTTTGCGCTCGCCGATCGTCCGACCGTTTCGCCGCCAGCGCCGCCGCCAACAACGCCACCAACGAACACGCCGCCCACTATCCCCGCGCCCGTCACACCCGCACAGCCACTCGCCGCCGCACCAACGACAAAGCCCGCAACGCTTGCCCCACCGGTTACACCGCCCGCGCAGCGGCCCGTCACCTTTGCGCGCGTCAATCCACCCATTCAGCCCGGCGCTCGTGTTTCGTTTCCATCGTTGGCATCATGGGTCAAGGGCACGCCGATCACTTCATTCACGCCGGGCAAGGTGTACGTCTTTGAGTTCTTCAGTACTTCGTGCTCGCACTGCAAGGAATTTGCGGAGCTTGTGACTCGTTTGGCGCGCACCTACGGAGCGCAGGGCGCCGAGTTCATTGCCATTACCGATGAGGAAGCGCCCATCGTGAAGGCATGGCTTGACCAACCCGGGAAGCTCAATGAGGTGCCGTATTCAGTGGTCTCTGATCCGGATCGATCAGCCATGATCACCTTGCAGAATGGCACGTTTCGCAACTTTAATCCACGCTTCTTTGTCATTAAGAACGGCATCGTGCAGTGGTTTGGCCATCCCAAGGATGCAGAGGAGCCGATCGCCAAGGTGGTTGCTGGAACATGGGATCCGGAAACGGTCCGTGCCGCGGCCATCACTGATTCCACCGTTTCACGCGGC
>Ga0209296_1000235_pt1 | contig 48032 bp, 66 predicted proteins | sample S_130206_EF_Meta_FD_187319 | JGI IMG/M metagenome (GOLD analysis project Ga0209296, IMG submission 187319) | Freshwater microbial communities from Lake Simoncouche, Canada to study carbon cycling - S_130206_EF_MetaG (SPAdes) (version 2) | ecosystem: Environmental > Aquatic > Freshwater > Lake ...
GGATCGATACCCGTCGACAGTACCAATATGCCGTAGTAGCTCTCTGGGAGGGTAACTCGTTGTCTGCGAGACTTAGGTGGGTTCGATTCCCATCTACGGCGCCAAATCTATTCCGAGAAATCCAAGCATGGTGCAAGGACCTGACTGTTAATCAGTGATTAGGTGAGTTCGATCCTCACACTCGGAGCCAAACAATTGGGGGCAGTAGTGGGCTACGGAGTTGCCTTGCAAGCATCTTGTCTAGAAGGGTTCGATTCCCTCGGCCTCCACCAATTTTAGGATGCGAACAGCAAATTTAAAAATTCAACTTTTAATTGAAAAATAAGCATCCTGTTTTATAAAAGGAAATCTAATGGCACACAAGCAACAAGGTATTCTAACACGTAGTCCTCAATGGTGGAAACATCTTAAGGATTGGAAACGTGTGTTCTGGAAATCAGAACGTCAAGCACAAAAGAAAAATATCAACAAAGGAGAATGATATGAAACGTTCAGGTAAACGTTAGTGTCATCTTTGACCCCGTATGGTCTTAGATGGCACGTAAAAGAAATTAATTACGAATCCATCCACGCTAAACTTTAGTGGCGAAGTACCCGGCTCTTAACCGGACTAACTGAGTTCGATTCTCAGAGCGTGGACCATATGGGGGTATAATTCAAAGGCTAGAATAGCCGGCTTTTAACCGGTCTATCAGGGTTCGAGTCCCTGTGCCCCTACCATAAGCAAACACATTGTCGCAGTACGCCGAACCGTACTTGATTCTCATGTTGGAACCTAGCATGAAACTAGGGAGATGCGATTTCATCAGTGTGTTTACTTATGGTAACGTAGCATAATGGTTGTGCACCTCCTTCATACGGAGCAAGGTGTGAGTTCGAATCTCACCGTTACTACCAAATTAAAACATAAGTAATTTTATGTTTAATAAAGATGCTTTTAGCAACGGTCAGATAGATAGTAAGCTATGGTTATGTCGCGAGCTCGAAAATCTAGGCTGGACTAGTAACCTAACACATATATATGGTGGATGGTATGGTATACTGGCTTTTTTGTTATTGAGTAGAGAGAAGTTTAAAGTTGGTCGTATTGAAAGTTTTGATGTTGATCCAACTTGCAAAGAATATGCAGATGCAATTAATGAAAACTGGGTTGTTAATAACGGAACATTTTCTTCTTATACACTAGATTGTAATCAAGAAGTTCCTAATATTGCTGACCTTATAATTAATACCAGCACTGAACATTTTGAAGGTATGGATTGGTTTAATGAAATACCAAGAGGTACACGGATAATTTTACAAGGTAATAATATGCCGCACGATGACCATTTTATTTGCTCGAATAACTTGCAAGAATTTGTTGATCGTTATAAACTACAGACTATTATATATCAAGGTAGTTTAGATTTTAATTACCCTAGTTGGAATTTTTCCAGATATATGGTAATAGGTATTAAATAAAGATATTAGTAAGAAACTCAAAGTACTATAATGTTCCGTAAGGGAAATGCATCTGCCGGAAGCGGGTGCATGGAGGGGTTATAAACCCCGGCATTTGCCAATGACGAGGTGATAGTGTTTACGGCATGAATTCACAGTTGGCAGAAGTACTCCATGTTAGGCAGGACAAAATAGAGCAGGCACTGTAAAGCCTGGGCGGCCTCAGACTCATAAGTCAAACCAGATCTCTTAGAGTTTCTTACTAATATCTTCTATGCGGGTGTAGCTCAGCTGGTAGAGCGCCACGTTGCCAACGTGATTGTCGTCGGTTCGACCCCGATCACCCGCTCCAGCGTACTCCTTATATGACAGTTGAACACAGTCATATAAGGGAAGGACAGTGTTCAACCTGTCCGAGAGTTTTAGGATACTAACAGCAAATTAAAATTCGCCTTCTAAGCGAGTGGTCGTTGGTTCGAGTCCAACATTTGATCAAGCCTAAAAAGCAGTCAAATTAGCTCAGTTGGTAGAGCACTTAAAAAATGTATCCTGTTTTTATTGTTGGGGCATTGTGTAATGGTAGCACAACAGACTTTGACTCTGTTAGTTTAGGTTCGATCCCTAATGCCCCTGCCAAGTTTCTATGGTGTCTTTAGTGTAGTGGCCTGCACCCTGCTCTGTGAAAGCGGTAGTACCGGATCGATACCGGTAAGGCACCCCAATTTTTAAGGAGAGTATCATGCCGTGGATTGAAAATGTAGCAGCCAGTGATATCCCAATTGGATTTCATCACGATGCTGGCCCTAACAGTATGCTGATCAGCATTGTTGATCCGGCAAGTTGGCGACCTGAAGCCAAGCATGAATTCAAAGAGCGTCACAACTTTGAGTTCTTGGATGTAGAAGAAAAGGACGAAGTTTTAGAAGAAGCTATGAAGTGTAGTCATGAGCAGGCCGCAGAGCTTGTTCGATTGTTACAACACGCATTAGACTGTCGTATGAATGTGGTAGTTCACTGCTACGCTGGTATTTGCAGATCGGGTGCGGTTTGTGAGGTTGGAGTCATGATGGGCTTCAATGATACTGAGCGTTTTCGTAGTCCAAATCTCTTGGTTAAGCATCGCATGATGAAGCATTTGGGTTGGACTTACGATGCGGATGAAAAGCCAAATATTGATGATTGGCGCACTTTTAGGCCGGTTGATTGACAGTGTTGCCTGTTTAATGTATAATACTTGTATACTAACAAGCAAGGATATACTATGGCCGGCAAAGCAAAATCAATCTACTTGACCATTAATCCAAAAGGTAGTTTTACTTCGGTTTTCAAAAAAATGTTCTTTGAAGCTAAATCTTACAATGAATATGTTAAAACAGACGAGTTCAAAGCCAAGTGGCCTATTACTGAATATGATATTGTGAAAGAAACATACTAATGAAGATTAAATTTGATAAAGAAACTATGCCTGACGAACTGTACAATGCACTACTACAGCATTTTGTAAATGAAGCAGTTGGGCTAGGGGTAGAAGTTAATAAGTTTACCCAATTTAATAATTGGATTATTGAATGTACTATAGACGCTAAAGAAGCAGTTCACTAAGGAATTATTATGAATGACATTATAACACAAGGTCGTGTCATCCGAGATGGCCGAGTAGCGGTACTTTACAGTCCGGGATTTGGCGCTGGTTGGAGCACATGGGCACATAGTGGCGAAGGTAAAGATTTAGTATTTGATCCAGTCATAGTTGGATATGTGGAACGCGGTGCTAAGGCTGAATTAGCGACCTACATGGAAATGCGTTATCCAAATGTCTACACTGGCGGTATGGACGATCTAGTAATTGAATGGGTTCCTGTTGGAACACTATTCAAGGTTAATGAGTATGACGGTAGCGAATCAATCGAGCTAAAAGAAGCCGATCAATGGATGGTAGCATAACATAAAGAAAGGAGGGCAAGATGCCTAGTGTATTTTTAGTAAGCGACACACACTTTGGACACACAGGTGTCTGCCGCTTCACACGTAACGACGGTTTTACAAAATTAAGGCCATGGACCGATCCAGATGAAATGGACGAGGCAATGGTCAAAGCCTGGAACGAACGGGTAAAGCCCACTGACAAGGTCTATCACTTAGGTGACGTTGTAATTAATCGTAAGGCTTTAGGTATTTTACGTAGGTTAAACGGAGACAAAGTTTTAATTCGTGGTAACCACGATATCTTTAAAGACGAGGACTATCGTGCTCACTTTAGAGAACTTAGGGCTTATCACGTTATGAACGGTATGATATTAAGTCATATTCCGTTACACAGTGACAGCTTAGGTCGGTTTGGTGTTAACATCCACGGACACTTACACGCAAATCGTGTTAAGAAAGCTCGGGGTGTTGATGCTAAGACCGGGGAAGTCTTATACAGCGATGAAATCGATCCTCGATATCATTGTGTATGCGTGGAACAAACTCCAGACTTTGCTCCTATCTTATTTGAAGACGTATTAAAGCGTATTGAAGAAGAAGGTGGTAGCGTTGGATTTAAGTCCGGCAACGGTCCTACTATGTAAGAACAGACCCCCGCTTTACAAGTTGTGCGGTGAACAACTTGTACTAATTTTGCCGCTTTAGCAAATGTGGTCATTGCACCGGTTTGAAGCACCGAGGAATGAGGTTCGATCCCTCAAGGCGGCACCAAGTTTCAAGATAGACGTGGGGATAGAGTCCCGGCAGTCCTAGCATAGTGGCTCAGCTATGTGACAGCGCAAGAACGGACACGCTCGGTAGACATAAACTCTCCCTTACGAGACAATCCAATGAGTCCCATAAACGGATAGTTGGGCACTTGAAAACCTTTATACCCCACTGGCGCAATTGGTAGACGCGACTCTCTCAAAAGGAGTGAAGTCCCCGTTCGAGTCGGGGGTGGGGTACCACGCTCTTGTAGGTAAATGGAATACCACTATCTTGGTACGATAGAATTTAAGGTTCGATTCCTTACTTGAGCACCATACCGCAATAGTCTAAGGGATAGGCAACACTCTTCTAAAGTGTACAATGTAGGTTCGAGTCCTACTTGCGGTGCCATAAATAGATTACGGGCTTTGGTGAAATGGATATCATTCTGGTCTTCGAAACCAGCGGTGTGGGTTCGATTCCTGCAAGCCCGGCCAAAATAGTTCACAAATGTGTTGACATAGTGCGCTAGATGTTATATAATACGTACATACACTGATAATACAGCAGTATAAACGTTCTTTAAAAATTTAAAAGTTAATTTGCTCGGTTCGTCTATCGGTTTAGGACACCGCCCTTTCACGGCGGGAAGAGGGGTTCAACTCCCCTACCGAGTACCATTAAATAATAACTGCCAGTGGGTATCGTGTAGGGACGCTTACACTAGGCGGGCTGGTCGGGCCATCGATCAGTCCTGAGACAACCACAGCAATGGCTTATGAGAGGAAGCACCTCACTCAGAAATTTGCCCGGCGTCATAGACCGTGACAGTTATTTTTTAATGGTAAAGTTACGCCCCTTTGGTGGAATTGGTAGACACGCTGGTCTTAGAAGCCAGTGCGCGAGCGTCCGAGTTCGAGTCTCGGAGGGGGCACCAAATATGGAGTAGAAGCATCAATGGTGATGCAGTGGACTGTAAATCCGCCGTCGTAATGGCACGCCTGGTTCGATCCCAGGATACTCCACCAAATAAAGGAAAGTATATGAAGTATACTATAATTGAAGATTGCAGTCCATTTTATGTAAGATTTGCATGGAACGGTATTGAAGACATAATTGCGCTTGTAGCAAGTTTGAGTACTATTGATACAAGTATACGATTTTCAAATAGTACATACACCCATTACGATTTTAATGCCGATAAAGCTAATCAAATTATAAACAATTTACCAATGAAATCAGACTTTGATTTTATGATGAATAGAGTAGGGTTGTTTGTCACTACACCCGGTTCAAAATCAAGTACTCACAAAGATGCAACAGATCATCGATTCAGTATCAATTTGCCTATTGAAATATTAGACAATAATTGTGTTACTAGTTGGTATAATGATGAAGAAATTAACGAGTTTAAACTGTCAGACTCTCACCGTGGGTACAGCCGAGTGTTAAAAAGTATAGATTTAACATCTAAAGTACCATCTAAAACAATGATTGCTCGTCCAAACGAGTGCATATTGTTTAACACTGATGTATTCCATAACTGGGATAACACACAGTCAATTAATCAAAGAATTGTTTTAACTCTCCGGGTTAATAATCCCGGCAAAATGTATTTTGATGATGCAAAAAAAATATTATTTGGAAATGTGGCAGAGTCCGGCTTATTGCAACAGTCTTGAAAACTGTCGATCAGAAATGGTCCGTGAGTTCGAATCTCACCGTTTCCGCCAAGTTATACTTGCTGAGTAGCTACACTGGAACACCGAAATACTTGTCAATGTCGACTATGTACAAGGACCGGCCAGGAAGAGTTGGGCTACCGTGAATTCAAGCGTCACAGCGAGTACCTTTTAATGTATCCCTAATGTAATGGCAGCATGACAGTCTCCAAAACTGTTCGTCGGAGTTCGAGTCTCTGGGGGTACGCCAAGTTGGTCTCATAGTATATCGGTTAGTATAATGGCCTGTCACGCCGTAGGGACGAGTTCGATTCTCGTTGAGACCGCCAAGTAATTAAAATAGTTGTTGACAACAGCGTATATAGAGAGTATAATAACAGCATGTATAAAGTTATATGTAATGACAAAGAAGTAGAAAGATTTATCACCCTAAACGAAGCAATGTTGTTTGCTAAGTTGTTAGGCACTTTTGTAACTATCAAAGGTCCTGATCTCGAAGTAGTTGGCCGATTCGGAGTTGACTCTGTAGTAGATGGTAAGTGTCCAGACGGAGTTGCTTATGATTGGAATAAAGCTAGCCGAATTGGTCGTGTAAAACGAGAACGAGTTTAAAATTGCGACTGTGGTGAAATAGGTAGACACAAGAGACTTAAAATCTCTCGCTGAAGGGCGTGCCGGTTCGATTCCGGCCAGTCGCACCAAGTATTAGGAGAGTTGGCCGAGTGGTTAAGGCAACGGTTTGCTAAACCGTCGTCCCGAAAGGGGCGCATAGGTTCGAATCCTATACTCTCCGCCATTAATTATAAAAGGAAAAATATGGCCAAGCCAAATAAAACATTTAAATTGAGCAAGACATCAAAACGTATGATTGCGTTAATGAAAGGCTGTACAGCCGAACAACGTAATCAATTTAAACGTATGATGATTGATGCTCAAGTATGCAGTGAAATTGTTGTTAAGAGTGCTCCACGTGATAAAAATGCACCACGTGGTGCACCTGGTGTTGCCGGTACTACTGGCAGTCACGCTTATACAACAACTGCAACAGTAGAATAAGAATTATTCCGCCTTAGCTCAGTTGGTAGAGTAGATGACTGTTAATCATTTGGTCCCTGGTTCGAGCCCAGGAGGTGGAGCCAAGAAATAAGTAGTATATGGGGGTGTAGCTCAGTTGGGAGAGCGTATGCTTTGCAAGCATAATGTCGTCGGTTCGATCCCGTCCACCTCCACCAAGTTATAGGAGTTTATTATGGCAGGTAAAGGAAGTAAGCCTAGGCCTTTTAATGTGCCTAAGGAAGAGTTTGATAAATCGTTTGAAAATATTTTTGGTAAGTATGTTCCGCCTTATTTGCGAAACCGTACAGAAAACAATAGAGAAAAATCAACCGACACCAAACACAACGATAAGTAACACATGCCGGTTTAGCTCATTTGGTAGAGCGCCGCTCTTGTAAGGCGGATGTGGTCAGTTCGATTCCGACAACCGGCACCAGGTAACCCGTGATCCCGTACACGTAATAAACGGGGGTGAGGCAATCACCACAGAGAGTGCTAGGTATTCAATGCTATGACCATCCGTCTCCGTTTAGGAGTAGCGGGAACGCATTGGGTCAGGACTAACAACCTGCCCAGAAGAAGAAAATGTTACGGACAGAGTAACCGCTCAGTCTAGGGCGCATGTGGTGTGCGTAGCTAGACACTTTATTAAAACAAATTTAAATCCGTAAAAAGATCAGGTTTGGTATCCCAGGAGCTCTTTGACATAGTCATAACTCTTTATACACCTTAGTTTGTTTTAATAAAGTACATTTAACCGATCTATAAGATAGGTAGTAAGGACAGGGCACCGGGTGAAACATCCAAAAGCCATAGATGTGCTTTACTAAAATTTGCGGGACTAGTTTAATGGTAAAACAGCAGATTTCCAATCTTCGGTTAGGAGTTCGATTCTCCTGTCCCGCTCCAGAATTTAAAAAGGTCAATATATGATTTGGTTCGAACCTCCTTCGCAAATGATAGGATGGGGTTATACAGCACCAAAAGTGCTAGATAACACTATGATTGATTTTGTAACAAGTTATGCCGACGAACATGATTCGTTATTTCAATCAGGTGAAATATGGGATAAGGGGAATGAACCAGACAATAATATAGAGAAAAGTTATAGACGAAGTAATATCATGTTCTTAACAGATATGGATTATTTTAGAAATTTATACAATCATATTATTGAAACAGTATTAAACGTTAACAATACTCACTTTAAGTATGCGTTAAACTATTTAGAACCCCTACAATATTCAGTGTATGAATCAGCTAATCTAGGCTATTATGATATTCATACTGATAGTTATTTGCGTAATACTAGCGGGTTTATTAGAAAAGTTTCTTTTAGCATTTTATTGGACGATCCGGCAGATTTTGAGGGTGGGGACTTTTTAGTACACGCAACTCAAGAACCTGTAAAAATAGAAATACAAAAGGGAGATATATTTTTATTTCCATCTTTTGTTCCGCATAGCGTTACACCAGTAACAAAAGGTGTAAGAAGAGCATTAGTAGGTTGGGTTTGCGGACCTAACTTTGTGTAAAGAATAATTCGGAGTGTAGCGCAGTCTGGTAGCGCACCTGGTTTGGGACCAGGGGGTCCAAGGTTCGAATCCTTGTACTCCGACCATTTTAAGGAAACTGTATGAATACAGTAGTTGATCAAAATGATTTATGCCGTACTTATAATTTCAACGGACTAATAACCCCGGCTGATAAAGTGCTGGCTATAAGCACTATTGATAGTATAATTGATTCTGGCAATTATTTTAAAAACAGTCCCCCATATCAAACACAAGAAAATTTATTTGCTAGACCTGAACCTATTTGGTTAAAATATAGAATGACATTTTTAACCAGTGTGTTTTTATATCTAGGGCACGAAGCTCGTGTAGCCAACATGATGGCATGGAGTTTTAAAACTAATCTGAGTACTGTAGAAGATCGTGATAGCTATTGGCATCACCATAACAAGCACAGTGGACAAAGTCTTAGCGGTATCATGTACTTACATATACCCGACGATGTACAAGATAGAGATACATGCGGCACTGAGATGGCACCTAATGGTCCAGAAAGCGATGGCAAGTTTTTTATTCGCCCAAGTTATTATACTTGGATGATTTATCCGGGTGCGGTTTGGCATAGGCCGGGCATTGTACAAAGTGATCAATATCGCTATATACTTGCCGCAGATGTAGATATACAATAATGAATGACGCGGGGTAGAGAAGTGGCAACTCACGAGTCTCATAAGCTCGAGATCGGCGGTTCGAATCCGTCCCCCGCAACCAATTCTCGCTGTAGTTCAATGGATAGAACAAGGCACTCCTAACGCTTAGATCCAAGTTCGATTCTTGGTGGCGGGGCCAGTTGACAACTATAACTAATAGTGTTATAATTAAATTTTAAGGACTTATATGCGTAAACTTTCCGATAGTAGAGGCACACTAATTGACACAGAACAATGTGTTGAAAATGTAGGAACTAATAGATTTGATTTAGTTTTAATTGCGGCAAGCCGTTCAAGAGAAATCCGTAGACAACATAAAGAAAGCGAAAAGCGTGAACACATTTTTCCAATCATAACAGCCTTACAAGAAATTCAAGAAGGCAAGATTGGCAAAGAGTACTTGAGTAGAGTACGTTAAGAATACTGCCTGGTTAGCTCAGGGGTAGAGCAACGCCTTTACACGGCGAAGGTCCGCGGTTCGAAACCGTGACCAGGTACCAACATGTGGGTGTGCCGCTGAATGGTTAGGCCCCGGATTGCAAATCCGTATTATGCAGGTTCGAATCCTGTCACCCACTCCAAACATGTCTTAGTCCATTTTGACTAAGTGGTGGAAATCGAACTCTTGAAATCAGTTCGGCCCCATTTAGGATGCTAACAGCAATTCACAATCTTATCCAAGAAGAAAACGCATCCTGTTTATTTTAAGCAGTTTAGCCAAAATGTAGTGACAAGAAGTACAAAGTATACTATAATAGATACATAGCAAGCAATAATGCTTGTAAGAGTTTTAGGATCGGTACAGCAACATTCATATACTATGAATCGTTGGACCCTATGGTAATAACTGGAGTTGAAGGGCTTGCCTGGAGATGTTGAAGGTTATTATTGGAATAGACCAACAAGCACAGAGTGATGGCCTGTGTAAAATAAAAGCAGTCAACAACGATCCTGTTTAGTCATAGGATGACTACAGCAATTTAAAACATACTGACCTTAATGCTATAGAAGGTGGTCGCAGGACACAGTAGAAATACTGTTCTAGAAATAGACACCGATGGAATAGACGACAGCATGGAAAGACATACTATGTTTCTAACGCAGACACAAGTTTAGATAGTCAACGTGAATCGTTGATAGGGTCTGGGTGCTATAATTGGCCAGACCAGAATACTAAAAAAATTGGCACACTCATCCTGTTAAAGTTTTAGAATGTTAACAGCAACTTTAAATTTCAACTATAATCGAAAATAAAATACATTCTGTAAAGGTAATTAAAATGAACGCATTTGTAACAGCAGTAGCAAACCAAGAAGCCCGTACCCAAAACGGTATGAAGGCACGTAAGTCAACAGCTTCGGCTTGTGTTGACTTGTTCTATAACATTGGTGCAAGCCGTGGCAAGGACATCACAGGCGACTTTACAGCCGCTTATGTAGAAAACTCAGACGTAGCACTACGCATCGCACAATGGGCACGTGATGTCCGTGGTGGTGCAGGTGAACGTCAACTGTTCCGCGACATTCTAGTACATCTAGAAAAGCGTGACCCAGACGCCGCTTTGGCTCTGTTGAAGAAGGTTCCAGAAGTGGGCCGTTGGGATGACATCTTTGTCTTCACTTCACCAGTGTTGAAGTCAGCCGCTTATACCATGTTGGGCGATGCCCTACGTGCTAAGAACGGTTTGGCTGCAAAGTGGACTCCTCGTAAGGGTAAAATCGCGGCTGAAGTGCGAGCATTCTTTGGAATGTCTCCTAAGCAGTACCGCAAGTCATTGGTAACAATGACCACAGTTGTTGAAACTCAAATGTGTGCAGGAGATTGGGACAACATCAACTTCAGTCACGTGCCAAGTGTTGCTTCACGCAACTATAAGAAGGCATTCAACCGTCACACAACTCTGTTCGCAGAATATGTGGCCAAGTTGGTAAGTGGTGATAAGACTGTTAAGGTTAACGCCAACGCAATCTTCCCACATGATGTGCTGAAGGGAATCGCTCACAGCTACACCAAGCTGGACAAGACAGAAACTGACCATGTGATTGCACAATGGGACGCTCTGCCTAACTACGTAGGTGACGCAAGTATTCTACCTCTAGTTGACGTATCAGGTTCTATGACTACCCCAACAGGTGGTAAGGGCGATGTGCGTTGTTTGGACGTTGCAGTTAGCCTTGGCTTGTACTTGGCAGATAAGAACAAGGGTGCGTTCAAGGACACATTCTTGACTTTCTCCAGCAAGCCAGAACTTGTAACCCTAAAGGGTAACATTGTTCAAAAGGTGGAACAAATGTCTAAGAGCAACTGGGAAATGAGCACTAACTTGCATGCCGCTATGGACAAGATCCTAAGCGTTGCAGTTAAGGGTTCTGTACCAGCTAGCGACATGCCAGCCATGTTGTTAATCTTGTCAGACATGCAGTTTGACCAATGCGCCCGTTACGACGACAGCGCAATGCAAATGATCGAACGCAAGTTCGCAGATGCAGGTTACACTGTGCCGCAGATTGTTTTCTGGAACCTAAACAGTACCGGTAACGTGCCTGTGGCGGCTGACAAGAGTGGTGCCGCATTGGTAAGTGGATTTAGCCCATCAATCATGACTAGCTTGCTAGCCGCTGATATGGATCAATTCACTCCAGAAGGCATCATGCTCAAGACTGTAATGAGTGATCGTTACGCTCTGTAAGTAACTGCTGGCCCACCTTAGCCTAGGCTGAGAATCCAGCATCCGCGATACACGAAATGTGGGATGGGCTGTGTATCCGGGGTTTTGGGGAGAGTTCCTGACACAAAAATCTCTCCCCACTAATTCGTTGTTTTATTACAACACCGGCCCTGTTAGCCTAGGTTGACAGGGCTTCTTTTTGATGTTATAATATAAGTAATTGATTAACACCAATCTAGGAGTAATATGAGAGAATTTGAGAGTATCCAAGGTGACAACTTAGAAGAAAGCGATATGGCTCAATTGTTGTCAGTAACAGCAAATGCTGATGCTGTAGCAAGAGTACGTGCCGCTATCCCAAAAGGACCTAGTTTAAGTCATTGTAACGAATGCGGAGAAGAGATCCCCGTAGCTCGCCAAAAAGCAGTAGCAGGATGTACTATGTGTATCGATTGTCAGCAGTATGCAGAAAGAATGAAACGTGCCTAAATGTTATCAATTAATTGGAGTGCCTGCCGCAGGTAAAAGTACTTGGCTTAGAAGTCAAAACTGGATTGAAGGCATGGAGTATGTGAGTACTGATTATCATGTGCATGAATATGCTAAACTGCAAGGTAAGACTTACAGGGAAGTATTTGAAGAATACATGCCCACAGCAGTTGAACTAATGGCCAAAGAAGTTGTTGCCGCTAGACTAGTAGGTCGTGATGTACTTTGGGATCAAACTAGTACTACTGTTAAAAGTCGTGCTCGTAAGTTCAATATGCTTCACGACTATCATCATATTGCTGTGGTGTTTCCAACTCCAGCAATTGACGTTTTAAAGGAACGTTTGGCATTGCGTATTGACCAACCAATTCCTTGGGAAGTTGTACAGGGCATGATTGATAATTTTGAATATCCAACTGAAGCGGAAGGTTTCAAAGAGATTTGGAGAATATAATGAGAGTTGAAAACATTAACGGTCGTAATCTAATGTGTGGCTACATTTATCCTTTGGCAGAACTTGCTGTGGGACAAGAATGGGCACAAGCTGATGGTGTTGATCGAGTTGTAACAATTCGTGAAATTGAAGGCAATACTATTCGTTATGGTGATCACGCTAGCGATACCCTGTACGAAAAGGATCAATTTGCATTTCAAACACGATATTGCAGGGTAGTATAGCCAAAACGAGCAGTTGACAAACTCTCCTTTTGGTTGTATAATACATACATAAACAAGAAAGGAGGGCATGATGCCTAGTGTATTTTTAGTAAGCGACACGCATTTTGGACACACCGGCGTCTGCCGCTTCACACGTAACGATGGTGTTACAAAATTAAGGCCATGGGATAGTCCAGAGGAAATGGACGAAGCTATGGTTAAGGCGTGGAACGAACGGGTAAAGCCCACTGACAAGGTCTACCATTTAGGTGACGTTGTTATCAACCGTAAAGCGTTAAAAATCATGAGCCGCTTAAACGGCGACAAGGTGTTAATCCGCGGTAACCACGACATCTTCAGGGATGACGAGTATCGTATGTACTTTAGAGAATTACGTGCATATCACGTTATGAACGGAATGATCTTAAGCCATATTCCGTTACACTCAGATTCAATGGGTCGTTTTGGTACTAACATTCATGGACATACCCACGCAAATCGTGTGAAACGAGCCCGTGGAGTTGATGCTAGAACTGGAGAAGTTCTGTACAGCGATGAAAACGATGTTCGTTACCATTGCGTTTGTGTAGAACAAACTGACTTTGCGCCCATACTGTTTGAAGACGTTATAGCACGTATTGAAGCAGAAGGCGGATCAGTAGGATTTAAGAATGGAAACGGTCCTACTATGTAATAATAGTAGCACTTTAATAGGGCCTTCGGGCCCTATTTTTTTGGCTTGATCATTCGGCGCAATAGAATAAATAGTATATAGAAACATAGGGCCGTGCCCTAACAGTATACGGAGATTTTCAATGGCGCTACAAATTAGAAGAGGTTCAGACGCATCTCGAGGAACTACAAGATTCGCATCAGGTGAATTAATTTACACTACTGATCAAAAAGATTTGTGGGTTGGAGATGGCACACCTAACGGTGGAACACAAATTGCTCCTGTTAAAAGTGTTAACGGATATCCTGCAACTGTAGCTGGCGCAGGTGCTGGCAATGTTGTATTAACTACTGATAATATTGCAGAAGGTGCAAATACAGCAAGAAAATACTACAGTTCAACATCTTCTAAAGCAGACGCCGCGGCGGCCTTGGTAGCTGGTAACGCTGGAAATACTGGAATCACATTTAGTTATAATTCAGGTACAGGCGCAATTAATGCTGTTCTTCAAAATGCAGGTGGGTTATCAACAGTATCAGGAGATCCTAATCCAGCATTAGGTGGCAATTTAAGTTTAAATTCACGTAATATTACAGGTACAGGTAATGTCAATATTACCGGAACTATTACAGCTACTAGCTTTACTGGTACTGTAACTACCGATTCAATTACTCCAGTTACTAGTCTAGTTTTATACGGAGCTACTTCAAATCCATTAACTGTTAGAGGAATTCCAGCAGTAAGCGGATCTGTCAATATTGACATTAACACATTTAAAGGAACTGTCGGTTCACCAACAAATACTGGTGCTGGCGACCAAATTGGTTCTTTTAGAGCACTTGGTTATAGAGACGGAAATTATAAGATTGGTTCACAAATTACCACAGCATGGACCAGCGATGCAGATTTTACAACAAACAATCCTAAATCAGTACTTTTCTTTGCTACTGGTAATAACAATGAAACACAAACTGGACTTCCTCCAGCATCACTAGACGGTAACGGTACATTTACTGCCAAAATTATTCAAATACCTTCGTATGCGACTGGTGCGTATCCAGCAGGTGGAACAATAACAGCACTGTCTGGTGTGACTATTACAGGAGTTGCTGGACAATTCCAATGTGCATCAACTACGTTAACACTTGGTGCAACTGTAACAATTCGTGGTAATATTGCTGGCGCAACAATTAGTGGATATACTAGCCCAACAACATACTATGTTATTGCTACTAATGGTTCGACAACATTTACATTATCAACTACCGGCAACGGAACTGGAGTTACAACTAGTGGTACAACTCCAACAGGATTAACATATTCAATGCTGTTGCCGCAAAAAGGTATGATGATATTTGATAGTACTACAAATGACTTCATGGGCTTCAATGGAACTAACTGGGTCGCATTTACTGGACCTTAATTCCAACTAGGGTACTTGGCTAGTTCTTCATAAAACTTATCGGGGTATAACTGCCAAACTGTTTGGTTAGTTCCCCGATAATTCATTTCCGCAACACGTTTCATCTGGCCAGTGGCTTCCATAGCTGGCCCAAATATACGATGTACTAGACGTTGCGTTCCAACACTACTTTCATTACTAGTAATATACAATTTACTTCCTGCCGGTGCCCAGTTAATACAAGCTGGAATTAAGAACTGACTGGTAGCATGTTGGTGTGTTACAATTTGATTGCGAGTGCGCAAAGTAGTCATGGGAAGCTGATCTGTGAACACACAAGTACGTACAGCAATGCGATATGCGTCCAAGCCCATTTCTGGGAACGAATGTGCGCCTACACTGCCTATGGCTTTATTGTTGTAGTAAAGAATCCAAACGCACCATTCTTGTTCCTTTGCTAGACTATCCACTAACATTTTTTGACTAGCGTTATTAACAAAGCCCTTAGACTCTGCCATAGCATAAAATTCTGCTAGATCTAAGTTGGGTGTCCATTGTACCATTTTAAAGTTCATACAGTAATTATCACCATAAATAACAGCAGAAACTAATTACGGAGAATTTATGAAATATCATATCCACAGTAATGGATGGACTGTTATACTTGATGATTTTGATATGGCCACATGCAGTCAAGATGATGTTAATCTGATTGGCAAATTAGTTAACGAATATACACTAGTGGTTGCTAAAAAACAGTTTGTTACAGTGGAAGAAGAAACTAGGTTTGTTAATATGTGGCACAATCCTATCCCGCAGTTAACACCCAAAGACGGCGATAAATTTACACACATTGCTGTAGATACAGAAGGAAAGATATTAAGAATTTCTGGAATTAAAGACGAGCATGGAAACGATTTGGGGTTAGCTGGACACGAAGATGAAATGGCGTGGCATTCAAACCCTCCAGAAGATCCAGCACGTAATTCAATAGTATATTTAAGAGCAGTAGAAGGGTCAGTAGGTTCACAAACAGAATGGAACAATACTATTTTGATATGGAATGAATTGTCCCAAGAAGAAAAAGATAAGTTGCTCCCACTTAAAGTCATACCTAAAGTTGGTGCTAGTTTATCTGGCTATAAAGACAGAGATACTAATGGTCAAGAAATGCCTGACCAAACAAGATTTAATCTTGTGCATACTAATCTAGCAGGTAAGACGGGTTTATATTTTCCGTTTGTGCAGTTATCGCGTTTTGAAGATATGACGGTAGAGGAAAGTAGAAAGATTATGGATCCACTTGCGGAACTGGTCACTCAACCCAAGTACTGTTATAAGCATGATTGGGAAGATGGAGATATGGTTATTGCAGAACAATGGCTAGGCATACATAGACGATTGCCTTTTAAAGACATAGGCAAAAGATTATTACATAGAGCTGGATTTGACGCACCATGAAATATCACTTACATGAAAATGGGTGGACTGTTATCCTAGACGATTTTAACATGGCTACTTGTACACAAACTGAAATTAATTTAATAGAACGACTGATTGCCAAGTATACGCTAGTTATTGCTAAGAATCAACACGTTAATAAAGACGAAGAAATTAGATTTATTAAAATGTTTCACAATCCAATACCTATCATGCCTCCCGGCAGTCCAGGCTTTGATAGTATTGCAGTAGATCCTGAAGGATTAATTTTAAGGGTAACAGGCGAAAAAGACAATGAAGGCAATGTTACCGGCATAGCAGGACACGATGAAGAACTAACATGGCATGCCAATGTGCCGTATGATCCAAATAGAAATTCTATAATTTACCTAAGGTCGGTGACAGGTTCAGCTGGATCTGTCACCGAGTGGAATAACACAATACTGGCATATCACGATTTACCGCAAGTAACTAAAGATCAATTAGCAACACTTAAAATCGTTCCTAAGAAAGGAACAGAACGCGATATGCGGATTGGGTATGCTTTAGAAACCGGAGAAGAACAACCTGATCAAACACGGTTTGATTTAGTGTATACAAACATAGCAGGCCAAATCGGCCTATATTTCCCTTATAATCAAATAGCTCGATTTGATGGCATGACCGTAGAGGAAAGTAGAAAGATTATGGATCCGTTATTTGAACACGTTACACAATCTAAGTATTGTTATAAGCACAATTGGGACGATGGAGATGCAACCATAGCAGAGCAATGGCTAGGTATACACAGACGCTTGCACTTCGATCGAATGGAATATCGAGTATTACACAGAGCAGGATTAGATTTTTCTCCGCAAAATTACGATGGAATAATAGAATGAAATATCACTTACACGAAAACGGATGGGTAGTTAATATAGAAGACTTTGATATGGCCACATGCACCCAAGACGATATTAATCTAATGGCAAGATTAATTGCCAAATATACATTTGTAATTGTAAAAAATCAATTTCCAACACCAGCAGAAGAAGTAAGATTTGCTAAACTGTTTCATAACCCGTTACCACTGTTTGGAAGAGACTCTGTAGAAGTTAGAACAAAAGGTATAGACCCTAATGATGCAGATCCTGAAGGTATATTTTTAAGAGTCACTGGTAAAAAAGATGACGGCTGGGAATTAGGAATAGCAGGGCATGATGAAGAACTTGCATGGCATTCAAATGTACCGTGGATAGCTGACCGAAGTTCTATAGTGTATCTACGAGCCGTGGAAGGATCTGTAGGATCTATAACTGAATGGAATAATACAATATTAGCTTACCACGATTTACCCGGCGAAATTAAACAACAAATAGCAAACCTTAAAACTGTACCTTTGTCAGATGTTAGATTGGCATTATCGTTGCAAGGCGACGACATGGGCAAGGAAGTAGAAAATCAACACAGGTTTAACCTAGTACATACAAACATAGCCGGACAAACTGGCTTGTATTTTCCGTTCTTACAAATATCTAGATTTGATAGTATGACCAGAGAAGAAAGTAAGCCGTTATTAAACATGTTAGCAGAGCATGTAACCAATCCTAAATATTGTTATCAACATCACTGGGAAGACGGTGATGTGGCCATATCTGAACAGTGGTTGGGTATACATCGCCGACTACATTTTGATCGAATGCAAGAAAGAATATTGCATAGAGCAGGCTGGGACTTTCCTATACAAAATTATCTTGAGGATATAGCATGAAATATCAAATGCACGAAAACGGTTGGACTGTCATTGTAAGTGATTTTGATTTTAATTATGCTACTAAAGAAGATATAGATCTAATATCTAGATTAATTGCCAAGTACACAATAGTAGTTGTAAAAAATCAACAACTATCTTTAGAAGATGAAATACGTGTGTGTCATATGTTTAAAGATCCAGAGCCAGCTTTTAAACCAACTGAAGGTAGTTTTAAAAGATCAGCGGCCGATTTAAAAATTGATCCAACTGGTTTAATTTGCCGAGTCACTGGAGAAAAAAACGAAGACGGTGAAACTGGTATTGCTGGTCATGCTAGCGAAATGGCGTGGCATAATAACATGCCATACGAACCAACCCGTAGGTCAATTGTATGGCTGTATGCTGTGCGCGGGTCTAACGGATCAAGAACTAGTTGGAATAATACTATATTAGCATATAACGACTTAGACCAAGAAACTAAAAATAAATTTAAAGAACTTAAATGTATATATTTTAGTGGAATTAATCTTGCTAACGAGTATGTTAGCACAGGCAACGCAGAAGATGAAAACAAACAAGTAATTGAAACATTCACTCCGCCTTTAGTTTATACAAATAACGCCAATCAAACAGGACTTTATTTTTCACCGTACTTACTAGAAAGATTTGTAGGGTTAACTAAAGAAGAAACTAAAGCAATTGCTGATCCGTTATTTGAATACGTAATACAAGACAAGTATTGTTATCATCACGATTGGCAAGACGGTGATGTTGTAATATCAGAACAGTGGTTGGGCATACATAAGCGTTGGCCGTTTGAACAAATTGAAAAACGTATGTTACACCGTGCGGCTTTTGAATTTACCGACCAAGATTATACTAACCTGTAAACTGAGATTCTAACCCTTTGCGTTTTAAATCGTACCAATTTCTAATAGTGTCGTTCATTTGCTCAACACCAATTACTGGTACTTGAAAAGGTGCTTCCACAATCCATTTAATAGCAGTCGCTATATGTGCAGGGTCCATTGTAGTTTTTAAACCTAAAGGTTTGGCTGAAGACTTAAATCCGCCTACAGTTACATGTGTAACTTTAAATCGTTCATCAGTTAGACTTAACCCTAATTCTTTTAAATCATTCGATTCTTTATATTTGCTAGGATTTGCTGGAAGCCATTTAGCATACTCGTCTATACTTCCAATATTAAACACATGGCCTTCTGCCCATACTTCTCGAGCTATAGTTAATACAGTTGCTTGCAAACCATTCTTAACGTATGCATTGTTTACAATTACATTGTAGTCTGTTAAAATAGATTTTAATCTAGATAAACCGTCTTCTGTTGATAAATCATATCCGTTAGATCGACTTACAAAAGTACTGTTAGGAAATAGTTTTTTAATTTCCATAGCAATGCCTATGTGTTCTGGATTTCCAGTACAAAGTACTTTAAACATTTAATGCCTTTGCAATAAAATCTGCCGGATAGTTTGTTCTAAAACTATTCCAACATAACTGATCCATTGTTTGCCAAGATTGAGGAACATTCCATTCTATACCCATGCTACTTAAATGTTTGCGTATTTCATCTTGTCTAGTGCTATAGATATGGCTTTCAACTTCTTCGATACTAATATTTGGTTCTGTTACACGGTAGGTGAAAAAGTAATTGATACTTTTTAATTTTCCATCTACTATAAAATAACTACTTGGGTGCATACTGTATTTGTGCAATCCAAGACTTTTATGGGCGTGAATTATTTCTAACATTTGATCCTGCCAATCCGGCAATATTGTATCGTAGTTAGTCATGTCGCATCCTGCTTGTTCCCAAAAATCAGGACCGTCTATTTCTAAATACAATTTTCTGTTATCAAGGTCAATATTTTTAATTGTAGGAACTAAGTTAGGGTAATTGTTTCTCATCTGCGTAAGGTAGTTAACTTCACGCAACCATTTTTCCTCCATTTTAGAAGGATCTACTACTTGGTTTTTTCCTTTGTGATATTCAGTATCATTATGATACCATTGCACAAAAGTTTTTTTATCTTCACTAATAAGACTAGTGTAGATTAGGTTATTACGGCATAGGCCTTGACCGGGTACGTTATTGTAGTAGTATTCGTATTTCATAATGTGCTAAACATGATAAAAGAAATGTTTTCGTTGCCCTCATTAACTATGTTAGCATAGCTTGTTTTGTCTAACATGTCAATGGTGTAAATTTTACCAACTTCTGGAACAACACTATAATGACCGTTACTGTCATATGCACGTAGCCAATTTGTTCCATTAGTTACTAGCGGTACAAAAACTCTTATATGTGGTTTAACTCCAGCAGTCCATTTACCAATATAATCGCCAGGTTCAAAGGTCATTACAAAAGATCTAAACACATTGTTAAAATTATCTTTGATCATCTTAAAGAATCCAAATACTAACGCAGTATCTTTAAAATACTCTGGACCTTCATCATGCGGATCTATATCGCAATGATAAGGAAACGCAAGATCATTGTAAATAGTCTGCAACCCGTAACCGTGCATTGTCTTTAAACTAAAATGATCGCTAAGGCTTCTTGTATCATTGTGATCTTTTATGTAGTGCCAATGATAATGTTCGTAGTCAGTTTGTAGTTGTTTTAAATAAGCAACAGCATCTTGCGGATTATAGGTTAACTCAAGTGTTGTTATCATTTAGTATCCAAGTATATGCAATGTAAACTTTGGAGTCATGCCAGCGTTAATGCCAGTATGCCATTCTTTATAATTTTTCCATTTAAAAATAGAACCTTCAGGAACATTATATATGTAATCATCTCCAATTATAAAAATATGTCCCATAGTAGGAGAACACATTGTTATGCTATAACGTTTAATTTTTCCTTTTTCTAAATATGTTTGTTCGTTGTCGTCTACGTCCCAGTGCCATGGAGCCATGTAGCCAGGATCAATACGACTAATCCACGCACGATGTACTCCTGTTAAACGTAAGTAATTAGCCACGTCATTGACTAGATCTTGTTTAAAATCTTTGCCTGGGTAATAGTTAATCCACTGCATAGAATTGGTGTTAAACTTGGCATCTTTCCACATTTTATTAATATCTGCATAGCCAGGGTCGTCTTGGTGTGCTGTTAACCCAGCCATTACATCGGTACCAGGATTGTTAATTAGTTCCTGTGTAAGATTGATTAAATTATGTCTGTAATAGTATCCTAAGTAAATGGTACTTTTAAGACTAGTTAGCAATCGTTTGTCAAATACAGATGTTGTAATCATTCTAAGTATCCAAATGCCCACAAGCGTTCTTTACACCACCAGCAAGATCCGCAGTGTCCTTCTGTATGCGTGTCTGTTTCACAACTTCTAGTAAATGGAAACAAATCTTTTTCTATTGCTAGCTCTTTATATAACGTAGCAATACCTTGTTTAGTATAATTAATCATTGGATTATAAACACGGCTATCTTGCGAAAGTTTTTCTTTGTATTGGCCGTCTATAGTAAGTGCAGGATTACTACAATCAGTACCCAGCGGAATGTTTATTTCTAAACCAAATAACGGATGCACATTATCATAATGTCTCCATTGTCTATGCCACTCAGGGCCGGGCATTCCCCAAGATGCATAAACATCATCAGGTGGAAATTTGGTTAATCCTGTGTATAAAATATCAATGTCACCCGAGTCTAAAGCATCTTTATAAATTTTAAAAATCATCTCCGGTGTTTGATGAGCCGCAGGCATCTTATGTACAAAGTAATTAGTTTTGCCTGTAAGTTCTGCACATCGTTTAACTACTTTATCAAACGCTGGTTCTAGTACAAATTGTCTTTTAGCACCGAGCAAGTTATAGATATGTAAATCGTGCTTTATTTCTTTCATTAACAAGTATAGTATAACAGCACTATCAGCGCCGCAACTGGTACTAATACCTACTGGACCATCTCTATAAATGCCAAAATCAATATTGGCTAATTTCATGCTCTCTAATTTCATACAATATTTATTTAGGTGGCCGGCCCTGCCATAAATATCTGATGCTAATTAAAACCCTATCCATGTGTGAACACTGCTATAGACATATACCAGCTGAACGGTTTGAACGGGACGGCCAAGTATGGTTAGGTAAAACTTGCCCAAAACATGGCTATCATGAATGTTTAGTTGAAATTGATTCAAATTTTTATAAAACTCACAAATACACAAAACGTAAACCTAGTTCATACTGGTTAGATATTACTAACAGATGTAATTTAGAATGTCCGCATTGTTACCAAATGCCCGATAATGAATCAAAAGACCCGGGCATAGGTTATTTGATATCCCAAGTTGAAAGCTGGCCAGATGATGGATTTCCAATCAGCTTAGTTGGTGCTGAACCAACTACTCGTAAAGACCTTGCAGATTTAATACGTGCTATTCAGGCAATACCTGGTAAGCCTAGAATGATAATGGTTGTTACCAACGGAATTAATTTAGGTAAAGAAGAATATGCTAAAAAGTTTGTAGGTATAGAAAATCTTAAATGGACTATTGGCCTTAACCATCCCGAATATAACGGCGGGGTTATTCGTGTTAAGCAACAAGCAGGGGTAGACAACTGTGTTGCATTAGGACTTACTATTAAAAACTTTACATACACGTTGGGTAGTTTAGATCAATTAGAATATTGTTTAAACGAAATGCAAGAATGGAACCGTTTAGGAATTTGCGACAACGCCCGTATACAAGTAGGTGTAGACATTGGACGTATTCCTGAAGACAATCCTCCTGAACTATACCTTTCACAATTAGTACACGCTACAAAAGAATTATGTAAACATAAAGGCTGGTCGTGGGAGCCTTCAGAAACTGAAGGCAATAGAACACACTACTTGGTGCGTATTAACGGACTAGTACACAGATTAATTAAATGGGTTGATGTTAAAACTATAGATTTTGAAGAAACGTTTTCAGAATCGTACGCAGACATGATTCCTACTAAACCTATGAGCCCATTACTGCATCAAGTTATACTGCGTGATAGATTTGTTAATGAAGGTCAAATGCTATTTGATACAATACCAAAAGAGTATCTATGAATAAATTAGAAGATACACAGTCCCTATGTGAGCATTGCTATAGACACGTTCCTGCTGTTAGGTTTGAACGTGACGGACAAATATGGCTATGGAAAAAATGTAAATGGCACGGTGAAAGCGAACACTTAGTAGAACCTGATGCTGAGTTTTATTTAAATTACAAATATCCTAGACAAGCATTAAACAGCTATCTAATAGAAGTAACTAACAAATGTAATCTAGCATGTCCTAATTGTTATCAAGAACCTGATAACATGAGCAAGGATCCAAGCATAGAATATTTGACAACATTAATATCAAGCTGGCCTGATGATGGTAAACCTGTAGCATTATGCGGGGCAGAGCCTACTGTACGCAAAGACTTAAAAGAACTAGTATTAGCCATACAAGCACTGCCAGGTAAATCCCGTAGTATAATGATACTAACTAATGGCGTGTATTTTGCAGATAGAGAATACACAGAACAATTTAAGGATTTAAAAGATGTAATGTGGACGATTGGACTTAACCATCCAGATTATCAAGGTCGTACTGTGCGAGCCAAACAAATGGAAGGTATTAAAAATTGTACAGACTTTGGCTTAAGAATTAAAAATGTCAGCTATACATTAGAAACAATGGATCAGTTGGAATACTGTTTAGAAGAAATACAAGAATTTGGAAATAGTATATGTGAGCAGTATCGTGTACGCTGTGGCGCCGATATTGGAAGACATCCAGGCGGCCCAAAGGTATTCCTTTCAGACTTATTAAAAGAAACTAAACTAATTTGTGAAAAGAAAGGTTGGACGTTTGAGTATAGTCCTGGCGGTGGCAATCGAGCGCATTACCCTGTGCTAATTAATGGAATGTATGTTAAAATAATACAGTGGCCCGATGTTCGAACAATTGACTTACTAGAGGTACAGACAGAAGCTATATCTGATATACTCCCCGGCAAACCGCCAAGTCCGTTAGTACATCAAGTTATACTACGAGATCAAGCAGTTAATAAAGGACTGCCGTTATACGATACAATACCGCAGGAGTACATAGATAATTATGGCAATATTAGGAATCAATAAACAACCGTACTTTGATATGGCTCCGCATTTAGATATGCAAGAGTTTGATAGATTGCAACCTGAGATATTGTCAGGCTTTGCTCTAGCACGACACTACGCTAAAGAAGGCACGTGGATGAAACCAGGTTTTACTTTTGACGACATGAGCTATAAACTTAGTTGGAAACCTATCTATCAGTCTATGGATGAATTTATGGAACTGCCAAAAGACGATCCTATATATCAAGCAGGCATGGCACTAATGCCTAACAATTTTAAAAATTTCCAAGAACGCAACGTGTTCACACGTTTCTTAAAAATGGCAATGGGTGCGTATGATCCTTACATTTATTATTACTTGTGGGAAGAAGGATCGTGGGATGACAGAACAGCGCCACGTAAACTAACACCAGAAGCACAATACTTTCCTAACACAGTCAAGTGGGTTGAAAGTCTAGTAGGCACAGTGTTTGAAGACATTGGTCGTGTTATATTTTTTCACTGCGAAGCAGATGGTATTCCATTTGAGCACAGGGACTTAGATGCTAATAACGGTGTTAACATAGTTAAACCGCACCGTAACGAATTTATACACATCCGTCCTAATACTAAGAAAGCTATGTACTTGTGGGATCCAGAGAATAAAAACAAAGTGTATCTTAACACTAGAGCGGCTTGGTGGAATGACGTCGACTGGCACGGCGGTGAACGCATTATGGAACAAAGTTACAGTCTACGTATTGACGGCAAATTTACAGAAGACTTCCGCAAGGCACTGGGTATCGATCATTTAGATACCTATTAATTATGATATACATCGGCAATTATAAAGATTGGATACAGCAAGAGTGGATTGACTACTTACTAACTACTGACGGAACTCCTCGACCACAGACAACAAGTGAAAACCCTAATAGCCCAGAGTTTAGAAAAGCCGCTAGTGTAGGTTATGATTTAACTAAAATTTATTGGTACCATTACACCAATACCAATAATACATTTCCGTTACCCTTAGAACTTCCGTTTGACAATAACCGCAATCACATTTGGTGGTTTATAAAAATGAATCCCGGAATGTTTATGCCTATGCATAAAGATCCGCATGCCGTAGAAGAAAAAAATGTTAAACGATATTGGATAGCATTACAGGATTATGAAGAAGGACATATACATATCAATGCTGGGCAGTTTTTATCTAATTATAAAAAAGGCGATATGTATATGTATGATGACCCAACAGCAATACATGGTGCATGTAACATAGGTTACAACCCACGAATAGTTTTTAACTTTAGCACATACGATTAATATGGAATATATTGGTAATTATAAAGACTGGATTACTCCAGAATTAATGAATCATCTTAAAACACGAACCGGAGACACAACTCCTGTGTGGCAACCAGATAGATGGAAAGGTCACCCAATGTTGGATGAATTTAGAGAACTGGCCCGACCGGGATTTGCGCACAAGGACCACGACTTTCAACAGTTTAATTCTTCATCCAAAGATATGCAAGATTTTAAATTTCAGCTACCTGATCTTCCTAAGCAAGGAGACCATCAACGTTGGTGGTTTATTAAATTGTTGCCAGGACAAATGCAGGCTATGCATATTGATCCGCATCTTGTAGAAGTAAAAAATCCTGTACGTTATACTATGTTTTTAGAAGATTACCACCCTGGACATATATTTGTTTGGAATGACAAATTAGCTAGTAATTACAAAGCTGGGGATGTGTTCGAGTGGAGTGATCCTATGATTGTACACGGCTGTGTAAACATTAGTTTTCAAACACGTTACACTATGCAAATCACAATGTTTGACGATTAATATATTTTTTTAAAATACTCAGGAAATGGATTATCTGGCCAGCGTTCGTCAAGGTGATGCATAACAGTATTTTTAAAGAATACTTCAAAATTAATATTATCACCCTCTGTAGCATTATCAAATCTAGTTGTACTATCGCCACCAATTAATTTTTCTATAATAGTGCGTGGAATTAAACTATTGCTTTTTTCTACACAAGAATAAAAATCAAAAGTTTTTAATTGTTTGTTACGGTCAAAGAAAAAACAGTGAGGGTACAATGCCATTTTATAACACTCAGCCTGTGTTAAATCCGAAAGAAATGCAAACATTTGTGTTTTCCAATCTGGATATTCTACATCGAGATTTCTACCTTCAGTCATTAAAATTCTATTGATAGTATTTGTACCATCAAATTCTACAAACACGGATCTTGTATCTACATTAACATCTAGTAATTTTGGTGCCCAATTGTATCCTTGAAACTTTGTTAAGAATTTAACTTCGCGTTCAAAAAAGAAATCTACAACTTCTTTAGTTAACCTTTTATTTTTTTGATACGGGCTATTCTCATCATATTGCATACACATGATTGTTTCCCCAGGATTAACGATTGGTGTATATAATAAGTTAGTTGTGTCCCATGTATTACCACGAGTCATCTTGTAATAGTATTTCCAGTTATCCATTATCATAGTATTTTAAATTCTTCAGGTAGCATACGTTTAAACGATTCTAGTTTATCCTGCTCTATATTAAATGTTATTCCCACAACCCCTTGCGTAAAATTGTTTATCAATCCTAATTTGTTTGCTTCGTTAAACCATGGACTCATGGTGTTATCAAATAAAAATCTAGCGTGGCCTGTATTCTCCATACTAGTAGCTAACGATACTTCGACTGGATTGTTTAATTTATTATTTTTTAATAGTTTTCTAACTACCAATTGTACTCTTGCTCTACGGCCAAAATTTGTAGCAGTATGTAGGAAACTTGCATCCATGTCGTACCAAATACCGTCTTGTGACAACGGATACATTGTTTCTCTTACTAGGTCAATTAGATAGCTGTTGTCACCTAGTATATTCAAATGGTACCTATCATCTATGTCAGCATGAATTTGATAACATTGGTTAGGATCTAAAATAATGATTCTTGCTTCGCCTTTACTTACAGGCAATGAATCATAAAGTGTTTCCCAAACTGTACCTTTGTACTCATCTTTTAAAACCCACGGGTCATAGAAGAAGTTACCAGTTGGCTGGTTGATAGTTGTTTTCATTCCTCCAGTTGGCAAATGGTGACATGCCTCTTGAAATAAGTTTGGATTAGTAGTATAATTAGTAGGAGTTAGCATAGAAATATTTATGTGCTACTATTATGACTATAAATATTTCCATGACACAATCACCCACATTTTGTATGCATCCATTTACCGGATTGGCTACCCGAGAAGATGGCGCAGTCAAAGCCTGTTGCCGTAGCCACCCAGTTGGGTTTATACAAGATGATACATTAGAAGGTATTTGGAACAACGATACAATGCAACGTATTCGTCGGCAAGTGTTAAGCGGCGAGCGTCCTGCTGAATGTGCGCCATGTTTTAACTTAGAAGACCAGGGTGTTGAAAGTTTACGGCAACGACATATTAAAGGTGAAATACCCGAAGCACGTATTAACTTGTATCCTAATACTCCATTACAAGAAATTATGCCGTTTGAATTTCCCACAATGGAAATTAAGATGAATAATTTATGTAATCTTAAATGTCGTATGTGTAACCCTATGGACAGTACTAGTTGGAATGATTGGCAAGAAGTAGAATCACATTACAAAAAAGAAGATAATTTCCTAGTACAAAAAATTATTGATTTAAACTTAAAAAAGAAGCCATTCCTTGATAGTTTTGTTGATACAGATAACTGGTGGGCTAGTTTTGAAAAATTACTGCCTTACTTTAGACGTGTGGAATTTGCTGGAGGCGAACCTTTGATGGATCCTGCTCACTATAAAATTCTAGACATGCTAGCACCGTATGGCAATAACATTGAGATCAAGTATGCTACCAACTTGACCATGCTGGGAAAGAGTAATCGTACTATATGGCAATATTGGCCTAAATTTAAAAGCGTTGCTGTTAACGTGAGTATAGACGGCATAGGTGATAGTTATGAATATGTACGTGGCAATGCATCGTGGTCAGAGCTTGTTAATAATATTAAACAAATTCAAACCATACCTAATATTAGTCGTATTGTTGGTGCTGTTGCTGTACAGGTTAGTAATATTTTAATACTAGATAAGATGATTAAGTATTTCTTAGACGATTTAGGAATTGTATTTTACACTAACATGGTTAACTATCCAAATGTGTTATCTGCACAAGTATTGCCGACTGAATTGAAGGCACTTGCTATTACTAAACTAAAAGCAGTACGAGAACTTGTACCTAAATTTAAACACGTTAAGGCTAATCCTATATTGTTAGGGATTACACTGGGACAAATAGACGGCGTTATAAATTACTTGAATGCCCAAGATCAAAGCGATAAATGGCAAGAGTGTATAGAGTTTAATCGTAAGTTGGATGCTACTCGAAATCAGAACTTTTTTAGTACTACACCGGAATTTAAAGAATGGCAATGAAAGAGGAATTAGAAAAGTTATGCAACGTAGTTGAATTTGACGGAGTGTACTTGCCTATCAATCCTTCTTGGAAAAATATAGCAATTAGTTTAAGCGGCGGTGCAGATAGTGCATTACTAGCATATCTAATATGTAGTAATTTAAAAAATGTTAACGTACATGTAATCAGTAATATTAGAATGTGGAGATCACGTCCATGGCAACGGACAATTTCCGTTGAGATTTTCAACTGGTTAAAAAATAGATTTCCAGAGCATAATTTTTACAGGCACGAAAATCTTATCAGTCCAGAATTAGAACACGGATCTATTGGGACCACTATAAAAGATAGATTTGGTAATATGAAATCTGGTGATCAAATCATGTCCCGCAGTTTTGCAGAATACATTGGGCACTATAATAACATAGAGATTTGGTTCGCAGGTATTACTCGCAATCCTAAATTAGATTCAATTACTATGCGACCAACTGATCGAAATGTAGACTATTCTGACAAAACAGATATATCGCTAATGCTACTTAAATTTGGATCTGCTTTGGTATCCCATCCGTTTGTATTTGTCAGCAAGGATTGGGTTGTAAAACAATACAAGGATTTAAATATACTTGATTTGTTTAACGCCACTCGCAGTTGTGAAGGTGAGTTTGAAGGATTAGATTATCTAACATATACTCCAGGACAGTATGTTCCTGTATGCAAGAAATGTTTTTGGTGCCAAGAACGAACTTGGGCCAAACAGGAAAACGGACTATGAATAAAGTAACTAGCCGTTGGCCACATCAGAGTAGTATTAAGATTGAATGGAATCTTGGCAAACGATGTAATTACGATTGTAGTTACTGCCCGGCAAGTATACACGACAACTCTAGCGCACATACTGATATAGAAACGCTTAAGGCAACGGTAGACAAGTTGATGACATTAGGCAAACCTATACGTCTTAGCTTTACAGGCGGTGAACCGTGTGTGCATCCTAAATTTTTAGAGTTGGTCAAGTATTGTAAACATGTAGGCATTACATGGATCAGTGTAACAACCAACGGTACACTGCCATACGAATTTTATTCAGCACTAGAAGCAGATCAGATTGTGTTTAGTATACACTTAGAGTTTGACTGGAGGCGTGTATTCAATACTGTGGAAAGTGTAGTAGATTTAACAAACAAAAAAGTTATAGCACAAATAATGGCACATCATGATTACATGGATGCTGTATTACAATTACGTGCTAAATGTTTGTTAGCACACATTCCTAATACTGTAAGACGTATACGCTGGACAGAAGGCGATCACGATTTGTTTGATGACATGCGTTACAACGCAAACGATTTAAACTGGCTTAAAGAACAAGAAGCTACCGTAGAAGGTAATTGTGTAATCGATGCTACACAAATTATGCATGCCAACGATGTAATAAAATTGAATATGAACAAATACAAAGGTTGGACTTGCAACGCAGGTATAGAAAGCCTAATGATAAATTGGGACGGAGATGTACACAGAGCGACTTGTAGAGTCGGTGGTAGTCTTGGCAACATATATGAAGGCAACTTCGTTGCTCCTAGCGAACCCGTAACTTGTGACCGTAATTTCTGTACCTGCGCGGCAGACATTCCATTGACAAAATATGCGACTTCAAACAATTAACCCTTCTAAATATAAAAGACTATTTGCCTTTGGGTGTAGTTTTACAAGATACTATTGGCCGACTTGGGCCGACATTCTTTCACAGGATATTCCATACTACGAAAATTGGGGTTGGGGCGGTGCTGGCAATCTTTATATTTCAAATGCCATTATGGAGGCAAATAATAGGCACAAGTTTACTAAAGATGATTTGATTGTAGTAATGTGGAGTCAAAAAGGTCGAGAAGATCGTTACGTTAATAACGAATGGATGGTAACTCCAGGAGCAATGCTAGAAGAGCGTTATGGTACTGACTGGATTAAAAGATTTTATGATGACCGTGGTGCAGTCATAAGAGATCTTGCATTAATACAATCAACGCAAATATACTTAGATACTTTAGATTGCGATTGGATTAACATGGCTATTAACAGTTTTGCCAACGGAGATGTTGATAAAATAAGAAAAACTGCTCCGGGGTATTTTAAAGGTAAAGCAGACTGGAACGATGTTATTGTAGAGTTGCACAAAGGAACAATTTCAAATTTACTTAAAAATCAAGATGTGCTTACGTGCTACAAAGATGTATTTTTAAAAATAGAACCGTCAGTGTTTAATATACTACAAGACACTAAGGAATACAGATCACGTGGTAGACCTAACAATGGCGATGGGCATCCTACACCTGCTGAGATTTTAAAATATCTCGATTTAGTGTTTCCTAACAATACTATTAGCAGTGCGGCAAGAGAGTATGCGGTTTCGTTTGAAGAACAAATATGGAGTCAAAAAACTACTACAGAAATTTTTGAATCTAAATCTGTTAAAATTGCTAGATTATAACAAATCGCCCAACTCTGGAAATATTTTTCTAAAATCTGTTCCACGTTGTTGATCCGTTACAGTTAAATAATCCTCAAGCATAGGAAGTTTGTTAGACCAATCTTCTGCCATCATGTACTGTACTAATCCTTGCCAACGTTTAACTCCGTATGGGTTAGTCATAAATTCGTTATCAGATAATCGTCGAGAACAGAAATAGTCAACTTGTTTTACAACTTTGTCTTTTAAATGTTGTGGAAGTACTCTAACATTTAGATAGCTAGGTAAGTATACTAAGTGTGTTCCTATTAAGCCGGCGCCGTAAGGAGGCAAGTTAATCTTTTTGAAGTTTTTACTTTCCTTCCAATGCACTAAGTCTGGTATATTCATTACATTTAACAACTGCACAGCGCAGGCAATATTAACTGTAATGTTGTTAGGAGTATCGTCTAGTCTTTCTAAGTTGGTAACAACATCACTCCATTTGCTAGGATAACGTATATAATCATTACGGACGCCTACTGCATCGACACTAAAGTTGAATTTAACTTCTTTAAAATGTTTCCATAAATCAAATAATTTTTCTGGAAGTTCAAGCCCGTTAGAATTATAACGCAAGACGCATAATTTGGCGGCACCTGTTTCCACCATAAACTCTAATATCTTGTAGTGTTCAGGGATTAACAGAGGTTCTCCGCCTGCAAAATAAAGCTCGCGAATATTATATGCTTGCAAACGCATATCACTTAGGAAACTACCTTTCTTATACCACGTATAATCAAAGTCGCTATTCCATTGCTGATCTTGTTTTAGTTCAATAGTTTTATATTTAGGATATTGCAGTTTCCACTCTTTAATCCAACTGCTACTATCGTGTGGACTACACATAATACATTTAAGTTGGCACAAATTTCCTAAGCGCAAATCAAAATAAGGAATGTCTACAGGTAAACTACCATCTTTGCCGGTAGCATCTATAATAGTTGGCATATCCAATCGTTCGTTCCAAACTACGGATTCCCATTGACGTTTACTTACAATACCTTTAGATTCTTCTTCAAAGCATTTGGTACAGCTTGGAGGAACTTTATTATCTAGCATTTGAAGGCGAACTGCCTTCATATAGTCACTATTCCAAACTTCGGCAATGGAATGTGTTTGCAAATTCATAACTTGGCCGTTTTGCTTTACAAGGCCAACATCTTTAACATCCTCTTCACCTGCGCCACTAGCATTAGCAGTACAACACACACGAACATCGCCGTTAGGGCGAGTAGCAAGATGTATCCATGGCAAAGGGCATATAGATGTTTTATTTGTCATTGTTTAAGATTTTTTGTTTGTCTATTTTTATAAAAGGGCTATTAGGGCCGCACATGATTATACAAGTACTACTTGATTTTTCAGTCCATTTCTTTTGCCACATTGTTTGCCACGCATCAGTTTCTACTATATTTTTAAGGCCTAATTCTAAAACATTTAATTTATTAAATCCTAGTACTTGTTGTTGTATAATGGCGCCTTCTTCTAAGACAGAATCGTCTTCATATAAACTGTATTGCTTTAATAAATTGCTATCATAGTTCGTATATAAGAACGCACCTATCATACAGCACGGGCTTAATGTATATTGAGCATCAATGTATAGTTCTTTGTTGCGTAGACTTTGGCAATCTATAATTTCAGCGCCAGCCCATTTTTGATGCCCGGCTACCTGTTTACGTCCAATAAACTCTACTATCGTATCTTCTGGCTGTTCTATATTATAAATGAACTTGCCGCCTTTATCAACTACTGGGAACGGTCGGCTAAATCGTTTACTATTTTTTACAGTAAATTTTTTAAATCCTAGTTCACAGGATAATTGTTCAGCTTGTTTAACTTGGTGTTGATTATGTTTAAATCTAATAAAGCACCATTCCGCTTTGCCGCCCGAGTTAATAAATGCACTTGAGTTTTTTATTATCTTATCAAAATCTGTACCAATACGATATGTTGAATGTGTATCCTCTAAGCCATCCAATGCAAACACTACTATATGATTAGTGGGCAAACTTTCTGCTAAACTGCGCCACCAGTTTTCACTACGGGCACTGCCATTAGTATGGATCTGTAATTCTATTGTTGGGGATACAGAAGATACATAACTACACATTTTAATTAAATCGTTGTTAAGAATAGGATCTCCAAAGTCTCCACAAAAATTTAATAATCTAAGTTGAGATAACACATCAACCGTAAATATTTTTACAAAATTATCGTAAGTCCAATCATTCAATTTAAGTAGCGGGTTATCTATGCCGCCGTGAATGTTTCGAGGACACATTGGGCAACTAGCTTGACAACGGTTAGTTATTTCAATTTGTATCATTTCTAGCTGGTTAAATTTAAACATTTGATTTCCAGCTTAACTTTTTATCGATATAAGTTTGCACAAAGTTTTTAAATTTATCGTCGGAAGTATTTAAATTAGATAACTTATAATCGTATACATTTTCATATTGATTTGTTTCGTGGTATACAAACAGCCTGTCAGTTAAGAACGGATTACAACCTCTAAGGCCTTTGAAACCATTGTCTGAATAAAATTCTTGAACTAAGGTTTCTGCTTGGTACCAATCCATAGTATCATGTTTCCAGATAACGACATCATTTCTAGTGCTACCCACGCCACCACCCCTAGGAGTTGTAGATTGGAATAGAACATTACCGCTATCGTCTTTAGTTACAGTATATCCAGGATTTTGTCTAGCTTCTAATTTAACTAAGCCGTTGCCTACAAGTTCTTTAGTAAAACGACTTTGATTTGTTAATGTTTCATCATAGTCGGGAACTTCTAAAATATGGGCACTGGCACTTTGTCTAGACCATTTAGTGTTTAACCATTCTAACGAGTTGTTCCATGACTCTACACTTTCGCCTGGTATACCACAAATCATCTGTATGTTTGCTCTGTAGCGTTTAGGTGCATGTATGTCAGTATAGGCTTGAAAGTCTAACAAACCGTCTTGTAACTTTTCAGGATCCATTCCCTTACGTACAAGTTTACCAGCCGCATGATTAAATGTTTCAATACCCATACTATGTCCAAGGAAGCCTAGACGGATATAAGTATCCCAATGCTCACGATGTTTGACAACTAAGTCTCCACGAGCAAATCCACATATCCAAGGATTGTAATTTAATTCATCTACCGCATCGGCATACTTCTGTAATTTCTCAGGACGATCATTAAATGTTTCGTCCATAACACGCCAGTTCTTAATACCCCATTTTTCAAATCCTGTTTGCATTTGCAGTTTAAATTGTTCTTTGCTTACACTAACATCTTTAGCCTGTCCTATGATAGGAAAGTTACAATAACTACAACTAAACATACAGCCTCGGGCAGTTTCAATCTGCGGGCACTCGTATGCTAACATGAAATCTCTAGCTTCGTAATCAACAAGGTAACTGTCTAATGGCGCACTTGGATAGTGATGCAAACCGCGTATAACTTTCTTGTTTCCAAAGAAAGCAGAGTCTGTCATTAACGGTGCTCCTAGTGTTCCTACAAGATGCTTACACAATGCCAATATAGCATTTTCACCATAACTGTCAACCCAATAGTCCACCCCTTGTGCCGGAGTAGTCAACGCATTGTTTCCTCCTATTACAACTGGAATAGTAGGATATGATAGTTTAAGCCATGCTATGAATTCGTTTAAGTAAGGACTCCATGGATTTAAAAATGCTGTGCCAAAACAAAACATAACTGTATTTGTATTAGTGCGGGAACGAACTAGTTCTTGTAATTCTTCCAATTGCCAAAACGCAGTAAAATCTACCACTTCGGCATCCCAATCGTTCATCCGTAAAAATGTTGCTACACGATGTGTCCACAAGGATCTTTCCCAGCGTTTACCTGTTAAACTAAAAAATATTGCGTGTCTCATGCTATTATTGTATTTTTAATTTCTATAAAATCTTGGTAGTCTTTGGCTTTAGGTATACACATACCGCACCCGCAACGTTTGTTAGGACATACTATAAATTTATCTTTTTGCTCAAGTCGGTTTCTTAAATCTTCAAGTAACTTATCACTATCATCTAAATTACCAATTGGGCCACGCTGTTCGTCGTACAATGCTTGGCAGGTTTGGTGATGATAAACTAAATTTGTTTCTTGGTCAACATATAAGAAATACCAATCGACCATACAATTCCATTTTTCAAAATTAGTATTAATTAATTTAATAGGTTGCCATGCCCCGTCAACTTTGCCTTCCACACATCGACCGCCACAACAAGCACGGCCTAGTTGGTCTCCACCTGCAACTGATTTAGGCTTGTCTTCCAATCCCATCTCGGTCCAAAACCATGCTTGCTGTTCCTTTGAATATTCATGACTAGTTCTGCGATTTGTGCCGTCTGCATCAATAAACCAACCTTTACGTATAATTGCACCATCACCAATTGGTCTTGGATTTGCACGTATTCCTTGTTCTTTTAATTGATTGTATACTCCAGTTGTTTCTTCCCAATGGTCTGCATGTAACATTACATTAACTTGTAGCTTAACATCTGTTTTGGATAATGCTATGATGTTTTTTATTGCACGTTCTTTTAACTTAGGATCTGCTTCTGCATGGTAGCTGATAGTTACATGGTTAATTGTATCTATAATCTTCTTAGAATAATTTTCTCCCCAGGCTCCGTTAGTAGTAAGACCTAGATAATAAAATTCAGGCTGAGACTTAATATGATCTAGTAGATTCCAGAAATTAGGATTGGCAGTTGGTTCGCCCCCTGTAAAATTAATATTAGTGTGCGTATCTTGTTTACGTTTAGAATTATACAAGTTAGCCCATGATTGTATAAAGCTAAATGTCTTTTTAAATTCTTCTAAACTTTTAAAATTACTAGTATTGTTATGTCTGGATGATTCACAATAAGAGCAGTCGTAGTTACATCGTTTGCCAGTATCCCAAACAACTGAAAATGACTCATTATTAGAATTGCGTATTGCGGAAGTTTCAATCATAGGGTTTCTCTTTCAGCAAACTGGTCAATTGGTTTGCTTAATGCATTAGTTCCGCAAGCTCTAGCACACGTTACCATTTTAGGGTCTGACCAATATCGATCCCACACCGTTTGATAGACCTCAGAGTCTACAATAGATTTAATACTGCGATACTGTGTATCGATGTTGTTGATTCCACCAAAGTCTTCAATCATAGCATTGTATTGGTCTACTATTACTTGCCTAACTTCTAGTATAGAAGATCCATCTTCTGTATAGTTGTAAGGAGTACTTGCTAGCCAGCAACAGGGAAATACTCTGCCAAACGCATCTATGTAGATTTCTTTGTTTTGCTGTGCATAGCAATTGATTGTGCTGGCCGCTACTATTTGTTTATAGCTGTCAAGTACCTTGCGGTCAATAAAAACAATTTTACTTTCATTAGCTGGTTCAAGATAGTGTGTTACTTTGCCTAGTTTATCAAGTACAGGGAATTTGCTTTCTAGTACAAATCTACTGCTGTCTTTCATAACAAATCGTTGAAATCCTAATTCGCTTGCAATAGATTTGGCAGTTTCTACTTCGTGGGCATTGTGTTTAAATCTAATAAATGCCCATTCGGCAATGCCACCGGCTTTTATATAGGATACTGCATTGCGAAGTATTTGATTATAATCAGTACCTATGCGATATAAACTATGCGTTTCATCCAGCCCGTCTATAGCAAACACTACTAAATGATTCTCTGGCATTGCGCGAGCAAGACGTTCCCACCAACTGCTATTTCTAAGGCTACCGTTTGTATGTATTCTAATTTCAATATTTGATTTATACTTGACACTGTATTCAATCATTTCTATTAAATCGTTATTAAGCAACGGGTCACCAAAATTACCGCAAAAATATAAGGCGTCAACTTGATCCAGCACTTCTTGATTTATTGTATGTTTAAAATGTTCAAGAGTCCAGCTGTTAATTTTAATTAACGGATTATCAACACCGCCGTGGTGATTGCGACTGCACATGGGACAACTAGCTTGGCAGTTATTTGTTATTTCTAAATGTATTTGTTTCAGTTCAGAGAATTTAAACATTTTTTATTTTATTCTTAAATTCTTCAGTAAACACCCCGTCAATGCGTACAGCGTATGCCGGCTCCGGAATAGGATCGCCACCATGTGTGTCCTTGTCGTTCCACCATCCTACACGGGACTCTATGTAAAATCGTTCTTTGGTTTCTGCATTGTAAACGTAAAACGGACGCTTTGTATTGACCCTGACGTGTATAAATTCTGAATCAGTATTTGATTCAGGGTCTGCTAAATTGTCTCTATGTTCAAATGAAATTCCAAACGAATCAACAGATACTATGTAGGCCCTGCCCACGTGTGTAAATATTCCAGCCGTTACTAGACTTTCTATCCATGCCAGTAGCGAAGGAAAATATTCTGCAATTTCGTTTGGTGGACGTTTTTTAGGATCAGCTTTCCAACCAGGAACGCCATCCCAGAAATTATAAACAGTATAGTGGTCGTGAGCACCGTAAGCATATTTCATAAATTCAACAAATGCGTGATTGTCCTGATCGCGAATGGCCAATCCTGTTTGCTTTAACGGATCGTCGTCTGGCAATGCCATAAATTCTTCATACGCATGAAACATCGGTTTAACTTTGTCAAACACATAGCTACGCTGTTCGTCTACGATTGGATTTCTAAATTGTCCACGTATTGTTAATTTTTTAGACAATGCCATACCTTTCAGTATATCAAGTTGAATAGCATCAAACGTTGTTAAGTCAATAAGATGTTCTAATTCAAAATGTGTTTGTCCGTAAGACCCAATCATTCCAGGTTTAACTGCCGGCATTATATTTTCCTTTTGGGTATTTTGCTATCTGCACTACTTACGCACATAGGAGTAATACATATTTTAGGTTCTTTGAATAATTCAAAACCTGTAAGGATATTTCCTATATTATTTTCCTTACAACTGTAAGCACGTTTAACTTCAGTACCTCTTATTATAACACTTTGATAGCCTGCATTGCAACCCCATCCTTGGAACTTATTAAATCCTAATGCGTTAAATCTTTCTGCTTGATCGATGTAGTAATCTTTCTCTCCATCATTAAGTCTAATTTGAAAAACTTCTCGTTGTTCATATTCGTCCTGCATAATTTTAATCATTTCAGGAGTGTATCCTTCTACAATAGCAGTAGCAGTATCATTGCTTTGTGGTTTGAGTGTTACATTAATCCCACGTTTGCGTAATCGTTCACAACGTTCTAGTGTTTCAAAAAACTTGGCTGGAACCATTACTTGATTGACAGTAACGTGTACTAGTTCGTACATTAACTGTAGACACTTGTCGCCAAACTCTTGCTCCTTGGCAAACTCATCATGAAAGCTGGCTGTAATACTTCTACGTTGTAACATCTCAGTGTTCTTACACCAAGTGTTCCACCATTTACTACCAGGCGACAAATTAGTAGTCATGTGTATACTCTGGTAAGTACTTTCAAGTTCGTCTAGGTATTTTACCAATTCGGGTAATTGTTTATATGCTGTAGGTTCGCCACCACTAAAGCTCCAATGAAATCTATCAAAACCATTAGCTCGTGCCTGACGCTTAATTTCATCTATTGCAGACTTGTACACATCTAAAGTTTGGTAATCTAATTTGTCGCTTCGGGCATATGGCCAACAATAGCTACAGTTATAGTTACAAAATCTACCCAGTATCCAACTTACGTTAAATAGTTTGGTATCCAACATGGTTTGTTGTCCAAATTGGACTATATTTTGGAAAGGAATTTGGCTAAAGTTCATACTGGCAGTATTTAATGTTTACAGTATGAGCTCAAAAATAATTGACATGCTAGCCAAAAGACAGTATACTTACATTGTAGACGTGAGTGGAACATGGTATACCTCCTCCTAGTAAGCTGACCCCCAGCTGAACGGAGGGACAGGGCTTGTGACTTAGTCATGCTTTGCAGGTTCGAATCCTGCCGTCTACACCATTTTTAACACAGGCACAGAAAGGCATTTTATGAAAAAAGTATTTTTAATCTTAGCGTTGATTTCTAATGTGGCAACTGCCCAGACTATAGGTATGATTTATCCTAGTAAGAATTTGATTACTAGTACTACAATTACTTGGAAATTTTCAGACAACGTACCTGAAGCATGTAATGCCGAAAGAAAACGTTGGGGCGAACCTGCTTATCAAGTACCTAGTAGAGCTTGTGCCTTTTGGACTAAAGATACTTGTTTAATTATTACGGCACGTGAGACACTGCCAGAATCACTAGCACATGAAGTATTACATTGTTTCCAAGGTAAATGGCATTAATGAAAAACGTAGCATCAAGTCCTGAACGACACACTTTCCAAAAGGAAGGCGCAATCCAACGGGCAGAAGAAGCGGGCGAAGAGCCCAATCAAGCCTACATTGACATGTGGGATCAAATCAAGATTGACGACGCCAACAAGATCCACGATCCAGCCTGGCAACGGAACAATATGGAGTATGATCTCCGTAGTAGTAAAGAACTGTGCGACAAAGTCAAAGCCAGCGATGCTTATGCTCAGAATTTGTATGCGGCTATGTGTAATATGACTTGGCAAAGTCGTGAGTTTTGGCAAGAGCTAAAAGGCGAAGTATGGAGTGCTAGTTGGCGCCATAGCGGTGGCATTGTTGCTGACATGCGTGAACAAGGTGACTACATTGATTGGTACTGTAGCGGTATTGGTAACGATGACTTGGGATACGGATTAGATTCTAGACCAGCAACTGGCTATGTTCCAGAAGGGCAAGTAACAGAAGAAATTGAATTGGATTTGAATCGATTAGGTTGGCGGCCAGTTCCTTGGAATGATGATGAAGATTGATTTAGAACACTTACACTATTGGATGCAAGCCATTAGGCAAAGTCCAGATCCTATGCGAACCATGGATGCTTTTTGGTCTGGACAACTTAACAGCAAATCATGGCTCATACAAGCCCTGAGTATGCAATATTCAGTTAAAGATGATCCAGTCAGTATAGAAATACACGGCGGCTGGGTAGGTGTGTTGGCTAGCATGTTGTTTCAAAGTAAGATTCCTATCAAACGCATTTATAGTCTTGACATCGATCCCACCTGTGAGCCTATTGCTACCATGATGAACAAGGGCGAAGAGATGCAAGGCAGGTTTCAGGCTAGTACCGGCGACATGTGCAATCTAATATCATTTGTTGATGTAGTGATCAATACCAGTTGCGAACATATAACACAAGAACAATATGAAACATGGTTAAGCAAGCGCCAAGATAATCAGTTGTTAGTGTTGCAAAGTAATAATTATAATATAGACGAACATATTAGAATTGCCAAGTCAGTTGACGAATTTGCAGAACAGTGTAAAATTAAAGTTAAATGGAGTGGAGAATTACAATTGCCGCTATACAAACGATTTATGATAATTGGAACCAAATGACAACATTAACATTTACAGTTGAAGAACTTTTTGAAGATATTCCCGGGGATCCGGATAATGTTATTTTAAAACTTCCTCCAGAAATTTGCGAAGCACAAGGATGGGTAGAAGGTACTACTCTCAACATTCAAGTAGAAGATGGAAAAATGATTATTAGCAAAGTATGAGTAAGGACGATTTACTGGAACTGACTGGACAAGTCACTGAAGTATTACCGGGTAATATGTATAGGGTACAGCTAGATGATAACCAGCATATTATCCTAGCCTACTTGGGCGGCAGGCTAAAACAACATAAAATTAAAATTATTTTGGGCGATAAGGTCCGGGTGGAAATAAGCACTTACGACTTATCAAAAGGTCGTGTAACATATAGGTTATAACATGAATACAGTAATGGAAACGGTATCTTCTGTTTGCAATCAAGTTAGACATAACAGCAAACACGGTGTAAGTTTTCAAAATCTGTTGACCATGCTACGCAGAGAATTTCGAGAGCGCGGATTTAATCTCAAAATAAAATCTGATAGAGACAAGCATCTTGGAACAGAGGAATTTTACGTCAATGCGTACTATGACTCGGATGACGATCAAAACAATGAAATCCCCATTGAAGTTGTTGTACATCACAATTTTGAGAAATCTGCTGTTTGGGACAAAAAGCATACCACAGAATTTTTAATACAAATATTTGATGCTACTGTACATGAATACAAACATCAAAGACAGAGTATCAAACGTAAACATCATGTGTACACTCAGAATGTCAAATCACCATACAAAGAATATCTAGCCGAAGACGATGAACTCGATGCTTATGCACTTAGCATTGCTATTGAACTTTGCCGCACATTGGGAAAATTTAGAGCATTGCGTTACATGCATCGAATCTCAGCTCTTGCCAAATTAAAATTTAACGGTAGATATGTTAGCCCAAACCTAGCGGCTTATTTTGGACAGTTTGAATCAATAGACAATCCTTTGCTCAAAAAGTTATCCAAAAAGGTATATGTACGACTACAGAAGATTGACACAGATGCAGTTTTCGTATAAAATACTTGCATATTAACTAAGAAAGACATTGTGGCATACTACACTATCAAAGAACTTAACCAGTTTAGTCATAGGATAGCAAGGGAGATTGCTCTTGAACAAGGAATAAAACGCAAGCCGCATCCTAGTTACAGTGATTTGGATCATCCAGAGTGTGAAACGCACGGATGTTCAAATCCCAAACAAGTATCAAATTGGCACTGGACTAGCGGTGAGCCTGTTTATCGACCTGTATGCCAATTGTGTCACGATGTCAATACTGCTAAAAGATACGCTGAAAAAACAGGTGCATCGTGGGTACAGAATGTACAAGATGTTTGTGCCCATAAAGAAGGTTTTAATTCTGCTACTGAATGGTTAAACAGCAAACACCCGTATAGGCAATATCGTAAAGACTATTGTGAAAATATAGACGGACGATTAGGATTTGTATGTACTACAACTATAGTTTGGGATGGTATGTTAGATGTGGATCATATTGACGAAGATCCGTCCAATAATAATCCAAAGAATCTACAAACCTTGTGTTCCTGTTGTCACAAATACAAAAGCAATATATTTGTTAAAGAAAACGGAAGAACTCCTGGACGTAAAACTTTAGGCATAAAATACTAGGAAGAAAAATGAAAGAATTTCCTACCCAACAAGTTCTAGAATTAGCTTGTGCGGCACAACGGGTCAACGGTGCTTATATTAAAGAGTCCGCACCAGTATATTCGGAAGACGGTGCGTTCATGTATCTCAAACAGACCAACAAGATGATGATGCTCTGCACACTGGATCATCGACATTGGACTGCGGATCCAAAAGATGCACCAATGCCTCTTAAAGTATTGCCAGAAGACATAGCACAAGCAGAAGAGATCCGCAAGTACTTTCGTAAATTCTTGTTTAGTGCTATTGAAGGTGAAAATGATTTTCAAACTAATATAAACACAATCCTATCAAGCGATACAGTCAAACAAAATCAATTTGGTTATGTAGCTTGTTTGCCCAGCGTTCATATTAGAGATGTTGCTCAAACCAAAGTTAAGAAGGCCGCACGAGCAGTTGAAGAAGGATGTTTAGCAGAAATTGGTAGTACAGTTAAAGATTTGGATGCGGAAATAATCTCCTCAGTTAAGTCAAAAAACTTTGAAGGCTGGAATATAGATGCTATAATAAACAACAAGATGGTGTCTTGGATGAACAAAACGGATCTTAAATTAGGGCCTGCTGTAATAGTTAAAGCCAAAGTTAAAGATTGTAATAAGCATTGGAAACATCAAAACGATGTTACTAGATTACACTATGTAAAGGCGGCGCAGTAATGTATAAAACTATCTACACAGAAGTTGAAGTGGATGTTAATTTGAGTGACTTTGAAACAGATGATCTAATTGAAGAATTAGAGTCACGTGGGTCGGGTGTTATGGACTATGGTGATGGTAAGGAAGTATTACAGTCAATTTTTGAAAAGCGCAGGCTTGGACAAGACTATCAAACAGAATTGGAAACTTTAATCTATTTGGGATTGGGACGGATCATATGAGTGGTTGGAACACAATTCAAAGGATCAAGCGTATCGAAGAAGAAATCGACAAGCTGGGCTTTAAGTTTGCCAAAAGTAAGCACACTGATTGGTCGGAAGATCACGGGGCCTTAAGTCTTTTACCAAAAGATCACGAAGCACTACCAATTTACAATCGTGATGCTGAACTGTTTGTTGGCAGTTTAGAACGATTGGAAGATTGGATAAATGGTGTGCGTTGGGCACGTGAATACGATCGTATGCTTAAGATCAGCGACGATGACAAACGTGCTAAAGCAGAACAGAAAGAAAAGAATCGTATTCTAATGCGTATGATTAAAGAAGGCAAACAAGTAGAAGGAATAGAGAAATGACATACTCTTGGATTTTAATTGTTGCTATGTATAGTCCTGCCGGAGACTTTATGAGTAAAGATACTCTACAATTTAATAGCCGAAAAGACTGCGAGGCAGTACGTGTACAGCTACCAAACTTAGATCATCCAATGAAGGTGCGTCATAAAGGGTTATGCGTAACACGAGATCATTGGGAAGGTAAGAAACAAATGCCCGGTGTGGCATACGACTAGGAAAATATATGAAACAAGAACTAGATAAGTTGTTGTGCGAGCGGTATCCAAAGATGATGGTTAATCGCAACAAGAACATGCAAGAAACTTGCATGTGTTGGGGATTTGAATGTGGCGATGGCTGGTTCAATATCCTAGATCAGCTGATGGGCAGTATTCAGCATCATATCGATTGGAAAGAGAAACAGCGTAAGTGGGCAATTGAATATAACGAAATGGCCACTCAGGCAAAAGCTGGTAACTTTGATTTGTTTGAAGAAACTACAAAAGCTCAACCCAATGACGAATACAAAGAAAAGCGACTGGCGGAAATTGTTGCTGGAGACTTTAGAGAAGTGCCCGAATCTATTCCGCAGGTAACACTGGATCAAGTCAAAGAAAAGTTTGGCACACTGAGATTTTATTACTCAGGTGGAGATGACTACATCAGCGGTATGGTGTCGTTGGCAGAAAGCCTAACAGGCGTCACTTGCGAAAGCTGTGGCAATGTTGGAGAGCGCCGTGGCGGCGGATGGGTGCATACATACTGCACACCATGTGAAGAAGCACGTGAAATCAAACGTGCTAAAGAGACGGAAGAATGGGAACAACGTAAACTACTTAAAGAAGGATTTGAAGAATAATGGAAAAATTTATGGAATGGTTTGGTCGTAACCGTATAACGATCGGATATACTATTGGTGGAATAAACGTGTTGAACGGAGTTACGAGTGTGGCTCTTGGAGACACATTAGGCGGCGTATTTTTTATTGTGTTAGGTTCAGCAATTATTTTTGATTCAAAGGTGTTCAAATGATTACAATGAAAGAATGGATGGAATTGGTCGACTATAAAATCACCGAAGGCGGCGATTATGGTTGGGGTTGTTACGGACCAAATGCCTATACACTGGATTCATGGAATGGTGTTCATGGCGTGGGTGGATATAGTTTTAGTATTGTGTTCAGTACCAAGAGCCAAAAAGTATACGAAGTCAGTATGTGCGACTATACTAACGACCGTGCTTATCGAATGATTAACCCAAAGAATCAGGAAAAGCATGCCAACGAAGCATTAGCTCGCGATGTTAATTTGAACGAAGCATGGGATGATGTTGACTATGTTGATTTGGACGTGGTAGACGACTTTATCCAAAAAGCACTTGCCATTCGGGCTGGTGAGGCCTATGATACCCGTGTGCAAGTAGAGGTTGACTTTTCGGATGAAGAACTGTTACAATATATGAAACTAGCGCACGAGCGTGATATGACTTTTAACGAGCTTGTTGAAGAAGCATTACGTCATGCTATTAGTGAATACGAAGCTGGACGTCTTACTAGAGAAGATGCTCAGAAATGGAAATTGGAAAGTCAAGGAAAACCTTGGCCATTTGCGGAAGAAGAAAGCGATGAAGATAAAGCTAGTCAGTGACCTTCACTTAGAGTTCAGTGATGTCAATATTGTTAATGATCAGGACTATGATGTTTTGATCCTTGGTGGTGATATTTGTATCGCCCAGGATCTCCACGACCATCCTGAGCCTGCCAATACTGCGGACCAGTTAGCGATTGCTAACGGCACTGGATTAGGTCGTAGACAAATGACAGCACAGCGTTTTAGAGATTTCTTTAAGCGTTGTAGTTTTCAGTTCCCTCATGTAATTTACATTATGGGTAATCACGAATTCTACAATGGCAAGTTCTATGCGGCTATCGATTACATGCGTGACGAGTGCGCCAAATACCCTAATGTGTATATGTTAGAGCAAGACACTAAGATTATTGACGATGTTGTGTTTGTCGGTGGAACACTTTGGACAGATATGAACAAGCGTGATCCGCTTACTATGCATGCCATTGAAGGTATGATGAACGACTTTCGTATCATTCGTAACGACAAGCGAAACTATGCCACTATGAGTGCGTTGGATGTTGCTATTCGTCACGATAAGACTCTGGGCTACATCAAACAGATTGTTCAGGAACACAAGGACAAGAAGTGTGTTGTAGTAGGTCATCACAGTCCTAGTTTTCAAAGTGCTCATCCAATGTACGCACACGAAACTTTGATGAATGGTGGCTACCACAGTGACTTGAGTGAGTTCATTTTGGATCACCCACAGATCAAACTGTGGACACACGGTCATACTCATCATCCTTTTGATTATACAATTGGTGAGACTAGAGTTGTGTGTAACCCACGTGGTTACGAAAACGATGGTTACAGCGAGAACAGTGGCTGGAACCCAAATATTTTATTGGAGGTTTAAATGGAAGAAGTTAAAATGTCAGTTCCTGAAATGGTAAAAACTACTGGGGAGAATACCCATAAGTTTATGCTACAAATTTCTGAACATATTGCCAAATTAGAAGCAGAAGTTTTTAATTTGCGTCAACGTATTTCAGAACTAGAAAGCGCAGAATGACCACCGTTGGCAATCTAAGCGAAAAGGACACGGCCTTATTTAAGAAGTGGCTGAAAGGCAATCTTAAATCTGGCCCTGTCACTGTGACATTTACCAAGAAGGACGGTACAGAACGCATTATGAAATGTACTACCAATCCAACTTACGTGTTGTTCAAAGATCCAACTATTGTTGAATCTAAAAAAGAACGTAAGGTAAATGAAGATATTATGCCAGTATATGACATGGAGTCAAATCATTGGAAAAGTTTTCGTTGGGATAGTGTCAAGAGTATTATGATTACCCTAGGAGAAGAACGTGAATACAATAACGAGACACAGTGATACTTGTCAAATTAAACAATCCTCAAGTGGAAAGATTGTTGAAGCAGTTGTACAAGATTTCCAAGAGAATGTTGTACTTCACGTTATCGTTAGTAAAGCAGTAAAAATAGCCATGAAATGGAATGGCAAAGTTTACGAAGGTCGTATGGCCAGTATGGACTTTGTGTCCGATGGTCCTACTATATCTAAAACATCAACCAGCAGTAGAGGTTAGTATGAAAATTGGACTTAGTTATAGTCGATGTGTACGTGACATTGTAGACGGTGTAGTAGACATCGATGATGTGTTGGTGCTGATCACTCGCACAGATTTCGATCCACATGATGACGAACAGTGGCAGGGTATTTGGGTTGGCTATGGCGGCGGCACTGACAATGCTTACAGTCGCGGATTCTTTGCCCAAAGCAATCCCGAATGGGCAGGCTATCACGACGAAGATCGATTCCGTAGTGTTAGCATTGAACTTTGGGAAACTGGCAAATTACATCAGCCTCGCAAGTTTGGCGCACACCCTAGTCGACGTCCAGAAATTTGGTTAGAAGCAGTATTACCAAACAGCGAATTAGAAAAGAATCCTACAGCCAAACTGGCTTGGGACAAATTCCAAACCATTGCAGGATTGGCTAGCGTAGAATTAGACGACAAGTACCGTTGACATAAAGCACCTTTGGTGCTATACTAATGGCATGAAGAAACTAATACTCATATCAGCATTGGTGCTCGTTGGTTGCAATAATGCGGCCAGCGGGCCATCACCTGCCAAAATGTTAACTTACGAAGAGTTATCTAATTTTGATACAAAATGTGAATTGGCTGATCAACAACAAGCCTTACTCAAAAGCATTTTGATTAGAAAGAATTTTGATCCAGATCCAGATAATCTCAACGATAATGACAGGGCTTATAACAGTCTTTTGAAAGCTACCCTTTGGTGGTATGAATACAGGTGCGGAAATAAGAAACAAATTGAGAACAATATTAGTGCTAGTGTTAGTGATAGTATTAGCACACCAAAATCATCTAAAGTAAAGAGTGCTGTATTATCAAATGACGGATGCTCAACAAGAATGTCTATCGCAGAAAACGAAGACGGTACCGTTAGCTCAAACACGCTGACTGTTTGTGGAGGCGAAGCTGTACCTAAGTTACCAGAAAAAGTTAAAATTGGAGATAATATTTTGGAAAATGAAGTAGCAGAAATACCTGCACTCAATTTTACGTACTTTAAACACCGACATTCAAAATGCCGATTGTTTAGAGAACGATACATGTTCCAAAATGTATTGCAAGTTAATCACGGCATAATTTGCCAAACGGATCCAAACATGGATACATGGTCAGTTGTTGATAAATGGTAATTTGATTACCAAAGTCGTTGACAATTGAACACATATCACATATAATATAGACTAGTTAAACACACAGAAAGAGTTAGAAATGACTAAATGGATTGTTATTCTTGCATTGGTAATCCTTGCTCCTACATTTG
>Ga0209296_1000238_pt1 | contig 47668 bp, 52 predicted proteins | sample S_130206_EF_Meta_FD_187319 | JGI IMG/M metagenome (GOLD analysis project Ga0209296, IMG submission 187319) | Freshwater microbial communities from Lake Simoncouche, Canada to study carbon cycling - S_130206_EF_MetaG (SPAdes) (version 2) | ecosystem: Environmental > Aquatic > Freshwater > Lake ...
CCGTTAAAGATAGATTGGCGTTATGGTTAGATGCTGCCGACGACTCTACTTTTAGTTATAGCTCTGGAACAAGTGTTAGTCAGTGGAGAGATAAAAGCGGAAACAATAGACATTTTTTCCAAGCCACTGCTGGAAATCAACCATCAAGAAGCTCAGTAATAAATAGCAGAAAAACTGTACAATTCACGGCGGCTTCAAGTCAATATTTAAGATACAATAGCACAATAATTAATAATACTACAGCGGGATCGGTTTTTTTCGTTTGGAGAACCGCTGGTGAAACTCAAGCTTATGCAAATTTATTAGATAATTATCATGGAGGATCTAATGCTTTAAATGCCGGTTTTACTATAGAAAGAAATAATGTTAGTGATCAACTTTCTTGGGGATTTTACTCTTCTGGATCTACTCAAGCTGGGAGTACTGGTTTTGTTTCATATTTAAATAATACTTCTTACATGTATTATATAACTAAAGATTCTACAAATATCACAGCAAAAGCTAATGGATATTCTGTAGCAACTAATGTGTCTCCTAGTGCAACTTGGGTAGAAGACACTAAAGGTTGGTTGATAGGTTGTTGGGGATCAAATACAGAAACTTTCAGTAGATTTTATAATGGTCAAATTGCGGAAATTATTATTTTTAGCAAAGGGCTTTCTGATTTAGAAGCTAAAAAAGTGACAAATTATTTAAGTCTTAAATGGAATACAGAAAATATTGTTAGAAGCGTTTTTGATTTAGCTGGTAATGATGACAATGGATTATTTGGAAATGGTTCGACGTCTAATATGCCATCTTATGATTTTTATAATAAAGGATCTTTTTTATTTGATGGTTCTAATGATTATATAGTTATTCCTAATTCATCTTCATTAAAAAGCACTTCAGCATTAACTGTTGAGGCGTGGGTTTTGATTTCTTCATCGATGAATTATTATGGAGCAATAGTTGGCAAAGGCGTTTCTGATACAAATGAAGAGTATTGTTTATTGGTTCATTATGTAAATAACAAAGTTTATTTTGACGTAGGTTCTGGAGGCGGTCCATATGTAGATGCTAGTTATACTTTCGCTTTAAATACTTGGTATCACATTAGCGCGACACATTTAAGAGCATCAGGATCTTCAGATATAAAAATTTACATAAATGGATCTCAAGTATCTGGAACAGTTGTAAATCCTACTAATGCTGTTAATGATAATACTGATAATGTAACTATTGGATCTAGATTTACAACTCCAACGTCTATATGGAATGGAAAAATAGGTTCTGTTAAAATATATAATAGAAATTTATCCGCTACAGAAATACTTCAAAATTACGAAGCTCAAAAGTCAAAATTTGCAAATACAATTGTACAAAGTGGATTAGTATTAAATCTTGATGCTGGTAATATATATAGTTATGCTGGATCAGGAGCAACTTGGATTGATGTTAGCGGCACAGTTAATGATTTTGCCGCTGTCGGCTCTCCAACTTATTCAACAAATGAATTTATATTAAATGGTACAACACAATATTTCTCTCTATTCACAGCAGCTTCTGGATTTTTCATTAATAATACAAATAATTTTTATGCAGATGTTGGGTATGCTTGGAGTATTTCAGCTTGGTTTAAATTTCCAGTATCGCCAACTTCGTTAAGAGATGCTACGATAAATGCAGGAAATTGTTCTTATTGTATATTTGGTAATGGAGGCGGCATTGGCGGCGCTGAAACTTTGGCGTTATTTGTAAGTGGAGTTAGTGGAACATACGCAGGAGTTCATCCATATTATTGTATGGTGGGATTAAGAGGAGGTAAAACTCAATTATCAATTGATCCTGTAAATACAAACGTATGGAATAATGTGGTAGTAACTTGGGATGGCACTGCTAGTCGAGGATATTTTAATGGAGTTGATAGAGGGGCTTTGACTAGCGCTGGGCAAGGAATGCAAGTTAATGGATATACTATAGGATCTCAAGCAGGTGGTTCAAGCAACCATCATTTTGAAGGTAGTATATCTCAAACGTTTGTTTATAGTAGAGCAATATCAGCATCAGAAGTTTTACAAAATTACAATGCTCTAAAAGGAAGATTTGGATTATAATAGTGTAAACAATAATATAATTTATGGAAATAATCACAATCGAAACTCAACCAACCGCCGAAAAAAATGTTGCCTTAGTTAATTGCCGATTTGGAGATATTAATTTAATGGGTATTAATAGAGGTATTTCTCTATGGGCAGAATTATTCAATGCAAATGGCGGCATGTTTGATGGTTGTTATGTGCAAATTGATGGATCAGATTGGACGCAATGGCCCGCAGGATTAACACCAGAAGAAGATAATGAATATGTAAATGCTATTATCTTAAAAAGATTAGGGTTGCAAAAACGTTTGAAGGCTCCGTATTTTACTTCTTATCCTAATTCTCAATCTGTAGTTCAAGATTCTAATGTTTCTTTTAATGGTGTCGTTAATGGTTATCCAAAAGAGTTTACTTATCAATGGTATAAAAATTCAGGAATTATACCTGAAGCTACTGGTAATACATATTCAATAAATAATGTGACAAACGAAGATGCCGCAAATTATCTTTTAACCGTTTCAAACACTCAGGGAACAGTTAGTGGATCAGCTTCTTTGATGGTAATTCCTTTTGCTGCGCCAGTAATTACAGCGCAACCAAATGATCTTAATTTAAGTTCAGGATACTTTGGTCAAATGTATATTGTGGCAAATGGAGTTCCAAATCCAAATTATCAATGGAGAAAAGACGGTATCGATGTTGTTAGTGGAATTTATTCTAGTTTAGTATTTAATAATGTTAAAGAACAAGATGCTGGTAACTATGATGTTGTTGTATCTAATACTGCTGGATCTGTTACAAGTTCTGGAGCGAATTTAACTATAAATACTGGAATATCTTATACAGATATGATGATGGCATCTATTAGTGGCACAACGATTTAATATATGCCAATTACTAGAAACAGAGTTATATATGCAGGAACTGATGTTTTAGTTTCTGATGCTCCGTCATGGAGTGGTCATCAAACAGGAGTGACATCTTTAAAATTATTAAAAAGAGTTCAATCTAGTTCTATTTCTATAAGTAATCCGGTGACAAGATCTAAGCAAATAGGAAGCTCTGATTTTGCATTTGAAAAATACATTCAAACACCAACGATAGAAGTCGGTTTAGATTATATTTGTTCTGATAATTCAAATGAATTATTGCTTGGATTAAACGCAACAGGAAATGAAGGTGTGTTAAAAAATTTATCTTCGGCGGCGCAAGATAGAAATTTGTTTTTTATATTAACAGATACAAATTCTGACGACGCTCATGCTTTAACTCAAATGGTTGGTAATGATATTTTTTCAATTGGTAATAGTTTTTTAACTAATTATTCATTGACCGCCGAAGTTGGATCTGTGCCAAAAACTTCTGTTTCTTTTTCTAGTTTGAATATGACTTTTCAAACTTATAACGGAACAGGCGTAAATGGTAGTGCGTTACCAGCAATAAATTTAACTAATGGAATAAAAAGTTCAGAAACTTACATGCTTACTGGCGCAAGCATGATTCCAGAAAATTATTTAACAAATCAAAACTTAAAAGCTAATGCATTAAAACCTGGAGATATTGAGTTGTTGCTGCCTCAACCAATTATGGGTGGAGTGAGATATACTGGTTCTGTACCAGCATCAATAACGTCTTTGTCTATTGATTTGCCAATAGAAAGAAGAGACTTGTTAGGATTTGGAAGTAATTATCCATATGATAAAAGAATAATTTTTCCAATAATTGGTAAACTTTCATTTCAAGGAACTTTTGATGAACCTGTAACAGGAGATTTTAGTAATATTTTTTCTGATGAAAATAATTATGATTTTACTTTTAATTTAAAGAAAAACGATGGAACAACTGGTTTAAGAATTGAGGTGTTAGATGCAAGAGTCGAATCTCAAAATTTCAATTTATCTGTTGGAGAGAATTTAAGTTTTAGTTCAGAATTTAGTTTTAAATTAACACAAAATGATGGTTTTAGATTAAGCGGAAATGCTCAATTGTATGATTCAGATGCTTATGAATTTTTAGAAACAATACAAATAACTGATACAGCAACAAGAACTGGTATAAATAATTTTGTCACAACTTTAAAAAATAATGGTCTTTGGTATAAGATGTCTGGTATATATCCTTTTATTGGTGGTACATCTTATACAAATCAATTTAATTTAAAAGATCCTAGAGACTTAGATTCTGCTTTTAGACTTGTTTTTGAGGGCGAAGGAACTATTTTTTCATCAAATTCTGGAGTTAATTTTGCTGGAACTGACGATTATGCTGATGTGCTTTTCAATCCTAATATTAATTTAACTGGGGTGCCTGTTCATTTATCTTTTTTATCTTTAGAGGATTTTGAGCAAGGGTTTGATATAGGATGTTGTAATTATAATTTATCAAATCCTCGATTAATTGTAGGAGCAGAAAATGCACAAGATGAAGCTTTTTTTGATTCTTATTCGACTTTAGGTGGAGGTAGAGTTGAACTTCAACAACCAACTGTTCTTAGTAGAGCTTTTTATACAACAAGTAGAATTACTCCAACGAGTGGTTTCATGTTACTTTTTAATGATTCAACTACTCCGACAACTGGTGCAAGAAATATTGTTGATATAACTTCTAGCGCAGCAAAACCAAATTTTAACATTTTTTTAGGAGCAATTAATAACGGCGGAAATGTTTATAATGCGAACTCAGCTAATAGAAAATTTGGTTTCTTTTCTGTAGGAGATGGTTTAACAAGCGGAGAATGCGTAAATCTGTATTCAGCCGTAAAAAAATTACAATTTGATATGTCTAGAAATCTTAGTCCATTTTTTAATTTGTTGGAAGATGTTGAATACACGGTTAATAATTTAATTTCTACATTATGAGTGCAACAAATTTAATGGTTTCATATAACGATGTAACATTTTGGACTAGAAATACAAATTGTATTTTAAGTAGTGCAAATGGATATGATACGACTGGTATTTCTGTTGGAATAGTTCCGTATGGAGGTATAGGTGGAGTTTTAATTAGTAATAGACATGTTTTATTGGCTAGACATACGAGTGCTGGAACAACATCTGGATCAACAATATACTTTGTAAATAATTCAAATACAGCATTTCCTTATACTATTACAAATGTGCAACCAGTTGGTCCGTCATATGGTGTTGGATATACTGATATAGCAATTGGTTATTTAAATACGACAGTAAACGCATCTTTAAAATATTATAAAGTTTTTCCATCTACTTTTTTAAACTATTTGCAATTAGGCGCTACTTATCCTACTTTTCAATATTTAAATCCATATTTACCTGTTTTTTACATGGATCAAGAAAAAAAGTTTTTATGTGGAGATTTTGATGGTTTAAATTTATTGGACGCAACCAGCCCTCTATTAAGTTTAGTGTTTTCACAAAATACAAATAGATATAATAATTCAGAGGTTGTTGTCGGTGGCGATTCTGGAAATATAATTTTTGCATCCATTAATAATGAAATAGTTTTATTAGGAACATGGTATTTAGGTGGATCTAGCAAAAATCCTGGTAATACTATTGGAACATCATCTTATATACCATCAAATATTTCTGCGATTAATAGTGTGATGACATCTTTAGCTGGCACTTCTTATTCATTAACTCAATTAGATTTATCAAAATTATTTAGAAAAATTAATTAAAATTCAATAGTTGCGCTTTTAGTTTCTATCTTTTTGGGCATATCTTTTAAATGCTTTTTTCCATTTGTTTTCTTTTTGTAATCGTCAAAATATTTACGCTTCAAAGGGTCTTCGCCGCCAGCTAAAGCCGCTCTTCGATCAGAAAGCTCTGAGGAGTAGTCAAGAAGATCGCCATACTTACCTTTCATTCCGCCGGTTTTATTTACAAATGCTTTATTATCGAATGGATCGACAACGTTTGCATTTCCAATATTTACTTGTGGAAGATCGTAGATTCTTTCCCAAAAATTATCGTTGCCGCTTTCACCGCAATATGGTTTATAATCTTTCATAGACATAACTATATCTACGATTTTGCCGTTCTTTTTGTTTCTGAATTGATAAACCATGTCTATGATATCTTCAATAGATAATTTTTTAAACACTTTATTGAAATAGGTGTAATAATAATTAAGTGAATTATGGGCCAAGAATTATAAGAAGTGGATTGATTTTAGCATTGGATGCTGCTGATAGAAATAGTTATATTGGTAGTGGAGCTTCTTGGAAAGATTTAAGTGGTAACAATAATGACTGTACTTTGGTAAATTCTCCAACTTTTAATTCTTCTAACGGTGGTAGTATTGTTTTTAATGGTACAAATCAATATGGAAATGTCACTAATGCGACATCATTAAATGTAACAACACAAACTATAAGTGTTTGGTTTAAGTATAATAGTATTACTGTTAATGGTAATTCTATAATTTCGAAAATAGATGTCTCAGCTAGTAATAACGGGTGGAATTTTTATTTGTATAATAATACTATAAATATACAAATAAAAGTAGCTAATGTTGGTTATGGTCTGAGTGCGTCAGTGCAAAGTGGTTTTTGGTATAATTGTGTTATGACATTCACCTCGAATGGTACTATAAACGGTTATATAAACGGTCAATCATTTGGCTCAACATCTGTGCCAGCATTCACAATGTCAACTCAGCCATTAAGAATAGCTAGAGCTATAGACACATTTTGGGGGTATTACACCGGTAGTGTATCGAATTTATCAGTTTATAACAGAGTTTTAAGCCAAGCTGAAATACTACAAAACTATAACGCCACAAAATCAAGATTCGGATTATAATATGGCAATAATAAGAGGTCCAAAAATAGTAAGAAGTGGTTTAGTATTAGCTTTAGACGCGGCTGATAGAAATAGTTATATTGGCTCAGGTACAACTTGGAAAGATTTAAGCGGTAATAATTATAATGGCACATTAACAAATAGTCCTACTTTTAGTTCTGCAAATGGTGGAAGCGTAGTTTTTGATGGTACAAATGATTATGTTGATTTAGTAAATTCAACTGAGCTTAATTTTACAAACACTTCAGCAACAGTTAGTGTATGGTTTAAAACTTCCACATCATTTGCGAGTGGTGTTTTTTTAATTGCAAAAAACATGCTTGGTATAGCGGGTGGTGGGGGTTGGGGTTTATTAATTAACTCTAGTGGTATTCCTTATTTTAATACTAAGAATAATGTATCTGGAGGCACCTCTATTCAGCGATTAACTAATTTATCTTGTAATGATGGTGTGTGGCATAATTTTGTTGTTGTTTTTACTACAAGTACAACAGTAGTTGGTAATAATACTGCTTCTGTATATTTAGACGGAAGACTTTCTAATGGAACATTAACTCAAAGTTTAGTATACAGTGGTAATACCACTGGAACTGTGCAATTAGCTAGAAGATCATCGTCTGATTCTTATTATACTGGAAATATTTCAAGTTTGCAAATATATAATAGAGAATTAACTGCAAGTGAAATACTTCAGAACTATAATGCGGTAAAATCAAGATTCGGATTATAAAAAATTAAAGCGCAGTTTTTAGGCTACGCTTTGTTTGTTATTCTATTTCTATTTGTTTTTCTATTTTTTTGATTTGCGGCACTGTGATAGTTAACAGGCCGTTTTTCATCTTAGCTCTTACATTATCAAAATCATATTTTAATCTTGAAAGATAATCTTCGTAGCTAATTCTGTATTTGTTATCATTAACGTTGACGGCTATAGAATAATCTTCCTTAAAGATTTTTACATCTTCTTTAGATTTTCCAGCGAGTTCCACGTTGAATGTTAAACCGTCTTCATTTACTTGATATTTATATGTTAATTTATTGTACATAGTAATTATGCTATAGCAAGAATCGTGCCAACTTTTTATTGGATTTTAAAACGTCTTTTAAGGCGTTTTAGAGTATTTATGACACAGTATTCGTCACATCTGGCTACTTATGGCACACAGTATTGTCTCAACTGTTTTTTCATAAGTGAATTGTTTTTGAAGTTTTAGTCCTTCTGGATTTGGTTTTTTAGCGTAAGAAACGGACTTTAGAATAGCATTTTCCATTTCTTGATCAGTAATATCAAAGAACTGACCTTGGTTAAAAGATTGTCCTTTATTAAAGAATACTCCATCATAACATTCCTTGAGGCTAGAAGGTTCTATCAGTATGCTGTTACTGCTGGTTGCCCAATCATTGTGCGCTGTTGCGTTAATAACGACACTCCATTTGCCAAGCGCAGTGGCATTGAATGATGGCAGGTTCCATCCTTCCGCTCCACTCAATCCGCCAAGATCTATATCTATACTGTTTAGATAATCATTGACTTCACTGTTTGTTTGCATGTATGGAACGAAGTTTAAATTGTTATAATGTTTTCCTTCCAACAGTTTTAACATTTCATTTTGAAACTTAGCTTTATCTAAAAATGGATTGGTGATGGCGCAGCTTAATTGATATTTAGAATCATTGCCAAAAAGCTGTAGCCATGTTTTAATTATACGAGCTGTATTTTTCCTGCTTTCAAACTTACCAAGAATTCCAAAATGGATTTTATCTTTAAGATAAGTTCTATTGGTGATATGAAAATCATTATCAAAACCCAATGGCACATAAGTTACATTTTTAATTCCATTTAATTCAAAAATCTTTTTAGTATAATTTGAACTTACAAATACAGCATCTTGTAAACTTAAAAGGTTTTTTTCAATCGCCGTCACTTCAGAAACTTCATGAAAAGTAAATAAAGATTGATTCTTAGCGTGTCTGGCCTCGCTTCCAAAAATGTGCCATAACTTCAAAGAAGGCGTATTTTTATCAATTTTTTCATATCTGTTGTTGGTGGCCGATTGTAGATATTTAATGAATTCAGGATCAATCTTGTCGTAAGCTTCTAGTTCAGCTTTGTCTCCAATAGGAAAAAAAACCAAATCTACATTCTTCTTGTGCAATTCACGAAGAATGTTTACAGACACGTTGCCGAAAGATAACGCATTAATTGGAGCGTTGACTAATAATTTCATATTTGGATCTTATGTTTTTAGAAATAGAATTTAAAGCTGCGTTGTGTATATTTATGCATCCTTGAATGCTTAAGTTCATTGTTTTACTTATTTTTCTCCAAGGAATAAGTTTTTTGTTGCCAGAATAACGCATTGAAAAAATTTTTTGTATTCGCTTGTCTGGGTGTTTGGATATGTGTTCATTAAAATCTTTCAATATTTGATCTTGAAGGTTTATAGAAGTTTGTTCGTACTCATCTTTTATGCATTCAAAATCATAAGTATTATCATTTAATTCTACATATTTTCTGTTCTTGTTAGAAGCATTTAGACATATCCATTTAGCTTCGTTGCCGAGAAATGTCGAAAACTTAGTTCCGCGATTCTCGTCGTACTTGAGAACTGAATTATAAATTGCGTATTCTTTGTCGTTTATTATTTCATGCCTCAATGAGTCGTTGTTGCAATTTCTGAGAAAAGAATTTACTATGTCCAAGTAAATTCCCGAATGTCTGTCTATAAGTTCTTGTAGACATTCATTTACTTTATTCTTATTTTTAATGTTGTTGATTAAATCTAAATCACTTAAAGTCTCCATATGTTGACCATCCTTTCTGATAGAATAACTTGCTTAGATGATAATTGCAAGTTTCTTTTTCATCCGTAAACGTTTTCCACTTGATTGTGTAGTCTGAGTTTCGTTTTACAATCGGATCGTTTAATCTTTCTTGAAAGTTAGAAGATTTTTGACCCATTCTGCTAAGATGAATCATGAATCCGCCATTGTCTTTTATCCATTTAGACTCGTTTTCATAACGAACGTCTGTAATAACGACTATGATTTTATTGTTTATAGAAGATTTTATCTGCTTTTCAACTTTCTTTATCCAATAATCAGGATCAATTTTTCTGCAAACATCAGTTCCCCAGCAAACAAGAATTGGTCTAATAAGATCTTTTTCAGAATTGATTTCTGTAAAAGCTGAAACATTGAGTTTTTCTTTTAAGAAAGGCTCTAAGTCTCTTTTTAATTCCATAGCGAATGAGATGTTCATAGCTGGGAATCCAGATTTATTAAGTTTACTTATGAGATGTTTTCCAAGCGTGTCTTTACCGCATCTTGCCACGCCAGCAATGCCGAATATTAAAGGTAATTCTTTTGAAATCATTTTTTTTCTTCTTCGTATTATAAATTTATGAGTCTTGTTCATTTCTCTTAGGTTTCGCTCTTTAGGTTTCGCTCTTTAGGTTAACCTAACTTTTTATTAAGATATTATTTAAGATTTTATGTAAGATCTTCTTAAGATTAATTAAACTCTTTCGCTTCGCTTCAGAGTTTAATGAGAATTTTCTCCTTTGTCAAGGAAAAAATCTCTCAAAGATTCCAAATCTTTTGCCAATTTAAAATAACCAAGATCATTTAAAATAGACGAAGTTTGAAAAATGGACGTTTCTATTTCATGATTTTTTATAAAATCTACACTTATCAAGAAAGAAAGATTGGTTTTTAAGCCTAGCTTATTTAGTATATTTTTTAAACCATTTGTAGCAGCTTCTTCGAATGAATTGGCTAAAACCATACACTCTATATCAGCACACATTACTAAGTAAAAATTGTCTTGAAATTCTAAAGTCCTAATCATAAGATTACTATATTATTTAAATGATAAATGTCAACCAAAAAATATTATGGTTATCTGACTATGATTTAGATCAAGCTCCAGGTGGCGCACAAAGAAGCGATAAGACTATAATAGATCAAGGTAAGCTGCTTGGTTTTAACATTTTAAAAACAAATCATGAAACTTTTGGAAAGCATATCAATATTCATGATTATGATGTACTGGTTACGTCAAACGTTTGCGCTGTCTTGCAAAAGCATGCTTGGGTTTTAGATGAGATAATCAAGCACAAGTATCATGTTCGAATCGAACACGATTCAAATGATTATTTAAATCAAGAAAACAGAGCAAAACTATTTTCATTTTGTAAAAAAACATTTTTCTTAACTGATTACCATTTTTGGTTTTTTAAACAATTGTACGGAGATATTTTTAAAAACGTAGAAATCGTTCCCGATCCAATTGAAATAGATAAGTTTTACGATTATGGCCAGCAACGTGAAGATAAGATTTTGTATGTTGGATATATGCATCCATTGAAAGGGACAAGCAACTTCTTTGAATTAGCCTTAAGAAATCCAGAAAAGAAATACGTTGTTGCTGGATGGAGCGATTATCAGACTTATAATTTTCTAAGCAGTAATGTTCCAAATATTGAATGTCTTGGGCTTATTAAATACGAACAAATGCCTCAAGTTTATAATAAATACAAGACTCTTTATTACGAACCAAATTTAAGAGAGCCTTTTTGCAGATCAGTGGCCGAAGCAATTACTTGTGGAATGGCTATTATGACTAGCAGCCAATCTAAAATTGGATGTCTTCATGATGTAGAAAAATATGGAATAGAAAAGTTTAAAGATAATTGCAAAAACGCTTCAGTTGATTTTTGGAGTAAAATATGAATAAAATTTCTATAATTTGTTCAAATTATAATTCAGATAAATGGATTTATGAATATCTTCAATACGTTAATAATCAAGATTTTAAAGAATTTGATATTATATTTGTTGATGCCAATTCTACTGATCAGTCTTTAGAAAAAATTAAAAATTATAAATTTGATTCAAAAATAAATAAAAAAATAATAGAATGCAACAGTAGAATAGGACTGTATTCTGCTTGGAATATAGCAATAAAAGCTTCCACTACAGAATATATAATGAATTATAATACTGATGACATGTTATATAATAATGCTATTTCAATATATAATAATCATCTTGTAAACAATCCAGAAATAGATTTATTTTATGGTCCTTGCGTATCAACTTTAAATAGAAATATTAATGATATTAATTTACTTTATGATTGGCCTGAATATTCTCATGAAACTATGTTGCAATTTTGTTTTTGTGGTCCATTTCCATTAGTTAAAAAAGAAGTTTTTAACAGGATAGGTTATTTTGATGAAAGCTTCATCTCTTCTGGCGACTATGAAATGTGGTTGCGAATGTCTAAATTTAATTGTAAATTCAAGAGAATTCCAGAAACTATCGGAGTATTTCATTTTAGACAAGATTCTATAAACCAAAGCAATAAACTACAAGCAATAAAAGAAGATATTTTAATTCAAAAAAAATGGAAAGACAAGTGAAAAATTTAAAAAATAAACAATATGAGTGATTTTAATTTAAATTGGATAAAACAAATAATAGGTGATAAAGAAAATATAACAATTTTTGATATTGGAGCTTTTGACTTTCAGGACAGCATAAATTTTAAAAAAAATTTTCCAAAAGCTGATGTTTACGCTTTCGAAGCTTTTATTTTTAATTTTGTAAAATTCAACCAACAAGCGATACAAAATGACGTTAAAACGTATAATCTCGCTATTTCCGATAAAAATGGCGAAACTATTTTTTATAATAGCATCGATTACAATGGTGCCGAATGGACATGCTCAGGATCTATTCTAAAACCATCTCTTAAAGAAGGCGTCGAATTACACAAAGGTTTAAATTATAATAAAGAAGGTATCAAAGTCGAAACAATTAGATTAGATGATTTTTGCAAATCAAATCAAATACAAAATATAGATGTTATTCACATGGATATACAAGGTGCTGAATATTATGCTATTAAAAGTCTTGGTGCGTTAAGACCTAAAATTATTTTTTGTGAAACATGCGAATATGAATCATATGAAAATTCTTTAACTTTAAATGATTTAGACAATCTTTTATTCGAAATGAACTATGAAATAAAAGACAGGCTTAGAGACGACACGTTATACGTTTTAAAAAATTAAAATTAAATAACCACAAATTAGACAATACAAGAATATATTTTAATTCAACAACTTTATAAATAATATGATAGTTCAAATAACAATGGCGAGAGATGAATTGGTTCTTATAAAAGAGCTTTTACCAATTTGGCAGAAATTTTCAGATGGATTTGTTTTCTGTCTTGATTCTACAACTGATGGAACCAAAGAATATTTAGAGAGTGTAAAAGAAAAATTCAATATTTTAGAAATTATTGAAAATCAACAGACAGACGATGAGATGATGGTAGAAACAGACATTCGACAAAAACTCTTTGATACTGCAATGAAGTATTCTAATAAAATTATTTGCCTCGATGCTGATGAATATTTAGATGGAACAATCAACAAAGAACAACTAGAAAATATTTTAGATTCCGAAAAAAAAGTTGTTTATCATTTGCAATGGATTCAATATACTAGTAAAAACACTATTCGTACTGATGGACCCTGGAAGATCAATTTTAAAGATCGCATTGGATCTTATGATGGTCCAGCTAAGTTTAATTGGGCGCAAATGCACTCGTCTCATTTACCTCTATTAAATAATCAAAAAACTATTGATTCTCAATATCTTTTCATAGCTCATCTTCAATGGTTAAGCAAAATCCATGTCGCTGTAAAACAATACTATTGGAAAACTGTAGACTATGTTAATAATACAAAATATAATATTTATGTTGCTGGAACAGCAGCTTATGATGCATCGGTAAACGACTTTAATTGGGAAAATAGCCCCTTTTCTTATGATTTAAAAGTTGATCCAGACGTTTTCAATAAAAATAATATTTTAGAAAGTTACAAATATAAAGAAATAAAAAGGCTTTCTGAAAAGCACAGCATTCCAAATTTAAACGATTGGGGACTTGATATTTTAAATTTAGATAAAAATCTTAAATAATTAATTTTAACCAATGAACTTCTGCACTATTAGCGACGACAAGCATTTTCCTCTATTATTGAATTTAATAGGAAGCGTACATAAACATAATTATAATGAATTAAATGAAATTATGGTTTTTAATCTTGGTTTGAGAGAAGATCATATTCAAGAATTAAACAATATTGACAAGGTTAAAATTTATGAAATTGAAAAAACTAATCCAGATATATTAAAAGATATTCAAACCGATAAAAATAGATACGTTAAAGGGCTATTTTCTTGGAAGCCAGTCATAATCAAGCAAGCATTAGATATACATAACGAAATATTATATTTAGATGCCGGTACAACATTACTGAAACCAATAAATATACTTTTTGAGCATATAAAAGAAAATGGTTATTTATTTTTTGATTGCGGTCATTCTATTAAATGGATGACTACAAATCATGTTATAAACAAATTTGAACTTAATAAAGAAGAAAATAAATGGCTATTAGATGATAATGTATTTGGAATCGATGCCGGATTTCAAGGGATTTCAAGAAAAATATATAATGATTACGTTTTGCCTATGTATGAGTTATCTAAAGATATAAATAATTTTGTAGATGATGGAACCTGTCCTCAAGGATGGGGAACTGGTAGACACGATCAAACTTTATTTAGCATTTTAGTTAAAAAACTTAAATATAATATTTTAACTCACGGTAAAGAAATTTCATATTTAAATATAAACAATAAACAATTTCCATTTCATTTAACACATTTACTAAATGAATTAAAATCTGAAACTCATGTTTTTAGATCAAGATGGAATATTACTCAACAATCATTGAATAATTCTTTAGTTTTTATAAAGCCTAAACAAGAGAAGCAAATTAAATCTTTAAATCTTGAAATTTTAAAAAATGATTTTGAACATTATTCAAAAACATGGGAAAACAATAATTATATAAATGAAAAGATATACATAGATTTCGAAAATAAGGTTGATGAATATCCATTTCTTAAAAATCATTGCAATGTAGTTTCTATGTTTAATTTAGGATATGGTGAAAAAGCTTTTAGATATCTATGGTTATTACTATTTACTCAAGCTCCTGAAAAAATTAAATTCTTAGAAATTGGTGTTTTTAAGGGTTCTATATTAGCATTATCTCAAATGTGTGCTTATTATTTGAATAAAGATATAGAAACTTATGGATTGACTCCATTAAATTCGACTGGCGATAAGTATTCTAAATATACCGAAGACAATTATTTTCAGTCTATTTCTTTTTTATACAATAAATTAAATATCAAAATTGATAAAACCCATATTATTCATGGATTATCAACTGATGAAATAATAAAAGAAAATTGCATAAATAAAGGTCCATATGATATAGTTTATATTGATGGCGGGCATGATTATGACACAGTAATTAATGACATAGAATTAGCGAATAAAATTTTAAAACCTCAAGGATTTTTAATAATGGACGACGCTTCTTCTTATTTAAATTTTAATGATAACCATAAAGGATTTAAAGGGCATAGTGATGTCGGCATAGCAATAAAAGATAAATTAGATTTAGATAACAACTATAAACATTTATTTGCATGTGGCCACAATAGAGTTTGGATTAAGTTATGAATTATATTATAGTTACTTCTATAAACCCAATAACCGAAGCTATCAAAAAGTTTTCTAAAATTAATGGTTGGCATGTTATTGTAATTGGAGATCAAAAAAGTCAAAATTATAATTATAAAAATGTAAGTTTTTTTGATATTCAAAATCAAAAAAATATGGATTTCTATAGTTTTAATACAACACCAATCAATCATTATTCCAGAAAAAACTTAGGTTATTTATATGCTATTAAAAATAAAAGCAATTTAATTTACGACACAGACGACGATACCTTGCCTTATGATTTTTGGAATATAGAAGATTTCACTTGTAATAATAATATTTATGGAGATTTATTTATTAATCCATTTATTTTCTTCACAAAAGAAAAATGCTGGCCAAGAGGAACTCCGCTATCATATATAAATAAAAATACTAATTATTCACAAAAACTCGCAAATAAAAAGATTGGCGTTTGGCAAGGAATTATTGATGACGATTCAGATTTTGATGCTATTTATAGACTAACAAATAATAAACATATTAAATTTGATAAAAATATAAAAATTAATATTGAAAAATTCTGTTACAGCCCTTTTAATTCTCAAAGTACCTTATGGAATAATCAATTAAATTGTTTATTGTATATACCAACAACTGTTGATTTTAGATTCACGGATATTCTAAGAAGCTATATAACTCAAAGAATTATGTGGGAATTTGATTTTCATCTTGGATTTCATTCTCCTAATACATTTCAAATTAGAAATGAACATGATTATTTTAAAGACTTTATTGGAGAAATATCGATGTATACAAATCTTACAAATGTTATTGAGCTTTTAAATAAATTAGATTTGAAAAATAAAACAATACAAGACTGTTTATTTGAAAGCTATGTTTCATTATATGATAATAAAATAGTCAAAAGACAAGAACTCGAAAATGTTACTAATTGGATAAAAGATTATAATTTAATTTTAAAATGAATAAAACAGCACACTATATAATTACTATTCATAATAAACAAGATTTAATTTCTGACGTATTAAAAGGAATAGAAAATGCAACTAAAAATTCATCATATAATATTAATATAATCTGTGTTTTAGATGGATGCACGGATGATTCAGAACAAATGATTGACAACGTTTTTAAAGAATTTTCTAGCAAATATAAATTGCATAAAATTTATGAAAACGACGTTCATGAATTACTATCATTAAACACTGCTATAAAATATTTAAAAACAATAGAAAATTCAGATGATGATTTAATTTTCTTTTTACAAGACGATGTGGTATTAAAAGATGATAATATTAATGAAAAAATTAATTTTTTATATGAAGAAGTGAAAGATTTAGGATATATCTCTTTTAGATGTGGATTATCTACCAATTTAGATAATAATGGTATTTTATTTGAACACTCATTTTTAGAATCTGAATGCGGACACTGGAAACAATTAAATCTAAATCATTTTCATGAATTTCAAAATAAACAGTTCGCATTTTGTGAAATTGTTATTAAAAGCCCAACTTGTATTAAAAAATCTATACTAGATAAAGTTGATATGTTTGATGAAAAATTAGCTCCTTTTGGTCACGATGATCTTGACATGTGCATTCGTTTGAATAAACTAGGTTATAAAAATGCCATATACGGTATAAATTTTATTAGCAAACTAGATTGGGGAGGGACAAGAAGCCCAAAAGATCCCAATAAAGAGTATCATAAAAAATACAATGAAATAGTTTATAGAAATAAATGTTATTTAAGCAACAAACATCTAGACTATTATATGGTTAAATTCAAAAATTAAAATGAATCCTGAATTACAAAATATTCTTAATCTTGTTTCTGATTATGTGAACAAAAAACATAACTTAAAAACATGGACTCCAGGTAAAGATTGGGTTCAATATGCTGGACCTTATTTTTCAGATAAAGAATATATAGCATCAATTAATTCTCTTCTTAATGAATGGCTTGTTCTTGGACAAGATGCAATAACTTTTGAAACCAAATTTCCTCAACATCTTGGAAAAAAATATGGAATATTAACTAATAGCGGTAGTAGTTCTAATTTAATAATGATGTCAGCTATGACATCAAAAAGGCTTTATGGTTTTCCGAAAGGAACAAAAGTCATTACTCCAATTGCAGGTTTTCCAACTACTCTTAATCCTATATTTCAAGTTGGATTTGAACCTGTATTTGTTGATATAGATCTGGATACTTTAAATCTCAATTTAGATCAAACCGAAGAAGCTGCAAAAAAAGGTGCAAAAATAATTACCTTCGCGCATGTTCTTGGAAACCCTCCAAACATGAATAGATTAATGGAGATTGTAAACCAATACAATCTTGTATTACTTGAAGATTGTTGTGATGCCTTGGGTTCGACTTACGATGGAAAAGCTCTTGGCGGTTTTGGCGAACTCGCTAGTTGCAGTTTTTATCCTGCTCACCACATGACTATGGGTGAAGGAGGTTTTGTGGCTTGTAAGACCCAACTACAAGAAATAGTTACAAGAAGCTTTAGAGAATGGGGTCGTGGATGTTACTGCGTTGGAAAGAAAGCTAATTTGTTAAAGAATGGGTCATGCGGAAAACGTTTTTCTAACTGGCTTCCAGAACTTCCAGACGAAGAGTTTGATCATAAATATGTTTATGATGAAATTGGATATAATCTAAAACCAATGGAGCTACAAGCATCAATGGGTCTTGCTCAGATGGTTAAGCTACCCGAAATACATGCATTAAGAAAACGTAATCACACCTTGCTTTGTCAAGCTTTTAGTCAGTATGAAGATTATTTTATAATTCCCAAAGCCACAGCTTTAGCTGATCCAAGCTGGTTTGCTTTTGCTGTAACCATCAAGAACGGCGCACCATTCAAGCGTAAGCATATTGTTCAGCATCTTGAAAATGCAAAAATTCAAACTCGTCCTTATTTTGCTGGCAACATTATGTTACAACCAGCATATTCAGGAATTATGAGTTCTAAAAATGTTATTGAAAAATTTCCAATAGCTCGTAAAATCACAACAGATACATTTTTCTTGGGAACTAGCCCAGTAATAACAGAAGAGCAAATCTATTATATAAAGAAAAATCTAGATCTATTTATTACAAGTTTATGAAAGTAGTATATATTACTGGATGTTTAGGTTTAATTGGTTCTTATCTTACAAGACTCTGTCTTGATAAAGGTTATTATGTTATAGGAATCGATAAAATAACTTATGCAGCAAGACCAGATCTGCTAATAGAGTTTTATAAATACGAAAAATTTAAATTTGAAGAAAAAGATATTTGTGATCTAGACAGACTTGTAGACTGCGATTATTTTATAAATGTAGCCGCTGAAACACATGTTGATAATTCTATAAGAAAAAGTGATGACTTTGTTAATTCTAATATAAATGGAGTTTATAATATTCTTGAATTGCTTAAAACATACAAGAGAGAAGGAATGATAGTCCCAACTCTTTTGCATTTTAGCACCGATGAAGTTTATGGTGACATCTCTGAAGGAGAGCATGTAGAAACAGACACTCTTAAACCTAGCAATCCATACTCAGCAACAAAAGCTGCCGCAGATCAATTAATACTTGCTTGGGCCAGAACATACAAAATTAATTATGTTATCATTCGTCCAACAAATAATTACGGAATAGGACAATATGTTGAAAAATTAATACCAAAGGCTTGCAAATCTTTAACTCTTGGCAGAAGAATTCCTCTTCATAATCAAGGCACACCATTTAGAAACTGGCTACATGCTAAAGATACCGCGAGTGGAGTAGTAAAAATCATCGAGAGCAATGTAAAAAATGAAATATTTAATATTGCTGGAGGATTTGAGCAAAGCAATATAGTTACAGTGCAGAAAATTATCGCTGAATATTTTGGTCATCTTCCTTCTGACTATAAAGAAAAATATTTAGACCTTTCTATTTCTAGAGAAGGTCAAGACGTAAGATATGCCTTGAATGATAATAAACTAAGATCTTTAGGCTGGAGACCTGTTTGCAATTTTGATCAAGAATTAAAAGAAATAACTCAATTCTACAAAAATAATTTTATATGGTAACAGAACAAGAAATGATCGAATTTGAAAATGAAATTGGCGATTTGTTTAATAACAAACAAATTAAAGCTCCCATTCATCTTTATCATTCAAATGAAAAACAAATGCTTAAAATTTTTAAAGATATCGATTGTAAAAACGATTGGGTGTTTTGTACATGGCGAAATCATTATCAGGCATTATGTAAAGGAATTCCTAAAGAATTACTTAAAAATGAAATATTAAAAGGCAAATCTATGGTTATGAATTTGCCGGAATATAAATTTGTATGCAGTTCTATCGTAGGAGGTGTAGCTCCAATTGCGCTTGGGACAGCTCTAGCAATAAAAAAGAAAAACCTCAAATCCAAAGTTTGGTGTTTTATTGGCGACATGTCTGCGGAAACAGGATCTTTTCACGAAGCTTATAAATACAGTTTAAACTTCGATCTTCCTATTAATTGGATAGTGGAGGATAATAGAAAATCAGTCTTAACTCCAACTGATAAAATCTGGAATAGAGACCTTCCATATTATATTGATGCCACACAATATAAAGATAATGAAATATATTATAAAGATAAAATTATTTATTATCAATATTCAAACAATAAGTATCCTCATGCTGGCGCTGGATCAAGAGTGCAATTTTAATATGAAATATATAGACGAAATAAAAAAAGCAATGGTTTTGCTTTCTCAAAATGAAAAAACAATTTTCATTGGTCAATCTATTAAATATGGCGGCACTGGATTATATGACACTTTAATTGAAGTCGATGATTCTAAAAAAATTGAATGGCCTGTTGCAGAATACTCACAACTTGGCGCATCTATCGGAATGGCATTAGAAGGCTTTATTGTAGTTTCTCTTTTTCCAAGATGGAATTTTTTATTAATGGCTACCGATCAAATAGTAAATCATCTTGATAAATTGCCCATTATATCTGAAGGCCGTTGTACTCCTAAAGTTATTATTCGCGTTTCTGTTGGAAGCGAAAACCCAGTAGATCCACAATGTCAACATAAAGGAAATTTTTCTCAAGCTTTTCGATTAATGTGTAAGACAATTGATATAATCGAACTTATGGAACCAGAAGATGTGGTTCCTGCTTATGAAAAAGCTTTGAATAGAACTGACGGTAAAAGCACAATTCTTGTAGAGTTTGCTGATTTTTTAAAGACTAAATGAACGTTTTAGTTACTGGATCGAATGGATATATTGGAAGATCAATTATCAATTCTAGTGTTAAAGATGTTGTTTTTTTTCATGGAAGCAGACAAACAATAAACCTGTTCGACAAAGAGTTGATTAAAACTTTTATCAAACAAAATAAAATAGATTGCGTCATTCATTGCGCTATACAAGGAACAAACAGATTAAAAATAGAAGACGCTAATAGTTTTTATAATAATATTTTAATTTTTGAAAACCTTTATTATTGTAGAAATTTATTACATAAAGTAATTAATTTAGCTTCTGGAGCCGAGTTCGATAGAGAAACAAACATTGATTTTATAAATGAAGAAAATATCTTTGAACGCATCCCAAAAGATTACTACGGTTTATCTAAAAACATAATAGCTAAAAAAGCGTTAACCGCAAATAATTTTTATAATTTGAGGTTATTTGGGTGTTTTGATGAAAACGAACTGGACAGTAGGTTTATAAAAAGTTGTATTTTAAAAAGCAGGATTAACGAAACCATAACCATTCATGAAGATAAAAGAATGGATTTCTTTTATATTGGAGATTTAATATCGATTGTTAAATATTTCTTATTATTTAATCCTGTATATAAAGATATAAATCTTAGTTATAAAAATAAATATAAACTATCTGAAATTGCTAAAAAAATAATAAATGAAACAAATTCTAAAAGCAATATAACGATTCAAAAAGAAAATGCGTTAAATTACAATGGAAATTTTGATAAATTACTATCTTTACCTATAAGGCTTGAAGGGTTTGAAAGATGTCTTCAAAAAACAATAATCAATATAAAATGAAAATCTTTATAGCAGGACATAAAGGAATGGTTGGATCGGCTATTCTAAAAAAAATAATAAATAAAACAGATATCGAAGTTCATACTGCAAATAAAAGCTCAGTAAATTTACTAGATCAAACTAAAGTTTTAGAATATTTCAATAACCACAAATTTGATTTAATCATTGATTGCGCCGCTAAAGTTGGCGGTATTCATTCCAACAACATTTATCGTGCTGATTTCATTTACGAAAACTTGCAGATACAAAACAATTTAATTCACGCTTCATATCTTTCCAACGTTAAAAAGTTTTTATTTCTTGGTAGTTCTTGTATTTATCCTAAATTTGCAGAACAGCCAATGAAAGAAGAGTATCTATTAACTTCTCCATTAGAATACACTAACGAGCCTTATGCAATATCTAAAATTGCTGGCATAAAAATGTGCGAAAGTTATTACAAACAATATGGATGTAATTTTATATCAGTAATGCCAACTAATTTGTATGGTCCGAATGATAATTTTCACCCAATGAATTCTCATGTTCTTCCAGCATTGCTTCATCGTTTTCACTTAGCTAAAGTTAATAATGAATCATTTATTGAAATCTGGGGAACTGGCAAAGCTAAAAGAGAATTTATGCATGTCGATGATATGGCCGAAGCGTGTTTACATGTAATTGATAATTTAAATGCAAAAGATCTATACTCTCAGAATATTTCTCAAATAAATATTGGAAGCGGTTTTGAAACTACCATTTATGAATTAGCCGAAAAAATATCGCTTACAGTTGGCTACGAAGGATTAATAAAATTTGATCTATCTAAACCAGATGGAACCATGAGAAAGTTATTAGATTGTAGTAGGTTAAAGAGGTTGGGTTATACAGCGAAAATAAAATTAGAAGATGGATTGAAAGATACTTATAATTGGTATCTAAATAATCAAGATAAATTAAAGCTATGAAAGTAATAGTAACCGGCATATTAGGTCAAGATGGCGCAAACATGGTTGAGTTTCTTCTGAAAAATACTGATGCTAAAATCTTTGGCATGATTCGCCGCACATCAAATCCAAACTTTGTAAACTGTAAAGTTTTTATTAAAAATGAAAGGTTTCAATTGGTTTATGGAGATCTCTCTGATAACGTTAGTTTAGATAATCTTGTAAGAGATATTCAGCCTGATTATTTTATTAATTTTGCCGCTCAAAGTTTTGTTGGATGTAGTTGGGAAATTCCGCTTCAAACGTTCGACGCTAATGCCACTGGAGTCGCTCGATGTTTAGAAGCTATTCGTCGTTTTCAACCAAAGTGTAGATTTTATTCTGCTGGATCTAGTGAAGAATTTGGAGATGTACAGTATAGTCCACAAGACATTCATCATCCTGTGAGACCTAGAAGTCCATACGGAGCCAGTAAAGCTGCTTCCCGTCATCTAGTGAAGGTTTATCGCGAGTCTTATAATTTATATGCCGTTCATGGTATTCTTTTTAATCATGAAGGCACGAAGCGAGGCGAAGAATTTGTAACAAGAAAAATCAGCAAAGGTGTTGCTCGCATATACCATGCTATTAAAAATAATCAATCATTCCCTCCAATCGAACTTGGAAATTTAGACGCTCAAAGAGACTGGTCAGATTCTGAAGATTTTGTCGATGGCGTTTGGAAAATAATGAATCAAGAAAAACCAAAAGATTACGTTCTCTCAAGCAACGAAACACACACAATTAGGGAATTCATTAATAAATCTTTCATTTGCGCTGGCATAGATGGAGTTTGGCACGGTTCTGGACAACGAGAAGAAATGAGCGTTTCTACTGAATACGCGATTAAAAATGAAATTCAATCGTCAATTTTAATTAAAATTAATCCTAAATTTTACAGACCAGCCGAAGTTGAGCTTCTTTTGGGAGACTCAACTCCAGCCAGAAAAGAATTAGGTTGGAATCCTAAAATTTCTTTTGACAACCTCGTAGAACGTATGGTAAAGTATGACATAGATAATTTTAAAATCTAGTGTATAATACTCTTTACCATGAGTGATAACTTAAATATTCTTTCTCCATCTTTTCTCGCCAAATATAAAAATAAACAACCTAACTGGGGTTTTAGTGGTCTTGGATATATTGTTTACAAAAGGACTTATGCTCGCCAGAAGGAAGACGGGACAACAGAAGAATGGAATGAAACAGTAGAACGTTGTATTAATGGCGCACAAAAGATTGGCGCACAATACACTCCAGAAGAAGCAGAACGTATTTATGATTACGTTTTTAATTTAAAGTGTAATTTTGCTGGTCGAATGCTTTGGCAACTTGGCACTTCTACCGTTGATCGTTTTGGCGCAAATTCTCTTCTTAATTGCTGGGCAACAGCAATGCGCGAACCAAAAGCTTTTTTGTTTTTATTTGAGAACTTGATGCTTGGTGGCGGTGTTGGCTACAGCATTCGTCGCGAAGATGTTCATGAGCTTCCAAAGATTAAGAAAAGTGTAACAGTTATTCATGAAGCTACTAAAGACGCTGATTACATCGTGCCAGATAAACGTGAGGGTTGGGTTAACCTGCTTTCTAAAGTTTTGGACGCTTTTTACGTTACAGGTAAATCATTTTCTTATTCGACTATCCTTATCAGGGGTTACGGCGAACCAATCAAGGGTTTTGGCGGAAAGGCTAGTGGACCACAAATCCTTATTGACGGAATCGATAAGATTACAAAAATCTTCCAAGCTCGCGAAGGCAAGAAGCTTCGATCTATTGATGTGCTTGATATTTGCAATATTATTGGCAGCGTTGTTGTCGCTGGAAATGTACGTCGTAGTGCTGAAATTGCGCTAGGAGATCCAGACGATATTCTTTATCTTCGTGCTAAAAACTGGGGAACAGGTAACGTTCCTAATTGGCGAGCTATGAGCAATAACACTATCTACGCTGATAGTTATGATCATGTTCTTGAAGAGATTTGGAAGAATGGATATGAAATTAATAAAGAGTCAGGCTATGCAAACGGTGAGCCTTATGGTTTTTTCAATCTCCCTCTTTCTCAAAAATTTGGACGTATTAAGGATGGACCTATTTCTCAAAATATTTTATATCCTACGGATGTAGATAATTGTGAAATGACTAATCCTTGCGCCGAAATAAGCCTCGCAAACTATGAGTGCTGCAATCTTTCTGAACTATATTTAAATAATATAACTTCTAAAGAAGAATTAATTGATTGCGCCAAATTACTTTATAAGACACAAAAAGCTATTGCCGCCCTACCTTTTATACATGAAGAAACTAATCGTATCGTTCATAAGAATATGCGCCTTGGTCTTGGTGTTACTGGCGTTTGCCAGTCTCTTGATAAGCTTGATTGGCTTGATGATTGTTACGTTTCTTTGCGTAAGTTCGATAAAGAATGGAGCGCAAAACGTGGATGGTCAGAAAGTATTAAGCTTACAACAATTAAGCCAAGCGGAACATTAAGCCTTCTGGGTGGAGCTACCCCCGGTGTTCATCCCGCATTCAGTCAGTATTATATGCGTACTGTTCGAATGTCTAGTTCTGACTCTCTCGTTCAAACCTGTAAAGACATGGGTTATCATGTTGAATTTTTAATCAATTTTGATGGAACTGATAATCGTGATACTGTTGTAGTTTATTTTCCATGCAAGACTCCAGAAGGTTCAATCCTTACCAAGGATATGGATGTTATTAAACAACTTGATATGGTAAAAAAATTGCAAACCGTTTGGTCAGATAACGCTGTTTCTGTAACCGCTTATTATAAGCCAGAAGAACTTGAATCTCTTAAAACTTGGCTAAAAGATAATTATGAAAATAATATCAAGAGTGTTAGCTTTCTTCTGTTCAAGGATCATGGATTCAAACAAGCTCCATATCAAGAAATTGATGAAGCTACTTATTTAGCTGCAAACGTTAAAGTTAAACCTTTAATTACTATTTTATCAGGTAACGTTGAAATGCTAGACATGGCTGAATGTGCCGGTGGTGCATGTCCAATCAGATAAAAGTTGAAAAACATTTTCACAAATATAACATAAACTACATATACAAATATGAGCAAGACCACAGCAAAGACAATGACTAAGACCCCCACCGCTTCCGCTAAGGTTGCAAAGCCCACTGGAAAGCCTCCAGTTCCAGCCAAGCCTCCAGTAAAGAAGAAGTAATAGTCAATTAAAAACAAAAAAAGCCGCTCTAAAAAGCGGCTTTACTTTTTTCTACACATTGTTAAATTAGTGTAATTTTAAATATGAATTTAATCGTGGATTTTAGTGAGCAGATTAAAGCTGCCCAAAAAACTTATAGTGGTAAAAAACGTAGCGAACTAAAAGATAGTGATTTTCTATTTCCAGAAACTCGTTCTTTTCCAATAGTTAGTCCACAAGATGTTCGTGATGCAATTAGTAATTTTGGCAGAATGAAAAGCAAAATGACTTACGATCAATTTATTAAAAAACTTTATCAAAAAGCAAAAAATAAAGGCAAAGAATTTGTTAACGCTATTCCAGAATCTACTAAAAAAGAACATAAACTATCCTAATGAATATTATAGTTGATTTATCTCGTCTTATTGCAAAAAAAAGACAAGGCCCAAAAAGCTCTGCTCAAACTCCAGCGAAGCCAGATGAACGCAAGAAAGGTTCTAGCGTAAATAAACCTGGATCTGCTGGCACAACTCCAGAAGCTAAAGAAAGAGCTAAAGAAGTATTAAATAGAAAAGACGAAAAACAACTTGTCAGTAAAGCCGAAATAACTTTTAGTGAAAAGGTAACCAACGCTTTGAAAGAAAAAGTAAAAAATCACAACGCTAAACATTCTAAGAAAGTAACTCTTGGACAATTAAAGAAAGTATATCGCAGAGGATTGGGCGCATTTAGTTCTAGTCATAGACCTGGACAATCAAGGGCAGCTTGGAGTATGGCGCGTGTTAACACATTTCTAAGAATGCAAAGTGGCGGTAAAGTTAAAGATGCTTATCGTCGTGCAGATCAAGATATAGCTAACTCATAATATGAACGACAAAATAATAGACATTTATAATTTTGATGATTTTGAAGATTCTGATTTTAATGAAGCTCTTTCTTATCTTAAACAATTTGGTGTAAATGAAGATGAATTAAATCTTAATTTCATTAACATAGAAGATTAAAAATGAACATCATAACTAAATTACTAACTTATCAAAATCAAATAAAAATCCTTCATTGGCAAACGACTTCTTTTTCTGAACATAAAACTTTAGATGAATTGTATGGAAATTTGTCTGGTAATATCGACGAATTTGTAGAAACATTTATGGGTAAGTATGGTAGAATAATGTCTGAAACCGCTTTTAGTTTTAAGTTGGAGAATTATAAAAATATGTCTCCAATGGGATTAATGCTAGAAATGGAAATGTATTTTATTAATGAATTGCCAACCATGCTTAATGCTAAGACTGATACAGATCTTCTTAATATTAGAGATGAAATGCTAGGTTCTGTAAATCAAACTAAATACTTATTAACTCTAAAATAATTTAAAATGAATATATCGGTAAATTTTAGCAACGAAATTCGCGCAGCAAAAGATAAAAAAACTTTAAATAAACCTTTTAGAACTCCTAAAGGACCAAAGAAATTTTCCGTTTACGTCAAAAACGAAAAGAACAATATTGTAAAAGTTAATTTTGGCGATCCAAATATGGAGATCAAGCGCGATGATCCTGCTCGTAGAAAGAGTTTTCGCGCCCGAATGAAATGCGACACAAATCCCGGCCCTCGTTGGAAAGCTAATTATTGGAGTTGTAAAATGTGGGAATCAAAGAAGTCTGTAACTGATTATACTTCTAAAGGTGGAGTCGATGATGTTGTTCATCAATGGGATGGTATCACCTTGTGGGAAGAATCTGATCTTTTAAAACTAGCTCCTCATCTAGCTCAAGCTGAAGAAATTACTGAAGAAATTCAAACAGAATCCGAAGACGTAAACGAAGAAGTTGCCGAAATGGCAATGGCACAATTAGCTTATATTTCAGACTACTCTAAAGATTTGCTTGAGAAACTTCGCGCAAATCCGAAGATGTCTGAAGAGATTGAGCCTTGGGTTCAGAGCAAGATTACTTTAATGGAAGATTATTTATTTGCTATTTACAATTATCTTGTATATTCCCAAAAAGGAGAAGACAATAAAAATGTAATTGAAGCTGGAATGAGAATTTTAAACATCAACGCTTCATGCAAACATTATAATAGCGAAGGAATCGTTAAAGAAATTAAAGACCTTCCTGATGACATGGGAAAAATAATTGCTTATGAAGTTATCAATGATGGACAAACTTTTAAGAAGGGCGATATTTTAACAAAAACAATAGATCAAATTAAAATCCTAGAAGGTAATAAATAATATGAAATCAAATTTAAAATTCGATATAAAAAACTTCATAGCTGAAGTCTCCATCTCTAATATGATAGAAGATGATGAAACAGATATGCACAGCGAATATATGAGCGAGTGTATGCTCAAAGACGAATCTTTGATCAACACTGCCGGAATGTCCACAAGTGACGCTAAGTATATGTGCGGAATGTCATACATGAAAAACCGCCCAATGCTTACTGAAATGGCTGGACAATTAACTGAAAAACAAAAAACTCTTCCTCCCGCTCTTCAAAAAGCTATTCTAAAAAGAATGCATAAAAATGGCAATTTAAACGATGAAGGTAAGAAAGAAGCTGGCGAACCTACTAATTCAGAAAAATCTGAAGCCGCTCAAACCGCAGTGTTCCCACAAGATCCCGCTCCTCCAACAGCAAATATCATGCCGCATTTGACTGAAGAAGGTTTAAAAGAAGATGAGAAACTAAAAACTTGGCAAGATAACACTGAAACATACGATGTTCAGTTGCAAAGTCCAAGGTTTGAAATGACTGAAAAGTAAATAAAAAATTAAAAATCAAACCGCTAGGAAACTAGCGGTTTTTTACTGTTGACATCCTTTGTCTTCATGCTACTCTATCCAAGATGAATAAAAGAGAGCTACTAAGAAAGCTTTTGCATATTCCTCAAAAGGTGCAGCCTTCATTTTGGGGAAAACAATTTAGAATATTAAATTCTCTACTAAAGAAGTTTCCTGATTTAAAATTCTGGGAACAGCTTGTTGTAGTCAAAGTAAATTGCTTGACTTTATATGCAGGAGAAGATGCAAATGGAATATCAGAAAAATACAAGAAATACATTTTTCAACCTGAATTTAAAAATACAGAAGTACAGATTGGCGAAAAGACTGGACAAGACTATAATATTAGCATAAAACCTAAAACAGTTAAAGACTTTTTAAAATGAGTAAAAAAATAAAAGAAGCAAAAGAAGAAACAGAAAGCGGCAAAATAATCACTTCTCAAGATCAACTAAAAAGTTTCTTGAAGAACAATAAAGATTCGCATTATAATTTTGAACCAAGCATCGATTATAAAGTATCAAGCGGCAGTTTATTGCTTGACTATTATTTAAATGGCGGCATTGGCACTGGTCTGCATCGTTTTTGTGGTATTAATGAAGGCGGTAAGACTAGCTGTGCGCTTCAGTTCATGAAGAACTTCTTAGATCAACCTAAGAAGCGCAAAGGCTTTTATATCAAAGCTGAAGGGCGACTGAGCAAAGAGATGATTACTCGCTCTGGAGTTAAATTCGTTTTTAATGATGAAGAGTGGGTGGAAGGTACATGCTTTGTCTTTGAGTCTAATATTCATGAAACAGTATTCGATTCAATGCGAGAACTAGTCGGAAAAAATGATGAAAAGATTCAATACTTTTTTCTGCTTGATTCTGTCGATGGCTTGATTCGTAAAGGTGATTTAGAAAAGACTTTTGAAGAGTCTCAAAAAGTCGCTGGCGGTGCAGTTATTGCTGCCGATCTAATGAAGCGAATGTCGATTGCGCTGCAAAAACGTGGTCATGTTGCGGTTTTCGTTTCTCAAGTTCGCGCAGACATCAAGCTTGATCCTTATAGCAAAGCTCCAATTCGTCAAACTACAGCTACAGGCGGAAACGCTTTATTGCATTTTGCTAATTGGATTTTTGAATTTGACTCTCGTTTCAAAGGCGACTTGATTCTTGAAGATCCGAACGCTTCTTATGACGAACAAAAGAATCCTTATCTAGGTCATTTTGTAAAAATTATAGTTAAAAAATCACCAAATGAAAGAACTAACTGTACTATTCGTTATCCTATTAAGTATGGAAGAAAGAATGGAACGTCAAATTGGATCGAAAAGGAAATCTTTGACTTTCTAACTATGTGGGAGATCGCCATTAAAAAGGGAGCTTGGATTAGTTTTGATGAAGAGTTTCTCAATATTCTAAAAGAAGCTGGGTTCACAGACTTTCCTGCTCAGATTCAAGGGTCTGCTAAATTTGAACAAATGGTCAACAACAACGAAAAGTTGAAATCGTTTTTCTTTAAATACATCAGTGAAAACTTATTGAATTTTGGCGATGGAATTTCTATCACTGAGTAATAAAAAAAGACGTTGCAAGAATGCTCGCAATTATTTAATTGATTGGAGCTTGAATAGTCGCAGCAAATTTCAAACAGAAGCTAAGAAATTTTTAAGCAACTATTGGCAACAAAATATCGTGTTTGAAGAGTTTCCAATAGTTGGAACTCGTCTTACCTTAGACTTTTATAACGCTAATAAAAAGATAGCTATAGAAGTTCAAGGCAGACAACACACTGGATTCGTTAAGTTCTTCCATACAAATAGAATGAATTTTCTTCATCAACTTAATAGAGATAAGAAAAAAGAACGTTTTTGCGAACTTAATAATATTACACTTGTAACTATATTTGAAAATGATATTATAAATAAAGAGCTTTTCGAGAGTCAAGGTGTAATATTATAATATGAAGAGAGATTCACAATCAGAGAATTTTAAACAATTCAAAATTCCTGAAAATTATTTCAATAAACTCTATGAGTTTACTGGTTCCGATGAGTCCTCCAAAGGATTTATAGTGGCTTACGTCTCTCAAGATGGATGCCCAATGATTTATACCAAAGTCTCCAACCCAATCGTTGAAATGGGACTCGTCAAAGCTCTCGAAAAATATTTAAACGAAGTGAACAATAGTCAAGATTCGATTGACATCACCGATGAAGAGTGATAATTTCAGGTTGGCATGATTTATTCGTATGATTTAGAGACTCAGTTGCTTGCTGGATTGATTAAATATCCAGAACGATATTCAGATGTCGCTGTTTTTATAACTGAAAAAGACTTTTGGAGCGAAAGTTCCAAAATTAATAGAACTATCTTTTGCGTGCTTCGTCAAGCAATCGATAACGGAGAAAAAATTGATGATGTAGTTATTTCTCAAAGAGTAAAGAACTTTGGAGTAACTTTCGAAGATAATATTAATCCATCAGATTATATTGAATCTCTATCTCTTAAAAAGCTATCTCCAGAATCAATTATTAGCGTTGCTAAAGAATTAAAGAAATACACTATACGTCGCGAAATAGCGATGTGTGGAGCAGAAATAAACAAGAAGATGAAGTCCATATCTCCATCTTCTGATTACAACGTCATTATTGAGACTGCTGATAAGCTTTATAATGATCAGATCAATTTATACGAAACTGGCAGCGATCAGCCAGAAAACATCTTTTCTGAAATGGAAGCTCTTATTGAAGAGCGAGGAAACAATCCAGTTACAGAATTTGGATTTGCTGGGCCTCATCCTAAAATTCAAGATATGTACGGCTCTCTTTTGAGACCGGGTAATATCACAGTTATTGTAGCTCGTTCAGGCGTAGGTAAAACTCAATTTTGTTTAGATTTCACCACAAAAGTATCTGAACAATATGAAGTTCCAGTTCTTCATTTCGATAATGGAGAGATGAGTAAAGAAGAACTTATTTTTAGACAATGCGCTGCCATGTCTAAAGTTCCAATGTATCTACTAGAAAGTGGTAACTGGCGAAAGGCTGGTGCAGAAGTTGTAGATAATGTTAGGGCAGTATGGAGTACCATCAATAAACGGTATAAGCATTTATATTATTATAATGTAGGCGGCATGAGTATTGATGCTCAGATTAGCGTTCTAAAAAGATTTTACTACTCTAAGATAGGTCGCGGAAATCCTATGATTTTTAGTTTTGATTATATTAAAACTACGAGTGAAAGCGGAGGTAATAAAACAGAATGGCAACTTGTTGGAGAAATGGTCGATAAATATAAACGCTGCATTCAGAAAGATATAGTAAGCGATAAAGGACCATGCATATCAATGATGACATCAGTGCAGTCTAATCGCGCAGGTATTGTTACGAACAAAAATTCATCAAGTATAACTGACGACGAAAGCATTGTTTCTCTTTCTGATCGTATTACTCAATTCTCATCTCACATGTTTATTCTAAGACAGAAAACATCTGATGAATTACAGAACGAAGTCGGCTTCGGAACTCATAAGTTTATCAACGTGAAAGCTCGCCATCTTGGCAAAGACATTGCAGGAGCTATTAATCCAGTAAAGCTTGCAGACGGTACTCTTAAAAAGAATTTCGTTAATCTTGAAATCGCTAATTTCTGTGTTTCAGAAAAAGGGGATTATAGAGATATAGTGGATGGTCTCGGCACAAATGCAACTGTAATTAAAGACAACGATGACGACGTACCTAACCTCCATTAACAATCGAGCGGAAGTTATAGAAAAAACTTTGATTGATTTAGGATATCAATTATCAGATCGTGGCAAGTATTGGCAATGTAATGCTATTTATCGTGATGGCGACAACAGAACTGCTTTACAAATCTGGAAAGACACTGGAATTTGGAAAGATTTCGTAGCCAACACAACGTATCAACCTTTTAAAAGATTACTTGAACTATCTTGTAAAGATGATTCTAAGATAGACGATATTTTACATTCAATTAAGAACAATAACGATCCTTGTATAGAATCAATTAGAACGCCCAAAATGGAATCAGACCAATTTTTTGACCATGAAGAAGTAAAGACATTGCTTCCTCATTATGATTTTTACAATAAAAAAGCCATAAGTTCACAAATTCTTGAGCTTTATCGATCTGGCTTTTCAATGTCTGGAAAGATGAATGGTCGATTTGTGTTTCCGATATTCGATGAAAATAAAAAAGTAATAGGTATCAGTGGAAGACATTTGCTATGGAAACCAAACAGTTCCGCTCCTAAGTGGAAACATATTGGCAGAAAAGGTAATTGGATATATCCCATAAATCTTCAAGGAGAAGAAGACAATATATTCAAAAAAACTATTGAAGAAAAACGAAAAATAATTCTCGTCGAAGGAATCGGCGACAGTCTAGCTTTGTCGCAACAAGGTTATTATAATCATCTTGTTATTTTTGGTCTTGAAATTAGTTCTAAACAATTGTCATATCTAATGTCTTTGTCTGTGGATGAAATAATAATCTCCACAAATAACGATGCTGATAAAACTGACAATCGTGGCTTGCAAGCCGCTATTAAAATATTCTTAAAACTTATCAAATATATTGATATCGATAAGGTAAAAATCATGCTTCCCATCTGCAAAGATTTCGGCGAGATGTTGGAAAAAGACATTTCAATGGAAAGATGGGAAAATAAAAAAAGGAATAGGATAACTCAAGTGGAATACATTCTTGACCATGTGTATAATAACGACAAGGATAAGAAGGTTATTTCTATTCTTAAAGATTACCTAGAAAGCTTAAACCTTTGAAAGAAACATTATCAGCAAGCAAAATTAAAACGCTAAAATCCTGCTCATGGCAGTATTGGTGCAAATATATTTTAAAGTTACCAGATAAGACTAATTCTGGAGCTTTGATTGGAGATACTGTTCATATTATTCTTGAATGCCTTGGCTCTGCAAGGCACAAAAGTCATTACAATAAGATAGTAAAGAATAAAGATATTTTTGCATCTAAAGCTATAAAAAGAATGGTGCATAAACACATTAAGAGAAAAAATCTTAATGAGACTACTGATTTAGAAAACATTCGTTTAATGGCTTTGAATGGTTTGACTTATGATTTCTTCGGAAAGAAATACGGCGAACCTACAGAAGTCGTGTCAGAAAAAGATTTTGAAATAGTCGTCCAAGAAGAAGGCATAGAATACAAAATAAAAGGATTTATAGATAAGCTTTTTATCTATGGAAATCATGGAGTCGTGCTAATAAGAGATTTCAAAACAAATAAAAAGAAATACGAAGGCAAAGAAGTTACTGATAATCTACAAGATTACATGTACACGCTTGCTATTAGAAAGCTTTATCCCGAATTAAAAGATGTAAAAATGGAATTCTTGTTTTTGAAACAAGATTTAAATGATGGTGGAGCGATGCCAATGCATCCTAAAGACAAGTATGAGCTTTTGGGTTTTGAGCATGAGTTGACTGGTTATCAAAAATACGCTGATTCTTTTGTGGAAAAGACTGCTACATCTAACATGGCCGCGAATCAAGGGATGCCAAAAGATGGTAGTTTTTCAGGAAAACTTTTATGTGGTTTTGCTAAAGAACCTAATCAGATTAAAAAAGACGGAACTCCAATGTGGTATTGCACATACAAATTTGGATTTGATTATTTTGCAATTGTGGATAAAGACAATAATATTAAAAAATCTGCATTCACAAAAAAAGAACTAGAGAAAATAAAGTTGCAAGAAGGGGATAAGATAATAAAAAACAAATATGATGGATGCCCTTGTTTTAAACCTAAACCTGTTGAAACTCCTGACGATTTTGACGCTTTTGACCTTGACAAGTTTTAGTCTTTCGCTAAAGTGTATGCAGCATGCTGCCATTGTTTAAATCACACTTTAGTATAGGAAAATCTATACTAACTTTAGATGATCCAAAAAAAGTAACTGAAGGTGGATCAGATAGCGTTTTTAAGATCGCAAAAGATAACGGTCTTAAGCAAGTCATTCTAGTCGAAGACACTTTAATTGGTTTCTTTGAGGCGTACAAGCGCAGCAAAGAAATGGGGATTCAATTAATATTTGGTCTTAGGTTATCAATGAGAAATTCGGCTTTACCAGAAGACGAAGGAAGCCAACATAAGATAATCATCTTTGCAAAAGATGATCTCGGATGCAAGCTGCTTAATAAAATATATTCTAAAGCGTTTTGTACAAATACTGGATTCTTAGATTATAATGATCTTAAAGAATTGTGGAATGAAGATTCCCTTAAACTGGCTATTCCATTTTATGATTCATTTATTTATATAAATAATCTATCTTTTGGAAATGCCGTGCCTGACATCTCTTTTACTAAACCAACTTTATTCTTTGAAGAGAATGATTTGGCTTTAGATTTCATTTTAAAAGAAAAAGTCAAAGAGTTTTCTATTAACAATGATATCCCAATGACTAAAGTTCGTAGTATTTATTACAACAAAAAGTCAGACGTTAAAGCGTTTATGGCTTACAAGATAATTTGCAATAGAACTTTTGGTCGAGATAGATCTTTAGAGAAACCAGAACTGCCGCATTTTTGCAGCGATAAATTCAGCTTCGAAGCTTGGAAGGAAGAAAATGTTACGATTTAATAAAGAACAAAAATACATTTGTTTTGATTTTGAGACCTGCCATCTCAATCTTTTAGACAACAGCAATAAACCTTGGCAACTAAGCTATTTAATAGCTAAAGGTAGCAATATAATAAAAGAAGTAGACAATCATATCTATTGGCCTGATTTAAAGCTCTCTGAAGGAGCTAAACTAGTTACGCATTTTGATGAACGCAAATACCGTTCATTAGCAGTCGATCCAAAAGAAGTGTTGGCTGCGTTTGAGGAGATCATTTATGATGATCAATACTTAATTATAGGACAAAATCTTCTTGGTTTTGACGTTTATATTCACAACACATACAGAAGGCTTCTCGGTTATAAAAGCGACTTCTCTTACGTTAAGAGGATTGTTGATACCAACTGTATCGCCAAAGCAATTAAAAAGAATTTAAAACCTCAAAGAGATTCTGATTTTACTTTCTGGCAATATAGATTAAATGATTTTCGCGAAAAAGGTTTGAAGACCAGCATTAAAACTCAATTGAAAGAATATAAGATTGACTTCGACGAGAACATGCTACATAATTCTATGTACGACGTTCAGATGAATTTTAAGATTTTTCAGAAGCAGCTTTGGCAAATTGAAATATGAATTTTTTACAAGACATAAAGCCTTATGATAACGCCATGCTTCCCGGCGTTCGATTGCCACAGATCTCCATCGAAAGTAAATATTATGATTTGTTGAGTATACCTACTTCATCAGATAATTTTACTTTCCTAAGAACTTTGTGTTACAAGAGTTTAAACAGTTTAGGATTAAATAATAATCAATATGTTGAGCGAATGGAGATGGAATTAGAAATCTTCAGGGAACTTGATTTCGTTGACTATGTACTTCTCAACTGGGATATTCTTAATTTCTGTCATGAAAACAGTATTCCAACTGGTGCTGGCCGTGGCAGTGCTGCGGGTTCTCTGGTCTTGTTTATTGTGGGTGTTACGAAAGTTGACCCGATAAGATACGAATTGTTCTTTGAGCGTTTCGTTAGCCGTTCTCGCGCAAAAAAAATCATTAAAGACGATATAACTTATCTTGATGGCTCTTTGCTTCCTGACGTTGACAATGACATTAGTTATGATCGACGCATCGAAGTGATTAAATATATTGAACAAAAACATTTAGGTAAAACATCAAAGATATTAACTCTTAATACTTTATCTAGCAAACTTTGCATCAAAGAATGTGGGAAAATTGTCGGTGGTCTTTCCGAGACAGAGGTAAATGAAGTCAGCGACAATATTCCAAAATTATTTGGTCGAGTTTTTGAATTAGAAGAAGCTTATAAAGCTAATGATAAATTTAAAGCTTGGGTGGATCAGAATAAATTTGTCTTTGAAATAGGAAAAAAGATTGAAGGCTTGAATAAGAATACCGGCGTTCATCCTTCTGGTATCGCTATTTCTTATTATAAGATAGAAGAGGTCTGTCCCGTGCAAAAGACCTCAGATGGCGATTTAGTTAGCGGCTATGACATGAATTATGTAGCTGAACTAATGGTTAAGTTCGACGTTCTTGGTTTGAGAACCTTGACTGTAGTAAGCGAGGTTTGCAAGAGATTAAATATACAAATGACTTCTATCGATCCAGAAGATCCTTTTATTTATGAAAACTTGCAGGGTCTTAGAACTCCACAAGGATTATTTCAAATTGAAGCTGAAACCAATTTTAAAGTATGTCGCAAAGTTCAACCCAAGTCATTAGAACAACTTAGTGCAGTGGTGGCTATTGCTCGCCCCGGTGCTTTGGACTTCGCTGATCAGTACGCTACATATTCTGCATCAGGAGTATTCCAATTGGTGCATGATTTCTTTAAAGACGAGCTTTCGTACACTGGAGGCATTCCTCTCTATCAGGAGCAATTAATGAAGATGGCCGTGCGTCTTGGATTTACTCTTGATGAATCTGAACAGTTGCGTCGAATTGTTGGTAAAAAGAAAGTGGATCAAATGCCAGCTTGGCAAGGCAAGATCCGTCAAAAAGTTACAGAGCAGAATTTAGACCCAGCAATTGGAGACGTACTATGGAAGGTGGCTGAAGACTCAGCAAATTATTCATTCAATAAATCGCATTCGATTTCATACGCTATTTTAGCTGCATGGACGATTTATCTTAAATTCAAATATCCACATGAATTTTTCTTAGCTCTTCTTCGATTGTCTAAATTTGAACCTGATTCACATCAAGAAATTAACAAGATATCTAAAGAGTTAGTATTCTTTGACATTAAGCTTTTGCCTCCTGATCTAGCCAAGTCATCTCTTGATTTCAAGATTGAAGATGGAAATATTAGATTTGGTTTGAATTCTATCAAAGGCGTTTCAGAAAAGACTCTTCAATCTCTTCAGAATTTTCGCGAAACAACTACTCCCACAAAATTCGATATCTTTATTTCCGCAAAACAAGCGGGAATCAATATAGGCGTACTTTCATCTTTAATTCAAGCTGGAACTCTTGGCTCATACACTCATCGACGATCACGTTTGGTCCTTGAAGCTCAAGCTTTTAATGTCTTAACAGACAAAGAAAAGAAGTTCGCTTGCAGTGTCGGCCCAAAATACGATTATGATATTCTAAATATCATTAGTGAATGCGCGTTCAAAGCTCAATCTCTTAATGAAAGCGGAAAACCGTTCATGAATGAAAAACGTAAGGTCACATTCAAGAAAAAGTATGATGAGTATAAGAAAATTTATGAGCAAAATAAGAATTATGAAAAATTTGCAAACTGGGTTTTTGAAAATAGGTTGTTAGGGTACACTCCAACAATCAGACTAAAGACAATTTTCCAACAATCTGAATGCACTTTCACAGATACGTTAGAGTTTCATTCTGCTTTTAAAGAAGACAGAATTAAAATGATTGGTGTAATAGATGACGTATACAAAGGGAAAACTAAAAAATCTAACTCTACGTTTTATCGTTTTCAATTAAAAGATGAAGTGGGCAGCATAAGTGCTATGTTTTTAGATGGTGGAAAACATCAAAGATTAACAGAATATCTTGAAGACGGTCTAAAGATACCAGAGAAGGAAAGTATTGTAGTTTTCACTGGCAGAAAAGGAGATGATGTGTTATGGATAGAGAGCATAGGAATCTTAGACGAAAAGATCTACATGAAATTATCTGATATAGAATGAAAAATTTAAATCTTACTCCTAGAGCGCAAAAGCTAATCAAAGAAGCTTATAAAATAGCTGTAGATTACAAACACGCAGAGATTACGCACCTTCATTTATTTATAAGTTTTCTTAATCTTAGCCAAAGCCAAATAGAAGAAGCGTTTGGTAATTTTGGAATAGATTCTTTAAAAATAAAAAATAGTGCTATAGCGTTTTTAAAAATCAACACTACAGCGCAAAAGAAAGCAGTAACTAAACCTTTATTATCTGAAGGCATAAAGACCATCTTTAAATGTGCTAAGAGTATATCTTCTAAATTCGATCATAAGTATATTGGTTTAGAACATGTATTTATAAGTTTATTTGAAGTGCCTGATCAAAAGTTTGAATTATACTTAATAGATTATAATTATGACTTCGTTAAGATAGTTGATTATGTCGAACAAAAACTAGAAGATGACGATATGCTTCCAAGTGTTGAAGAAGAAGAAATAAATGTTCCTAATAAAGCCAAGCAAACCTTTGATATAAAGAAGTATAAAGTCTTAAATACTTATGCTAACAATTTAAACACACAAGTAGTTAATGGAAAAATTAACAATTTACATTTAAATAAAGAACTAATACAAAAAATTTCAGAAGTTCTTTGCCGCAAAAACAAGAATAACCCTTTAATTGTCGGCGAAGCTGGTGTCGGTAAAACGGCACTTGTTGAATCTTTAGCCCAAGCAATAGTAAAAGGAGAAGCTTCGGATTTACTTAGTCTCAAACAAATTTATAGCTTAGACATCCCCATGATGATTGCTGGTTGTAAATTTCGCGGTGAATTTGAAGAAAAGATTAAGAATCTATTAAAAGAAATAACTGATGATCCATACATTATTCTTTTTATAGATGAAATTCATACTATTATTGGTGCTGGCAATCCAGAGAACGGAAACGACATGGCTAATATTTTAAAACCATATTTAGCTAGAGGAGAGATTAGTTGTATTGGAGCAACAACGTTTGATGAATATAAGAAAACTATTTCAGACGATCCGGCGTTATCTAGGCGTTTTCAAATCATCAAAATTGAAGAGCCGACAAAAGAACAAACTTTTAATTTAATTAAAAACATTAAAGGCGGATACGAGAGTTTTCATGTTATTGATTTCACTGATGAGGTTTTGCGCTTTACTATTAATAGTGCTGAAAAATATATTGAAGGGAGATTTCCCGATAAGGCTTTAGATATTATTGATCAAGTTGGAGCGAAAGTTAAATTGAAAAATTTTGTCAAATCTGCCGAGATGATCAAAATAGAAAAAAAACTTAGCAAATTTGTCGAGTCAAACGAACGAGTTAGCGAAAACAAAAAAATAGCTTCTTTGGAAACTCTTTTAGTTGAATACGAAGAATCAACAAAAAAGATGATAAACAATTGGCGAAATAATAAATATCAAATAACAAACTCTGATATTTTAGAAGTTATTTCTGATAAGACGAACATTCCAATTGATGATTTAAAACTACAAGACTTTGATAAAGTTAAATCTCTCAAGGTCAAGCTGAAAGAAAAAGTCTTTGGTCAAGAATCTCAAATAGAACATATTTATAAATCTTTAATTAGGGTTAAGGCTGGTTTTCGCAACACCAGCAAACCAATATGCTCTATGCTATACGCAGGTCCAACAGGTGTTGGAAAGACCATGACTGCAAAAATCATAGCTGAATCTTTATTCATTAATAAAAATAATTTTATAACAATCGACATGTCTGAATACACAGACAAAGCGGCTGTAAATAAATTAGTTGGTTCTAGCCCCGGTTATATTGGATTTGATAAAGGAGGAGTTCTCACAGAGAAAGTTAGAAAGAATCCATATTCTTTGATTCTCTTCGATGAAATACAAAAAGCTGATGAAGATGTTTTGTATTGTTTATTGCAAATTTTAGAAGAAGGTAAGATAACGGACTCTTCAGGAAAAACCGTTGATTTTTCTAATTCTATGATTGTGATGACTACAAATATTGGTGCCGAAAGTATCAATCATTCTGCTATTGGATTTGGCAAACAAAAATCCAGCAAATCAGATGTATTATCATCAATTAAGAAACACTTTCCTGCCGATCTACTTAATCGAATCGATGAGATTGTTATTTTTGATTCTCTTGGCGAAGAGGATATCAAATCAATCATAGAAAAAGAACTTCAACTATTTAAAAACGATCTATCTAATAGAGACGTAACTATTAAATATTCTTCAGAAGTTACAAATCATATCTTCAGCAAGATTCAATTTAATAATTTTGGCGCAAGACAAGTTATTAAAACCATTCAACGTGAATTGCAAACTCAAGTTGCAGAAAAAATGCTAGATGCGGACAAAAAATTGAATTTAGAAATTTCCATCAAAGACGGTAATATTTGTGTAATATAATCTATGCCGCTTCCGAAACCATCTAAAAAAGAAACAGAACAAGAATTCGTTAGTCGTTGTATGGGCGACGATATGATGAATAAAGACTTTAAAGATCAAAAGCAGCGTGTTGCTGTTTGTTATTCTCAATATAAGATTCGTCATAAATCTAAAGGCGAAACCAGTTGGGATGACGTTCGTAAAGGTGACAGTTTAAATCTTCTATAATATATGAATGAACATAATCCTATTTATGGTGTAAATCCAAATCCTACACCATCCAATGACACATTTGACTTTGTAATGCCAGATATTCCCGAACCGCCGCAAAATGAAAAGCCAGAACCTAAAGATAGAGATTCTGTAGGTTTTAAATTTGGCTTTATTGGTGCTGGTCAAGGTGGCGGAAAATTGGCTGAAACATTTTCTCAAATTGGTTACGCTCGCGTTGGTGTTATTAATACTGCCGATCAAGATCTTGCTACAATTAATGTGCCAAATAAAATGAAATTTGGCGAACAGCAAGGAGCAGGAAAAAACAGAGAATTCGCTAAACAGGCTTTTTTAAATAGTAAAGAAGATGTCGTTGATTTTATTAAGTCTTCTATCGGTACTGATATAGATCGCATCTTTGTAACAGTTGGTGCTGGCGGTGGAACTGGTGCTGGTGTTTGTTCTGAGCTTGTAAAAACTGTTAAGGAATATCAAAACACAATTAAAGCTGGATCTCCTTATGTTGGTTTGATTCTAGCTCTACCAAAGCTTTCCGAAGGTAAAAAGGTAAGCCAAAATGCTTATGAAACATTAAAAGAAGCTTGTGAACTAGTAGAACAAAAGATTGTTTCTCCTCTTATCATTCTTGATAACGAAAGAATCAATTCTCTTTATCCAAAACTATCTGTAAATAAATTTTGGCAAGTAGCAAATGCAAATATTTGTTCTTTGTTCCATTTGTTTAATAATATAATTACTAAAAATAGTCAGTACAGCACATTCGATACAAATGATTTCAGAACTGTTCTTGATTCTGGCATTATGGTTTTTGGTGCAGCTAACATTACTAATGTTAGTAGTGAATCCGAGATCAGCAAAGCAGTACGCGAAAATCTTAAGAGAAATGTTCTTTGCGGCGAGCTTGATCTTTCTACTGGTAGCACCGCTGCTGCTGTGGCTATTTGCGATGAAAAGACATTAGATAACATTCCTCAAGAATACCTAGACAACGCTTTCAACCAATTAAATAGAACTCTTAAAACTAACAGCACAGTTCATCAAGGTGTTTATAAAGGAGTCAAAGAAGGTCTTTCTATATTTACTGCTATTGGAGGCATTGCAACCCCTACTGATAAACTAGACGCTCTTCTAAAAGCTAGTCAATAAGTGTAATAAATTATATGTCTTATAATCAAGATTTACAATTTTGTTATTTCAATACTGGAACGACTATCACTCCAACTAGCGATAAAGATGTCTATATCGTTTCTGCACTAGCTTCATTTAGCGGCGATTTTGGCACTGTAACTGTAGGCGCAAATCAGTCTTTAAATCCCACCGTTCCAATTAAAATTTCTAGTCCAGTTGTTAGCGGAACTGCTAGAAGTTTGTTTTATTATTTCGAATAATTTGGCTAGAAATATCGCAGGATACTAATAATATCCTGCGATATATGAATCTTCAGATTTACAAGCCCAACCCAAAGAATCAAGGTTGTGCAATTAGTTTTCAAATCTCACAAAAGCCAAACAATGAGCCTCAGTTTTATGTAAACTGTATTGCTCAACACTCTTGGAACGATCAGACCAAGACCGCATCATTCGCAGAAAGCAGGAATAACCCTTCAAAGACTATTGCTGTTAAGTTCAACGAATTTGAGCTTGGAGAAATAATCAATGCATTTCAGCAAAAGACTTCTTATTCCGCATTCCATTCAAGCGAATCAAATAAGACACAAATTAAGTTAGCTCCTTATGAAAAGACTAAGGGTACTGGCGATTACGCAGTAAAGTATACTGCATTTGGTATTTCTTTTATTAGAAATGGTGCTGATACTTTCAAGGTTCCACTAGAACCGGGAGAAGCTGTTAGGTTAATCGCTTTTATTAATAAGTTTTATTCTGTTCTTGACGATTCTCGAAAGATGATTCCAAAGACAGATCAAGCTTCAGTACAAGCTCCGGTACAAACACCAGTACAAAAGCGCGAGGTAGTTCAAGAATCCGCTCCAAAGACTAAGAAGGTAGAGCCAGTTGTTGCTGATTCAGAAGAAATGGATTTCTAATGCGTAAAAAACGGGTTTTAATTCATAGCAATTTTTGCAAAATGTTTACCGGCTTTGGTAAGCATAAAAAGAATCTATTATCATATTTATACAAGACTGGTAAATACGATATTATTGAACTAAGTAATGGATATACTTGGGAATCTGAACAAATAAAATTTGTTCCTTGGAAATCTTATGGCACTTTGCCAGACGATCCAGAGATTCATAAGGAAATCGCTATTGATGAAAGACGTAAAAATGCTGCTGGTTATGGCGCAGAAATGATCGACCATGCAGTAAAAGAATTAAAACCCGATATTTATTTAGGCATCGAAGACGTTTGGGCGTTTAACGGTTTCCAAGATAAAGAGTGGTGGAATAAAGTTCATTGCATTGTTCATACCACTTTAGATAGTTTACCAATTCTTCCTGACGCTGTATCAGTAGCCCCCAAAATAAAACATTATTTTGTATGGGCCTCTTTTGCTGAAAAAGCGATGCATAAACTTGGACACACGCATGTAAAAACAGTACATGGCACATTAGATACAGATTGTTTTTACAGGCTTAACGATGAAGATAGAAAAAAGATTAGAACTCGTTTCAAGTTAGATCAAGAATTTATTATTGGTTTCGTATTTAGAAATCAATTGAGAAAATCAGTTCCTAATTTGCTTGATGGATTCAAGTTGTTTCAAACCGCAAATCCACATTCAAACGCCAAACTTCTTTTGCATACTCATTGGAATGAAGGCTGGGATATATTAAAGCTTTTAAAAGAAAAAGAAATTGATCAAAAAAACATATTAACAACTTATGTTTGTAAAAATTGCAACGGGTATCACGTTAAACCATTTACAACACACGTTGTAAATTGTGATTTTTGTCGCGCACAAAATAGCTGTGAAACAACTAATGTAAAAACAGGAGTAAATGAACAGCAATTAAATGAAATATATAATCTTATGGATGTGTATTGTCATCCATTCACTTCTGGCGGACAAGAAATTCCCATTCAAGAAGCAAAATTAAGTGAATTAATAACTCTTGTAACTAATTATAGTTGTGGTGAAGATTGCTCTACAGAAGAGAGCGGCGGTTTTCCTCTTGAATGGGCTGAATATAGAGAACCAGGGACACAATTCATTAAAGCTTCTACGTTGCCGACTAGTATTTTTTCTCAATTACAATGTGTATATAATTTACCTTCAGAAACTAAAAAGTTATTAGGTAAGCAAGCTCGACAATTTGTTATAAACAACTACAGTATTGAAGTCGTAGGTAAGTTTTTTGAAGATTTATTCGATAGTCTTCCTGAAGTAGAATGCCAATTTGAAAATAAAAAAATAAAATGCAATCCATTTCATGATGTAAATGAAAATTTAAAAGATAAAGAATGGATAGAATCTTTATACGATAATATTTTAATGCGAAAAGATCCTGCTGGAGTGATTCATTGGATTCAAAGATTAAATAACGATCTTAAAAGATCAGATGTGTTAAATTATTTTAGAAAGATAGCTTTATCAGAAAATCAAAATACGTTTCTTAGTGAGATGTTAGACTCTTTAAAAGAGAATAATAATACTAAAAAAATAGCTTTCGTACAGCCAGAAGGTGCTGAAGAAATAATTATAGCAACATCTTTAATACCGTCGATTAAAAAACTTTATCCAGAACACGATATTTATTTTTTCACAAAATCTGAATATTTTGACATTATAAATTCTCATCCAGATATTAAAAAAGTCCTTAATTACTTCGATAAAATGAATGATCCTTTGTTTTTTGAAGGTAAAGGATCTAGCACTAAATATTTTGATATAGTTTACGCTCCTTATTTATCCGTAAATAGTAATTATTTTAGAAACGGTGAAGATAAGTTGCAATATAATATTTATGAATCTAACTGAAAAGATGGCTTTAGATTGTGGAGTTAAGGTTTCACGACCTTATCTTGACAGATATTTTCTCCCAATAAAGAATGATAATTATATAATTATTGACACGCGATGCAAAAATGCAAATGGCGAATATGATTATTTTAATGACGTTCTTGATTTAATTAAGCCATATTTAAAAGAAGCTAATATTGATATTTTTCAAATAGCCACCGATAAAAACATAAAACTAGCTTGCGACAAATGCTTTATCACTATTAATAAGAAACAAGAGAATTATTTAATATCTAAAGCTAAACTTTTAATTTCTAATGAAAATTATAGTTTGCATATAGCATCAGTATTTAATACAAAATCAATTGGCTTATATTCTTTATTTAATCCTAATAATACTAGACCAGTTTGGAATAAAGACTCACAAATCATCTTAGAATCTCATAGAGACGGCAATCTTCCTTCTTATGGGCGATCAAATGAATTACCAAAAACAATTAATTTTATTAGCCCATACGCTATAGCTAAAAATATTTTAAATTCTCTTGATATTATTAATGATCTTGGGCGTTTTAAATTAGTTCATTTAGGCAAGAGCTTTAATCAAAAAATTGTAGAAATTGTTCCTGATTTTATTTCTGATGCGAATTTCATGAAAGAAAAATCTATTAATTTAAGGCTCGACTATATTTCTAACTTAAATTCGTCTGTTTTCAATTATTGGATGACTAATAGAAAGGTGAATATTATTACTAATAAAGATATTAATATTAATATGATTGCTCCTTATAGAAATAATATTCTATTAATGACTATAATGTTGTCTGAAAATATTTCTGAAAAATTTTTAAAACATTGTAAATCTATAGGTTTAAAATTAAAAATCTTTTGCGATGTTAAAGATAAACTAGAAGAATATAGATTTAAATTTTTAAATTGGGAAGTTCATCAAGATTTTGAAAACGAAGGTGCTTTAAATAAACTAGACACTCTTTCTCAAAAGTCTAAATTTATAAGCTCAAAGATTTTAATCTCCAAGGGCAAACAATTTTCTTGCAAAGCTAACTATTTCGCAAATAAGCATCTTGACAATTCTGAAGAATCTGTTATTCTGTCAAAAGAATTCGAACAAGAAATAGAATTCTTTAAAATTTACAATGAGCGAAAAGAATCCACATCTAGTGCCTCAGTCGCGTAACGCATGGGGTTTAATTGAAGGCGTAGACTACAAAACAAATGAAGACGGCTCAATCAACTGGCGAGCAATGGTTAAACCAGAGCATCTGTTCCCGAATAGAGGATGGTTTGAGTCTCGTAAGCAGCAAATGCCCACTTCAATTGAAGGTCTTGCTGATAACCAGCTTCTTATCAAGCTGTCTGGTATTAAAGAGCTTGCCAAACTTCGAGGATACACAAGCGTAAAATATGATGTAGTCAAGTGCGAAGCGTCTTATGTGTCTATTAAATGTGGTATAACTTGGATTTCAAATTACGAATCAGAGTATGAAAGTTTTTATGAAGATATCGCAAACGCTACGGTCAATAACACTTCGGATTTTGCTGTCAAATTTCTGGAGACGATTGCAGCAAATCGCGCATTCGTTAGGGCTGTAAGAAACTTCCTTAATGTACATATCGTTGGTAGCGATGAAATCGATGCTTCCAAGAAGGGAACTCCTTCAGTGTTTGAAGACGATAATGAAGTCGCTCTCCCTTCTTCTCAAGGTATGTTGGAAAAGACTGCTAAGAATTCTGGACTCAGTAATTTTGAAGAGTTTCAAGATTATCTTCGCAATGCTTGGAAGCTAGGTGTTTATAAGAATGCTGAAGCTAAAGTTTGGACTCATTATAACGATATTCCAGCAAAAGAAGCTAGAATTTTAATGTCAATGTTGAAAGATAAGTAATATGTATAAAGAAGTTCTACAAATAAATATTAAGAAGCTTTCTGATAACGCAACAATTCCTACTCAAGGAACAAAATTTGCTGCTGGATATGATTTATATGCAGCAGAAGACGTTACAATCGATTGCGGAACTCGCGAATTAATAAAGACTAATATTTCAATGGCAATTACTCCCGGCTACTACGGACGTATTGCCCCTCGTTCTGGTTTGGCTTATAAGAATGGTATTGACGTTCTGGCTGGCGTTATTGATTGCGATTATCGTGGAGATATTGGAGTTATTCTTTATAATACAGACAAGAATATTGATTTTATAGTTAAGAAAGGTGATCGAATTGCTCAAATTATATTTGAAGCTTGTTACGCTGTAAACTTTAATGAAACCAATGTTCTTGATAACAGCGTAAGAGAAAACAGTGGATTTGGATCTACAGGTATATGAACGATAAACATATTAAAAAGATAATAGATAAACAATTTAAAATTGCTAATTTAGATATAAAATACGAAGATATTTGCAATAATCAAGTACCAAATTGGTATCAGAAGTATACGTATTCTCCAGAAGAGAATGAGAAGTGGAAGAACTGGACGATGAAGTACATGCGCGAAAAGATGAAGCTTACCAAAGATAAAGCATTGATAGAGACAGCTTGGATTGATTTGAATTTTGGACTTAAAACTTCAACTCGTTCTATAAAAAACGACAAGAAGAAGTGAAAAAAAACAAAGATTTAGGTTTATTGGATCTTTGTAAAGTTCTTGATACTGATTATATAGATTATGGAGGAAAAATATCTCGCTGGGCTGATCCTGATTCTGAGTACAATGATTGTAGCGGCGGGTGTAAGCATTTTATTCCTTTATACAATCAGAAATATAGAGATGCAGACTTTGATTACGGAGTCTGTGCAAATAAAAAAAGTAAAAGATGTGGATTACTAACT
>Ga0209296_1000239_pt1 | contig 47586 bp, 35 predicted proteins | sample S_130206_EF_Meta_FD_187319 | JGI IMG/M metagenome (GOLD analysis project Ga0209296, IMG submission 187319) | Freshwater microbial communities from Lake Simoncouche, Canada to study carbon cycling - S_130206_EF_MetaG (SPAdes) (version 2) | ecosystem: Environmental > Aquatic > Freshwater > Lake ...
CCCGTTGAAAGAAGTCATCGCAGGAAAAAGAGTACTGTTAATTGAAGATACCATCGTAAGAAGCACCACCATGAAGGTATTGCTTGCAGACATGAAAACCCGCGGTCAAGCCAAGGAAATTCATGTGCGAGTGGCGTGTCCGCCCATTATTGCCCCGTGCTTTTATGGTATCGACATGTCAACCGTAAAAGAATTATTCGCACCTAGGTTTTTAAAAGGCAATCCTATCAGCACCCAGATACAAGATGACATGGCAAAAGAACTCGGCGCAGACAGTTTAAGATATCTCCCTTATGAGGATATATCTAGAAGTATAGGGCTTGATGAATCCCAACTCTGCCAAGCCTGCATCAACGGAAAATACCCTACAAAAACAGGGGAACAGCTATACCAACTCTCCGTCAACCAGAAGTCTGCAGGTGCTGGGGGTAGAACCTACGAACTACCTTCAAAGTCTTGATATTCCCAGATTCTAGCGTTCCCAAAAAGGAAAACGCTTGTTAGAATACTTTTTTGCACTGGTTTAAATTAGGGGCTTTGGGAACTTCATGGCGGACAGTAAGAAATCAGAAGGCCCCGAGTACATTAACATCTGCCAAAATCGCAAGGCTTCGTTCCAATACGAATTGGAAGAGCGCTTGGAATGTGGCATCATGCTTAAGGGTAGCGAAGTTAAAAGCTTAAGAACTGGGCAGGCCAATTTGGAAGGTGCTTACGCCCGTATTTTAAATGGCGAAATATGGCTTTACGGTTGCGATATCCCAGAATATACGATGGCCAACCAGTTAAATCATGAACCCAAGCGAGCGCGTAAACTTCTTTTGCACAAGAACGAAATCGCCAAGTTTGCAGAAAAATCCGAACAGCGTGGCTTAACTTTGATCCCCACCAAGATGTACTTCAAGGAAGGCAAAGCCAAGGTTGAAATTGCGATAGGCAAAGGCAAGAAGCTTCAGGATAAGCGGCAGGCCCAAAAGAAAAACGAAGCCAAGCGCGATATCGGTAGGGAAATGTCCAAAAGGCGTAAACTTTAAAACCCAATCGCCATGGAGGGCTTTTTGGAAATCGTTGCACTGGTGGAATCTGAAGACCATGTCTGCACTCGCTATCGCTTAAGTGCCTACAAAGAGCATTTCGCTAAATCAGGCTACTCATTGCGGTATCTCACCTGGCCAAAAACCTTATTCGGTTTACTAAGCCTAGCAGCAAAACTTCAAAACAAAACAGTGATATTACAACGCAAGTTGCCCCCTACATGGCTTACATGGCTTATCAGGCGAAGTTGCAAGCATTTGATATTCGACTTCGATGATGCCATTTTCTTACGCGACTCCTACTCGAAAAAGGGCATGGACGACCGCTCTAAGCTTGCAAGATTTATAGCAATATCGAAAGCCACAGATGCCATGGTTGCAGGCAATCGATTCTTGGCTGACGCCTCTGCCGAACATACCAGCGCCTCAAAGATTTTTGTCATTCCGACGGTAATTGAAACTTCCAAATATCAACTTTCGCCTTCTAACACATTAAACGATTCCCTCGAAATGGTCTGGATAGGATCAAAAAGCACCCTGCAGTCGCTTGAAATCATTCGCCCCATTCTTGAAGAACTGGGCAAAACCTTTCCCAACCTATCTCTTAAGATCATTTGCGATTCTTTTCCAACCTTTGATCATCTCAAAGTTTCTCCTGTTCAATGGCAGGAAAGCAATGAGGTTGCAGAAATCCGAAGCGCAAATCTCGGAATCTGCTTCATGCCTGATGATCGATGGAGCCGAGGAAAATGTGGCTTGAAACTTTTGCAATACATGGCTGCAGGCCTGCCGGTGATCGCCAATCCTGTTGGGGTTCATAGCGAAATAATAAGGCATGGATACAACGGATTTCTTGCAAACACTTACGAAGATTGGTCGAACGCAATAGCGCTTATTTACAAAAATAAAGAGCAGCAAAAACTTATGGGAGGACGAGGCCGAGAAATCGTTGACTCGCTCTACAGCGTCCATTCAAATGCAGAACACTGGATCGCAGTATTGAATAATCTTGATCAGCAAAAACTTCAGGCGGGGTAGGGTGATGACGAAATCAACCGCTGACGCAATGGCTCAAGTGAAATGGATTCTTGCCCCAGAAGTTGCAGATTCCAAAACCATAAGGGAAGCATTGTTTTGTGAAGGCGTACTTCGTTTCCCACAATGGCTTGATGCAAATTTAGTTAATACCATCAAAAGTGGAGTGCACAGATCTGTCTACCAAATCCCACTTCCCGGCTTTGATATCCATTTAAAACACAATCGCATCTCAGGACCAAGAGCTTTTATCAGAGAATGCTTCCGCGCAACCAAGGCGAAGAATGAATTCCTCATTGCATTGAATTTATTATCACTGGGGATTCCTACTATTGCGCCCCTAGCTTTTGGTACATCAGCAGGTTTTTTGCCTGATAGCTTCATCATCACCCATACTCTTGAAAACGCCATACCGCTAAACGATTATTGGGAATCACTGCATTCCCAAAGCTGGGAAGAATCATGGGATCATAGGCACCAACTTACCAAAGCACTTGCGACTTTTCTTGCTGCAATGCACCGGAAAGGGATCGTTCATACTGATTTACACCCTGGCAACCTGATGGTGGAAATCAACGAACAAAAGCCCTCCAGAATCATAATGCTGGATTTGCACCCTGTTAAAATTCATAGTACCGCAGTGCCTTGGGAAATTAGGTTGGAAAATCTTGCCATGCTTGACAGGTGGGCAGCTTTACATGCAAGTCTCGCCGATCGAATGCGCCTTTGGGACTATTACATTAAAGAAGTAAGCGAATTTGAAGGGGCAAATGCCTTTGCATTTCATGATAAATACTGGCTAAAAAAACAGGTCTTCATCATGAAGGCGTTGGAATCAAACGCCAACTTGAAACTTTGGTCCAGTTTCGACCTGCGCTGCATGGGCAATAACCGCAGATTTAAAAAGTTCAAGCAGAACACAATTAAAGGCCATCATGTTTCGGACTTGGGTAAAGCTTGCTTAATCGATCTTGTCAATCTCCGAACAGAATCTGGAAATACCCAAAACTTAAAGATCCTCAAAAAATCAAAAAGTTCTGAAGTGATTGCCTTAACAATTAAAGATGGCGCAATCGAAAGAAAGATCATCTACAAAAAAATATTTGCAACCAAAATGATTGATCCACTTCTTTCCCTTTTCAGGCCAGATGGCACTTCCAAATCTTGGACCATGGGCCATGCGCTGATCACCAGACAATTACCAACACCTAGGCCTCTTGCAATGTGGCACACGCATTCTGTTGGTTTAAAGGTGGACGGGGTGATAATCACGGAAGAAATACCAGATGCAACGGATCTGCCCAAGTATCTTTTAAAAATCGACCAACTTGATGAACCCAAAAAAACTGAGTCGCTACAAATACTTGTGAACAAAGTTGCACATTTAATAAGAAAAATGCATGATCTTGCGGTTTCACATCGCGACTTAAAATCTCCCAACCTCATGGTTTCTGAGAATGGGGGCGATATTAAAATATGGCTGGTAGATCTAGTCGGAGTACGCACTCACACCCACCTTTCAGATGGAAAGAAAGCGCAGAACCTAGCCCGATTAAACTCGAGCTTTGTTAATTCCAAGCAAATCAGCAATACAGAGAAGCTGCGCTTTTTAAGGCAATACTTAAGATGGGGGACGGAAGGGCCTTTTACATGGAAAACTTGGTGGCGCAAAATAGGCAAACTCACAGGCTTAAAGATAGCTAAAAACCAGCGTTCAGGCAGACCACTCGCCTAACTTTTACCCACTGACTAGCCTTGCTTTAAACTCAATTCCTGCTTATGCTTCCTGCCCGTTGAGAGAGATTTTCTTTTGCGAAAAGGGTTCGAAAAGTTGATTTTTGCAAGGTTGTTAAGCATACTCCTGATGTTCATCGTGATTTCCAGTGGTTGCTCCACCTTTAATTTCAATCCCAATCAACCAGTGGGAAAAGAAAACAGTGAAGCAAACCAATTGGCCTCTCCAATTTTGCCAGGCAAATTCTTGATCCGAGTTGCTCCCTATGTATTTCTCAGCGACTTTGAAATTCAAAAAGATCTTCCTCTTTTTGATGAACTCGCCAAGCTTAGGGATCAAGTTTATAGCGATTTAAAACTGCCTGAATCCTCAACCATGATTCAAGTCTATCTATTCGAAGATCGCGAAAAATACGATAAATTCATGGTTTCAAAATACCCCAAGCTACCGTCGCGAAGGGCATTCTTTGTCGCCCAGACCCGGGGCGTTGGCAGATCCGAAGACTTACTTATTTACACTTATTGGGGAGAACGCGTCCAACAGGATTTAAGGCATGAACTCACCCATGCTCTTCTTCATAGCGTTTTAAAAGATGTCCCATTATGGCTCGACGAAGGCCTTGCAGAATACTATGAATTATCCCCAGACAAAAAAGGGATCAACCGCCAACATGTTGAACATTTAAGAAAAGATCTTAACAATGATTTCAGACCCGATTTAATCAGGCTTGAACTCATGGACGAAGTGGGAAAAATGAATCGTGCCGAATATCGCGAGTCATGGGCTTGGGTGCATTACTTCTTGCATTCAACTCCAGAAAACAAGAAGGTGCTGCTGGCTTTCATGCAAACCCTTAGGGAAAATCCCAGCCCAGGTAGCCTGCGCGAAAAACTTATTGAAGTCATTCAACTTCCCGAATCCGAACTGCAAAACCACATCATGAAACTAAATCTACCTTCTGCGGAAAAAGTTCGCATCCCTGCTGGTTCCTAATTCTCTAGGCCAATATTGCCTGCTTTCTGTAAAATATTGCATATCACAGGATCCAAGAAGGGCACCTTAGCATTATGCCTCGCTTCCTTATCACCGCTGGTGCGACCTCTGTTGCTATTGATACCGCACGCAAAATCACAAACCTAGCCAAAGGCGTTACAGGCCACACTCTTGCTCTTGAAGCTGCAAAACGAGGCCATCAGGTTTGCCTTTTAACAAGCAACCCAAACCTGGCAACTAACCAGCAAAACATTGAAACAATTCTGTTTGATTCCTTCGATGATCTACTTACTCTACTCGAAAAAGAAACTTGCAAAAACATTTACGATGCGATCATTATGACCGCAGCAGTAAGCGATTACAGTTGTGCGGGTATATTCCAGAAGCCGGATTTCAACAACCCGATTGCAACATCGGGCAATGAAAAATTATCAGGGACTCATCAGGAATTATGGCTAAAGCTAAAACCTCTGCCTAAACTGATCGACCAATTTAGAACCGTCTGGAATTTTAAAGGCACCCTAGTTAAGTTTAAACTCGAATCCAATATTGATGAGCAAAAATTAATTCAAATTGCAGAGCAGTCAAGGGCGCATTCAAACGCCAACCTGATGGTTGCAAATCGGGTAGAAGATGCAGCAATCAAAGCGTGGATCGGGCCAATTAATTCAAAATACCAAAGCGTTACTCGGCAAGATCTACCCACAATCCTTATCGATGCAATCGAGAAAATTTGGGAAGCACAATAATGGCAAAAATACTTCTGGGCGTCACTGGCTCTGTTGCAGCAATTAAAATGGAAGAACTTGTAACCCGGTTGACCAATGAAAAACACGAACTCAAAATCGTAATGACCAACCATGCAAAGTATTTTGTTTCACCTGAAAAGCTTGAATCAATTTGCGGAAGAGATTCCGTTTTTACCGATGCCAACGAATGGCCAAATCAACTCTATTCCCGCGAAGACAATGTATTGCATATCGAACTAAGAAAATGGGCCGGGCTATTCATTATTGCGCCTCTGGATGCCAACACTCTTGGAAAAATGGCACTGGGATTGGCGGATAATTGCCTGACCTCCATCTGGCGGGCCCGCGACATTGCAACACCCGTAATTTTGGCACCCGCAATGAACACCCTGATGTGGCAAAAACCTGCAACCACAAGACATTTAGTACTTATTGCGGAAGAAAATGGCTTACTGAACATTGCCCCTAGTAATCCGGATCATGCCTGCGAAATCATTAACCTATCGGCTAAAAACCTAAGGATTCTGCAGCCCGAAGAAAAGCTCTTGGCGTGTGGCGACCTTGGGGTTGGCGCAATGTCCTCCATCGAAAAAATTGTCGACGCATCAAAGCAATTACTATCTTTATGAGATATCCTCTACACATTCATCATTTTTTAATGATCACTTTCATGTTTTCTGTTTAAATAATATTCAGACGGAATAAAAACCAAAACGAATTCTCTCCAAGCCGAGGTACCTCATGCGTCAACTTGCACCATTGCTTATATTCCTACTGACCTCTGTAGCTTTTTCTCAGGATAAAACTCTCTCATCAGGGTTGATGTTTTCAGCAAACACGAAAGTGGAAAAAGTCTGGACAGGCGGGGAATTCACCGAGGGCCCAGCTTATGGAAAGGATCACTGCATTTATTTCTCTGATATCGGGAATCGAATCATGAAATTTGATCCTGCAACCAAGGTAACCACGGAATTCCGCAATCCAGGGGGAAGATCAAACGGACTAGATTTTGATTCCATGGGCAGGCTTGTTGCTGCTGAAGGTGCAAACACCGGGGGCAATCGCAGAATCTCAAGAACTGAAAAAGACGGAAAAATCACCATCATTTCAGACAACTTTGAAGGTAAAAAGTTCAACAGCCCCAACGATCTCGTAATCGATTCAAAAAACCGCATCTACTTTACCGACCCGCGCTATGTCGGCAAAGAACCACGCGAACTTGATCACGAAAGCGTGTTCATGATTTCTAGCACAGGAAAAGTCTCTATCGCAACCAAAGAATGCAAGAAACCCAATGGCATCGTTATTTCCCCCGATGGAAAAACAATCTACATTGCAGAAAACGACCCCCAAGGAAACAAACAATTGGTGTGCTTTAACATTGCAGAGGATGGCACACTTGACACAAAAAAAATCCTTCATGATTTTGGAAAATCCCGGGGCATCGATGGAATGTGTGTGGATGAAAAAGGGAATATTTTTGCTACTGCAGGCACAGGAAAAGAAACAGGGATTTATGTATTCAACCCAACGGGCAAAATTATCGATTTTGTAAACACACCGGAAACCTCATCGAATTGCATTTTCGCAGGCAAGGACCGAAATATTCTCTATATTACCGCTGGGGTTTCGCTCTACCGTATTCAAGTAAATACCAAGGGATACCACCTTTGCTGGCCTGATTAAGTATTGTTTATGATTATATGTTCTGATTTCTGGAGGCTTTTAGATGATTCGCTTAAGTAGTTTGATGGGTATCATTTTGTTTTTTGGAACAATCTTCACACCCATAAACGCCAAAGGTGCGGATGCACCACTAAAGTTGACGCCCATGCCAATCAACACTGAAATGGATGAAGACGACCCACTTTTAGTGCCTTCATTAAGCACGATTTATCCTCCACGATTTTATTTCTCCCGCAAGAACGAAAAAGGGAAGTATTCTATTTACTACTCCAAGTTCTTAAAAAAAACTAACAAATGGGGAACCCCTGAAACAATTGGAGCTTATGTAGAAACCGAGTCTGATGATCGTAGCTGCTTTCTTACCGAAGAAGGTAAATTCCCGCAAACCATCATCTACGCTACAAAAAAAGACAAGCTTAACAACAACTTCGATTTATTCCGATCATTTAGAGATCAACCAGGCAAAGACATGGAAGACCGCGCCTTCAACCCAGGCAAACCTCTTCTTGCTCTAGATACTGAAGCTGATGAAATGCACCCCTGGCTTACCAAGGATCAATCTACCCTATACTTCAGTAGAAAAACGAAAGATGGCTGGCAACAAATGGTTGCAAAGCGTGTCAAAGGAAGTGGAACCGAAGGCAACTTTGATGCACCAGAACCGCTTAAGGATCTCCCGATGGGATTTCATCACGCCACCATCACCCCATTGGGAAACCTGATGTTCCTTGAAGGATTATCGGAAGATGGGCGCTCGGAAATTTTCTCTTGCACCAAAACCATAAGCGGTAGTTGGTCAAAACCAATTGCCGTTTCTAATCTTAAGGATCCAACAGGTAAAATCGGAACAAAATCGCCTTCGCTAAGCAAGGATGGCTTGAAGTTATATTTTGCTTCCGACAGGGCAGGGGGGCAGGGCGGGCTTGATATTTACAGTGCTACGGTTTTAGAACTTAAGTTGAAATAAAGCCTATGATCAAGGCTTTAATGGAACCAAACCCAGAGATTCTTTTACCTCAAGAATCATCTGGGAATCTTTGGTTTCAATTAGAGCCAAAAATTTTTCAATCGCCGGATCCTTAGGCGCGGTCAACGCATAGCGAAGAAACGCCCGCTTCATTACAGGCGCGGTGTAACCCTTGGTTCCATATATATTTAAGATCTCTTGGGTAAAGCCCCAGTGCTTCAATTTTCGTAGTTCTTCAATTGCAAGATCCGCAAGTTCCCCTTGCTTCAACGCAATATTCAATGCTTTGAAAATTTCAGCCTTTTCTGATTTGTCTTGCAATATTTCACCGGCAACTTTGATAGACCGAATGCACGAAAGTCTGGTTTGCAATGGCGTATCATCAGCCTTTAAAAAGCCATCAAGCGCCTTCCAACCCTTATCGGGATGCAACCGTATCAATGCGACCATTGCACCATCAAAAGTGGCCTGCGCTCTAGAATCCCGCGACTTAAGCATCTCAAGCAAAAAACTAATATCTGCATCACGACCGCAACCGCCTAAAAGAAATGCATACAAACCTAGTCGCTCTTCAGGCACCTTGGGGTCGAGAATCCAACTTTTTAAAAGAGCTGGGTTCATTTTTTTTGAAAACTCAACAAGTGTAGAATCAGAAGCTTTTGCGAATTCTAAAAAGGCATCTGAGGCTATTTCTCTGGAAGGTGATTGCAAAAAAGGAACGTAAAAATCAAGTAGAGCAGGGCCCCTTAAACCTGTCGCCCCAAGTGCTCCTGCTGCATAATTAGAAACTTCTTTTGATGGAATCGATACACCACGAAACACATCTAGTTGCCCTTTGGAGTTGTCCGCAAACAACAAAATCCCATTGTAAGCATTGGCATCAAAGGGCAGATATTGCTTGATGGAAATAGAATGCTGTAGCTGAAAATCGGGCGGCAATATGAAGCTTTTTTGAACTGAGATTTCAGTTTTGCCGGTCCCATCTAGTCCAAGTGTTGAATTTGTGATGAGCCCGAAAAGAACAACCTTGGAATTTGATTTTAAGGCCTGCTCCCGAAGAGAAAGCGACTGCCCATACCCAGCACAAATACTGCAGGCAAGAATTTCCCCTGCAGAAATTGCAGTAAACAATACAACAGTAAAAAATGGCAGAGAAGTTCGCAACAAAATCGTCCTTCCTTGGACTAATCAATTAGCCAGCCAAAGAAATTATTTCGCAGGGGGAGTTGGTTGCTCTAATTTCAGCAATTCCTCAGCATCCATAACCCCTTGGGCATCCGCAAGCCTTTGCTTTTTAACAAAATCATCGGCAGCAGTACTTCCTTTGCAAGACAATGCGTAGCGCAGCACGGCCCTACGAACGATTGGGATTTTCTTATACGCATCTTTTTCTTGCAAGCCCAGAACCTTGTCCGCCTGATCCCAAACTTTCCATTTTCTAAGGTCTTCAATTGCCAAATCGGAAATGTCTTCTTGATCCAGCAACAAAACGATCGCCTCAATAAGTTTCTGCTTGGGAATCAGATCTGGTGCAAACTCGAGAAAAAAGCGAACAGCCCGTAGACCAGCATAACGAAACAAAAACTCTTTCTTGGGATTTTTCATTACCGCAAGAAGATACTCCCACCCCTCTTTGGGATTGAGCATTGCATAAGCTGCAAACACGCCATCGATACCGCTTGCAGATTGTTTTTCGGGATCTTCCAGCAACTGTTTCAGAATTTGCGCATCTTCGGGCTTGCCACAATGCCCAAGAATAGAGGCATAGAGGCCCATTTTGAAGGATGGGGTACCGGAATTTTTAAGCCAAGAAATGACTTTATCTCGAGAAAAGAATTTTGCTGCAAGTTCAAATTCCTTGTAGCCCGCATTCCCAAACTCTTTGTAAGCATCGTTTGAAATTTCAGTATCTGTGTTTTCCAGATAGTTAAAATAAAACCCAAGCTTTTTTGGAAGGGCGCTATCTTTAAGTGCTAATGCCCCTTGAAGATAAGCAACAATTTCACTTTCTGGAGGAACTGCAACGCCCCGATAGGGGTCGAGTTTATCTTTATAAACTTCACAAAACAGGAGAAACTTATATTTCCCATCTTTGTCTGGCGGAACATAACGAGGAAGGGTCAGTGTTTTTTTACCACCACGAATAGCATGATCTTTGATAACTTTTTCGACTTCAAAATCGGTACTACCATCGGCACCATCAGCATTGCCAATCTTGGCGTTTTTCAAAGTACCAAAAAGAACCATACTAGCTTGATTGACTTCCCCGACAAGGGTTTGGCCCTGCATGGTGCAAAATGGGCAGGAGAAAAGCCTACCCGTAACTGCGAGAAAACTAAAAAGCAAAACGAACACCATGTTCTTAAGGTTCATAAAAACTCCGAAAGTGCTGAAATTTCAACTATACAAGCAAATCTGATAGCAAACTAATTAGCGTAGGGGTTGGAATCTTGCGGTACAACTTTGACCAGATCGTCATTAAGTTTATGTTCTGTATCGGGGAATAAAACCAAGGCGGTCATGTATTGTTCATTATCTTTTCGTTTAAGAAAATGCACTCGACCTGTCACTTGAACCCATTTGTTAGCATACTTTTTCCATGCAAGCTTTTCAGGGGAGTTCGGGTCAACCATCATCACCGCATTAAGAGGCACCGCATCCGCAGCACAGCAGTTAATTTTAAAGCGGATGAGTGAAAAACGCTTTTCTTCTTCTCCTACATACTTACCTATCAACCTAACTGTTTTGCCTTCATAATGATTTCTACTTTCTTGCGTCATGGAAGCCATTTCCAACTGCAAAAAACCAACATTAAAGTCAATTCCTTTTTCAGCTACAGAACCGACCTCACCAAATTGCGAAAGGTCTACGCCTTTAACGTTGCTAAACACTTCGTTGGGAACATTGAGAAAAAACAAAACGATTGGAAGCAATAGCACAATGAATCGAACTGGTGCAGAACCATGGCTATGATCGTGACCACAATCCTCATGGCCCGAAGATTCATGCTTATGTTCGTGGTTGCAATCGGGACCATGCACATGCTCGTTCTCATGTTCGTGTTCATGACCGTGATCGCAATCGGGGCTATGCACATGCTTGTGATCATGCTCGTGTTCATGACCGTAGTTACAATCGGGGCCATGCACATGCTTATGATCTGATTTTAATTTACCCGATTCAAGCCAAAGAGCGATTATCCGAACCGAAACAAATCCCAAAAGAATAATGCTGCCTGTCAAAACCCAGAAATGAAACTTGGGATGCAAGATAATCGACAATTTCCTGCCATAGGAAATTATTTGCCCATCACCGCCATAGATGGGGAAGGGCCACCAAAGCATGATGCAAACATAGGCGATTGAAAGTGAAATACCAATACCGATCAATTGCTCGATGTAATATTCGGTCGCATTATCGTGGTGGTGATGTTCATTAGCCACAGGTTCACCTAGAGGTTGAAGTTATAGAATCTGTTTTGGGAAAGAAGAACTTTGGTCCAAAGTTTTCCCAAAGGCCATGCAAAAGCATGGTGTAAACAAAAACCTGAATTACCACTGATATAATTATAGTCCAAATTAATCTGGGTTTAAACACCCTTGTATACATCATGTAAAGTTTAAGATCGAGCATGGGGCCAAGTACAAGGAAGCCAGCTTTAGCTGCAGGCCTTAAAGTAACAAAGCTTGCAGCAACAAAGGCATCGGCTTCACTGCATAAGCAAAGGACAACCGCAAGGGCCATCATCAAAAGCACGGCAAGAATAATATGGGAACGGGAAAGTTCAGAAATCGCATCATGAGTCAGCCAAATACGGGTAAAAGCAGCAAGAAGCGCCCCAATGGTAAGGAAAACCGTGATATCGATGAAGTCGTGGAGGGCGGTTTCCGAAATTCTGGAAGCACGGGCAAACCAGTTCATACTGCCTTTGTTATCCGCTTCCTCACCCTCCACCACATCAAGCGATAACTTACTTTTAGCGGGGGGTTTTGCCAAAGGAAGGAGAAGGTCATCACCATGTTTTTGATAAAGACGATCAACAATTAGACTGGTTCCAACCGCAACAAGATAAGCCATACCCGTACGGGTTAAGACCATAGCAAGCCCACCCATTTGAAAAGCAAGAGTGCCGTTTTCGGTGGCATTCTCCATACCATCAAAAGCAACATAAGTACTAAGTAAAACGAGAGGATTAATGATTGGGCCCGCAAGAAGATAAGCAATGCAACAACTTAAAGGCAAGCCCTTGCGTAACAACCTACGCATTACCGGAATAATGCCACACTCGCACATGGGAAAAATCAACCCCAGAAGACCACCAATTAAAATCGCAAAGAATCTGTTTCGAGGAAGAAGCCTTGCGATCAATTTTTGAGGCAGCAACTCTTCAAGAAGTCCTGCAAGCAAAGACCCAATAACAATGAAGGGTAGAGCTTCATAAAAGATACTGGTAAAAATCAGAATGAAGTCTTTGATCTTATCGAGCGCTTGAGAACTATCCACAGTTTCTTTTATCCCGTATATAAAAATTTATATGGCAGGAAACTTTTCCCAACCATTGTGGTGTCTATTGTCAATTAGATCGGTGCTGGAATCAAGGAGCTGATTGAATTAATATCAAATTATTAAGATGCGGACTTTAATTTCCCGATGATCATCGAGCCAAAAAACAACCCAACACCCAGCATTACGATCGTTCCTGAAACCCCAAACTTAATGCCTGAACGAACTTGCAACTCCCAACTGGCACCCAACCCTGCAAGACAAACAAAAACACTCAATAGAACCGTGATCCAGAAAACTTCACGCAAATTTCTTCCAAGGTTGAAGGCTGTTGCTGCGGGAACAATCAATAGAGCATTGATCAAAAGCACCCCCACATACCTTAAGCAAAGATTCACAATCAACGCCAACAAAATCACAAACAGGTAATAAAGAAGATTGACTGGGTAACGCCTTGACAATGCAAGGCTGCTATTGAAACTGCTAAAGACCATCCGGTTATAAAAAAAGAACAAGAAAACCCAAGTGAAAACCGCCAAACCAGCCATGTATAAAATCTCGGATGCACTTACAAAGAGCGGGTCGCCAAATAGAAAATCTTCCAAACTAAAAACGCTACGATCATTGATAATATTTTTAAGCATGGCAGCGAAGCCGAGAGAAAAAGCAAAGAAAACACCAATCACGGTGTCGCTAGCCAACCCGGTTTGGCCGCGGACATAGGCAATACCAGCACCTACTGCGATACCAAAAACAACCATGATAGGGGTGACCCATTCCCAGAATTCTTCCTTAGGTCGGGCACCAAGAATAAACAGTTCAAAAATAACATAGCCCAAACTTACACCCGCAAAAGCACAATGAGCCAAGGCATCGCTGAAAAAAGCCATCCTACTTCCAACGACCATGGAACCTACTGCGCCACAGGTTAAACTAACAAGCGCAAGCGCAAGCATCGCCCTAAGGTTGAACACTTGGTTAAAGAAAGACCCTTCAGAAAAATTGGCTGCGAAGGAATTAAGAATCTGGTCAAGCCAATGAACACCTGCACTACCAAACATTGGACTAAGAAGCAATTCAACAGGCATGAGAAAATTCCATGGAGGTCGTGAACTAAATTAAAACCCGCCCGCAATGGCAGCCCCGTGATCAACATTATTTTTAACCAATGGCGCAAGAAGCTTATGCAATAATTTCATCGAGGCTGCAGCCTCTGCCAGCGAAAGAGTAAGCGGGGGCGATATCCTGATCACTTTCCGAGCTAACGGCCCAAGAATATGAATTCCATCGCCGTTGGTATCCCCCCGGTAACAAGCTTCAACCATGGCGCAAGCCCATGCATGGGAATTTTTCCCGCCCCAATCCTCCATCTCAACACCCCACACCATGCCACCTTTTTCGCCACGAACATTCGCAACAAAAGGCAGATCCTTTTTAAGGGCAATCAAGCCTTCTTCAATAATGGCAGAAACTTTATGCGAATGTTCGAGGACTTTACCGTTCTCAAATTCTTCGAGGGTTGCGATCACCGCAGCACAACAAAGCGGATTGGCACTCCAAGTATCCGATGCTTCACCATAATCTAAACAATCAAACAAATCTTTTCTGCCTACCACTGCAGCCACGGGAACCCCATTGCCCAAACCTTTACCCAGAACAACAATATCGGGTTCAATGCCATAGCTTTCGTAGGCAAAGTTCTGACTAGTACGGCCAAAATTGGCCTGCACTTCATCAAGAATAAAGACGATATCCTTTTCTCTGCAAAATCGAACGAGCATCTGAAGATATTCTTTGGGGGGATGATAAGAACCACCACCACCCAGATAAGGCTCGGTGATTAACACTCCTAACTTACGTCCATATTGATGCCAAAGAGAATCTAATTCTTTTTGGTAATGCGAAAAATCAAACGGATTCTCCCGCATTGAAAGGTCATTACATTCACACATCGGAAATGAAATAAATTTAACCCTGGGGTCGCGTTCCTTATCATTTTCGGTGCCAGTGATAGCGTTAGACAAACCTTTTTTGCCATGAAACCCATAGCGGGTTGCAATTATCATGTCGCGATTCTTATCCTTTGCCATCGCTGCCCACAAAGCTTTTTGAATTCCTTCTGAACCCGAAGCTGCCCAAAGAACCTGCTGCATTCTGGAGCCAACAGGGTGAACCCGCATTAAGGCAAGCAATTTTTCACTAGCCTGAATTTCAATCGGAGTTGCGGCATTGTATGCGGTCATGGTGACTGCTGAAAAATATTCATCAGTATCCTTCGCGGCACCAAGATTGCTCCAGCCCATCAATTCAAAAAACCTTTTGGTCCATCGAACGGGGTTATGCCCAAGATTAGCCACCAGTACACCGGAGGTGAAGTCGTAAAGTTTTCTTCCTTCAGGAGTCCAATGAAATGAACCAGCACTTTTTGCTAAAATCGCCTGACTTGGGGTAAAGGTACGCAAAGATTTTGGTTCAATATTCACCAAGTGATCGCGAATTTCATTCGAGCTGTTTTCACCCGGATGATGAATTGGTTTAATCATGAACAATTTCCTTAAGAAGCACTTTATATAACTATTACAGAGTAGCTGTAATTCCTCGGCAAGTACAGATGTAAACAATATTCCATTAAGCCTTAAACTTTCGAAGCATGCAGAACCAAATGCCCGGATTTACCAGGCCGATACAATACCAATCCACCATCTGGGCCATTTACCAAAACTTGGGCTCCCGGATTTCCCAAAACATGCTCAGACAAAATCGCCTCCATCGCTTGAACAATCGCAACCGTATTTCTATCAGCACTAAGATCATTGTAAGAAAGCTCTTTCATTGATTGCAATCTTTCATCCCGACTTAGAGCAGGGCCTGCAAACTCAACAAAAGCCACCTCTTCAAAAAATCGATTAATAACCTCTAAGCCATAACCACGCTGACTGCGTTTACCCCAAGGCTCTAAAAAAGAACCATTGTAATGATAATTGGGAGTGTTCTTAAGTTCATTTGGAGTGCGATCTTCAATCGCCATTTCAACCCCACGTTTTCGTTGATGAGCATTCCAAATAGCATTATCAAAACGAAATTGAACCTCTTGCTCCACATACCCAGGAAAATTATCAGGCATCACCCAACTAGTATGAATATCAAAAGTAGCTTCCCGATTATCTGGGTGCCTATAAGTGATTTGTAGCTGGCAGGAGTCCCAAGTTGGCCCATCTGCATTTCCGACCAAACCCCTCTGGCCTGTTGCATTGATACGGATCAACTCCCAACCGGGATGAACGCTTGCAGGCCCAAATGTAAAATCAATCAACTTGATATAGTGGACGGCAACATAAGTACCTGGATTCCTTCCGACTATCCATTCTGCAAATTGTTTTCCACTGATTGATTTGGGCTCGAGCAAAGAGCAGTAGCCATTATTAACATGCCGAAAAACGGAGTCCGCATAGTGAGTGCGCAATTTCTTATGATCGGGATCGGCAAGCTTGTGATAAACAACTTTGGCCAGAACTTTCTTATGATCAGCAATTTCTTGAAGTTGCTCCAATTCTTTAAGCGTTAAAACTGATGGCTTTTCGATTAAGACATGCTTGCCCGCAAGTAGAGCCATTTTCGCAGCTTCAAAATGCCGGTCATCCGGCGTTGCAACACAGACCATATCAACATTGGATGAGAGCAGTTTTTGAATAGCGTCATCGCCATGGCAATTGTCAAACGGAGGAATAAGGTGCTTCAACTGCTGCAGGTAATTTTGCCCCCTGGTTCCGGTTCGGGTTGCAGCCGCTGTCCAACGAATATCGACAGGCCCGGTAGCAGGGGAGTAAAGAGGCGAGTTCGCCAACTCCAGAAAAACAGGTTTGTAGGTTTCATCAAAAATCATCCCGAGGCCGATCATGCCAACGCGTAAAACTTTGTGATCTTCGTTAGGATTTTTGTTTGGATTCATGTTGATCGGATCCTAAGGAAGGTAGAAAAAAAACGATGGCGATCAGTCCACAATATACCCACAAGAGTAGCTTGGGCCAACAAGAATATATTCTTGGTGATATCGCATAAAAAGACTGAAAACAAAGGGCGGGAGGGCCAAAAATGCTTTATAGCTTAAATGAAACATAACAGCCGTTATCGGACGTTGCTATTATAAGAACCCGTCAAATCCCGCCTTCCTGCAGCGTCCGATAACGGATCTTATGTTTCATTCGTGGTATATCTTCAAATTGATTTATGAATCAGATCGGAACGAAAGATATCACGCAGAGCCAACAGATTGCTCTTGTGAATTACCTTCCAACAAGACACCCATATTGCGGAATTTTTGGTACCGCTTTTCAAGCAACTCATCAACGGGAAGTTGAAGTAACTCTCCAAGGTATCGAAGCAAATATGACTTCAATGTGTTCGACATTTCTTTGGGGTCTCGATGCGCACCACCCAATGGTTCAGGAATAACTGCATCCACTATCCCCAACTTTGACAACTCTTTCGAGGTCAGCTTTAGAGCATCAGCCGCGATTGGTTTGGTAATCTCGGTGGCTGCTTTCCAAAGAATACCCGCACACCCTTCCGGGCTGATCACTGAGTAATAGGAAAACTCAAGCATACAAACCTTATCGCCAACCCCAATCCCCAACGCACCGCCCGAACCACCTTCCCCAATTACTACACAAATTACCGGGGTCTTGAGGCATGACATTTCAAGAATGTTGGCAGCGATCAGCGAAGACTGGCCTCGCTCTTCCGCACCTATACCGGGGAAAGCCCCAGGAGTATCAATAAGGCAAATGATCGGCAGACCAAACTTTTCTGCCAACTTCATATTCTTCAAAGCTTTTCTATAACCTTCGGGATGGGCACAACCATACATGCATTCTCTGCGCTCTTGCAAGGTATGGCCTTTTTGATGACCGACCAACAAAACGCGATGCTCCCCGATTCTTGCGAATCCGGTTCGAAGCGCACGATCATCACCAAAGGCTCGGTCGCCATGCAGTTCAACAAAGTCATCAAAAATCATTTCAACATAATCCATCATCTGAGGTCGGTCAGGATGGCGGGAAACTAAAACCGTTTCCCAAGAAGTCAGATTCCCAAATTTTACTTTTTTAAGGCTGGCAACTTCTTTGCGAATACGACGGATCTCTTCACTGTTTGCAATATCTGAACCTTCCTTCACTTCCAATGATGAAAGAAGATCCTCCAGCGCGTATATTTCTTTTTCAAATGGTAATCTAGCTTGCGAACTCATTAACCCCTCAAAAAATCATTATGACTGATTCCGTCAAAACCATTAGCTGTTTATATCCTATCAAGTCAAAAACATCAAACAACTTATGCCATTCATTCTATTGCTAGATTTTTCAATTTATTGTATTTGAATACAAGACCAAAATATGACTTCCTCAAGGAAGCCCCCAATATACCGGATGGTTTGGATGTCAACTATTATACCGACCCATTCGAATCAGAATACTGCTCCTTTAAAAAGAAGAATTTTTCTTTTTTCCATCAGTATGATTCTGCTTATCGCTGCAGCATCCCCCATATTTCTTCGCACCAACTCCGAGTTCGACCTCGTTTTCAAAACTTACGCCAAGCTTTTACTCCAAGGGGAAGATATTTATCATGAAGGTTCTGTCTTCATGTATCCACCTTGGATGGCTTTTATTTGCATCCCATTCAACTCGCTACCCCAATGGCTCTCCAGACTAAGTTGGGGAACCATCAATATTTTTTTCTTTTATCTGGCCATCGATAGCGCTTGGAAAATTAGTAAGCCTGTTTTTGCATCAAACGAAAAATTCGGATGGATCGCTTTTATTATAGGCTTAATTTGCACTACGACCTATTTCCTCAACTGCCTTTCCCACCAGCAATTCGATGTAATCATTGCTGGCACAATCCTTTTCGGATGCCTGCAACTATCAAAAGCCAAAGACATTAATGGTGGCATATTATTAGGAGTAGCTGCAGCCTGCAAACTTACTCCGCTTTTATTTCTTCCCTATCTGATCTACAGGTTCCGCTGGAAAGCTACTCTGGCGTTTGCAGCGGGATTCTTATTTTGCAACTTCATCGCAGACATTATTCTTGGCCTTCCACCTGAAGGAAAACCAAGACCGATTATTTTTGTCGAGCGGTTTTTAGCCCCGATGACCAAACCAGACTTTGTACCAGGAACATGGGGCAGCGAAATCATTTATAATCAATCGCTGGCAGGTACGGGAAAAAGATTTACTCAAACTCATATCGAAACAAAAGAAGGCAAATATTCTGTCATCATTGAACCCGATAACGCGAAATCCCCGAAAGTAAAACCTATCCTCATGGGTTTGGTACTCTTTGGCACCGCAATGAGTTTATTTTGCTGGGGATGGCCAGGAAATCCTAGCAACTTAAACACCACAGGCTCGCCACAATTTGCGCTCGAAGCTTCGATGATCCTTTGTGCAATGCTTTTGCTTTCCCCTATGTCGAGCAAAGCACATTTCGGAATTTTGATCCTGCCTGCTTTTTGCCTTGCAAGAATGCTAGAGTCCAAACAAAAAGCTCTCGCTATTTTCTTTCTCGCAATACCACTCTTGATGGGGATTTTACTAAACAAAGATCTTAGCGGCGCGAACATCTACACATTACTACTTTGGGTTGCCGGGGTGACTTGGTCAACCATTTCATTATTCCTAGGAAATGCAATTCTTCGCTATTTCGCAAAGCAGCAACAAACCAATAGCCAGCCTCTGGACTAAGACCAATACTCTTCAAAATGAATATTGCCAGGGGCATGACCATGGCCTAAATCTGCGTTAAAACCTCGGGATTCTAAAAGCTCGATGATCCCTTCAGGCTGGGGGTAAGTTCGCACACCTGTTTCCAGATGTTTGAACGGGGCCCCGATCATTGCAGGATTACCACACAAATAAACGTGGGTCTTTGCGGGATTGAGTTTTGAACCGAGTATCGATTCAAGTTCGCCAGACCTGACTAAATCTTGCAAATAACGCTTCTTGGAAGGGTCGCCTTCGCGAGTTGTAAGTTGAATGTATTTGTAATTGGGGGCTTTCTTCATAACTACATCATGAACTTCGCGATAGCCAAGATCTTTTCCTAGGCGCACACAGCAAGCAGAAATAATCTTCCCTTGGTGATTATTTCGTAGCATCTCAAGTGCCATGTAGTTATGAGGTGCCTCACCTGTTCCGGTCGAAAAAAAGATCACATCATCATCAGGCTTTACATGAGAAAGATTGTAATGCCCGGTAATTTTTTCACCCATGAAAAGTCTGGAACCAACTTCGAGATTAAACAGCCTGGGGGTCAACGCAGGCGCAATCTCACGCCCGGTTTCCCGAACCAAAACAATATAGAACTCGTTCCATTCATTTTCCTCAGCCTTGATGTATGATCCATCAGGCCCAAGAATTGAACTGGAAAGAGAATAGGCCCGCCTTGCGAGTTTCGTCAACTCTTCCTCAGGGAGGGATTCTTCCTGACAACCAGGATATCTACCTTCCCAGTAACCCAAACCAAGCAAAGTATACTGACCAGCACGATGCGGCCTTATGGCCTTATCCGGTTTCACCCGAACAATCATCAAGTCAGAATGAGCTTTTTTTAATTCAACAACTGTAGCGTTGTACTTGGTATTCCTAAGCTCTTCTATCTGTTCAACAGGCAAGTTAAAGGCCATATTCTTTTTCCAAATAGTTTATCAAGAAATCTTTTTTACCGCTGTGTTAAAGATATCGATGCACGCCTTAAGATCTGGGGATGGGTCTTGAGGATTCGCTTCATATTCGATACTAATCATGCCATTGAATCCAACATCACTCAAGGCCTTAAGCACGGAATCCACATCCAGAACACCCTTGCCAAAAACCACATCAGTGTGTTTTTTATTGTCGTGATCTTTAAGGTGCATTCCAAAGTTTCGTTTACCCATGGTTCGAACTTCAGTTGCTGGATCAAGATTTTTTCCCAATTGGGCAGATCGGATAAGGTGACCGGTATCCAAGCATGAGCCAATCAATGGATGATGATCTTTCACCCCTGCCATGATTAATTCAGCACTGTACCAGCGATGAAGTTGCCCTTTGCCTGCGGGACCATGCGGGTGAATTGCGACAGCAATTTTATATTCAGCGCAAAGCTTGTCGAGGCTTTCGAAACTATCTGGATCAGGATCTGCGCTAAAAGCGGTAAGGCCAACAGCCTTGCCAAAATCAAACATTTTCTTGTTGGCATCATGATCCTTGGTAAATTTTTGCACGCCAAAGGCTACTGGCTTAACGCTATATTCATTACAAAGATTTAAGATAGCCTTGAGTTGCTCTGGGGTGCTGGTTGCAGGAATGTGCTTTTGATAAAACTCAGCTTGAGTAACGCCAAGTTCCTTCATTTTTTTCAAAGCAGTTTCGAGATCAAAGTTTCTGTAGGTGTAGGTTTGAACGCCCAAGATAATTTTCGGAGTGGACTGTTTTTTACCCAAGAATTCTTGGGCCTTCAGAATTGAAGTCGTAGCAAGGCTGGTTCCAAGCAAAGCCAGTGACGCCTGCTTAACAAATACTCTACGCGAATTCTTCCTCACACAATTACTCATGGCAATCTCCACAAAGATGGAAAAAATAAAATCTCTAGCCTATGTTAAACATAGTCTAGAGATTAAGGCCATGAAAATTTCGATAACAAGCAAAAGTTCTGATCTTCACTCTCAGAGCTTGTTATTTGTTTGGAGCAAACATCTGCTCAATTTCATGATCAGAAATCGTGTTTTTGCCTTCCTGTGTATCAATAACCAAGGCCGTATTTCCGGGGGTTACCCAAATCAAATAGTTGCCAAGACCAAATAGTTTTCTTAAATGGGGCTGTTTTTCTAATAATCGGAAATACGCATCGCTTTGAGCCTGAATAACCATTGTGGGCATTGTCTTAAGAAAGCCCTCGTCAATCCAAACCCCGCCCACCTCGATCATACTACGCCCTGATATCTGTTTAATTGCAGTTTCAGAAACAGTAGTCTGATCTCTAAAATTTTGGTTTTGAACCGAAAGATCAACCCCCATTTTTCCCCCTTGAACAGCGTTCTGATCCCTCCTTCGCAAAGCATCTTTTGCACGATCGAGATCACCCTTTGCATCCATAGCTTTTTTCAATTGCTCTGCACCGGGTGCACCTGCAACTCCAGCAAACTCCGAAGCCTTTTCAGCGGCAGTCGCCCTGCCCTCTGCAAGTTGGCCCGGCCTGCTTTGATTTTCCCGCGCAAATTCAAGAACCTTGCGATTTCCATCACCACCCGATGCGGGTAGCAACCCAAACGGTACAGGAACCTTAGGAGTAGGATACCCAGGTACCGGCCTATAAATTGGGTAGCTAACATGATCGGGAACAACTAAATAACTTGTGTAGGGAGTGGTTATCCCATATTTCTTTGCAAGCTTGGTAACCTCGTCCACGAGTTCGCCTTTCTCACCATTGGCACGAATCTGGTCGAGTAGAAATCCAACTTTCCTTCGTGCCCACAATTGCTCGACAAAGCTTTTGGAATCTGAGGTCTTTTCGGGAAAATTATACTCATAGACAAATTCTTTCTTTTCATTGGCAAGATCGCCCCTCAATTTGATTGCTGAACCGCCCTTCCCTTTATATTTCCCAAACACCATTAGTTGGCTACCCTCAAAAATGTCGGGCAAGCTGGTCGGATAGATATCTAAAACTTGTATGTCAGGGGAAAAAGTCAGGGAGAGGTTAACAAGCACCGGGTTACTGATTTTCGAAACCATGGCACTGGATTTGATCTCGATATCTTCTGCAGGGCGAACATAAGTGGTCGCAGCTTTTGTTTTTTCTGCAAGCATATCTAGCATGGTCGCATTGACATCATCGCCCACACCAAAGGTAAATATCCGGGTATTGGGTTTGATCTTGGCAAGAACATCACGGGTAATTTTTTCAGGATTAGTTTCACCAATGGTGGGCATTCCATCGGTAAAAAAAACAATTACAAACGGCCTAGATGCATCATTACCACGAATTTCTAGCGCAGCAAGTAATGCATCTCGGATCGCAGTACCGCCTGTGGAATCTAATCCCTCGATCCATTTTCTTCCTGTGTTCTTAAATTCCTCGTTGGCAGGCACAAATTCATCCCGAAACAAGCTGACAGCGGTGGCGAAATTAAGCATCGAAAAACGGTCACTTTCACCAAGGCTATTGATGCAGTATTTCAGAGCTTTTTTGGCCTGCTCCATTTTAGGTCCACGCATACTTCCCGAGGTATCCATGACAAAAACAAAATCACGGGGCATCGGCTTTAATTTGTTTCCCTTCATCGAAGGATTGATCATCAATGAAAAATACCCGTCTTCATTTGCTATAGGGCGGTGAGTGAGCATACTCATGCTAACGGCTTTGTCGGAAAAAGAATAAAAAAGCTGAAAATCCTTGTCCCCTACTAGGCCGGCTTTGTTCAAACTGAGCGAAACTTCTTTATCGGATTTACGCTGAGTATTAATGTCATGTGTGGGACTGTAAGTATTTGCAATACCATGTTGGGACTTGATAGTTCCAGAAAGTGAAAAATCCTGAGCGACATGATTGGACCGCATTTCACCCTTTAACGGAAAAATAAACTCCATAATGTCACCCTCCTTGGGGACGACAGAAGTATAAGAAACCGAAACACGCTGATTCCCCCGGGCAGGCACTGGAAAAACCCTCATTTTTATAAGGTTATTTTCCATATACTCGAGCAATCCTGGATCTTGGATTCTTCGCACGATGCTTGTATAAATTTCGCGGGCTTTATCGGCTTCCAACAATTCACCTTTAGTTTCCTTGCCATCCACCCACATGGTGAATTTGTTCACAGAAGCACCTTTAGGAACAGGAAAAATATAGGTGGCTTCCAAAGGCCTATCACTGTGGTTGTAAAAAACCTGCTCAACCATGGTTTCAGCGATTTGATCTTCGATTTTAAAATCAACAATTTGTTTGATTAGAATCAGTGGTGCGATTTTTTTGTCTTCTGGAATCAAAAGGCCTCTTGCCATTGAAACAGAGGGATTTATTAGAACGGCTAAGCCAAGAATGATTGCAAATTTGTTTAACATGATGCACCCATGAAATTTAATTAGTATTGGTTCTAAAATTAAGACGATTTAGGACGTCGGAGAGATTGAAAAAAAACAAGGACAACTGCCTTCCCTGTTTGCCCATCTTTCAAAAATTGGGCAAGATAGCTAAACATTTAGCGATGCATTAGTGTTAGATCTAAACTTATAGCGGTTAAATCACTTTTAAAACTAAGGAATAAACCCAATAAATGCGATTAGATAGAAGGATATCCCCAGTATGAGGTTTTCTTACAATGCTTAGCCGTCGAAATATTCTCTCCCTTGGGCTAACAGCAATATGTTCGCAATTTTCTTTTGGCACTACCGCTAAAAAGAAATTCCTGATCCTAATAGAAGGTGCAGGCGATTTCCAAGCTGTCGCTAAAGTTTTGGAAAAATCGCTCGATCTTTTGCCCCCAAACATGGAATTACAGCGTTTCCATTGGTCTCACGGGTATTTAAGAATTGTTGCAGATCAAACAGATCTTCCTCATATTTCGGAACAGGGCGAAAAACTCGCTAGTTCAATTAGAATCATTCAAAAACAATATCCAGATTCTGAAATCAACATTCTCGCCCATAGTGCAGGAACTTCCGTTGCACTTGCTGGCGTTTCCCTGCTAAACGAAAACACCATCGAAAGGCTAATTCTTTTAGCGCCTTCCGTATCCAAGGATTACCCAATTATTCCTGCTATTGCAGCAGTAAAAGATAGTGTTCATGTTTTTTATAGCCATGAAGACACATTCATTCTTGGACCAATATTGAAATTCACAAAAACCGCTGATCTCAGAAAAACGCAGAATGCAGCCGGAAGATATGGTTTTATCCCAGCAACAAGAAACCGCGAAGAGGAATTATTGGTTGCAACAAAACTGAAGCAATATGCTTGGAAAACTGAAGATACTTCGATCGGGAATAACGGTGGGCACTATGGTGCTTATGGCCAACCATACATGAATAAAAAAGTGCTGCCTTTACTATTTAGCAACCCACCCACAAGAATCACCAGCGCTATGCCTTAGTTTTCTGTTCTTAAAACTACAAGCACTTTAATACCGGACTGATTATTGGATTTGACAGTTTCGAGGTATTGCTTTACTTCAACGCTATTGACCAGATTTTGTGTTGCACTGAAAGATACCGCCAAGGCTGGACTCTTATTCTTTTTCAATGATTGCAAAGAGCTACCTTTGGTTGGTTCGGTTGATTCGTTGACAGGTTTTGAAGTGGTGTTGAGGAAAGAACCACCCTGCTCTGTTGGTTCAAATCCCAAAACAGACTTCATGGTTTTACGGTCAATTGAAGATAATTCCGAGACAACTAAAGCCTCCCAGAAAGAATTAATTGAGGGACCTTTAGCTACATCCTTAGCCAGCGGGGGCTTTTCTTGCCCCAGCAACTGCGCTAGATCGCTAACATTAGCGTTATCAAGGTAAATCATGTAATTAACTGGTGACTTATCATTTTTGTTTTTTAATCGCATGAGAGTACTTACATCCGAATAAACATAATACCCCATCTTGTTTAGATTCATTTTAAGTTGAGCAAACGCAGCAGTTTTATCCTTGCAAGAAAGCTCTATTTTCAAGCGAGCATCATGGCTGATAACTTTTGAAAGAACCCTGCCACTTACTTCACCATCAACATCTTTTTTGCGCAGAACCCATGGTAAAGGCGCATCTACCTTGATCAAATTAAAAGTTTCATTTGCAGGTGCTGCAAGCAATTCTTTACCTTTTGAAGTAATATCAGAAGATTTGTATTGCCCTAAAAGGGGGCGCATCTTTGCAGATTTATCATTCTCTTTATTTAGTTCAGGAGACACAGGAAGCAAATTTTGCTTCTCTTGCATTGCAATTTGTTCAGACTTTTTGATGGATTCTGCATTATCTGCCTGCGCATTCTTGTCGTTTTCAACATTTTGGTTTGAGGAACGAGCCAACTGCCCTTTTGCTTGCTCGTTTTCCTGCATAGCTAGAAAGGCATTAACAGCGTAGAAAGATATAAAAGTGGTAACAGCAAGAATCGCAGCCACCGCAACTAGCGAAAACCAAGGCTTCATCATCAGATCATCGCGCTTGTTTAAATGAGCAATTCGAGACAAAGGCTTGACCTTAATATTACAAAGGATTTTTTGTGTTAGTTCATAACTGCATTCCATTGGAACCTGATTGCGAATCATCAAGGCATCTTGCTTCAATAAACGCAGCAAATCTCGAAATTCGGCTGAATTTTGCAACAATTCATTTACTTCATTCTGCATGCTTGAAGGAAGTTCGCCATCAACAAATGCAGTCAGTAACTTCAGTTCGTGTTTTTTCATAAATCAGCTCTTTCCTTGTCTATCTTTTCCAAGATCGCCCTTAATTCTAGTCTGGCCCTATGCAAACGGCTTCTTACCGTTCCAACTGGCACACCAAGCGATAAAGCAATCTCTTCGTAGGAAAAACCTTCTATTTCCTTTAACACCAACCCTGCCCTATGATCCAGCGAAAGCAACCCTAGGGCCTTTTCCATTAAGGTTTTACCCTCTTCATCCTCCATGTTTTTCATGGGGCTCGCGTCATCTGAGGGCAAAGTTATCTCACCCTGGCTATCGGTCTGACTATTTAAGGATAAGGCAGGCTTGCGTTTCCTTCTTTGACTAATCGCAAGGTTGTAAGTAATCCTAAAAAGCCAAGTATAAAATTTGGAGGTCCCCCGAAAACTACCCAACCCTTTAAAAGCCTGCGAAAAAGTATCCTGAGCCACATCTTCGGCATCTTCAACACTGTTCAAAAGCCGATACGCCAAGCTGTAAACCTTTGTATTGTAACGCCTTACGATGACATCAAAGGCCGAAGTATTACCTTCAAGCACCAGTCGAATCAGAGTGTGGTCATCTAAGGAATTCACTTTAACCCTAGTTAGTTAGACGCAATTTGTGGCAAAAGGTTCCCTTAATTAGGCTTTTATCCAAGTTTTCTTAGGGTTCCCGATAAGCTCAACTAATCTCATCTTTTTGAAGATTTAAACGGCATCTGCCTTAGCAGTCTCGTCCATTTTGCCAATTGTTAACCCTTAATTGGGAATTACCCCACGGGTTTCTCTTATAATCAATTCTATCTGCAATGCGACAACCGAACTACGGTAAACATCCAAGGTTAATGGGAATTATGAAAGCTGAAGATACTCAATCGATTGTGGTTCGAGGGGCACGAGAACACAACCTCCGGGATATCAGTTTGGTTCTCCCAAGAAACCAACTAATTGTTTTTACGGGGGTTAGCGGATCGGGCAAAAGTTCGCTTGCGTTTGACACCCTATACGCTGAAGGCCAAAGGCGTTATGTTGAATCTTTATCTAGCTATGCGAGGCAATTTCTGGGCCAACTCCAGAAACCCGATGTCGATTTTCTTTCGGGCTTATCACCCACTATCAGCATTCAACAAAAATCCGCAGGCAGAAATCCCAGAAGTACTGTTGGCACCATCACAGAGATTCATGATTACCTTCGCGTGCTTTTTGCAAGAATTGGACTTGGCCATTGCCCTGATTGTGGCAACCCCATCACAGCCCAATCAAGAGAACAAATTCTGGCGCAAATTTTAGTCCTGCCCAAAGGCACTAAATTTCTAGTTCTTGCTCCCTTGATTCGAGGCCAAAAAGGAGAATACAAAGATCTTTTCGAAGATCTTCAACGTAAAGGGTTTGTTCGTGCCAGGGCAGACAAGAAAGTCTTTCGGTTGGGAGAAGACATCAAGCTTGATCGCAAAATCAAACACGATATCGAAGTGGTTATTGACAGGCTGAAAATTGATGATGACTTGCGCTCTAGGCTCGCAGAAGCCGTTGAACAAGCGCTTCAACAATCCAAAGGCTCTCTTATTGTTGCTATCGAAAAAGACGATGGCACCTACGACGACATTTTGCTTTCTTCGCATTACGCATGTTTGCAATGCAATAAAAGTGTAGAGCCCCCTTCCCCGCAGTTATTCAGCTTTAATAGTCCGCATGGCATGTGCATGCAATGTGATGGCCTGGGCATTTCCTATAGTTTTGATCCTGATTTGATGGTGCCTGATCCTTCCCTTAGCTTTAGTCAGGGCGCGATCGCAATTCTCGGAAAAATTCAAGCCATGGGACGCTGGCGCAGACATATCTATGCTGGGGTAGCCAACACCCTTGGCATCGACCCCAAAGCTGCTTGGAAAGATTTACCTAAACAGCATCAGGATTGGCTTCTCTTTGGTAGCGGCGATACTCATATCGTTTACGAATGGAAGATGCGTGGCGGTGGGGTTTGGAAGCATGGTGGCATCTGGGAGGGAGTTGTGCCTCAGCTACAGGCAAGCTTCAAGAAAACTGCCGCAGGGCCCAGAAAGTATCAACTCGAAAAATACATGCGCGTTATGAAATGCTCTGCCTGCCATGGTCAACGCTTAAACCCTCAGGCACGCTTTGTTAAAATTGCAGGCAAGTCGCTAGTCGATCTTTGTTCTCTTCCTGTTTCAGAACTGGCTGAATGGCTTGATCCAATCAACGGCGTCCTCGCAAAAAAAATCTCTCCCATTCACGCTCTCATTGCTGATGAAGTGCTGAAAGAACTTCGTGGAAGGGTTGGTTTTCTTTTAAATCTCGGGCTTCATTATCTTTCACTTGAACGCTCTGCACCTACGCTTTCTGGCGGCGAGGCACAGCGCATTAGATTAGCAGGCCAAATTGGCTGCGGCCTGGTGGGCGTTCTTTATATTCTTGATGAACCCAGCATTGGATTGCACCCCAGAGATAACGAACGACTCATCGAAAGCCTGAAACGACTCCGCGATTTTGGAAATACCGTTATCGTGGTCGAGCATGATGAAGATACCATGCGGGCGGCTGATTTTATTGTCGACTTCGGCCCGGGGCCTGGTATCCGTGGTGGCGAAATCGTAGCCACAGGTTCCTATGATGAAATTATCGCAAACAAAAACAGCCTCACTGGCAAATATCTTTCTGGAAAAATCACCATCGATGGCCCGCCCAACAGGCGTAGCGGAAACTCTAAAGTCATCACGGTTACTGGCGCAAAGCATCATAACCTTAAAAACATTAATGCGGAATTCCCTCTTGGGAAGTTCATTTGCGTTACAGGGGCTAGCGGCTCTGGTAAAAGCTCTTTGGTTAACGATATTCTTAGGCGCGGGCTTTCTGTTCTTCTAAATAAGGCTACAAGTTCAGATCCCGATGCGGAAGCTCAGGAAGATTCTGAAGAAGTGGTTCATGCATCTAAGATGCCCCCAGGCGAGCATGATTCAATCAAAGGCTACCAGCACATTGATAAAGTAATCAACATTGATCAAACCGCAATTGGTAGGACTCCACGCTCAAATCCTGCAACTTATATCAAGGTGTTTGATGAAATAAGGGCTCTTTTCGCAGAGCTACCGGAAGCTAAGATTCGTGGGTACCAGAAAGGTCGGTTTAGTTTCAACAGACCGGGCGGCAGATGCGAAGCGTGCGAAGGAAATGGTAGCAACCGTCTTGAAATGGATTTCCTCGCTGATGTCTGGGTCCCCTGCCCTGTTTGCGAAAGCAAGCGGTTCAATAGGGAAACTTTGCAAGTGCGCTTCAAAGAAAAGAACATCCAAGAAGTGTTGCAAATGGACATCCAGCAAGCTGTAGAGCACTTCCAAAATATTCCAAAAATTCACAGCATGCTTAAAACCCTGCACGATGTCGGGCTTGATTACATGAAGCTTGGACAACCTGCACCCACCCTTTCAGGCGGTGAGGCACAGAGAATTAAACTCGCCAAGGAACTTTGCAAAAGATCGACAGGCAAAACACTTTATCTTCTTGATGAGCCTACTACAGGGCTTCATTTTGAAGACATTCGGAAGCTCTTGCAGGTGCTTCACGGATTTGTTGATGCAGGCAACACAGTCCTAGTCATCGAGCATAATCTTGATGTTATCAAGACGGCTGATTGGATTATCGACTTGGGACCTGAAGGTGGCAAAGGCGGTGGCGAAATCCTATTTGTAGGAACCCCCGACGACTTACAAAAATGCAAAAAATCTCATACAGGAAGTGCTTTAAAGGATCACCTTCACCCTAAATCCAAAGGACTCAAGTCAGGAAAATCCGACCTGAAGAAAAAAGGCGCGCAGCAACCTTTGAAGTTCATCGAGGTCGCTGGCGCACAACAGCATAACCTTAAAAATGTAAGTGTTTCTATTCCAAGAGATAAGATGACGGTTTGCTCAGGCCCCAGCGGGTCGGGCAAAAGCTCTCTCGCTATGGATACCATTTACGCTGAGGGACAGCGCAGATACATCGAATCGCTTTCTGCATATGCCAGGCAATTTCTTGGTCAAATGCAAAAGCCCAGGGTTGAGCATGTTACAGGGTTATCTCCTGCGATTGCTATCGAACAAAAAAACAACAGCAAGAGCCCCCGCTCTACCATTGGGACCATTACTGAAATTCATGATTATCTTCGTATTCTCTTTTGCAGACTGGGTGAGCCCCATTGCCCCAAATGCAACATCCCTGTTGGCACACAGACATCCGATGAAATTATTGCAAAGATAGAATCGATGCAAGAGGGTTCAAAGATTTACCTGATGGCGCCCATCGAGAGAAAAGGTCAGGATTCTTTCGAAGATATTTTCAACGAAATCCGCAGTGCGGGTTATCTACGGGTCCGAATTGATGGCAAGCTTTACACCCTTGAAAACCTCCCCGAAATCGACCATCGCAGAAAACATAATGTTGAAGTCGTAGTGGATAGATTGGTTATTAAATCAGGAATGCGAACCAGAATTTGCGATGCGGTGGAATCGGGTTTGGACTTAGGCAAAGGCATGCTTCATATTGCACATGTTGACGATCAATTTGCAGAAGAAAATTGGAAGATAGATAAGTATAGCCAGCATTTTTCATGTAACAAATGCAATCGGGGCTTTGAGCCGCTTAACCCACATCATTTCTCTTTTAACAGTCCTTTAGGATGGTGCCTGGTATGCGAAGGCCTTGGGAAACAACAGGGCGCAAACCCTGCCCTGCTTGTACGAAATCCATCCCTGACTTTACGCAAAGGGGCTCTGTCTGCATGGCCAGACCTTGAAGCTAATGATGGCTTCCTACCTTTTGCGCAGGCCATTGCCACTGCAGGTGGATTCAATCTTGATACCCCATTTGATCAGCTTACACCAACACAGCAACGATTCGTGTTTCATGGTTCCAATGAAGACTGGCTTGAAGCTACGGTCCCTTCTTCACCCAAAAAGAATTCTAAGGTACTATTCCAATACAAAGGGCTCTTCCCCGCACTTGAAGAAGCCTCTAGGGTTAGCGCCTTTTATCGTGCCAAACTTGATAGTCTTGTCAGTGATGTAGCATGTGGAACTTGCAGAGGTTCCAGGCTTCGTGATGATGCTTCCGCTTGTAAATTGCATTTTGGTAAAGGGTTGCCATCACTAACAATCGGCGAATTAGAATCGTCAACATTAAGATTAGGATTGAACTATTTCAAGGGGCTGACACTTAATGCCTCCCAGAAAAAAATTGCAGGCGAATTGGTTCGTGAAATAGTAGGTAGGTTGCAGTTATTAGTCGATGTCGGGCTTGATTATGTGACTTTAGATCGATCGGGGCCTACTCTTTCGGGGGGCGAATCGCAAAGAATTCGCCTCGCCAGCCAGGTAGGAAGCGGACTCACCGGGGTTCTTTATGTTCTTGATGAACCCACCATTGGCTTACATCCCCGCGATAATCAACGCCTTTTAAAAGCTTTGCAAAAACTTCGCGATCTGGGCAATACCCTGATCATGGTAGAGCATGACCGGGAAGTAATTGGTTCTGCAGATTATCTTCTCGACTTCGGCCCTGGTGCGGGGAGCATGGGTGGCGCTATCACCGCAAGCGGAACACCAGCACAGGTTCTTAAATCTACTGCTTCCCTTACTGGCCAATACTTATCAGGAAAAAAAGCCATTCCTGTTCCAACCAAGAGAAGGTTATCTTCTAACAAGGTTGGTATATACCAACCTACCGGAACACTTTGCATTCGTGGGGCTAGGCAAAATAATCTGAAAAACATCGATGTATGGATACCGCTTGGTGCGTTGATTTCTGTAACAGGTGTCAGCGGCTCCGGAAAAAGTTCGCTCATCAATGAAGTTCTTTATCAAACTCTTGCCCGCAGATTGCACCGGGCTAAAACGCCTGCAACTGCCCATGATGATATTTTGGGGCTGGAAAATGTTGATAAAGTGATCAATGTCGATCAGGATCCACTTGGGAATTCACCCCAATCAAACCCAGCTACTTATACTGGTGTCTTCGATCACCTGCGCGAATTATTCAGCAAGCTTCCTGAATCCAAAATCAGGGGCTATCAACCTCGCAGATTCAGCTTTAATAAACCGGGTGGCAGATGTGATGCTTGCGAAGGAAATGGGCAAAAATGCATCGAAATGCACTTCCTACCAGATGTTTGGCTCGAATGCGACATCTGTAAAGGCAAGCGCTACAACCCAGAAACCTTAGCTGTATTGTATAAGGGAAAATCAATCGCAGATGTGCTGGAAATGCGCATTAGCGATGCTGTTACCTTGTTCGAAAACCAACCGAAAATTCGACAAATACTTCAGACTCTGGATGATGTTGGTTTGGGTTACATGGCACTTGGGCAATCTGCGCCCACACTTTCAGGCGGAGAAGCCCAGCGCGTTAAACTTGCTGCAGAACTTGCACGGCCCAATACGGGTAAAACAATTTACATTCTCGATGAACCCACCACCGGGCTTCATTTCGACGATGTTAGAAAACTTCTGGAAGTCCTTCACCGTTTGGTGGATTTAGGCAATACCGTGGTCGTGGTTGAACATAATCTTGATGTGATTAAAAGTTCGGATTGGATCATTGACCTTGGCCCAGAGGCAGGCCCGGAAGGTGGCTTGGTCGTCGCTCAAGGTACGCCCGAAGCCATTGTTACTGCTACTTGGGAAAAGCTTAATCTCTCTGATATGCCAATAAAACCTTATGGATTATCTCACACCGCAATAGCATTGCTGCCCGTTCTGAATGCCGGGCCAAGAATTGAGCGAATCCCCCATAATCCGTTAAAAGAACTTTCGGCCAAGGAAAAATCCATCAACATCAAGGATCTTGGCGGTGATGTCAAAATGCCTTGGGAAGCCGATGGCAAAAATTGGCACACGATCAATCGTATTACACTCGATGGCAAACCTTGTAGATGGGAAGGCAAGGCGCTGGAGTTTCTAGATAAACTACTGCAAACAAAAAAAGCTCTTGCCCCAGCAGATTGGACGGAACGAAGTGTTGTTGAATTTACCGCCACGGGAAAACCCGCAACATGGTTTTGCCACGCCCTGACCGGGCATGAATGGCTTTTACGACTGGTTTTTAGGGTTCCCAAAAACTCTTTTAATGAAGATGAACTAAACTCCAGCCTGGATATTCCAACTTTAAACAACACCGAAGGCCTTGAAATATATGGCAATGAATCAAGAGTTCGGGTTGGGAACTTGAAAAAATCTCCTTGGCAACAAATCACCATCTTGGTGCATCGTCTTTCAGAAATACAGAGCGATGAATTTAAAAGCTTTATTGATTCAGCAACAGCAGCACACCTTGATCACATCAAGCGTTTGTCGCTAAAACCTGAAGATTTGATGCCCTGGAAACTTCATGGAGACAAATGGCATCTCGGCGAAAAGGGATTCCCAATTGGTAAAAAGCTTTACTGGGATAGAAATATTTTGAAGGACATTCTCGATTGCGCAGGCAAATCAGGTAAAAGCCTAGAAGTACAATGGGACAATAGAGACTGCGTTACTTTCCGAGTAAAAGGTGTTACTCATAGTTGGATGATGGTCAAAACCAAAGGAAACGAATTTTTAGAAGTAAGACTTTCCGGGCCTAGTGGGAAAGTTAATCTGGACATGGCAAAAGGAATTGGCTTTGAGCAAGAATTAATCGAGCATCGCAATGAAATGGATGTCATTGTTTTAAAATTCCGCAAGCCTGAAGATTTTACCTTGCCAAAACTTAGTGAATTCTTCAAAGAGCATTTGGGGCATTTTATCAAAATGAAATCTGAAAATTAATTACATGAACCTACAGTAATTTCCTACTACACTCTATTGGTACAAGTGTGGTAACCCGATGAAATATTTACCCCGAGTTAGCGGCCAAACACTACAGAAATTAAATCAACAAGCGCAATGAATCAACAACCCCCTAACCAATACTAATGTATTTTTTCGAACCTATCTTTGGCGTACACTTGCCCGATGGATTAATCCAAGGGCCTGGAATTATTACGGGTTGGTGCATTGCAATCCTTTTACTACTTTTGGGAAGCAGAAACCTCTCTAACGACGAAATCCCGAAAATATCTTTACTGACCGCGGTGTTTTTTTTAACTAGCTTATTCCCGATCCAAGTCCCGGGCGGTCCTAAAACTCACCTCCTTCTTAACGGTCTCATCGGTGTAATACTAGGGCAGCGAGCTGTGCTTGCTATCGCTCCAGCTTTGTTTTTGCAATCGTTGCTTTTCGCCCATGGCGGCTTTCTATCACTTGGGCTCAATATTTGCATAATGACCATCCCTGCCCTATTGATGAACCCATTTGCAAAAATCATTCAAAAGCCGCTCATCCTAGGCAAACCTTACACCCAATTAATCATTTGTTTTTTCTTAATCAGTGCCAGTCTTTTTGCAGCCACTGCAGGAATTCTTATGCTCGCTTGGCAATTGAAATATGATGAAAAATCTGAAATCATCAAACATGTCTTGTTGTTTTTGACTTCCCCCTTATCAATCGTAGGCTTCATGCTTATTTCTATGATTACAACTTGGATTTTTTTCAAATCAAGAAATGGAATGATGTTTGCACTAGGTTTTTTCATCGGCTTACTTGGTGTTCTTTTTACCATACTTTTACATACTTCAATCATGCTGGTTTGTGCTGTTCCAAATCTGGAACCAATCATCTTTATCACTTGCATGATTCATCTCCCACTAGCGATTGTCGAGGGATTAACTGTAGGAATAATGCTAAGTTTTCTTGCAAAAGTTAAGCCTGAAATGCTGAATCTAATTGGATACAAGCAAATCGAAGATTGCTTAATCATCAAAAACGAAACTTAAGAATTGATTAACTTATCAACTGATAAATCTTAATCATTTTGAACAATTGGAAATATTTCCTCGATGGGGATCTCCCATTCTCCCAGACCTATGTTTATTTTCGCCTGGCCCTTTTTTTGATCAATCCGAACAATACGACCTTGCTTATCGAACCTTTGCACCAATACGACATCTCCAGCTTTCAACTGTAAACGAAAGTCAGACAATGCTTTGGCTTTATCAATCTCTCGTTGTTTTGCAGCTTCTTGTTGTTTAATTAAAATATCTTGCTTACGAGCCTCAACATCAGCCTGCAAAACCAGAGAATGCTCAATCGAAATTTCCTGTTTCTCCCTCTGCAACTTCAACAACTTTCGACCTTTGCGTTTCTTTTTAAGATGCCGATGGGCTTTTCTTAAAAGCTCCATGGGAAAATCAAGACGCTTTGCAATCTTCAATGCATTGCTTTTTCCAAACCTGCCAGTCAGCAATCTATAGGTTGGGCGCAATGTTTCCAAATCAAATTCAACAGCGGCATTTTGGGCAAAATCATGGTCAAGGGCGTAAGATTTCAAATCACCAAGATGGGTGGTGACCATGCCAAGACAATTTTTCTCTCCCAACCCATCAAGGATCGCACGGCCCAAGGCTGCGCCCTCGATTGGATCGGTACCTGCTCCCATTTCATCTAATACCACAAGGCATTTTTCGCCAACTTTTTTAAATATTTCAGAAATTCTGGATATATGAGAACTAAACGTACTCAACGATTGCTCAATACTTTGCTCGTCTCCGATGTCTGCATATACATTGTCCAGTTTGGGAATAATGCATCCATCACAAGCCGGAATGTGCATTCCAGACAATGCCATTACTGTCAAAAGGCCTACAGTTTTTAATGAGATGGTCTTACCACCTGTATTTGGGCCAGTTATCACCAACAACCTATAATCACTCCCCAAGGTTACATCAATGGGAACAATTTTTTTAGGTTCTGTGGTAGAGCTCTGCAAAACACTTTGCTTGTTCAGCAAATCTTCAACAAGGGGATGGCGTGCTTGTTTTAGTAAAAGCAGAGACCCTTTATCAATGATGGGAGGAACCATGAGAAAAGCATTGCTAAATTTAGCTTTGCCATAAACCAAATCAAGATGAGCCAAAATCTCGAGAGAAGAAGTAATCGTGATAGAATTTTTCCCAACTTCCAAACTAAGCCTTCGTAAAATCTTCCCTATTTCCCGAAGTTCTTCTGCCTTTAAAATAGACCGTTCCGAACTAAGTTTTGCAACTCGGGCGGGTTCGATATAAAGCGTATCCCCAGTGCTGCTGGTACGATGAACCACGCCCTGGATTTTCATCCGGTGATTGGCAGGAATCGGCAAAACACAATGATCGCCACTAAAAGTTGCATTTGGATAGCGAAGGATTTTTTTGATCTCAGGGTCTGAAATTATTTTTCGAATCTGAACCTGAATTGCTTCTTCAATCACTGAAATTTTCAAACGAACCGCCCCAAGTTCAGGGCTAGCCATATCCAAAACCTGCCCCCTTGGATCAATGCAACCTTGGATCATTTTTGCGGTAAGACTAAAATCATCGACCGGGGCCAGCAATTCAGATAAAGTCATAAGCGTTTCATGCAATCGCATTCGATAACGATACATATGCCCCGTACATACCAACGCATCTGAAACCTGAAGAAGCTGTTCTGCCGTAAGTTGCGAGCCAATGGATGCACGCCTCACCAATAAACGAATATCTGACAAACCAGCAAAAGGCGGTGTTTGATCCAGCGAAAGACTTTTAACCATCTCGGTCACGAGAAGGATTTCATCACGCAAAACATCAAAGCTATCCACCCGATTCATCTGAGATGCGCGTTCTTTTCCCAATGATGTAAAGCAGTAGGATGCTGCCATTTCTCGGATTTTCGGGAACTGCAACAGTTCCAAGGTATGCAAATCGAAAGCCACAGATTCCATCCTATCGATATTATGTAAAACATTATTTTACGGATACTAAGATTTTACTCAATAATCGTTCGGAAACATAAGACTTATTTCCCTATAAAAACAATATGGAATCACAAGATGTAATAATTGTTGGTGCGGGAGTCATTGGCCTTAATACCGCCTATGAACTTGCCAAAAACAACATCAAGGTAAGCTTGATAGATCAATTTTTGTCTTACCGCAAAGCATCTTGGGCAGGCGCTGGCATTATTCCACCAGGGAACCCAAATCTGGCAGCAAACCCCGTTGATTGGTTAAGAGCAAAAAGCTCTGCACTTTTTCCGGCTTTATCTGCCGAACTTCTACAATCCACCAACATAAACAATGGGTACTCAAAATGTGGTGGCTTGGAATTAACCCCTAATTATGAAGAATCAACTGAATTAGCTTGGACCAATGAAAATATCTTTTTTGAAAGAATAAACTCCCTCGATTTAAAAACTTTAAATCCAAACCTTAATCCACGAGATTACAAAACCACCTATTTTCCAGAAATGGCTCAAATAAGAAATCCAAGGCATTTAAAAGCATTAGCAGAAGGTTGCAAACTACTGGGGGTTCGATTTTACAATGATTGCAAAATAACAGGCATAATGAAAAAAGGTGATCGAGTTTTAGGCTTAGAATCAGAAACCGGCATTTTCACAGCAGACCAATTCATTATCACGGCAGGACCTTGGTCAGGCGATTTTTTAAACCACGAAGGAATTGAAACGCAAATCTTCCCTGTCAGGGGGCAAATGCTTTTATTACAATCCTCTCTTCCTTTAAAAGAAATAATCCTTAAAGACAAACACTACATCGTTCCAAGAGGAGAAGGCTTGATATTAGTTGGTTCAACAGAAGAAGAAGTGGGATTTAATGGGGGTACCACTGTAGAAGGGAAGGAACATCTTTTAAGAATAGCCTGCGATCTGATTCCAGAATTTGCAAATGCAAAAATAATTGATCATTGGTCAGGTTTACGCCCCGCTTCCAGCAAAAGTTCACCCCTAATAGGAAAATCACCGGCATCAGATAACTTATATTTTGCAACCGGACATTTCCGGCAAGGGTTGCAAACCTCGCCTGCAACCGCACTGATAATAAAATCTATTTTAATGCAGGAAAACCTTGAAATAGATAATCAATATTTCATGAAACCTAGTGAACAAACCGAAACCAACAAACCCCTCTTTCAATCATGACAATCAAGCAACCAAACACTCCCTGGCAACCTGAAATTAACCACGAAACAACACTAAGTAATGGCTATAAAAATATATTGATAAAACGGTTTGAATCTCTGGGAAAAGCATTACGAAAACATAACAAAACCAACAATTTATCCCCAAAACTAGTGCATAAAATAAGGGTTAGAAGCAGGCGCTTGATTTGTGCTATCAAATTATTCAAACAAGTAGCTTCAAAAAAGTTATTGATAAAACCGCTAGTTCGGACAAAAAATCTGATGGATCATTTTGGTCCTATGCGAAATTGGGATGTTTTTTACAACGCCTGCAACACCTATAATAACCAATCAACTTCAGAAAATAAGGACATGTTTTTGCAAGGCGCTATTTGGGCCAACCGAAATAGATTTGAAAAAGAAGCAATAATATTCATTAGAGCAAAAGCCGATAAACTTGCATCTCGCCTTCGAAAAACTACATCTAAATTATTTACAACAAATAATGAACCGGTATCAATCAGCTTTTTTGAGTGGTCCAAGTTAAGCCTTATGAAAATTGTTGATGATTTTAAAAACAGCATCAACACAATTGCTTATTCCAAAGAAGAATTACATTCATTTCGACTTAAAATCAAGTTTCTTCGTTATGGATTAGAAATCATAGGGGACGCAATACCTATTGAAAAATCGCATGTTCTATACGAAACGCTTAAAACAGGCCAAGCAATTTTAGGCACGATTAATGATTTGTATTTCCAAATAGAACAGATAACCCTCATCGAAAATTCGATTAAAAACCAACTTCTTGAAGATGGCTTAATGAGGGATTCTTTCCTGAAGCATTGCCAACAATTGTTGGAAACAAACATCGGGTTATTCCGCACTTGGCAGGAATCAACAACGCGTTTAATAGAATTTTGATTAGAGCGCACCAACATGGGAATCAAAATCTGTTAAAGAATCAGCCCAAATCAAGCCATCAACCCACCACTGAATCGTAAGACTAAGCTGGACTCTTCTTTGAATTTGATATTCTGCTTGAAAACAAACCTCTAACATCGCCAGAACTTTTTCGATGCTAACTGTTTCGGGCAATTGGAACCGAGGGCGTGGTTTTAAATCATCCGTATTGCTTTTCAATACTATCTGACCTCGAAGCCAGGAAAGCGTTCCATGGACCAACCATCTTGCCCTAACCCTTTGCCCGGAAGTTTCTTTTCCTGCACCCTCAATAAAATCCATTATAATTTTAACGAGCTTAACGGGATCAGGCATTGGCATAACAATTTCAGCAAAAAAAGAATCTTCAACTTGGGAAAACTCTGGGTTAGTCAGCATGATCGCTTGGGAAACAGAGCCACCGCAAGCACTTGTAATTTTGTTCAAATCAAAACTGCCTTCAATCTGATTGATCGCAAACACCTTTGCAATTTCACTTTGGTTCAACCCGTGAAAGGCCAATTTTTGGCAACGGGAAAGTATTGTTTCTAGCTGGCGCTCTACGCTAGTTCCGATTAAAAATATGATGGAATGTGGGGGCGGTTCTTCCAATGATTTAAGAAAAATATTTCCTGATTCTTCATTTAAAAGATCACAATCATCAATCACCAGCACCTTTGCACCACCTCGAGAAGCCTTAAGAAAAAAGCCTTCGCAAATCTCTTTCATTAATTCACGGGGGAACTCGTGCACATCCTTGGGGCAGCCATTCGTTTGCAAATCTGGATGGTTCTCCGCTTCAACTAATTTACAGGAAGCGCATACCCCACATGCTTCATAATTGCTGTTGGATTGACACAAAAGCGCCTTACCAAACTCGATGGCGAGGGTTCGTTTTCCAACCCCATCTGGCCCATGGAAAAAGTACGCCTGACCAAGCCGGTTTGTTTGCCAAGCATGGATCAAATACTTAATCTGGCTTTCATGGCCTACGATATCTTTCCAGGACAATGAAAATCTTTCTACCTAATGAGTGATTCGTTACGCCTTCTTCATTTCGAGCAAATCTTTTACTTCTGCAAATATCAAGTCTCCAACTATGCTTGCAGGAAGTAATGCATCAAGAACTTTGATTTTTTGCCTTTCAACCTTCGCTTCTGTTAAAAAGCCCTGCCTTACTTTCTCAAAATACTCCTCTGACCGTTGCTCCATACGATCGGAAGGTTTCCCCACTCTTTGGCGTGAAACCGAAACGGGTAGATCAAGAAGGAATGTAATATCTGGAATCAAACCAGCGGTAGATAACATGCCTGTCTGCCAAATTTGATCCGGGTCTAAACCTCCTGCATATCCCTGATACACGATGTTGGCAAATAGATACCTATCAGAGATAACAACTTCACCATTCCCGAGCGCAGGCAAGATAACTTGATCAACAAGCTGGGCACGGCTAGCCATAAATAAAAGAGCTTCGCAACGGGTTGCAATATGGGTTTTATGGTGCAAAAGAATTTCACGCAGCATCTTCCCGATTTCAGTACCACCGGGGTCAACACATGTTGTTGTTTTAATGCCTAAAGCACCAAGCCTATGAGCCAAATTTTTGACTTGGGTTGATTTTCCACAACCATCCAAGCCATCCATACTGACGAACAGTCCCTGAGGCATGGCAACTGATCTCAAAATTTAATGGATATTAACAGGGTGAAGATTTACTTCAGCCATTTCATCGGCATGATAACTGGAACGAACGAAAGGCCCTGCAACAACTTTTTTAAACCCTAGTGAACGGGCAAGAACAGCAAGGTGATCAAATTCTTCAGGTGGAACAAAACGGGCTATTGGCATGTGTTTCAAGGTTGGAGAAAGATATTGCCCTAAGGTAAGCGTATCGCAATCGACTGTTCTAAGATCTGCAAAAACTTCCATCAATTCATCGTTGGTTTCGCCCATGCCAAGCATGATACTTGATTTGGTTACAATATGAGGCTTGGTTTTTTTCGAATGATGGAGAACAGCAAGGCTTCGTTCATAGATCGCCCTGCCCCGCGCCTTTTTGTACAGCCTTGGAACAGTTTCCATGTTGTGATTAAAAACTTCGGGATCTGCAGAAAGCACAATATCAACAGCCGACATATCACCTTGAAAATCTGGTGTAAGAACTTCCACAGCGGCGCCAGTCTTTTTTCTAACTGCAAGTATACATTTGCGAAAATGATCAGCGCCTCCATCGGGAAGATCATCCCTGGTAACCGAAGTTATGACAACAAACCGCAATCCTAATCTAAAGGCAGCTTCTGCTACGCGATCGGGTTCATCATCTTCCACATGCAGGGGTTCGCCCTTTGGGACCGAGCAAAAACCGCAGGGGCGGGTGCAGACATTGCCAAGCACCATAAATGTTGCAGTTTTTCTGGAATAGCACTCTGCCCTGTTTGGGCAACGAGCATTTTCACAGACTGTTTCAAGTTTTAACTCGTCCAGCAAAGATTGCGTAAAAGAATTCTCATTGCCCACAGGAAATTGCTTTTTCATCCAAGAGGGCAATCTCTTCCCTGGAACTGGTTTTTCGATTGTATCAAGTGGCAGCATAAAATTGCTTTTCTCCAAAAGCGAAAAGTATCTATGATAAGTTTAGCGAAAGGATGGCAAAAAACACAACCATCTATAAAAAAAACTCGACGTTTTAAACTTTTACGATTTGAGGGAAGACAACATTCAAGAAAAATGTTAACATTCCTCAATCTTTTAACCATTTATTAGGAGTTTATGCTATGCGTTTCTTTTTAGCTATGTCGCTATTTGCAACTATTACGGGGTCATTTACTTCCTGTGCGTTTGCTCAGGAAAAAAGAACTATCGTAAATATTGAAACATCCCTTGGAGATATCAAAGTAGAGCTTAATCATGAGGCTGCACCCATTAGCGTCAAAAACTTCCTTTCTTATGTAGACGAAAAGTTTTACGATGGCACTATTTTTCACCGCGTTATCGCAGACTTCATGATACAAGGTGGTGGTTTTGAAACCGGTCTTCAAGATGCCAAAGTGATTTCAGATTTCGAAAAGAAACAAAAGAAAACTAAGGCACCTATCAAAAATGAATCTGGCAACGGGCTTTCTAATGTTCGTGGCTCCATCGCCATGGCTCGAACCAATGTTTTAGATAGTGCAACTAGTCAATTTTTCATCAACACTGTAAATAATGCCAAACTTGATCAGCCAAAGTACTGCGTGTTTGGCAAGGTTATAGATGGCATGGATGTGGTTGATAAAATCCGCAAAGTTGAAACAATGGCTATTCAAGGGCAAATTGGCGATGTGCCAACCAAAGATGTAGTCATCAAGTCCATCACTCGTGTTAAATAACCCCCATTAAGAAAGAGAAATATCATGGCGAATCCAAGTGTTAAGGTTAATACATCAAAGGGCGAATTCACTATCGAACTAGATGAAAAAGCTGCTCCAATCACCGTCAAGAACTTCTTGTCATATGTGGAAGACAATTTCTTTGATGGCACCATTTTTCATCGGGTCATTAAAAAATTCATGATCCAAGGTGGTGGTTTTAACCCCGGAATGAAACAAAAAGCAACCAAAGGAAACATTAAAAACGAATCTTTCAATGGGCTTACCAATCTTCGTGGCACTATTGCCATGGCTCGTACCCCAGACCCCGATAGCGCATCGAGCCAATTCTTCATCAATGTTAAAGATAATGGGTTTTTAGACAAAGCCAATTCAGGCGATGGCGCTGGTTACTGCGTTTTTGGCAAAGTAACCTCTGGTATGGAAGTCCTCGATACCATTGAAGGTGTACAAACCGGAAACAAAATGGGTCACGGCGATGTTCCAAATGAAGACATCACTATTTTGTCTGTAATTAAAGCTTAAGTAAAACTTATTTGTTTTAAGGGGACTGTTTGACAGTCCCCTTTTTTGTTTACGGTTTGATTAGCACTTTAGCATAAACATGATTTTTTCTATCGCCGGTTTCGAGAAAAGTTTCCATGAGGGTATCGAGGGAAGGCGTGACCTTCCCATTCCATTTGGAAATCAAATTGGAAGTTACCGAAACAGGTTTATCAAAATCGATCTGTGATTCACCTTTGGAATTTTTACCAAACAAGAGATAGAAGTTTTTCATACCGTAGGTTTTTATTGTAACCGTATTGGTGGCAACATCCGATTTGGCAAAGAAACTGGCAGGCTGAAGATTTTGCTTCCAAGTTTGCGGGTAATTAAGCCTATTTTCATTTATTGTGTCAGAACCAATCCAATAAAATTGATTATCACAGAAGCGGGTTGATTGAAATTCATTGCCCAAAACAGAACCGCCTCCATCAGAGCCTAATTGATTCATAGGGAAAACCCTCGATTTACCTCGCATCCAATCGCAAATAAAAGGTAATTCCCCAGAAAAGAACTCTACACCACGACCCTTATACTGGCTCCAAATGGAAGGGTAACCGCGTGGCATCCAGTTCGTAAACATCTGCCGAGTTTTAAGGTTTGTATCACCTGATCGGTCTCCATTAACCACATAAAATGGCAGGTATTGCCCGTTACGCCAATACTTTTCAATGAACATATCAAGAATAGTAGTGCTCATTGGAATAACCCCTGCAAATTGATCAGGATGAGACAATCCAAGATCGAAAGCAACCGAAGCACCTTGTTCATAACCAAAAAGAAAAACCTTATCGGGATCTACAGGCGAATTTAATCGGGCATCTCGAAGTATATCAAGAACAGCAAAGTGTTCTTTATCCGAGAAAGCATAACCAACGCCCCCTATTTGCCAATGATAACCTAAAAGAATAAACCCATACTCATCAGCAAAAGGCGCCCATTTTTCCAACATTGAATCAACAGATTCATTGGTGCCAGGAAAAACAACCAATAACGGGTAAAGCCTATTAGGGTTTGCATCAGCAGGATAGCGAATGGAATATTTAGCACCTCCGCTTTTGCCAGAGGTAAGTTCTTTTTCTATTACTTTGCCTGAGGGCTTTGAATCAATTGGCAGGATAGTTTGCAATAAAACCTGCCCTACTTCTTCGGCTTTCGCAGAAGGATATTTGTTTAAAAACGCATCAAATGCGCCCTTTCGTTTCTGAGAATTTTCTGCCTTAATAAAATCAATGATAAAAGTCCTTGTTAGCCAAAGCCTTTTAGCAGACATCGGGTTGGGATCCGCGGAGGAATTACCCATAACCCAACCGCTGATTGCAAGGGATGCGGCTTTTTCTAATTCACCAAGAGTCGCTGTGGAACTGTCATTATTTTTTTGTTTTGAAATGCTTAAAAAAGCATCCAGTCTATCGATAGATTCTTCCGTGATAATTTTTTGAAGATTATCAACTGCATTAATAAGAACGGGGTCTGATTTTTTTTCTGAAAGAGCGGAAGAAAGATAAACAAGGTTTTTTTGAGCTAGAAGAAATTGTTCCAATGCTTTTTCAAGTTTTGATTGCAATGACTGAATTTCGGTAAGTATTTTGTCTTTAGCTTCTACCATTGGGAATGAATCAAGTAGTTTTCTGGCCTCTGAAAGTCGACCTGCGCTAATGATCCGTTTTATTTTTTCCAGTCTTTCTCTGCCACGAAGGGATTCAATTACCTCCTGAGCTTTATCGGTCCGGTCTTTATGCTCTGGCAGATCCTTGGCCAAGGATTTAAGTTCTTTTTCACTATCTTCAAACCAACCAGCTTGAGCGAGAAAATCAACCAGCTTGAATCTGCGAGACGCCATTTCTTCGGGTTTGACTTTATCCGTGTTTTGAAAATCAGGATGGGATTTAATCAAACTGATCACTTTTTTGGAACCTAACTCCTGGGTTAGGTACATAGAACTCCAAACAAACTTACTTGCAGCATCCACCCTGATAGAATAAGAGGAAAGATTCGATATATGCTGAAAAACGCCAACCAACCCGACGGGACTGCGGTATTTTAAGGTGCGCTCCCATTTAGAATCCCAATCGGTAGCCTCAACTTCCGCCCAGAAAGGGGGAGCACCTTTACCATTTGGAATATAAATAGCTTTATTATGAATCCATCTTTCTTCCTGAATGGGGTCGCGCTTATCAAGGGTACGAACCAAATTGGGGTTAAAGTAAATACGCCTTGCACCATCATCGACCATGTAAAAACCTTTGGGAATGATCACCGGTTCTTTACTAACGGGGTCGAATTCAGTAACACTTTCGCGCTTCACCGTACCTTGCAGAATAAAACCGTCTTTTAAAATAACAATATCAGCAAAAACAGAACAACAAAGAATCAACCCAATCAAAACAAGAGATAAAGTTCTTAAAGCTAAATTCATTTGAAAACCCATTGTGCTTAAGACTGCCTATTTTCAAGATTCTTTTTTACAATCATGAACATAAAGCTATTATAAACAGTTGATGAACAAAAATGATTTTAACATGTTTCAATGTTAAAGTTATTCTTAATAGGGGAAAACAATGCCAATTCATTTCCGATGCAAGTACTGTGATTCTAAACTTAGTATCACCCGAAGAAAAGGCGGCCTGCAAGTCCAATGCCCATCGTGCTACAAGTATGTAAAAGTTCCTGCCGTTGCCGATGGCTCTCCAACAACCGCTAAAGGAACCACTGAAGCAGTGGTGCCCGGGAAAGCACCTTTAAGCAAGGCAAAAGAAAACGCCTTAGAGTCGATGAATCCGGACATGATACTCGCAAACCCCACAAAAGGTATGCTTTTCCCACCGCCGCCACCTGTGTATTTTGATGAATTCGATGATGACAACCCCATGTTTGATGTTGTGCAATTAACAGCATCAGGCCAAGAATCCTCAGGCCCAATCCCTTGGAAAAAACTATTACAATCGAACAAAACCATTTTAATCATTGTGATAACGTTCTTATTTGGTTTTCTAGCTGGTTTTGTAATTCATTCCCTCTTTAGGAGTTAACAATTTTCCCGTGCTCTGTTGAAAACCTTTAGGGCCAAAAACACTGTTTAAAAAACTCATAGCTTGACAGTCCTTGCGCTAAAACAGTTTCAATTATGAAGATTATGGCAAAAATAATGAATGTGCCCGGAATGCCGAGTAGTTTTGTAGGGATTAGGGCATTTGTTCGCCCATCATATTAAAGTTAATTTTGCTCGCCAAATAGCATCAACGTAGTTTTAGAGCAATATTATAGATGAAGGTATTTTATAATATCAAAGACTTGCGTAAATTTAAACAAGGTGTGGCATGCAATTACTATCTTGCTCAAAAAAACAAATGGCACTTGGATTACTTCTGGCCTTCTGCGTGAATACATTCATTCATGCAGAACCTTTCCCTATCGATTCCCCAGAACTGTTTAAAAGAACTTTTCTTAACCGTGGCGATGAAGATCGAAAAAACAAACTTCTAATCATTCTTAACAAAACAAATGCATTAGGTGATTTAAGTAAAATCATTCTAATGCCCGACTGGCAATACATTGAGGGAAACAAAAGAATTGCAGACATCAATGGCGAAGTTCGAACAGCGGTAATCCAGAAATTCAAAACAACTGGTTTAAAACTACTTAAGGAAGGCCAAGACGATGCAAAAACTGATTTGGCAATCTTAATAGGCGAAACAGCCTCTGCCAACCTTGTTGACGAAACTTCTGAATCACTAGACCAAATTGCGCAACGAAGCCGTTTCTTAAGGGCAGAACTCAGCACCTTATCGCCCCAACTAGCATTACTAACTAAAAGCAAGAACCCAAAGGTAGTAATCTCTTCAGTTATAGCATTGGGAAAAATAGAGTCGAAATCGGATTTGTTTGCTGCGACTATTTCAGATCTGATGGAAATAAAACCTTCTAATACCTTGGCAATCCGTCGGGCTGCTGCTGAAAGCCTAAAAACAAGGCTTAGTACAGTGAGCCAATTGCTCAAACAAATCCGCGTGGTACGCGAAAGAGACAATTTAGACTTAGTCAATGATCTATTAACAACAAGCAAGTTGTGCTTCCCGCTTGGTGTTCGTGCCCTAAAAGATAAGGATTTTATAGTAAGAGAACAAGGTACATTGGCCTGCAAGCAAGCAACATCAACCTTAGCGGAAGTTGATTATATTATTCCAATTCGTGAAGCAGAAATGACAATGCTTGAAAGGCCCGACATTATTGCACAACGCACCAAAAGCTTTAGAGAAGGGCTCGCATTTGAATTACCTTTGATCAATTCGTTTCGCGACAATATGCGCGAACTAACTGATCATGCAACAAACTTTGAAGCAGATATTGTAGTACGAGTTGCAAGCTTAGATGTTGTTGAAGATCTTGTAGTGATTAGAAAAAAGCTAATAGAGTTTGAATCTATTTTAAACAAACTCGACACCCTTGCAGGAAATGCTCCAAATCCAAATCCAAAACTAATCACATACGACATCATTCCTGAAGGAAATGATTTCAAGGAAATCGTTGAAGATTTGATCATGGTTTTATCCGATACACATTTAAGAATTCGATTAAATGGCGTAGATATTATTGAAGGTTTTTTAAGTATGCC